>JADHEF010000148.1_pt1 | contig 83477 bp, 78 predicted proteins | sample 8952391 | NCBI WGS metagenome assembly JADHEF01 (sample SAMN16124439, study PRJNA663245) | bioreactor sludge metagenome | isolation source: sludge (nitrite) | place: India:Bengaluru | collected 2019-02-28
TAGCGCACGTCGAACTTCATGCGCGCGTCTTCGAAGGCCTCGAAGCCGCATTCGTAAGGGGAAAGCTTTTCTGGATCGGGCTTGTGGGGACCGAGGATCCGCCCGAGGATCGGCAAAATCGCAGCCACTGCGAAGCCGACGAGGATGAACATCAGAATCGGAAAATAGCTCTCGAGATTCACAGTGAGTTCCCAGTCCCATTTGCATCGTCGATCGACCGCGCACACGCGCGATCGTCAGGAAACCACTTGGTGCCGACGGCGAGACTCGAACTCGCACAGCTTTCGCCACTACCCCCTCAAGATAGCGTGTCTACCAATTTCACCACGTCGGCACGTGGACTACTCAACCCGGCGCTGCACCTGCCCGAGGCCAGCAGGCGCGCTTGATTGCGTCATGCAACGCAAAAGCGCCGGTATTGTAAAACAGTTACTTCGGAATCTCGTTGGCTTTGCCGGTATCGGCCGGCGTTTGAGGCGCAGGCGCAACCGTCTCGGCGGGCGCCGTGCCGGCCGGCAGGTTCGACATCACGCCGCCGGTCGGCGCCGCGCCGCCCTTGCCCGACGACAACATCGCCAAACCGAGCGTGCAGACGAAAAACACCGAAGCGACGACCGCGGTCGAACGGCTCAGGAAATTGGCCGAACCGGTCGCGCCGAACAGGCTGCCCGATGCCCCGCTGCCGAACGCCGCGCCCATGTCGGCGCCCTTGCCGTGCTGCAACAGCACGAGCACGATCACCGCGATCGCGGACAGGACTTGCAGGACCTGCAGCAATGTACCAACCCAATGCATCTCACACCTCCGCCGCGGCATCGCTCGCCGCGATGATGGCCAGGAAATCCTGAGCCACCAGCGATGCCCCACCGATCAGACCACCGTCGATATCGGGCATCGAAAAAATCCCTGCGGCATTCGCCGCCTTCACACTGCCGCCGTACAACACCGGCGTGGCCTCGCGGCCGAAATCGCGCAACAGCACCCGGATGAAGGCGTGCACCTCCTGCGCCTGTTCGGGCGTCGCCGTCTTGCCGGTACCGATCGCCCAGACCGGCTCATACGCCACGATCAGAGAACTGCCAAGCTCCGACCCGCGATCGAGCACCGCGCGCAATTGCGACTCGACGACCCCGAAGGTTTCTTCGGCCTCGCGCTGCGCCAGGGTTTCGCCCACGCACGCGATCGGCAACAGGCCCGCATTGACCGCAGCCACCGCCTTGCGCGCGACCACATCGCTGGTCTCGCCATGCAAGGCGCGCCGCTCGGAGTGCCCGACGATCGCGAGACGGGCGCCGAATTCGGCCGCCATCGCCCCCGCGACTTCGCCGGTGTAGGCACCCGACGCATGCTCGCTCAGATCTTGCACGCCGAAGCTGAGCGCCGAGCCGTCCAGCAAGGAGCGGGTCTGCGCCAGATACGGCGCCGGCACGCAAACACCGACCTGGGTACGACGCACTTGGCAAGCCTTCAGCGCACCGAGCAAAGCCTCGTTCGAGGCCAGGCTGCCGTGCATCTTCCAGTTACCGACAACCCAGGGCGTGCGTTGCATTCTTGCGTTCAAAACGGTGGTCGAAATGTATTTTCAGTTCGCGAGCGACAAAGCCTGAAAATTATAGCCTAGGGCACGAATGATTCCAAACAATCGGAACCCTCATGGCATCGTGATGACGATCTTTCCGATGTGTTCGCTGGACTCCATCAGGCGATGCGCCTGGGCCGCCTCGGCCATCGCGAACCGGCGATAGACGACCGGACGCATCGTCCCCGCCGCGTACAACGGCCAGACCCGCTCGCGCAAAGCGGTCGCGATGCGCGCCTTGAAGGCGACCTCGCGCGCGCGCAAGGTCGAGCCGGTGACCGCGAGCCGGCGCTTGAGCACCTGGGCCAGATCGACTTCCGACTTCGCGCCGCCGATCAGCGCGATGAGCACGATGCGGCCATCATCGGCCAGCGCATTGATCTCGCGCGGAATGTAATGGCCGCCGACCATGTCGAGTATCACATCCACACCCCGGCCGCCGGTCACGGCGCGCACCACGTCGACGAAATCCTCGCTGCGATAGTTGATGCCGCGCTCGGCGCCGAGCGCCTCGCAGGCCCGCGCCTTGTCATCGCTGCCGGCGGTCGCGAAGACGCGATGTCCGAGCGCGTGCGCCAATTGGATCGCCGTGACGCCGATGCCGCTGGTGCCGCCTTGCACGAGCAAAGCTTCCGGTGCGCCGTCCTCGCGGGTGGCGAGATGCGCGCGATCGAAGACATTGCTCCAGACCGTGAAATGGGTTTCGGGCAAGGAAGCGGCGTCGATCAACGAACACCCCGAGGGAATCGGCAGGCATTGGGCCGCCGGTGCCGCGCAAAATTGCGCATAGCCACCTCCGGCCACCAACGCGCAGACCTCGTCGCCGAGCTGCCACGACGATCCGGCCAGATCCCCCCCGACGATACGGCCCGATACCTCGAGCCCAGGCAGATCGGAAGCCCCCGGCGGCGGCGGATACATGCCTTTGCGCTGCAATACGTCGGGGCGATTCACCCCGGCGGCGGCCACCTCGATCAGCACCTCGCCGGGCTTGCATTGCGGCACCGGCCGCTCGACGACTTGCAGCCCTTCGGCCGCGCCCGGCGTCGTGATCGCGATCGCGCGCATGGTCGAAGGGATCGATGGATGGTTCATTGCACGGCTCCGCCCAGTTCGCGCCACAGGAAGGCGAATTCCAGCGCGACCATCTTGGCGCGCTGCTCGTTGTTCGCGGCCCCGGCATGGCCGCCTTCGGTATTTTCGTAGTACAGCACTTGCGCATGGCCTTGTTCGAGCATGCGCGCCACCATCTTGCGTGCATGGCCCGGATGCACGCGATCGTCACGCGTCGAGGTCGTGAACAGGACCGGCGGATATTTCACGTCGGCGCGCACATTCTGGTAGGGCGAATATTTCGCGATCGCGGCCCAGTCCTCTGGCCGGTCCGGGTCGCCGTATTCGGCCATCCAGCTCGCGCCGGCCAGCAGCTTGTGAAAGCGGCGCATGTCGAGCAAGGGGACCTGGCAGACCACCGCGCCGAACAGATCGGGCCGCTCGACCATCACCGCGCCGACCAACAAGCCGCCGTTGCTGCCGCCCATGATGCCGAGCTGCTTGCGCGTGGTCAGTCCGGTGCGCACCAGGTCTTCGCCGACCGCGATGAAATCATCGTAGGCCTTCTGGCGCTGAGTCTTGAGCGCGGCCTGATGCCATTGCGGGCCGAACTCGCCGCCACCACGAATATTGGCGAGCACGAATACGCCGCCGCGCGCGAGCCAGGCCTGACCGAAGGCGCCGCTGTACCAGGGCTCCATCGTGACTTCGAACCCGCCGTATCCATAGAGCAGCGTCGGCGCCGGGGTCTTGCCGCGCGCGTCGAACCGGCCAACCACGAAATAAGGCACCCGCGTGCCGTCTTTCGACACCGCCATGCGTTGCTCGACTTGCATGCCTTTGGCATCGAAGAAGGCCGGCGAAGATTTGAGCGCCTCGGCACTGGCCTTGCCGACCTGCGCGACCGACAAGGTCGAGGGCGTCAGGAAGTCTTCATAGACCAGCCAATACGCATCCGAAGTGTCGGGATCGACGGGGCTCACGCGCGCCGCGCCCTTGCCCGGCAGATTCACTTCGGTGGTCCGCCATGAGCCTTCGACCTCGGTCAATTCGAAGACACGGCTGCGCACATTGTCGAGCACATCGAGCATCAACGCCCGCCGCGTCGGCGTCCAGCTTTGCAGCGATGCCGTCGCGCTCGGCGTGAACAACACCTGGAACTTGCGCTCGCCGGCCGCGAACGCCGCCGCGCGCGTGGCGATCAACGCGCCTTGCGGATAGGTCTGCCCGCCGACCGTCCAGGCCGAGCGCAGACGCACGACCAACCAATCGCGCATCAGGCTGGGCACCGCGTCGTTGGGCACATCGATGCGCTCGGCCCGGCCCTCGTTCAGCACATAGGTTTCGCTGTTGAAGAACGCGATCGATCGATTGAAGCCCTCCCGGAAATAGCCGGGTTGATGATCGACCCAGGCCTCGACGCTCACATCGGTCTGCTGGCCTTCGAACACCGTCGGGGCCTGGGCCAGCGGCGTACCGCGCTTCCAGCGCTTGACCAGCCGCGGGTAGCCCGAGTCGGTCATCGAGCCCGGGCCGAAATCGCTCCCGACATAGGCGGTATCGATGTCGCGCCAGGTGAAATCGCTCTTGGCCTCGGGCAGATTGAAGCCGTCGGCGACGAAGCGTTTACCCGGAATGTCGAACTCGCGGATCACGACGGCGTCGCCGCCGCCGCGCGAAAGATGCAGGACGCAGCGCGTGTATTCGGGCGCCAGACAATTCGCGCCCGACCAGACCCAGTTCTCTTTCTCGTCGCGAGCCAGCGCATCGAGATCGAGCACCGTCTCCCATTGCGGCTGGGGCTTGCGGTATTCGGCCCAGGTGGTGCGACGCCACAGACCGCGCGGATGACTGCCGTCGCGCCAGAAGTTGTAAAGCCGGTCGCCCATGTGCGTGACGAAAGGAATGCGTTCCTTCGAATCGAGCACCTGGCGCACCTGGCCCTGGATCGAAGCGAACTCGGCACGCCCTTGCAACGCCGCTTCGGTGCGCGCGTTTTGCGTCTTGACGAATTCGAGCGCCTTTGCGCCCTCGACCTCTTCGAGCCAAAGATACGGATCGGACTGCGTTGCGTCGGCCATGGCCACTCCAGACAAAACCGCGAGCGCGCAACCGGTGAGCGCGCGCCACAAGACTCGCTTCATGTTTCACCCTTGTGAGGTCGAAAGAGCGCGCAGCATAACCCTGCCGTCGCCGCCCAATGAAAAGGGGCGCTCGCAAGCGCCCCTTTTTCGCTACCGCGACAGCGGAATTACTGCTGTTGCTGCTGCTGTTGCTGGGCTTGCGCCGTACCTTCGTCGCCCACCGCCTTCATCGACAGGCGCAGACGCCCCTTGTCGTCGGCCTCGAGCACCTTGACGCGCACTTGCTGGCCTTCCTTGAGGTAATCGGAGACCTGGTTGACGCGTTCCTTGGCGATCTGGCTGATGTGCAGCAAGCCGTCCTTGCCGGGCAGCACTTGCACGATCGCGCCGAAGTCGAGCAGCTTGAGCACGGTGCCTTCATAGATCGCGCCCACTTCCACATCGGCCGTGATCGCCTCGATGCGGCGCTTGGCTTCCTGGCCGGCCGCGGCATCGACCGAGGCGATGGTCACGGTGCCGTCGTCCTGAATGTCGATCTGGGTGCCGGTTTCTTCGGTCAGCGCGCGGATGACGGCGCCGCCCTTGCCGATCACGTCGCGGATCTTTTCCGGATTGATCTTGATCGAGATGAGGCGCGGCGCGAAGTCGCTGAGTTCGGTGCGGCCGTGCGGCATGGCTTCCTGCATCTTTTGCAGGATGTGCATGCGACCTTCCTTCGCTTGCGCGAGGGCGACCTGCATGATTTCCTTGGTGATGCCCTGGATCTTGATGTCCATCTGCAGCGCGGTCACGCCATTGGCGCTGCCGGCCACCTTGAAGTCCATGTCGCCGAGGTGATCTTCGTCGCCGAGGATGTCGGTCAGGACCGCGAACTTGTTGCCTTCCTTGATCAGGCCCATCGCGATGCCCGCGACATGCGCCTTGAGCGGCACGCCGGCGTCCATCAATGCGAGGCAGCCGCCGCAGACCGAGGCCATCGACGACGAACCGTTGGACTCGGTGATTTCCGAGACCACGCGCATCGAATAGCTGAATTCATCTTCACCGGGCAGCACCGCCAGCAACGCGCGCTTGGCCAGACGGCCGTGGCCGATTTCGCGGCGCTTGGGCACGCCGATGCGGCCGGTTTCGCCGGTCGCGAACGGGGGCATGTTGTAGTGGAGCATGAAGCGGTCACGGTACTCGCCCATGAGCGCATCGATGATTTGTTCATCTTGCTTGGTGCCGAGCGTGGCCACGACCAGCGCCTGGGTTTCACCACGGGTGAACAGCGCCGAACCGTGAGTGCGCGGCAGCACGCTGGAGCGGATCGCGATCGGACGCACGGTGCGGGTATCGCGGCCGTCGATGCGCGGCTCGCCGTCGAGGATCTGGCCGCGCACGATCTTGGATTCGATCTCGAACAGGATGTTGCCGACTTCGACCGCATCGGGGGCCTTGCCGCCGATCGCCGCCGCTTCTTCCGCCAGCTTGGCGTTCACATCGGTGTAGATCGCGTTGATGCGGCTGCTGCGTTCTTGCTTTTGGCGAATGCCATAGGCTTCGCGCAGCGCGGCTTCGCCGAAATGCTTGACGCGGTTGATCAGGGCTTCGTTCTTAAGCGGCGCCGACCATTCCCAGGCCGGCTTGCCGCCTTCGCGCACCAGTTCGTGAATGGCGTTGATGGCGGTCTGCATCTGGTCATGACCGAACACCACGGCGCCGAGCATCACGTCTTCGGGCAGTTGATCGGCTTCGGATTCGACCATCAGCACCGCTTGTTCGGTACCGGCGACCACCAGGTCGAGCTTGGAATTCTCGAGCTGGGCCTTGGTCGGGTTCAGCACATACTGGCCGTCGACATAGCCCACGCGCGCAGCGCCGATCGGGCCATTGAACGGAATGCCGGCCACGGCGAGCGCCGCCGAGGCGCCGATCATGGCCGGGACGTCGGGATCAACTTCCGGGTTCACCGACATCACATGCACCACGACCTGGACTTCGTTGTAGAAGCCTTCGGGGAACAGCGGACGGATCGGACGGTCGATCAGGCGCGAGGTCAGCGTTTCTTTCTCGCTGGGCTTGCCTTCACGTTTGAAGAAGCCGCCGGGGATCTTGCCCGCGGCATAGGTCTTTTCGATGTAGTCGACGGTCAGCGGGAAGAAATCCTGGCCCGCCTTGGCCTCCTTGCGTGCGACCACCGTCGCAAGCACGACCGAATCATCCATGTTGACGAGCACCGCGCCACTCGCCTGGCGGGCGATTTCGCCGGTCTCCAGCGTCACCGTGTGTTGGCCGTACTGGAACGTCTTGGTTACTTTGTTGAACACGCTATTCACCTTTCAATGGCCTGCGGAATTCCGTGCGCCGCAGTGCGCACCACAAACAAACCGTTCAGGCCGCGAAAAAAAGCAAAAAGCCTGCGACGGTGCTTTCCATCGCAGGCTCGGCGAGCGTTCGCGGCCCCAAGATTACTTGCGCAGACCGAGTTTTTCGATCAGGGCACGATAACGATTCACGTCCTTGCCCTTGAGATAATCCAGCAGCTTGCGGCGGCGCGACACCATGCGCAACAGACCGCGACGGCTGTGGTGATCCTTCATGTGGGCCTTGAAGTGATCGGTCAATTCGTTGATGCGGGCGGTCAGCAAAGCGACCTGGACTTCCGGGGATCCCGTGTCGTTGGCGGCGCGGGCGTTGGCGGCGACGATGGCCGCCTTGTCGATATTGGCAACTGCCATGGCAAAGCACTCCTGATTCACACTTGCGGTGCCGAAAGAGCCGATCTCCTTCGCGTACCGTGCACCCGCCCTGACGGCGAGCAGGCGCGGATTATAGCCGCATTCGCGCCGCAATCTCCACCGAAATCAATCACTTGGCGCGGGCGTGGCCATCGGCGCCTCGCGCGGCCGCGAACCGTGGGCGAACGGCCCTCGAACGCACTGGAACGGACCCCGAACACCCCGTACGAGAGCGGGGGAATAAACACCGTCATGCCCACGTTCATGCAGGAACGATGCCCTCGCCCCTTGGAGACGCCATGCAAACACAGCCCCTTTTGAGCCTTCTTTGCCTCGTTGCCGCGACCCTGGCCGGTTGCGGCCTGTACGGCGCGCCGACCACACCGACCGCCGCCATGGCGCAGGGCGATATCCTGGTCGACGCCAAGGGCATGAGCCTATACACCTTCGATCGCGACATCGCCGGCAGCGGCCAACCGGCCTGCAATGGCGCTTGCGCCGGCAATTGGCCGCCTTTGCTCGCGGCCACCGACGCGTCGCCGCACGGCGATTGGACTGTGATCCTGCGCGCCGATGGCGCCCGTCAATGGGCCTACCGAGGCAAACCCCTGTACCGGTGGCTCAAAGACCAGGCGCCGGGCGACCGCACTGGCGACGGATTCAACCAGGTCTGGCACCTCGCACGGCCCTGAACCGCTTGCGCGGCATGCCCGCCTCGCCCTACGCCCGCGCCTTCGACAGCGATCAATTGCTGGCGCTGGTGCCAGCATTGCGCCGCTATGCGCGCGCCTTGCTGCGCGATGCGTGGCTGGCCGACGATCTGGTGCAAGACACCCTGGAACGGGCGTGGCACAAGCAGGCCCGCTTCACCATCGACACCGATTTGCGCGCCTGGACCTTCGCGATCATGCACAACCTGTTCGCCAGCCAGTTGCGCAAACGCGATCCTTTGCGCGGCGCCGATGACGACACCGCCCTCGCCGCTGCGCCGGCCGATGCGCCCGCCGATGCCGTCTTGACGATGCAGATCATGGGTCTGGTCGAGCGCCTGCCCGCCGAGCAACGCGCCACCTTGCTCCTGGTCAGCGTAGAGGAACTCAGCTATGCCGATGCGGCGCGAATCCTCGGCGTGCCGATCGGGACGGTCATGTCGCGTCTGGCCCGCGCGCGCGAACGGTTGCGCGCCTGGACCGACGAAACGGCCGTTTCAGGCACCTCACCCGCCGGCCATCTGCGCCTGGTGAAATGACCATGACCCCGACACCGATCACCGATGGCGATCTGCACGCCTATCTCGATGGCCAACTCGGCGCGGCGCGGCGCGGCGAAGTCGAACGATGGCTCGCCGCGCATCCCGATGACGCCGACCGGGTGCAAGCCTGGCGCGACCTCACCGAGCGCCTGCAGGCCGCGCTCGACCCGGTGCTCGATGAACCGATTCCGCCGGCGTTGGCCGCTGCTGCGCGCGGCCGCGCGCAGCAACGGCGCTGGCGCGGCCTGGCATTGGCCGCCACGTTTGCGGCGGTGAGCGTCGCGGCCGGCTGGTTCGCACGCGGCTGGGCCGACCCGGCCGTGCAAGCGCGCCCCGCCGCACTCGCCCAGCGCGCGGCGGTCGCACATGCGGTTTATGTGCCCGAAGCGCGCCACCCGGTCGAAGTCGGCGCCGACCAGCAAGCCCATCTGGTGGCCTGGCTATCGAAGCGCCTCGGGGAACCATTGCAAGTGCCGGCGCTCGACGCGCAGGGCTACACCTTGATCGGGGGCCGTCTGCTGCCCGGCGACAACGGCGCCGTGGCCTTGTTCATGTACGAGAACGCGGCGGCGCAACGACTGACGCTGTATGTGGTCCGCAGTCCCAAAGGGCAACAGGAAAGCGCCTTTCGCTTCAGCCAGGAAGGCAAGGTCGGCGTGTTTTCGTGGATCGATACGCGCTGCGCGTATGCGCTCTCGGGCGAGTTGGACCGCGAGGCCCTAGGACGAATTGCGAAATTGATCTACCTAGAACTAGAGGGTTCCTCGCCCGTGTCCTAAGCGAATCGAAGCACAAAGCGCGACAGGCGACAGTTCCGCAACTGAATTGCGTCCCTTTCTCCGAGTTCTTCTTGGATTGCACCGCAGCCGCGACTCCTACAGTCCGGGCAAAGCCTTCTGGAGATTGCCACCATGCGCGTCAACGAACCCGTCACTCAGCGCGAGTTCGACTATCCCGCTGATGAGATGCTCGTGTCGGTCACGAATCTCAAGGGGGAGATCGAGTATTGCAACCCGGCCTTCGTGCGTACCAGCGGATTCACCGCCGAAGAGTTGGTGGGCCAGCCGCACAATCTGATCCGCCATCCCGACATGCCGCCCGAGGCCTTCAAAGACCTCTGGCGCACCATCGGGCATGGCAAGCCCTGGTCGGCCATCGTGAAGAACCGGCGCAAGGACGGCGATCATTATTGGGTGGTCGCCAATGTCACGCCCATACTCAAAGACGGTCGCGTCAGCGGCTACATGTCGGTCCGCGTCAAGCCCACGCGCGCCCAGATCGACGCGACCAGCGCCTTGTATGCGCGCATGCGCAGCGAGCGCGCGTCCGGCCGCTCGACGATCAGCCTGCGCGATGGCTATTTGCGGCGGCGCGGCCTGCTGGCCTATGTCGATGCGCTGCGCCGGATCTCGCTCACGCAGCGCATGGCCGCGGCCTTGCTGGCCACCGGCGCAGCCTCCGTGCTGCCCTTGGCCTTCGGGCTCAGCGGCGGCCTGGGTGCGGCAGCCTGCGCGGTCAGCGGTGGCGTGGTCGGCGCCGGCATGCTGGCCTGGCTGCATCGCACGATCACCTTCCCGATCGAAGCGTCGATCGCCTTCGCCAATCGCATGGCGGCCGGCGATCTGACCCAGCGTGCCGAGTGCGCGCGCGAAGATCAGATCGGCGCGTTGAAGCGCGCGCTGACCCAGCTCAATGTGAATCTGCGCGCGGTGGTCTCGGATGTGCGCACCGAAGTGGAGAACATGCGCGGCGCGACCGGCCAGATCGCCGAAGGCAATCACGATCTGTCGGCGCGGACCGAATCGCAGGCCGCGAATCTGCAAGAGACCGCGGCCTCGATGGATCAGATCACGACCACGGTGCGCCAGACCGCCGACACCGCGCACGAAATGAGCGCGGTGAGCGCGCAGGCGAATCAGGTCGCGAGCAAAGGCGGCACGGCGGTGGCCGAAGTCGAAGCGACCATGCGTGCCATCAATGGCTCGTCGAAGAAAGTGTCCGAGATCATCCAGATCATCGAAGGCATCGCGTTCCAGACCAACATCCTCGCGCTCAATGCGGCGGTCGAGGCCGCGCGCGCCGGGGAACAAGGGCGCGGATTCGCGGTCGTCGCGTCGGAGGTGCGGGCGCTTGCGCAGCGCAGTTCGGGCGCGGCCAAGGAAATCCGCGAACTGATCAGCGCGTCGGTCAATCAGATCGCCGCCGGCGCGCAACAGGTCGAAGGCGCTGGCGCGACCATGCACCAGGTGGTCGAGGCGGTCGGCCGCGTCGGCGTGCTGATCGAAAAGATCTCGGCGGCCACCAAGGAACAATCGCTCGGCATTTCGCAAGTCAATCAGGCCGTCAACAGCCTCGACGGCGCGACCCAGCAAAACGCCGCATTGGTCGAGGAGGCCGCGGCCGCAGCCTCCTCGCTCGAACAACAGGCCCTGGTCCTGACCCGCGCGGTCCAGATCTTCCGGCTCTAAACGATCAACCCCGCGGCCACGGTGTCGTTGGTGGCCTCGTCGATCAACACGAAACTGCCGGTCGCGCGGCTGTCGGTATACCGATCGGCCAGCACCGGCTGCTGGGTCTTGAGGGCGATGCGGGCGATGTCGTTGAGGGCGATCGCGCCTTCGGCCGCCGCGCTTTCATCGAAGGCCAAGGTGTGGATGTCGAGCCGCGCCTCGACCGCGGTCACCTTGGCCTTGACCTCGCGCGTCGTATGCCGCAGCACATAGCTGCGCGCTGGCGACAAGGCTTGCGTCGAAAGCCAGCAAATCACCGCGCTGAAGGCATTGCGCACGACCGGCAGGGCTTGCCCAGCCACGGCGAACAGATCGCCGCGCGAGACATCGATTTCATCGGCCAGCGAGATCATGACCGATTGCCCGGCCTGGGCCCGGTCGAGTGTCAGTTCCCCCATGCCGATGCGCGTGACGCGTGAACTGCGCCCGGCGGGCAACACCACGACCTCGTCGCCGACCGCGAGGCTGCCGGCCTCGATCCGGCCCGCATAGCCGCGAAAATCGCTCTGCGAGGGCCGGCAGACCCATTGCACCGGAAAGCGCGCGCTGGCCGCGGCGTCGAGCTGGGCTGACGGCGCGCGTTCGAGCAATTCGAGCAAGGTCGGGCCTAAGTACCAACCCAGGCGCGCGGCGCTGCCGGCGATCGTTCCGCCACTGGCATCATCGGCCGCGCCGCCGGTCGCCGCCTCCGCGTCCGCATCGACCGCGGTGCGCTCGACCACCATGTCGCCATCGAGCGCGGACAAGGGCACGCTGACCACGCTCGCGCGCAATTCGGGATGCCCGGCGAGCCAGGCGCGGAAATCGGCGTCGATGCGATCGAACACCGCTTGATCGAAGCCGACGAGGTCCATCTTGTTGACCGCGAGGATGAGCTGGCGCACACCGAGCAAGGTCGCGATGGTGGCGTGGCGGCGCGTTTGCGGCAGCAGGCCTTTGCGCGCATCGACCAGCAGCACCGCCACATCGGCCGTGGACGCGGCTGTGACCATGTTGCGCGTGTACTGCTCATGCCCGGGGGCATCGGCGATGATGAATTTGCGCTGCGGCGTTCCATCGACGCCTCGGAGGTCTGATCGTCCATGCGCGTCGCGCCACGCTCGGTCAGGGTCGCGGTCACGGTCTCGGCCAGAATCGCGTCGTTGTCGGCGGCGGTCGATTCCACCGGCGCGGTGCAAGTGATGTCGCCCACGGTGCGAAAGCGCACGCTGATCTCTTCGACCACTTCGCCGGGCTTGGCCGGCGTGAGCTCGGTGATGGGCGCGAGCACGCCGCCGCGGCGCACCACCGCGCGTTTGTGCGCGTAATAGATGTTCGGCACTTCGAGGCGTTCGCGCGCGATGTATTGCCAGACGTCGAGTTCGGTCCAGTTGCTGATCGGAAAGACGCGCATGTTCTCGCCCTTGGCGACGCGCGCGTTGTACAGATTCCAAAGCTCAGGGCGCTGGTTCTTCGGATCCCATTGGCCCCATTCGTCGCGAAAGCTGAACACGCGTTCCTTGGCGCGTGCCTTTTCTTCATCGCGCCGCGCACCGCCGATGCAGGCATCGAAACCGAATTCGGCGATCGCATCGAGCAGCGTCACGCTTTGATGCTTGTTGCGCGATTCGTCGACGCTGCGCAGCACCACCCGCCCGGACTTGATCGAATCTTCGACGCTGCGCACGATCAGGCGCTCGCCGAGTTGGGCCGCGCGGTAGTCGCGGAACGCGATCACCTCGGGAAAATTGTGCCCGGTGTCGATGTGCAGCAGCGGAAACGGGAACTTGGCGGGGCGAAACGCCTTGACCGCCAGATGCAGCAGCACGATCGAATCCTTGCCACCCGAAAACAGCAGCGCCGGATGGCTGGCCTGGCCGGCCACTTCGCGCAAGATGTGGATGGCCTCGGCTTCGAGCCAATCGAGGTGGGACAAGGTCTGGGCGTGGGTGGCGAGCGCGGCGGTGCTCATGGCGTTTCCTTCGATTCGACGACACGGATGCGGGTCAGCTTGCCGTTCTCGACATGCAGTCCGCATTCCTTGGATTCCGGGTTCTCCCACCACCAGCGGCCGGCGCGGATGTCTTCGCCGGGCGAGATCGCGCGCGTGCAAGGCGCGCAGCCGATGCTGGGATAAAAGCGATCATGCAAAGCGTTGTAGGGGATGTCGCGTTCGCGCACATAGGCCCAGACATCGGCCTCGCGCCAGTCGTACAAGGGATTGAATTTGGTCAGCCCCCGGCTTTCGACCCACTCCTGGGCCGGCACGGCGGAACGCGTGGCGCCCTGGCCCGAGCGCAATCCGGTCACCCAGGCGCGTTTGCCGGCCAAGGCGCGGGCGAGCGGTTCGGTCTTGCGCACGGTGCAACAGGCTTTGCGTTGTTCGACCGAGTCGTAAAAACCATTGACGCCCTGGGCGGCAAGCAAGGCTTCGAGGCCCGCCGCGTCGGGCACATAACTGCGCACGCAGCGCCCGTACACGGCCTCGACCCGCTGCTGCAACGCATAGGTTTCTTCGTGCAGCCGCCCGGTGTCGAGCGTGAAGACTTCGATCGCGAGGTCGTGGCGCCGGATCAGATCGAGCAACACCATGTCCTCGACGCCAAAACTGGTCGAGAACGTGGCCGGTGCCTGGGCCTGGGCTTCGCGCAAGACGGCGAGTGCCGAATCGATCAAGGGCGTGCTCATACGATCGGCCTCGGCGTGCGGCGTGCGAAAGCCGGCGTGGCCGGCGTGACGCTCGCCTGGTAGGCGTCGGAAAATTCGTCGAAGGCGGCCAGCGCGGCTGCGGCGCTACGGTCGGCACGCACCGCGAAACTGGTGAAGCCCACCCGTCGCAGGTAATGCAATTGGTCGTAGAGCACATCGCCCACCGCGCGCAGATCGCCGCGCCAATTCAGGCGGGTGCGCAACAGCACGGCGGTGGAATATCCGCGACCGTCGGCGAAGGCCGGAAACTCCACCGCCACCAGCGCGGCACGTGTCAGCAAAGGCGCCGCCGCCTCGGCGCTATCGTCAGGCGCCAGCACCAGCCCGAAGCGCGGCAACGCGGCAAGCGCGCCAGGCTCGGCGAGCGCGAGCTTCAAGGGCAGCACCGGTTGCGCCGTCGCACCGGCGGCTGCGAGGGTCTCGACGCGTTCCCAATCGTCTTCATCGACCTGAGCGCGACCATCGACCCACACAATCAAATTACGCATGGGTAGCCTCCGCTTCGGTGTAGACCGCGGCCTTGAACGGTTCAATGCCGACCCGGATCACCGTGTCGATGAAACGTTCGTCGCCATCACGCAATCCGACATAGGTTTCGACCAGGCGGGCGATCGCGTCGGGCACTTCCTCGGCCGCCATCGCACGCCCGATCACGGCGCCGATGCGCGTGCTTTCGGCCGATGCGCCGGCATCGCCGCCGATCGTGATCTGATAGCACTCGCTGCCATGCTTATCGACCCCCAGGATGCCGATGTGCCCGACATGATGGTGGCCGCAAGAGTTGATGCAGCCCGACAGGTTGACGGCGATTTCGCCGATGTCATGCAGGTAATCGAGGTTGTCGAAACGTTCCTGCACGCCTTGGGCGATCGGCAGCGACTTGGCATTGGCCAGGGCGCAAAAATCGCCGCCGGGGCAGCAGATGAGGTCGGTCAGCAGACCGATGTTGGGCGTCGCCAATCCGATCGTCTTGGCGCGTTGCCAGAGCGCATGCAAATCAGTGACGGCCACATCGGCGAGCAGCATGTTCTGTTCATGCGAGATGCGCAGTTCGCCGAACGAAAAAGCTTCGGCCAATTCGGCCACCGCGTCCATCTGATCGGCGCTCAGATCGCCGGGCGCGACGCCGGTCGGCTTGAGCGACAGGCTGACCGCGCGATACCCCGCCACCTTGTGGGCGTGCACATTGCGCTCGACCCATTTCGCGAACGCGCGCTCGTCCGCCATGCGCTGCGCCAGGCTATCCTCGGCCTGGGTCAGCGCTTCGGGCGCGAACGTACGGTAAGCGGGCGGCGCGAAATCGGCCGCCACCCGCGCCAGTTCGGCGTCCGGCAACGTGGCGGGCCCGTTCACCAGATGCGCGAATTCCGCCTCGACCTGACGCGCGAACTCCTCTGCGCCCAATGCGCGCACCAGGATCTTGATGCGCGCCTTGTATTTGTTGTCGCGCCGGCCGTGCAGGTTGTACACGCGCAGGATCGCCTCGCAATAGGTCAGCAAATGCTGCCAGGGCAAATCGCGACGAACGATGCTGCCGATCACCGGCGTGCGGCCAAGACCGCCGCCGGCCAGGATATCGGCCACCACCGCGTCGCCCGCACGGCGCAGATACACGCCCACGTCGTGGATCGCCGTCGCGGCGCGATCCTTGGCCGTCCCGCAGACCGCGATCTTGAATTTGCGCGGCAAGTAGGCGAACTCGGGATGGAAAGTGCTCCATTGCCGCAACAGCTCGGCATAGGGGCGCGGATCGACCGCTTCGTCGGGCGCGACCCCCGCGAAATGGTCGGTCGTGATGTTGCGGATGCAGTTGCCCGATGTCTGGATCGCATGCATCTGCACCTGGGCCAACGCGGCCAAAATGGCCGGCGTGTCTTCGATGCGCGGCCAATTGAACTGGACGTTCTGGCGCGTCGTGAAATGCGCATAGCTGCGGTCGTACTGGCGCGAGAGCGCCGCGACGCGTCGCAATTGATGCGCGGCCAGCAGGCCATAAGGAATCGCGATGCGCAGCATCGGCGCATGGCGTTGCACATACAGGCCGTTTTGCAGGCGCAATGGACGGAACTCGTCTTCGGCGAGTTCGCCGCGCTGCCAGCGCGCGACCTGGCCGCTGAACTGGCGCACGCGCTCATCCACGATGCGCTGGTCGAAGTCGGTATAGCGATACATGAGGCTCACTTATTTGAAGAACAGCTTGAGACCGATCAGCACGAGCATCAGCGCCAGAAAGCCGCGCAGGAAACGCTCGGGCAACCGCGAAGCGACGGCGCTTCCCACATAGATCGCGGGCAGCGACCCGATGATCAACGAGCCCAACAAGGACCAATCCACCGACCCCATCGCCGCATGCCCGGCACCGGCCACGAGCGTCAAAGGCACGGCGTGCGCGATGTCCGCGCCGACGATCTGGCGCGCGGGCAACATCGGATACAGAAAGAACAAGGCCACGACACCCAGCACGCCGGCGCCGACCGAAGTCAAAGCCACCAGACAGCCGATCACCAAGCCCACACAGAGCGTGGGCAACGGACGTGCCGCATTGGCGGGCGCCGCCGAGGTCACGGCAGCCCCCGGCTGCGGACCGTTCGGCGCCGGCAAGGCCGCCGCGCCGGCCACCGACATCGACAGAAGTCTGGCATTGGCCACGCGCGTTTCAGGCAGACCATTGCCGGCCAGCCGTCGGCCCAGGGCCTGAATCTGGGTCTTGAACACCAAGCCTGCGGCCGTCAGCACCAGCGCGATGCTCAACGCCCGCGTCATGACTTGCGCCAGCGCCTGCGCGTCGGGCTTGAGCCAGGCGACCGCGCCCAGCGTCAACAAGGCGGCCGGCACCGAGCCGGCGACCAGCCAGCCGGTGATCGACCATTGAATGTTGCCGCGCCGCGTATGGGCGAGCACGCCCCCCGACTTGGTGATGGCGGCGAACAATAGATCGGTACCGACCGCGATCTGGGCCGGCACATTGAACACCAGGGTCAGCAATGGGGTCATGAGCGACCCACCACCGACCCCCGTGGCGCCCACGATGAACCCTACCAAGGCACCACCAAATATGAAATGCGCGTCCACCGCGGCCCCGATCCGTTGAAGAGATGCTGGGCCGCAGCGTACGGACGCGCGCGCGCGCTGAGAACGACGCGTGTGCTATAGGCTTATTCGCTCATGGCATAAGCCCATGCACGGACTGCTCAAGCCGGCACGGGAAACAGGACGCCGGGCTCGAAATGCACGGTCTCGCGTTCATCCCCGAGCCAGACCTGGCCTTCCTGGACCGTGCATTGAAGGTTCATGTTGCGTTCGGCCAGACGGCCCAGGGCCACCGTGGCGTCAATCGGAAGCTCGATCACGCGCAGATTGCCCAGATGCTCCAGGTCGGCGCGTTGTTGCGCCCACCACAGGCCAACGGCGCGGCCGCCATAGGCATATACCAACACCTGGTCGGCGCGACCGGCCGCCTTCTTGAGCAGGCGCGCATCGGGCAGACCGACCTCGATCCATTGCTCGATGGCGCCGGTCAGATCGCGCCGCGACAAGGCCGCCTCTTCGGTGGACGACAAGCCCTTGCCGAACGCCAAGGCTTCATCGGCGTTCAATGCGTAGGCGAGCACGCGCACCATCATGCGCTCGTCGTTTTCGGAAGGATGCCGAGCGATGGTGAGGGTGTGCGTGCCGTAATAGGGCCGATCCATGTCGGCGATGCCAAGTTCGGCTTTGAAGATGGTGGATTTGAGTGCCATGAAACCAACGGGGAAATTCTGCGTCGTTGCTATGTACTGTTTCGACCTACACCAATGGTTGGTCGCCGATTTGGGGGACTGTTCGGAAACACCGGGCGCACCGACCATTTGGATACAGCGCGCACCCAATCGCACACCACCATTCAGACCAGCACCAAACCCGAATTGAATCCGACCTCGCTACGTCGATTGCTGAATCCGCCCACGCTCTGGCGCTGGACCAGACGCGGAGCGTTCGCCATTGTCGCGGTGCTCGGGCTTTATGTCGTCGGCGCACTCGTGCTGGGCCTGATTCCGATCAATCGCGATTACTCGCCGGCCGATGCCGGGGTGCCGATCTACCTTGCCACAAACGGCGTACATGCCGACATCCTCGTGCCGGCCAACACCGAAACCGTCGATTGGCGCGAAGAATATCCGAGTCGGCTGTTTCCGAATGTCGATCCGCGGCAAGATTACATCGCCTTCGGCTGGGGAGACCGTGGTTTCTACCTGAACACCGAACGCTGGGCCGACCTGACGGCCCAAACCGCCGCGGTCGCGGTTCTGGGCCTCGGACGCCCAGCCATGCACATCGAATACTCGACCCAGCCGCGGCCGGGTCCGCATGTGGTCGCCTTGCGCATTTCGCAGCAACACTACCGCGATCTGGTGAACTTCATCCGCGAATACGCCGAGCGCGACGCGCGCGGACAGGTCGTCGTCATTGGCGGCCGCCATTACGGTCGCAGCGACGCCTTCTTTGAAGCCAAGGGCACCTATAGCGCGCTCATGACAAGCAACGAATGGGCACGCCGCGCCTTGTATGTAGCGGGTGTACGTGTGCCGGTCTGGGCGCCGCTCGATACGCCGCTGTTCTTCCATCTGCGCGACGGCGCAGCCGCCCCAAAGCGCTGAGCAGCCCCGCCGGTCATTGATCGGCGAGTTCGATCACTTCCATCAGCCGTTTGCGGGAATGCATGAGGCTGTTGGAATCGAGTTCCTCGGCGGTGACCACCTCACCGGCGGCCAGCGCCGGCACATAGCGGTCGAGCACGCGCATGAACGGTTCGACCAGATCCGGATCGAACTGCACGCCGGCCAGGCGCCGGATTTCGCGGACCGCCATCTCGTGCGGCCAAGCGCTTTTGTACGGACGCTCGTTGGTCAACGCGTCATAAACATCGGCCAGCGCGCTGATGCGCGCCACCAGCGGGATCGCCCAACCGGTGGCCCCGTTGGGATAGCCGGTGCCGTTCCACCATTCATGATGGTGCTTGGCCACCAAGGTCGCGACCTGCAAGGTCGGGTCCTGCGCGCCTTCCAGCAGGTAGGCCCCGACGGTGGTATGCGCGCGCATGGCGGCGAGTTCGGTCGGATCCAGCGGACCCGGCTTCATCAGGATGACTTCATTGACGCCGACCTTGCCGATGTCATGCAAACGTGCGGCATGTTCGATGCGTACGCATTCAACGCGATCGAGTCCGATTTCCTGGGCCAGCATGCCGGCCAACCGACCGACCCGGAAGCAATGCTGGCCGGTCTGGTCATCGAAGAACTCGGCGGTCAGCGCCCAGTTCTCCGCCGTGTCGTAGGCATCGGTGCGGATGTGCTGGCGCACCGCATCGGCGCGCAGCCGCGCCAGGTCTTCATGGATCGCCGACAGCTCTTCGTTGCGCTCGACCGCCGAACCGGTACTCGGCCCGCGCTCGTCGACACTCAAACGGACCTGGGCGAACGGGTCGAACACCCCGTCTTCGCCGGGCTTGCCGTGCGGATCGATATCCACCCCGCGTTCGGCCATCTGCCGGTAGAACTTGGCGCGCTTGACGCTGGTCGTGTATTCGACCAATTCCTTGGCATACGCGACGCCGGCCTGCACCTCGGCCGGATTGCTCGCGTTGCCGTACACCTTGACCAGCGCCCGCAGAACGTCGTCGTGCAGGAATTTCTCGGCCTTGAGCGTATGGGCGTGCAACTCACGCAAGACCCGGCGCGCTGCGCCCACACGGTTGGCTTCGCCGCTGGCCCAATTGCACAAGGCGCCCGACAGACTCATCACCACATTGGCGATTGGATTGCCGCTGATGGGTAAACGACGCGGCGCGGACTCGACCAAGAGTTCGGCGGTCTCGACGTCGTTGGTCTCGATCAGGTAGAAAATTCGGCTAGCTTCGAAGGCGATCAGGTTCCGGATGCCGAGATTTGGCGTCTCGGAAAGCTCGGTGCCGATGCGCATGTAATCGACCGCCCGACGGTGATCGCCAACCCGCGACGAACAGAAAAGTCCTTCGGCGGCGCATTGGAAACGCACGATCGTACCAACATGGCTTTCGTCCGCGATTCGCAGTACGTAGTCGACCGTCCGCAAAGCGTCTCGGTACAAACCCATTTCGCGCAACGTGCTGGAAACATTGGCAAGCGCCGCAGCGGCGAGCATCGATTCGTTCAGTTCGGTTGCCAACGCAATTGCCGACTGAAGATGATCCATCGCGTGATGGAAGTCGGACGCGTCAGTCAACAAGACGCCAAGCATGTTATGAACGCGTCGGCAGGTCGCGAGATCACCCGCAGCAACGCACGCGTCAACAAGCCTGCGGCCAATCTCGATGCCCGCATATGGATTGCCGACGCCGACATAGAACATGCAGCAATCGAGCAGTGCCGCGATCCGTTCGTGATCGACGCACGGATGGGACATGGCCACCAAAAGTCCCGAGATGTGCGCGACGATTGGTTCGCCGACGCCATCGGGCTCGGCCATCGCGCGCCCCAGTTGGGCTCGCAATGCGTGCATTGCAGCACTGGCGACCACTTGATCGGCACGACCAATCTCACCGGCAAGCGCATCCACGCGAACATGAATCAAGGCTTCGATTCGAAGCGGCGTAAATCCGATGTTCCGCATGGTCGATTTACCTATAGCGAAAAACTGTGAAGTTTGTCACGCTTTTTCCAGGTCTTTCCGCAGCAGCTGTCGTGAACATCAATACAACGCGACCGGCGGATTCGATGCGTAGGGAAGGCTAGTTAGCGCCAAGTTTCGCCCGCGGGTCAATCAGTCAAATTCTCATTTTTTCTGCTGCTCCATAGCCCACAGGAGGTTTGCCATGCTTTTAGCTCAAATCCTCGCGCCAAGGAAGAATCTGCCTCAAAACGCATCGCAATTGGCTACGCAGCACACCGGTACGCCAGTACAGGAATTCGCCACCCTCAGCCCCGTCGACTTGAGCCAAGTCGGTGGGGGCGGCGCCCACGGTGGCAACTGTCTCTAACCTGCTTTTGTTCCTTCAACCTTCTCATTCCGGAGAAACGACATGCCCAACCTCACCATGCAAGCCCCCTCGAAGAATGAAGTCGAATCGCGCTCTGACCTGAGCGACGTCGCGCGCGCCGAAGCTGCCAAGGCATTTGCGCAATTGACTTTCCTCGACACCGCCGAACTCGCCCTGATCGGCGGCGGCGGCGCTCACGGCGGCAACTGCCTCTAATTCAATGAATCAGCCTTAACACCTTCCCATTCCGGAGAAACGACATGACCAACCTGACCATGCAAACCCCGTCGAAGAATGAAGTCGAATCGCGCTCGGACATGAGCGACGTCACGCGCGCCGAAGCCGCCAGGGCCTTCACTCAATTGACCTTCCTCGACAACGCCGACCTCGTCCTGATCGGTGGTGGCGGTGCTCATGGCGGCAATTGCCTCTAATTCGACAACTCAACGCCACAGCCCTTGATCCCATAAGTTTCGGAGAACCGACATGACCAACCTGACCCTGCAAGCCCCTGCGAAGAATGAAGTCGAATCGCGCTCTGACCTGAGCGACGTCGCGCGCACCGACGCTGCCAAGGCATTTGCGCAATTGACTTTCCTCGACACCGCCGAACTCGCCCTGAGCTGCCAAGGCATTTGCGCAATTGACTTTCCTCGACACCGCCGAACTCGCCCTGATCGGCGGCGGCGGCGCTCACGGCGGCAACTGCTTGTGATTTGGCGGGCGCGCCGCCAGATGCCTCGGCGAACGACAGCGGACTTTCCGTGAATGGCGCCGGTCAGGATTCTGGCGGTTGGCCGCCCAGTATCAGGTGAGGCGGAGTTGGTGTTATCGCATCAAGCACGCGTTACGCGCTGGCGCCCACCAGCCTCAACTTCCCACCGGCGACCTCGTTGAACACCAGGGCGCCGAGCACGACCGCCCCACCCGCCAGGGTGGCGGCGGTCGGTGCTTCGCCGGCGAACAGCCAGGCCCAGAGCGGGCCTTGAAGCACTTCCAATAACGCGAGCAACGACAGTTCGGGTGCCGACAGGCGGCGCGACGCGACCACCATCAGCATGCAGGGTACGCCGAGCTGAAACACGCCAAGCAATGCCAACAGCACGATGTCGTGCGCCGACGCGCGCAACACCAGCGAGCCGCTGACCAGCATTGCGCCGACCATCAACAGCGCCGACAAGACCGCGCCGATGAACACGGCCGGGACCAAATCGACGCCATGGCCGATTTTCTTGAGCGTGACCACATTGATGGCCGCCGCGACCGGGACCGCGAACGCGATCAACATGCCGGCCGCATGGCGCCCGCCATCGGACTCGAACGCGCCGGCGAACATCGTGACGATCCCACCGGTCGCGACCGCGATCGCGAGCCAGGTCCTCAAACCGATACGCTGGCGCAATACAGCCCAGGTCAGGACGGCGGTGATGAGGGGGGCGACGCTGAGCACGACCAAGGTGTTGGCAACCGTGGTCTTGAGCAAGGCGAGCATGAAGCACGAAAACATCGCGCACCACATGAGCCCCGAGAGCAGCCCGGCCGACCCAGCCGCGCGCAGCGAACCAAGCAGGTCACGGCGCACGAAGCCCAGGTAGCCCGCGACGAACACGCCGGCGAAGAAGCTGCGCCAGAAAGTCACTTCCAGCCCGGCGGCCGATTCAAGATGCCGGGTGACCACGCCCGCCGTGCTCCACATGAAGGTCACCAACACCATCAGCGCGATGGCGCGTCGATGCAAGGCGCGCGAGACGGCCGGGTGGTCCGTCTCGACCGTCACGGTCTCGGAGGTGGTCATCGGATCACGCGGCTTCGCGCTGCGCCTTCTTGCGTTCGTGTTCCTTGAGGTGGCGCTTGCGCAAACGGATGTTCTTGGGCGTGATCTCGACCAGTTCGTCGTCGGCGATGAACTCGACCGCGTATTCGAGCGTCAGCGTGATCGGCGGCACCAGGCGCACCGCTTCGTCGGTGCCCGAAGCGCGAATGTTGGTCAGTTGCTTGCCCTTGATCGGGTTGACCACCAGATCGTTGTCGCGCGAATGGATGCCGATGATCATGCCTTCATACAAGGCATCGCCGGGCGAAACGAACATGCGGCCGCGATCCTGGAGCTTCCACAAGGCGTAGGCGACCGCGTCGCCGTCGTCCTGGCTGATCAGCACGCCGTTGCGGCGCTCGCCCAGTTCACCGGGCTTGATCGGCGCGTAATCGTCGAAGATGTGGCTCATGAGGCCGGTGCCGCGCGTCATGGTCATGAAATCGCCCTGAAAGCCGATCAGGCCGCGCGCCGGAATCCGGTATTCGAGGCGCACCCGGCCCTTGCCGTCGGGCTGCATGTCTTGCAGGTCGCCCTTGCGCAGCCCCAGCGCTTCCATCACACCGCCCTGATGCTGGTCTTCGACGTCCACGGTCAGCAACTCATAGGGCTCATGCTTCACGCCGTCGATGTCCTTGAGGACCACGCGCGGCTTGCCCACGGCCAGTTCGTAGCCTTCGCGGCGCATGTTTTCGAGCAGGATGGTCAAGTGCAATTCCCCGCGGCCGGACACCATGAAGGTATCGCTGTCGTCGGTGAATTCGACGCGCAAGGCCACATTGGACTTGAGTTCGCGTTCCAGACGTTCGCGGATCTGGCGGCTGGTGACGAACTTGCCCTCGCGGCCGGCAAGCGGCGAGGTATTGACCTGGAAATTCATGGTCAGCGTGGGTTCGTCCACTTTCAACAACGGCAAGGCATCGGGCGTATCGAGCGCGCACAAGGTGCTGCCGATCGACACTTCTTCGATCCCGTTGATCAACACGATGTCGCCGGCCATGGCCTCGGGCACGATTTCGCGTTCGAGGCCGCGGAACTTGAGCACCTGGTTCACGCGCGCCCTGGCGGGGGCGCTCTCGGGCCCATTCATGAGCAGCACATCCTGCAAAGGCTTGAGGCGGCCGCGCGTGATCCGGCCGATGCCGATCTTGCCCACATAGCTGCTGTAATCGAGCGAGACGATCTGCAATTGCAGCGGACCGTCGGCATCGTCGTTGCGCACCGGCACATGCTTGATGATGGTCTCGAACAACGGGGTCATGTCGCCATCGCGCACGTCTTCGTACAGACCGGCGAAGCCGTTCAGGCCCGAGGCGTAGACGATCGGAAAATCAAGCTGCTCTTCGGTCGCGCCGAGCTTGTCGAACAAGTCGAAAGTGGCGTTGATGACGTAATCCGGGCGCGCCCCGTCGCGGTCGATCTTGTTGACCACGACGATCGGCTTCAGGCCGAGGGCCAGCGCCTTCTTGGTCACGAAGCGGGTCTGCGGCATCGGACCTTCGACCGCGTCGACCAGCAGCAGCACGCCGTCCACCATCGAGAGCACGCGCTCGACTTCGCCGCCGAAGTCGGCGTGGCCCGGCGTATCGACGATGTTGATGTGGTAGCCGTTCCATTCCACCGCGCAGTTCTTGGCGAGGATGGTGATGCCGCGTTCCTTTTCGAGGTCGTTGCTGTCCATCACGCGTTCGGCCACTTTCTCGTTCTCGCGGAAAGTGCCGGATTGGCGCAGGAGTTGATCGACCAGGGTCGTCTTGCCGTGGTCGACGTGCGCGATGATCGCGATGTTGCGCAAGCTGCGTAGAGTCATGTCAGTCTCGATAAACCATCAGTCGTTGCGGCTGGAGCCGGCCATCCGGCGCCAATTCCGCGGTGCCGAGCAGCCGCTGCGCGCCGTATACGCGCACCCTGCCCGATGTCTTCACATCCAATTTCAATCGTTGGCCCTGCACGAACCGTGCCGCCAACGCCTCATCCAAATCCACCCGCGCAAGGCTTTGCAACAAGGCATCGGCCGGCGCCAAATGCTGTCGGCGCGCCTCGATCGCTTCACCTTCCAAGGCTTCCAGCGTGACCGCATCGGCCAGACGCAGATCGCCCACCTCCAGGCGCCGCAATGCCTGCAAATGGGCGCCGCACCCGAGCGCAGCGCCGATGTCTTGCGCGAGCGTACGCACATAGGTGCCTTTGCTGCAACGGACATGGAACTTGAGACGGTCGCCCCCAAATTCCAGCACCCGCAATTCAGTAATCCTGACGCGGCGCGGCGCGCGTTCCACTTCGATGCCCTGGCGCGCGAGCACATACAAGGGCTGCCCCTCGCGCTTGAGCGCCGAATACATGGGCGGCACTTGGGCGATTTCACCGCGAAACGATGAAAGCGCGGTGTCCAGTTGCTCACGCGTCACGGCCACGTCCTTGACTTCGACGGGCTCGCCTTCGATATCACCGGTGTTGGTGCGCACGCCCAATTGCGCGGTCGCCTCGTAGGCCTTGTCGGCACCGAGCAGATCGGCGGAAAACTTGGTCGCCTCGCCGAACAGCAAGGGCAACAAGCCGGTGGCGAACGGGTCGAGCGTGCCGGTGTGTCCGGCCTTGCGTTCGCCGAGCAAGCGCTTGGCCTTGCCCAGCGCCTGATTGGACGACCAGCCCGCTGGCTTGTCGAGCAGCAAGATGCCGGAAACCACCGCGCCCCGCTCAGTCTTTCGCGCGGGTGGCGTTGGCCTGATCGATCAGGCGCGACATGTCGATCCCGCGAGCGCTGCTTTCATCGGCAACGAAATGCAGGCGCGGCACGGTATGGATATGCAGGCGTTTGTACAGCAGGCTGTGCAGATAGCCCGCCGCTTCGTTCAGCGCCTCGACCGGCCCGGTCTTGTCTTCGAGCAGCGTGCTCACATGCACCTTCGCATGCGCGTAATCGGGCGTCACTTCGACGCCGGTCACGGTCACGAGCGCCACGCGCGCGTCACGCACCTCGCGCGGGATCAGCTCGGCCAGATCGCGCTGGATCTGGTCGGCCACGCGCGTGCTGCGGTTCGGGGCGGAATGGCGCTTCATGCGAAAACGCGACGCGGCGCGTTACAGCGTGCGCGCGACCTCCTTGATTTCGAAGACTTCGAGCTGATCGCCTTCCTGGATGTCGTTGTAATTCTTGAGCGACAGACCGCACTCGAAGCCTTCCTTGACTTCGCGCACGTCGTCCTTGAAGCGCTTGAGCGAGTCGAGTTCGCCGGTCCAGGTGACCACATTGTTGCGCAACAGACGGACCTGGGCGCCCCGACGGACCACGCCTTCGAGCACCATACAGCCCGCGATGTTGCCGACCTTGCTGACCTTGAACACCTGGCGGATCTCGACCAGACCGATCGCCTCTTCCTTGCGCTCGGGCGCGAGCATGCCCGACATCGCGGCCTTCACCTCGTCGACCGCGTCGTAGATGATGTTGTAGTAGCGGATGTCGACGCCGTTGTTCTCGGCCAGCTTGCGCGCCGATTGGTCGGCGCGGGTGTTGAAGCCGATGACCACCGCCTTGGACGCGACCGCGAGGTTCACGTCCGATTCGGTGATGCCGCCGACCGCGGCGTGCACGACCGCGACCTTGACCTCATCGGTGGACAGCTTGGTGAGCGAATGCACCAGCGCTTCCTGCGAGCCTTGCACATCGGCCTTGACGATGAGCGCGAGCGTCTTGACCTCGCCTTCGCCCATTTGCTCGAACATGTTCTCGAGCTTGGCCGCCTGTTGCTTGGCGAGTTTGACGTCGCGGAACTTGCCTTGGCGGAACAGCGCGATTTCACGCGCCTTGCGTTCGTCGCCCAGCACGATGACTTCTTCGCCCGCGCTCGGCACTTCCGAAAGACCCTGGATCTCGACCGGGATCGACGGACCGGCGGCCTGGATCGGCTTGCCGTTCTCATCGAGCATCGCGCGGACGCGACCGAACGCCGCGCCGGCGAGCACCACATCGCCGCGCTTGAGGGTGCCCGATTGCACGAGCATGGTCGCGACCGGGCCGCGGCCCTTGTCGAGCTGGGCTTCGATGACCAGCCCCTTGGCCGGCGCATCCTTGACCGACTTGAGTTCGAGCACTTCGGCCTGCAACAACACGTTCTCGAGCAGATCGTCCACGCCCTGGCCGGTCTTGGCCGACACCGGCACGAAAGGCGAATCGCCGCCGTATTCTTCGGGCACGACTTGTTCGGCCACCAATTCCTGCTTCACGCGATCCGGATTGGCTTCGGGCTTGTCGATCTTGTTCATCGCGACGACGATCGGTACGCCGGCCGCCTTCGCATGCGCGATGGCTTCCTTGGTCTGCGGCATCACGCCGTCGTCGGCCGCCACCACCAGGATGACGATGTCGGTCGCCTTCGCGCCGCGTGCGCGCATGGCGGTGAACGCCTCGTGGCCCGGGGTGTCCAGGAAGGTGATGACGCCACGCTTGGTCTCGACGTGATACGCGCCGATGTGCTGCGTGATCCCGCCCGCTTCACCGGCCGCGACCTTGGTGCGGCGGATGTAGTCGAGCAGCGAGGTCTTGCCGTGGTCGACGTGGCCCATGACGGTCACCACCGGCGGACGCGGTTCGAGCGCCCCCTCACCGTTGGAACCCACATCGATGAGTTCGGCTTCCGGATCGTCAAGCTTGGCGGCGAGCGCCTTGTGACCCATTTCTTCAACCACGATCATCGCGGTGTCCTGGTCGAGCACCTGGTTGATGGTCACCATCTGGCCCATCTTCATGAGCACCTTGATGACCTCGGCCGCCTTCACCGACATCTTGTGGGCGAGATCGGCGACCGTGATGGTCTCGGGCACATGCACTTCGCGCGTGATCGGTTCCGACGGCGCCTGGAATGCGGCGGCGGCTTCCTGCTTGTGGCGATGGCCCTTGGGACCGCCGCGCCAGGCCGAACTGCCGGCCGAGGTGTCGCCACGGGTCTTGATGGTGCGCTTCTTGGCCGCCTCTTCGTTCCAGGTCGAGGCGAGCTTGGCCTGATTGACTTGCTTGGCCCCCGCGGGCTTGTTCTTGTCGTCAGGCTTGGGCGCTTCGGGCTTCGCGTTGGGCTTGTGCAGCGTGGTGCTGTCGGCCTTCGCTTCGGCCGGCTTGGCATCTTTGTCGGCAGGCGCCTTCAGGACCTTCTTGGGCTGCGACAACATGCGGTTCATCGCCGCGACTTCATCCTCGACCGCCTTGCGGGCGCGAGTGAGTTCGTCGGCGCGCTTTTGCTCGGCCTCACGCGCCGCGCGCGCCGCTTCTTCGGCTTCGGCGGCACGTCGCGCCGCCGCTTCGGCGGCTTCACCGGCGGCGGCGGCCTCGGCGGCTTCGGCCGCGCGCGCCTGCGCTTCTTCGGCGGCCTTGCGGGCAGCCTCTTCGCGCTCGGCCTCCATGCGGGCCAGACGTTCCTGCTTTTCTTTCAGTTCGGCGGCCTGGCGCGCGAGCAACTCGGATTGGCGGCGCGCGTCTTCTTCACGCGCCCGCAATTCCTGCTCGTCGATCACGACCGCGGCCGGCGCCGCGGCTTGTTCCGCCGGCACCGCGCCTTCGTTCGCGTCGCGCTGGACGAACACGCGCTTCTTGCGCACCTCGACCTGAATGGTGCGCGACTTTCCGGACGAATCCGATTGCTTGATCTCGGAAGTCTGTTTGCGCGTCAGCGTGATCTTGCGCTTCTCGGCGCCGGCCTCACCACTGCCGTGCGCCTTGCGCAGCATCTCGAGCAAGCGAGCTTTGTCAGCCTCGGTCAAGACATCCGTCGCCGAGGTCTTGTCGACCCCGGCCGCACGCAGCTGCTCAAGCAGCGCGCTTTCCGGCATCTTCAGTTCGGCCGCAAATTGGCCGACATTCGTACTCGCCATGCAATCCCCGCGTCTTCTCGCTTTAGTTCTGCCCTAAGTCGTCACTCGATCATGTGCGCACGCGCACGCATGATCAGCGCCTTGGCAGTTTCTTCGTCCAACCCTGTCATCTCGCACAACTCGTCGGTGGCCAGATCGGCCAGATCGTCGCGCGTATTGACGCCCTGGCTCGCCAGCTTGGCCGCCAGTTCGTGCGAAACGCCTTCGAGATCGAGCAAGTCCTGCGACACCTTGCCGACCTTTTCCTCGTTCACGATCGCATCGGTCAACAACGCGTCGCGCGCGCGCTTGCGCAATTCTTCGACGGTATCGGCGTCGAAGGCTTCGATCTCGAGCATTTCCTGCAGCGGCACATAAGCCACTTCTTCGAGCGTCGAGAACCCTTCGTCGATCAGGATGTCGGCCACCTCTTCGTCGACATCGAGCTTGTTCATGAACAGTTCGCGCACGCCCGAACGCTCGCCTTCGAGCTTCTGGCTCGCCTCGTCCTGGGTCATGATGTTGATCTGCCAGCCGGTCAGTTCGGACGCGAGGCGCACGTTCTGACCGTTACGACCGATCGCGATCGCGAGATTGTCCTCGTCGACCACCACATCCATCGCGTGCTTGTCTTCATCGACCACGATCGATTGCACGTTCGCCGGCGCCAAGGCACCGATCACGAACTGCGCCGGATCCTCCGACCACAGCACGATGTCGACACGCTCGCCAGCGAGTTCGTTGGTCACCGCCTGAACGCGCGAACCGCGCATGCCCACGCAGGTACCGATCGGATCGATGCGACGATCGCTGGTCCAGACCGCGATCTTTGCTCGCACCCCAGGATCGCGGGCCGCCGAACGGATCACGAGCAGGCCTTGCTCGATCTCGGGCACTTCGAGTTCGAACAGCTTCTTGATGAACTCGGGCGAAGTCCGCGACACGATCACTTGCGGACCGCGCGCCAGACGGTCGATCTTGTACAGGAAGGCGCGCACGCGGTCGCCCACGCGCAGATTTTCCTTCGGAATCATCTGGTCGCGCGGCAGACGCGCCTCGACACGTCCGGCTTCGATGATCGCGTCGCCCTTCTCCATGCGCTTGACCGATCCATTGATGATCTGGTCGCCGCGTTCGAGGAAGTCGGACAGGATTTGTTCACGCTCGGCATCGCGGATGCGTTGCAGCACCGCCTGCTTGGTGTCCTGCGCGAAACGGCGGCCGAACTCCACCGGCTCGAGCTGCTCTTCGATGTACTGGCCGATCTCGATGTCGGGGATCAGTTCGCGCGCATCCGACAGCAGTTCCTGCTTGTCGGGCTCTTGCAGGCCCGCTTCGTCGGGCACGACCAGCCAGCGCCGAAACGCTTCCTGCGCGCCGGTCTCGCGATCCACGCTCACGCGGATATCGACCTCGGCACCGGGGAACAGCTTCTTGGTCGCGGCCGCGAGCGCCAGCTCCAGGGCGCCGAACACCACTTCCTTGCTCACACTCTTTTCGCGCGCAAGCGCATCGACCAGCAGCAGAACTTCGCGGCTCATCTGACCTTCCTTTTGAAATCAATCTTCGGGATGAGACGCGCCCGCTCGACATCCGCCAACGCGAATTTGAGCAGCGATCGCCCCCCCTGCACTTCGACCTCGATACCGATCTGATCGTCCTGCGGCGCAACCAGCGTGCCTTCGAACGTACGCCGACCAGCCACCATGGTGCGCAGCTTGACCGTGGCCTCCTGCCCGGCAAACCGCGCGAAATCCGCAAGTTTCTTCAGCGGCCGATCCAGGCCCGGCGACGACACTTCCAGACGCGCGTAATCGACGTTCTCCACCGCGAACACATGCGTCAATTGGTGGCTGAGCTTCTCGCAATCCTCCACGGTGATGGGTTCGCCCCCCGCCCGCTCGATGCTTACGCGCAGCAGACCCTGCGCACTGCGCTCGACTTCGACGACCTCGTACCCGAGGCCGTTTGCGCTCTGTTCCATCAGCGCCTGCAGTTGCGGCAAACCGTGCACCACCGTGATCGATATCCTTTTCGCTCGGCGCCCCACCCCGAAAGGTGAACCGCGCGCACCAAAAAAAAATGGGCGACAACCGCCCATGTGTTTCCGTACTGCTTGGGTGGACCGCCGACACTGCTCAAATTTTGCAGTGATGGCGGCTTAACCTTTGAATTATATGGAATTTGCCGCGATTCATCAAACCTTGGGACCGCGCGCACGCCCGCCACGTCGCCGTTGACCACCAGGCTTGGGTGCCCCGCCGCCCGGCTTGGGCGCACCGCCTTGGCGCTGCGGGTTGTTCGGCTTGCCCGCAGCGCGGTTGCCATTGGCCTTGCGACGCTGGCCGGGCTGCTGCTGGGTGGTGCGTGCGGTCAGCGTTCCCGAGGGCGGATTGCCGCGCACCGGCGACACGCCGAACATCGCTTCGGTCATGGTCGCCAACGGCGAGATTTCCATCGGGCGACCACGCTTGTCACCCGGACGCCCGCCCTTGCCGCCGTCGGGCTGAGCGAGCTTCATGCCGAGCCGGGCGCACAGATGCGCCGAATCCAGCATCGGCACTTCCATCCAGCGGCCCCGTTTGAGCGTGCGCGGCAATTCGATGTCGCCATAGCGCACCCGGATCAGGCGGCTGACCGTCGAGCCGACCGCCTCGAACATCCGACGGACCTCGCGATTGCGCCCTTCACTGATCACCACGTGATACCAATGGTTGGCGCCATCGCCGCCCGCATCCTCGACGCGTTCGAACTTGGCGGGGCCATCCTCAAGCGCCACCCCTTCGCTCAAGCGCTTGCGTGCCTCGTCGGACAGCTCGGGAATGCAGCGCACCGCGTATTGGCGCTCCTGCGCGAAGCGCGGATGCATCAGGCGGTTGGCCAGATCGCCCGAGGTCGTGAAGACCAACAATCCTTCGGTATTGAAGTCGAGCCGGCCGACCGCGATCCAGCGCGCGTTCTTGACTTGCGGCAAGCGGTCGAAGACCGTCGCGCGTTGTTCGGGATCGTCGTTGGTGACGATCTCGCCAGCCGGCTTGTGATAGAGCAGCACGCGTGGCGGCTTGGTGAAGCCGCGGCGCTGGAGAATCTTGCCGTTCACCCGCACCTGGTCGTTCGGCTCGACGCGTTGCCCGATATGCGCCGGCTCGCCGTTGACCGACACCCGGCCGGCCAGGATGAGCTCTTCCATTTCGCGCCGCGAGCCGATTCCGGCGTCGGCCAGGACCTTGTGCAGCTTGGGCGCCAGGGCTTCGACCTGTTCCTGGGCCTGTTTGGAATTGGGTGGCGCGAACGCGGAGCGCTGCCCGCGTTTGGCGGCATTGCTCAATCGCGGAAAGTCGTCTTCGACGCGTTTACCGGCGTCGCCCTCGGACGCGTTGCGTGGCTTGCGGCCGGGCTCGCGGTCGTCGGACGCGAGATCGACCGCGCTGTCGTCCGCATTGAAATCGGAATCGGCCGGTTCCTGTGGCAAACCGGGCGCATCGATCGAAGAAGGTTCACTGGACATGGAACACTCAGGCCGAAGGTGAAGGATCGCGATCGCTGTTCAATGCGTCGGATTCAGGTGGGGACAATTCGCGATCGGCGTCGGGCCGATCATCGAACGAAGAATGGACTGCGGCATCGCCCGCCAATTCGGCTGCGTCAGCCCGCGCGGCCTGGGCCGATTCCACGGTGACCGCAACCACGGCGACGGCGCCATCGTCGACGGACTCGACGACCGCCACGACATCGGGACGGACCGGCTCGACGCTCGCGGCCGCCGCGCCATCCAGAACCGTCGGCGCCGACTCGTGCACCACAGACATGGGATCACCATCGGCTTGCACCTCGATCGGCGTGGCCGGCATCGCATCGCCCGCAGCCGCGGGAACGCCCGGATCGCCGGTCTGGGCCGCGAAGTCCATGACCGCCTGCCCGGCGATCGTCGGTATCGCGCCTTGCTGCAGCGGCGGAAGTTCGTCGAGCGCGCGCAAACCCAGGTCGGTGAGGAATTGCCGCGTCGTCGCATACAAGGCCGGACGACCCGGCGCATCGCGATGGCCGATCACATCGACCCAGCCGCGATCCTCGAGCGCCTTGATGACCGGCGTAGACACCGTCACGCCACGGATTTCCTCGATGTCGCCGCGCGTGACCGGCTGGCGGTAAGCAATGATCGCCAGTGTTTCGAGCACGGCGCGCGAATACTTGGGCGGGCGCTCGGGATTCAGACGTTCGAGGTATTCGCGCACATCGAGCCGCGACTGAAAGCGCCAACCATTCGACAAGGGCACGAGTTCCAGCCCACGCGTCGACCAGTCGTTGCGCAACTCTTCGAGCAGCATGCGCACCGTATCCGCCCCCAATTCGTCGGCGAACAAGCGACGCAACTCGCCTATCGGCATGGGCTCTTGGGTACAGAGCAATGCCGCTTCCAAAACACGCTTTGCTTCCTGAGTGTTCATTTCATGCGTCAAAGTCGAAGGCTGGCGACGAGCGCGACAGCATCGACTACATGGCACAGCCCCATATCGAGGACCAAGCGAAAATTCGAATCAGTTCGCGGACTGCCGGCATGCTGCCGCCAACGTCGCGTCTTATCAGGATTGTTATCGTCCGGCGGCACTGCGCCGGATAAACAGCGGACCACCGATGTTGCCTGGTGGTCCGTGCGTTTTTGATGCTGGTTGCGGGGGCAGGATTTGAACCTACGACCTTCGGGTTATGAGCCCGACGAGCTGCCAGACTGCTCCACCCCGCGTCGGAAAGGTGTCACTATACCAAGAAGATGCTTCGATCGCAATTTGATGCGCACGACATGCGCAGATCCCCGGTCTCATTCGCCTCATGAATTTCTGCTCTGCCTGCGGCGCGCGCGTCGCCTTGCGCATCCCCGATGGCGACAATCGACCGCGCTGGTGCTGCGACGCATGCGGCGCGATCCATTACGAAAATCCACGCATGGTCGTCGGCACGCTGCCCACCTGGAACGACCAGATCCTCCTGTGCCGCCGCGCCATCGAGCCGCGGCGGGGCTACTGGACGTTGCCGGCCGGTTTCATGGAAAACGGCGAGACCCTGGGCGAAGGCGCGACGCGCGAAACCGCCGAGGAAGCCGGCGCCCAAGTGAAGCTGATCGCGCTTCATGCAGTCTACGATGTCCCCGAGGTGCATCAGGTCCACGCCTATTTCCGGGCCGAACTGCTGGCGCCCACCTTCGCTCCGGGTGTCGAAAGCCTGGAGGTGAAATTGTTCTCCGAACACGAAACCCCATGGGATGAATTGGCGTTTCGCACCGTCGCGATGGCCTTGCGCGATTATTTCGACGATCGCCGCGCGGGCCGGCACCAACTGCATACCGGCGTCGCCAGTTCAACGCGTCGCGGCGCGGGCGCTTGAGCACGGCGAGCCATGACGCAGCGTACTTCGCGCGACGATGAACCGATCGTGCCCTGGCTGTCGGCGGACGATCCATTTCCTGCGGTCGATCAGGCCCTGGGTGCGCAGACTGGCGTCAACGGATTGTTGGCGATCGGCGCCGACCTGGCACCGCAGCGCCTGCTCGATGCCTATCGGCGCGGCATCTTTCCGTGGTATTCGCCGGGCCAGCCCATCCTCTGGTGGAGCCCCGATCCGCGCATGGTGCTCTACCTCGACCGGTTCAAGATTTCACGCTCGCTGCGCAAGACCCTGCGTAGCCGGGCCGCCGATCGAAGTTGGCGCTTGCGCTTCGACACCGACTTCGATTCGGTGATCGAGCATTGCGCGCAGGTCGATCGCACCGACCAGCACGGCACCTGGATCACACCCGAAATGCGCGCCGCCTACAAGGCGCTGCATCGCCTGGGCCATGCCCATTCGTTCGAAGCCTGGCATGACGACCGCCTGGTCGGCGGCGGCTATGGCCTCTGCATCGGGCGTATGTTCTTCGGCGAATCGATGTTCGCCCTCGAGACCGACGCGTCGAAACTGGCGCTGGCGGCGCTCATCCAGACGCTCAGAATGCGGCAATTCCGCGTGATAGACTGCCAGCAGAACACGCGGCATTTGGCGTCGCTGGGCGCATGCGAAATTCCGCGTGCCGTGTTCGTCTCGGAAGTCGAACGTATGGTGGCGGCCGGCACGGTCGATGCTTGGCCGACCATGATGGATCTGCCCAGCGGCTGATTCCCAAAGTCACCATCCGCGCTTTCGTCGGCGTGCGCGGGCATCGCGCCAAGTTCACGCCCCGGGCCAGACCGAACCGATGACCCACCTCAAAGACCTGCCATTGTCCGCGCTGCAGTTCTATGCGACAGCGCCCTACCCGTGCAGCTATCTGCCGGGGCGCCAGGCTCGGTCACAAGTCGCCACGCCGTCGCACCTGATCCATGCCGATGTCTATTCCGAATTGGTCCGCGTCGGCTTTCGGCGCTCCGGCCTGTTCACCTACCGGCCATATTGCGATGGTTGTCATGCCTGCGTGCCGGTACGCATCGTCGCCGAACAATTCGCACCCAACCGGGCGCAGCGGCGCGCCGCACGGCAGCACGCGGCGCTGGTGCCGCGCGTGTTGCGGCTCGCCTACGATCCCGTACATTACGCGCTCTATACCCGCTACCAGAACGCGCGCCATGCCGGCGGAGGCATGGACAACGATTCGCGCGAGCAATACGCGCAGTTCCTGCTGCAAAGCAAGGTCAACACACGGCTGGTCGAGTTCCGCGAACCGCCGACCGAAGAGGGCCCCGGCGCTTTGCGCATGGTGTCGATCATCGACATCCTGAGCGACGGCCTGTCGTCGGTCTATACCTTCTACGATCCCGATCTGCCGAAGGCGAGTTTCGGGACTTACAACATCCTATGGCAGATCGAGCAATGCCGGTCGATGGGCCTGCCGTATCTCTACCTCGGCTATTGGATCGGCGCGTCGGACAAAATGGCCTACAAAGCGCGCTTCCGGCCCATCGAGGCCTTCCAGAACGGCCGCTGGTCGATCATGACGACGCCCGACGACGCCCGCCGCGGCGAATAGCCCTGGTACGGGGGCCTACAATCGCCGCTTCGGATTCCCCGCCTTGCGCCGTCGCGACGCGCCCACTTTTTCTGCCCCGCCATGTCGCTTTACTCGCTGATTCGCCCTTTGCTGTTCAGCCTCGATGCCGAGACCGCGCATCGCCTCACCTTGCGCGCGCTCGATGTCCTGCACCGCATGCGAATCGCGCCCTTTCGCGGCGGCCAGCAAGGCGCGGCGCGGCAGGTGATGGGCTTGCGATTTCCCAATCCGATCGGACTGGCCGCCGGACTCGACAAGGACGGGCGCCATATCGATGCGCTCGCCGAACTCGGATTCGGCTTCTTGGAAATCGGCACGGTCACGCCGCGGCCGCAGCCGGGCAACCCACGCCCGAGAATGTTCCGCCTGCCCGATGCCCGGGCCATCATCAATCGCATGGGCTTCAACAATGCGGGCGTCGAGGCCTTCGTTGCCAATGTCCAGCGCTCGCGATTTCACGCCGACGGCGGCATCCTGGGACTGAACATCGGCAAGAACGCCGATACCCCGATCGAACGCGCTGCCGACGACTACCTGCTCTGCCTGGAGCGCGTCTATCGTTACGCCAGCTATGTGACGGTGAACATCAGTTCGCCCAACACCAAGAACCTGCGCCAACTGCAAGGCGCCGATGAACTGGACCAACTGCTGGGCCGATTGCGCATCCGGCGCGACGAACTCGCCGATCAGACCCAGCGCATGGTGCCGATCGCGCTCAAGATCGCGCCTGATCTCGACGCCGTGCAAATCCAAACGATCGCCGACGCGGTGCGCCGCCACGATTTCGATGCGGTCATCGCGACCAATACGACGATCGCGCGCGAGGCCGTGCATGGCTTGCGCCACGCCGAAGAAGCGGGCGGCCTGTCGGGCGCGCCGGTCTTGGCGCCGAGCAATCGCGTGCTGGGCGAACTGGTGCGGGTACTGCCCGAATCGGTGCCGGTGATCGGCGTCGGCGGCGTGCTCAGCGGCGCCGATGCGCGCGCCAAATTCGATGCCGGCGCCGCCCTCGTCCAACTGTATTCGGGCTTGATCTATCGCGGACCGGACCTGATCGGCGAATGCATCGATGCCGCACGCACCGCCGAGCGTCGCGACGATCACCTTGCCAGCGCCGCAGCCCCGGCCGCGCATCCTTGAATTTCACGGCTCGGATTATCATTTCAGCCGTTGCAAACTCGCGCCCCTGCCGCCGCCCAACATGACACGAACTCCCAAGCGGTCCTTGGTTCCGACATCGCCCACCGCCCCGACCACCCGGACCGGCACGGCGGCACGTCGCACCGAGCAGACCCCCGCGGTGTTCACCGAGCGCACGTCGTACGCGCCGGCCCAGATTCCCACCACGACCGAACGCACCGCCCCCACGGCGGTCCAGGTCATCGACCGCATGATGCGATTGCTCGATGCGCTCGCATCGCACGACGAGCCGGCCAGTCTGAAGATCCTGTCGCAACAGACTGGCCTGCATGCATCGACCGCGCATCGCATTCTCAATGACATGGTCGCGTGCCGCTTCGTCGATCGCGTCGAGCCCGGCACCTACCGGCTCGGCATGCGCCTCCTGGAATTGGGCAATCTGGTCAAAGCCAGACTCTCGGTGCGCGAAGTGGCACTGCCGCACATGCGCAAGCTTCACCAGATGACCGGCCAGACCATCAATTTGTCGGTCCGCCAGGGCGACGAAATCGTCTACATCGAGCGCGCCTACTCCGAACGCAGCGGCATGCAGGTGGTTCGCGCGATCGGCGGACGCGCCCCCTTGCACCTGACCTCGGTGGGCAAACTGTTCTTATCGGTGGACGACGCGAAGAATGTGCGCGCCTACGCGAGCCGGACCGCGCTCACGCCGCATACCGCGAACAGCATCACCGATCTGACCAAACTCGAACGCGAGTTGCAGCACACCCGCCAGCGCGGGTACTCGCGCGACAACGAAGAACTCGAACTCGGCGTGCGCTGCATCGCGGCGGGCATCCGTGACGATCAAGGCAAGCTCATCGCCGGCTTGTCGATCTCGGCGCCGTCAGAACGATTACAGGACGATTGGGTCGCCATGCTGACCAGCACGGCCGACGAGATTTCCTACGCGTTGGGCTACAACACCGAGGCCCCGAGCCGCTGAGCGGCGGCCGGCTCAGCTCTGCGGCGACGCAGGGTCGCCCGACAAGGTCTTGGGCGTTGCAGACAAGGATTCGAGCCAGGCACGGATGCGACCGGCATCGCCGATCCGCGAGTACTTTCCCCAGGAATCGAGCAACACCATCACCAGGTGGCGCCCTTCGATCGTAGCCTCCATCACCAGGCACCGGCCCGCTTCCGAGATATAGCCCGTCTTTTGCAAGCCGATCGCCCAATCCGCACTCTGCAACAAGCGATTGGTCGTATGAAAAGCGACCTGGCGGCTACCGACTTGCACCGAATGCTCGGTGCTCGTGGACAATTCGCGGATCAGCGGATATTCATAGGCCGCATTCACCAGATGCGCCAAATCGCGCGCGCTCGAGCGATTGCGCGGCGAGAGGCCGCTCGAATCGACGTAATGCGTGTCGCCGAGCCCCAGTTGCGCCGCCTTGGTATTCATCGCGACGACGAACGCATCGAGACCGCCCGGGTAATTGCGACCGAGTGCCGCGGCGGCGCGATTCTCGGAGGCCATCAGGGCGAGATGCAAGGCATCGCGCCGCGACATCGTCGTTCCTAGCGCCAAGCGCGAGCGCGTGCCTTTTTCGGTATCGACATCACCGCGGTCGATCGTCAACGCTTCGTCGAGTGGCAATTGCGCGTCGAGCACGACCATCGCGGTCATGAGTTTGGTGATCGACGCGATCGGCAAGACCGCATCCGGATTCTTTTCGTACAAGACGGCGCCGCTGTCCCGATCGAGCACCAACGCCGAGTTCGAGCGCAAATCGAGCGCATCGGCCGTCTTGTGCAGACCCAGGGCGGTGCCGACACTCGGTTTGGCTTGGACAAAAGCCGTGCGCCGAGCACCCGAGGCTTGTTTGCCGCCGCGCGAGGTGGCGCGCTTGGCCGTGCGGGTGTGCGACGCGGCCTGTTTGCGCGCGCCCTTCTTGGCGACGGCCTTCTTGGGGGCTTTGGTCTTGGCTTGCGTCGCACCGGCAGCGGCGCCGATCAGCGCCGATCCGGTTGCGTAGCTGGGGGCCGACAGGACGGCGGCACTCGCATCGGTCGACATGTACCCAGCCACCAGCGCCAAACACAAGAGAAATACCAACATCGCAAAAATCTTGTGCATAGCGCCTTCCAAATGTTCAGCCAACCGGACCACGTGCGCTGCCTGCGCAGCGCGACACCGCAGTCTAGTCAGGCGAGAAAAAAATAACAATATGAAGGCACTAGGCATCTTTCCTAAACCTCTTTGCGAATGCGCGCTTCGTTGATGGACGCTCCGCGCGAAAACGCCTCGATTGCCAGCGTCTGGCCGCAGTGTGCAATCCATCACGCGCGCTCGATGCGGTGAACAGCGCCGATCGCACCAAGGAAACTTTGGTTTCAGCACACCCCTATCAACGACTCGGTTATCGACAACTAGGGCTTGACAGCCCATGCGCGCGGTCGCAAGATTCGTTCGTCAATACGAATCATTCGCATTTGCATTACATGGACTGCAATGAGATGTCTGAGCGCCCTGCTGACAGCGCCGGCACCTCCCGCCGAACAACCGTAGCAAGACGAATCGAAACGAGCCGCCATGATTGTCTGTGTCTGCCACCACGTCTCGGAGCACCGGATCAACCAGTCGATCGCCGATGGTTCACGTTCCTTGAAGGCGCTCGCCGAGGAACTCGGGGTGGCACGCTCGTGCGGCAAATGTGCGCATCAATGCAAATCCTTGCTGCGCGAGGCCCATCAGGCGCCGGTCGCGACGCTGGGCTTCGGCGAATTGGCGCTCAATCCTTGAGCTTCAAACCAATCACAAACAAGGAATCCTCCACGATGGAAACGACCGCCACAGCCCCTGTCGTTGCGCCCCAGCGCCCCACGCTGCGCAGCACGCGCGAATGGTGGGATAGCCAGCGTCTGCTTGGCGAACGCGGCGAAATCAAGATCCGCCACCACGGTGAGATCTATTCGCTGCGCGTGACCCGCACCGGAAAACTCATTCTGACCAAGTAGCACCGACCATTTCTCGCGAGTCGGCCTCGACTCAGGCATTAGCCAGCCACGACGCCCACCATTCCCCGATCGACGACGTCCCAGCCAGCCAAGCCGCTCACCTTCGATGGAGGCGGTTCCAATGCGTAGCACCGACCAAGCCTTGCGCGCGCCCAGCGCGAATGCCGAAGCCGTCATCGCCAGCACCTTGTGTCTGATGAGCTTCTTCGGCCAAACGCGCTGCCCTCAAGCGGCGCACAAGATCGGCCGCAATCTGCAACTGCTGCTCACCCACCCGGAAGTCTCGGAAGCTTTCCGCGACGTTTGCGAAAGCCTGGTCCGCCATTGGCACCGGGTCTGCGTCGCGAGTTGCGCCGCGGAATCGGACGCCGACACGTCCGCACGATTGCATTGAGCGCAGCGGAGATCGACCCATGATGATGATGGCCATGTCGATGCGCATGGAAATGCGCATGGAACCGCGGCGGCGGCGCAAGACCGCCGCGCCGACCGATGCGCCCAACGCCGCACCGGCCGCGCCGCCGCCCGCTGCGGGCGAACCACAGCGCAACGGTGAACCCGTCACTCGTCGTGCATCTGGCTTTGCAGATAATTCTGCAGCCCGACCTTTGCGATGAGTTCGAGCTGGGTTTCGAGCCAGTCGATGTGTTCTTCGGTGTCGTCGAGGATGTCGACGAAGATTTCGCGCGACACATAATCGCCCGATTGCTCGCAGTAGGCGACGGCATCCTTGAGCGTGCCGTGCGCGCCGCGTTCGAGTGCGAGGTCGCTGCTGAGGATTTCCTTCACGTCCTCACCGATGTTGAGCTTGCCGAGGTCTTGCAGATTGGGCAGCCCTTCGATCAGCAGAATGCGCTTGACCAGATGGTCAGCGTGTTTCATCTCCTCGATCGATTCTTCATAGACCTTCTTGCCGAGCCGCCCCAGCCCCCATTGGCCGAGAATGCGCGCGTGCAGAAAGTACTGGTTGATCGCAGTCAGTTCGTGCTTGAGCTGGCTGTTCAGCCATGCGATCACTTGCGGGTCGCCTTTCATGCTGCCTCCCTGGGGCTATGAGGACCATCGCGCGCCCGATGGCGCCCATCGATGGTCATGAATCGGAAATCGCGGCATGCCGCGGGCGGTCGCCGCCACACCGCATTGCGACGTGCGCGCATGATGCACGATGCGCGCCGCGCCGACCATTGGAATCTACGCCCGCGCACGGGCGCCGGCCCGCGCTACATCTGCCGGAACAAGTAGGTGAAGCCGCCCGCGCACGGGCGCCGGCCCGCGCTACATCTGCCGGAACAAGTAGGTGAAGCTGTCGCTCACGTGCAATTGCTCGTCGCGCGCCTTGAGCCGCACCATCATGCGTCCGCGCAGATCGCGAACCACGGCGCCGATCGCGGCCGCATTGACGAGCGTCGATCGATGGATCTGCCAGAACTGCTGCGGGTCGAGTTCATCGGCCAGTTCCTTCAACGATTTGCGGATCAGCGCCTCGCCATCCGCCGTCACGACCCGGGTGTATTTGTTGTCGGCCTGGAAATACACGACCTCGTCCACCGTGATGAGGCGCAGGTTCTGCCCGACCGAGGCGTTGATCCAGCGCAGATGCTGGCGCGGCGCATTCGGCGCGATGCCGATCTGCGCCAGCACCGCGTCGACGCGTTGCGGCGGCCGCAGGATGCGTTCCTTCAGACGCGCCACCGTCGTGAACAACCGCGCCGGCGCGATGGGCTTGAGCACGTAATCGACGGCCCCCTGCTCGAACGCCGCGATCGCATGCTCGTCATGCGCGGTCACGAACACCACATGGGCCCGTCCGCTGGCTTGGCGCGCGACGTCGAGGCCATTGACACCCGGCATGTGGATGTCGAGGAACAAGACGTCGGGACGATGCGCATCGAGCAAGCGCAAGGCTTCGATGCCGTCGGCCGCGCTCGCGACGATGTCGAGTTCGGGCCATAAAGCGCCCAGTTGCTCGGCCAATTGGTTGCGCAGCGCCCGTTCGTCTTCGGCGATCAATGCGGTCGGTGTCATGGCATCAGGCTTGGCGCGGCAGCATCAAGTCGAGGTCGACGCCGCCCGCCTCGGAGCGCGCACAGTGGAAGACGGCGCGCCGATCGTACAAGGCTTCGAGACGCTCGCGCACATGCGCGAACTCCGGGGCCTGCTCATCGACCGCCGCGCCGCGGATCCGCATTGTGATCTGCAAAGCATCGGCCCCGGCCGGCCGCCCGACCAAGGCGACCATGAACGGCGCGCCGCCGGCTTGCCGCGCGGCGGCCTGAACCAGCGGCAGCAACAGCATGGGCGAGACGCCGTCCGAAGCGCAGGCCGCATCGATATCGAGTGTGCCTCGTGCGCCCGCCCCGCCACAGGCGTCGATCACGGCGAGGTAGGCCTGCACCAAGGCCGCCTCGGCCGCCAAGGTGGACCCGGCCGCCACACCGCCGGTGCGCACGCCCGGCAACGCAAGCCGCAGAAAGGCGATCAGCCGATCGAGGGCCTGCGCCGCGCCAGCCGTGTCGCGCTGATAAGCGGCCTCGATGCGCACCAAGGTATCGAACAGGAACTGCGGCTCGACTTGCGCCTGCATCGCCGCGAGGCGCGCTTCGATCAGGCGGTGGCGCAACTGCGCACCGGTGGCGTCGGCCTGGGCCAGCGCGGCAGCGGCGTCGCGCTGTACACGCCAACGCTCGCCTAGCGCGATCGCAAAACTCGCGAACAAGGCGCTCACGACGAACTCGGCACCGGCGAACAACCAAGCCGGCGGCATTTCCATCGCCTTGGCCGTGAACACGATCTGGTACACGCTGGGCAGCCCGAACCAGTCGTACAACACGCGTGGGGTGCACCAGGCGTCGAGCGCCAAGGCCGCGCCCACCCAGAGCACGAGGTGCCAGCGCCGCGCGCCGCCGGGCCGGTCGCGGTCGCCGGCCGCGATTGCCCAGGCCAGCAAGACCAGATGCGCGGTGATTTGCGGACCGAGCAGTTGCGCGAAGATCAAACCGGGCGTGACGGCCGCATGTTCGATGTCGAAAATCGAGACCAGCGCGGGCGCGGCCACGATGAGACCGGCCGCGACGGCGAACAGCCACGGCCCGCGCCAGCGCATCCAGCGCGCGCGCCCGCCGGTGCTCGCGGCCGCCGACCACCCGCCCGAAGACGTGACAGTGGTGCTCATGCCTTGGTTTCCAGCGGCAATTCGACGCAGGCGCGCACACCGCGCGGCAGGTTTTCGGTCAGCCATAGACGCGCGCCCGCGCCATAACGAGCGCTCAAGCGCGCTCGGGTATTGGCCAGCCCGACCCCCGCACCACCGACGCCGACGAACCCGGCGCCGGTATCCGCCACGACGATGCGCAGCCGATCGCCCGCGGCATGCACCTGAACGACGATCTCGCCACCTTCGGGCAAGGCCGACAGTCCGTGCTTGACGGCGTTCTCGACCAAGGTCGAAACCACCATCGTGGGCAGACTCGCCTCACGTACCGCCGGATCTGCCTCGATGCGAAACCGTAGCCGATCGCCCATACGCATGCCGAGAATGGTCAGATAACTGCTCGCGAGCGCCAATTCGCCCGCCACGGTCGAGCCATGCGCGCGCATCGCAGGCAAGGCGGCACGCAAGTAGGCCACCAGGCTGGTGAGCATGGTGCGCGCCGCGCCGGGCTCGGTTTCGTACAGACGTTTCACATTGGCCAGCGTGTTGAACAGGAAATGCGGCTCGATCTGCGCCTGCAACGCGGCCAGTTGCGCCTCGCTCATCTGCGCTTCCAACCGCGCTTGCTCGGCCTGCATGCGTGCGATCCGCGCATTGGCGTCGGCCGCCGCGCGCCGCATCCAGTACATCGCCGCCACGACCCCGCCGATGAGCATCCAGAGCAAGGCGATGCTGGTCAGATAGGCCACCGCGTCCTGGACTTGCGCCCAGCCGCTGCGGCTCGCCGCGATCCGCAGCACGACGCCGCAAACCGCACCGATCACGACCGCAGCCCCGAACACGCCCAGCGCCGGCCAGGCGCCGACCGGCCCGCGCGTGGCGCGCTGCGCGAGCACGGCGGCCCCCCCACCCACCGCCAACAACGTGCACGCGGCGCTGATGAGGGTCTGGCGCAAGACGAATGCCGTGTCGAACCACCAGCGCTCGGGCGGATATTTGAAGATCCAGACCAGTTGGGACGACAGCACGACCACCAGACAGACATAGAACAGACCGGCGATGGTGCGCAGATTCACCACCCGCGCAAAGGCGTCGCGCGGACGATCGGCGATCACGGCGGCGGACGCCATGGCGACGGCCGCAAGGGTCGCGGGCGCGGGTTTCGCGGTCGTCATGGCGGGGTTGGCGGTCGTCATGACGGAATTGTCGGTCGGCACCCGGATCGCGCCAAGCGCGATCCGACGAAGCCCGGTCCGCAGGACGCGAAACCGGGCCGGCATAGAACGAACCGGGCACCGGGCCCATCGTCCGGGAAGCCTGGCGTAAGACCAGATCGATCGCGGAGAAAGCGTGTGAAGGCTCCGATCAGTCGTCGATGAAGCGCGTGAAGGTGGCGACCGGTTCGCGTTCCGTGACCAGACTGTTTTCGATCCTGCTTTCGTCGGCATAACCCAAGGCCATGCCGCAGACCAGCATTTCATTGGGCGGCAGGGCGAGATGCTCGGCGACGATCTTGTGAAACCGCGTGAAGGCGGCCTGCGGACAGGTGTCGAGGCCGTGGGCACGCGCCGCCACCATGAGGTTCTGCAGGAACATGCCGTAATCGAGCCAACTGCCCTGGGCCAGCACGCGGTCGATGGTGAACATCAGTCCGACGGGCGCATCGAAGAAGCCGTAATTGCGGCCGTGCTGGGCGTGCATCGCGCGGCGGTCGGTCTTGCTGATGCCAAGCAGCCCATATAGGTCCCAACCGACCTTGCGCCGCCGCTCGATGAAGGGCGAGACCCATTGGTGCGGGTAATAGTCGTACTCCTCGGCATGCCGGGCCAATTCGACCGGGTCGTCGTGCGCCTGGAGTACTGCGGCGCTCAGGCGCTGACGCGCCGCACCGGTCAACACATAGACCTGCCACGGCTGCGTATTGGTGCCGCTGGGCGCGCGTCTGGCCACATCGAGCAGCCGTTCGATGGTCGCGCGCGGCACCGGGTCGGGCAGAAACGCGCGGATGCTGCGCCGCGAGCCGATCGCCCATTCGACGGCGGCGATCAGCGCCTTGGCATCGATCGACGGGCGCGCGGGCAAGGCCGCGTCAGGCGCGCGGCGCGCGGCGGCATGCGTCAGGTGGTTCATCGCCCACCTCAACCGACACACGGCGCGGTCAAAGGCTCGAGCGCTTCGCGCAATCGCGCCGGCAAGGCGGTGGGTCGATTGTCGGTGCGGCCGACATACACATGGACGAAATGCCCTTGGGCGCTGGTCTGGGCTTCGTCTTCGCGGAAGATCCCGATCTCGTAGCGCACGCTGCTCGTGCCGAGCTTGGCGACCCGCAAACCCGCGGTCACACGGTCGGGAAAGGCGATCGGCGCGAAGTAGTTGCATTGGGTCTCGACGACCAGGCCGACCACATCGCTGTGCGCGATCTCGAGCACGCCAGCGCGCACCAGGTACTCGTTCACCACCGTGTCGAACCAGCTGTAATAGACGACGTTGTTGACATGCGCATACGCGTCGTTGTCCATCCAGCGGGTCGTGATCTGCGTGAAATGCGCATAGGCCTCGCGCGGTGTCGGTTGCGGCTTGTTCATAGGTCTCCTGATGGACTCGGCATCGTTTGCACTGCGGCCGGCTGCAAACGACGCTCGGCCGCGAACGCACTGCATACGTGCATTTGCGACCAGAAATGCTTCGATTGAGTGCATTTTCCGCGCTTGTCCACGAAGTAAGCGGCGTAATGCACCCTTATTTCTTTATCAGCTATTGCGTTCACCTACCAAGATTAGGGGTATCCCATCGATGCCTTTGCGGTCGGGGCCGTCTCGCCAGACCGCATCAACTGCCGTTCCAAGGATCAACCATGTTCTCGTCCGTGCTCAAGCCGGGTGTTTCCTTGATGCAGCGCCTACGCATGCCGCTGAAGTTCGCGATCGTCTCATTCGCCTTCTTGTTGCCGCTCGGCTATGTGTTGTATGTCGCGGTGACCCAGAAGAACGACGAGATGGCGTTTTCGTCGAAGGAACACATCGGGGTGGTCCAGATCAAGGCCCTGCTGCCGGTCTTGTACGCGCAACAGCATGCCCGCGTCCAACGTCTGGCCGCGCTCGGCGCACCGGGCCGGGCGCCGACCACGGATGCGGCAGGGATCGACCGGCTGTTCGCCGATGCGGTCGCGCAGATCAAGGCGCAAGACGATCCGCTGAACCTGGCCCGAGCGCTCGATGACACCGCCCAAGCGATCCGCAACGCCGCTCAGTCCCGCGCCACCGATCCGATGGCGTTGATCGAGGTCAACGACCGCGCCAGTGCAAGCCTGCTTGCGTTGATCACGCTCGCGGCCGACAACTCCAATCTGACGCTCGATCCCGATGTCGACACCTATTACCTGATGAACATGCTGACGGTGCTGCTGCCGAACACGCTGGAGCACACGAGCAAGGAGGTCGCGCTCGGCGGCTATCTCGCGGCGACCGCGGACCACACGCCAGAACGGCTGATGTTCCTGCACGATGCCGGCGCGCGGGCCGAGGAGTACGGCGGCCAGATCGCCGGCAACCTTGAGAAGGTGCGCACGGCGAATCCGGACGCCGCGGGTCGCGTGGACGCGCGCGCGCTCGAACGCCTCGTCCAGTTGAACCAGCGCTTCGACACCGCATTTCCTTACGGGCAAGCGCCGAAAATCGACAGCGCCGCCTTCGTCGCCGACGGCCTGGCGGTGATCGAATCCGCCCAGAACATGGTGACTTCGCTGATTCCGGCGCTCGACGATCTGCTCGCGGCGCGGGTCGGCCGCTTCGACGCGCGCCGCAGCCTGATGCTGATCTTGTCGGCCTTGTCGATTGCGATGGCGGCCTATCTGCTCACGGCATTCTATTTTTCGTCGGTCGGCGGCTTTCAGGCGATCACGGCCCGTGTCGATCGCTTGGGCACCGGCGATTTGACGCCGTCGCATCCGGCGCGCGGGCATGACGAGTTGTCGTCGGCGATCAATACGCTGCGCAACAGCGTCGGCAATCTCGCGTCGCTCGTCCATGGCGTACGCACCAATGCCGAAGAGATCGCCGTGGCGACCGAACAGATTTCACAAGGCAACAACGATCTGGCGATGCGCGGGGCGAAGATCGCCGCGACCGTCCAACAGACCACCGTCACGATGGAAGCGCTCCAATCGGCGGTCAGCCTGAATCTCGCCAGCACGCGCAAGGCCAGCGGCTTCGCCGACGAAGCGTTCGCCATCGCGCGGCGCAGCGGCGAAATCGTGACGCAGGCCGTGACCGCCATGGACTCGATCACCGCATCGTCGAAGAAGATCGGCGACATCATCACGGTGATCGATGGCATCGCCTTTCAGACCAACATCCTCGCGCTCAATGCGGCGGTCGAGGCGGCGCGGGCCGGCGAGCAAGGCCGCGGGTTCGCGGTCGTGGCCAGCGAAGTGCGTCGGCTCGCTCAACGCAGCGCGAGCGCGGCCAAGGAGATCAGCGATCTGGTGCGCCAATCGATCGACACCGTGGATACCGGCGCCGCGCATGTGCACGGCGCGGGCCGCACCATGCATGAAGTCGTCACCGCGATTCAGCACGTGACCGAAGTCATGACCGAGATCGAGACCGCCTCGAATGCCCAAGACGAAGAAATCCGGCAGGTGCGCGATGCGGTACTCGACATCGACGGCGCCTCGCAACAGAACGCCGCCCTGGTCGAAGAGATCTCGGCGGCGGCAACCTCGCTGCAAGGACGCGCGCAATCGCTGACCGAATCGGTGCGTGCCTTCAAGGTGGACGGACACGCGGCCTAACCCCGCGCCCCATTTCCAGTCTTTGCCGCACCGCCGGTTGACATCCCGGCATCAAACTGGCGCCGCAGGCTCGGTGCACTGCACTGGTCCGCCGCCCATGGCCTGCCGGACGCCTGTCGGCGACAGTTGTACGATCAATACATAGCTGTTTATAATCAAAGCGTTAGCAACATTTCCCGCGACGCCATCGGGAAATTTGCTGCGGAGCACAAAAAGAGCTTGCACTTTTTCAAAAGCGCCCTAAAATAGGTCCTGTTGCAGCGCACAAGACAAGAGCAAGATCGTCGGGCCCGTAGCTGCATTTGCGGGTCGCGTGGCAAGCAGGCGTTGCCGGTAGTTGCGTCACCGCGTGGTTCCCCCTTTCGAGTACCCCTGAGATACCAAGGAGCTTTCACATGTTTACCCCTGAGCAATTCGCCGCTGCCTACAAGTCGAACCTCGATTCGCTGTTCGCGCTGTCCGCCAAGACTTTCGAAGGCATCGAACGCCTGGTCGACCTGAACCTGAACGTCGCCAAGGCTTCGCTGGCCGAAACCTCCGACAAGGCCAAGGAAATGCTGAGCCTGCGCGACCCGCAGGAAGTCGTGCAATTCCAAGTCTCGCTGGCCCAACCGACCGCCGAAAAGCTGCTGGCCTATTCGCGCCATGTCAGCGAAATCACCAGCGCCGCGCGCGCCGAACTGGTCAAGTTCGCCGAAGCGCAAGTCGCCGAATCGAACAAGAAGTTCTCGTCGTTGATCGACACCGCCTCGAAGAACGCCCCGACGGGTTCGGAATCGGGCATCGCGATCCTGAAGTCGGCCATCGCCGCCGCGAACAGCGCCTATGAATCGCTGAACAAGGCCACCAAGCAATTCGTCGACATCACCGAAGCCAATGTCGCCGCCGCGACCACCGCGACCGTGAAGGCCGCCGGCCAAGCCGCGAACCAAGCCGCCACCACGGTCTCGAAGACCAAGAAGGCCGCCTGATTCCAGGTTGATTCAAAAAAAGGCCGGCCCGGGAAACCGGGCCGGCCTTTTTTGTCGCCATTGCAACGCAGCAATGCTGGCAAACTTATTGCTTATATACGAGTGGTTGTCTCCTTGGCACCAAGGATTCCTCCTTGCAAGGTGCCTTTTTCCAGCCCGACCCCAACCGGTCGGGCATTTTTTTCAGCGGCGCAATTGCTCGCCCAGCCGGGCCGGTGTCTTACGCATGCCCGCCAACAACGCATCGAAAGCGCGATCGAGCACCGCCGGATCGCCTTTGACACCAATCTCGATGTGCCGCGGCGTGGTGTCATCACCGACCGAAGGCAGGCTGAACACCTTCACCGACTTGAACTCACGCTCGATCGCTTCCATCAAGGGCGTCAATTGCGCCTCGTAAGCGTCGTAGACGATGACCGATCGCTCGCGCTTCACCTCGCGATGGAACAGGTTCTTGTACTTGGTATCGAGCACCCATTCGATCATCGGCCAGGCCATCACCGGGAAACCGGGCACGAAGTAATGCTGGCCGACCGAGAAGCCGGGGATTCGATTGAACGGGTTTGGAATCAGGTCGGCACCATGTGGAAGATCGGCCATCGTCAGCCGTTGCTGATGCTCGGGCGCACGCAGATCGACCGGCGCCGACGCGCCTTGTTCGCGCGCGATCTCGTGGATGCGCTCTTCAATGAGGCGCGCCGCCTCTTTGTGGCGCACGAGCGGCACCTCGGCGGCGATCGCGGCCGCTTGGCGCGTGTGGTCATCGGGCGTGCCGCCGATGCCGCCGGTGCAAAACACGATGTCGTTGCTGTTCATCGATTGCTCAAGGAAAGCCGCAATCGTGGCCCGGTCATCGGGCAAGTAATGCGCCCACGCGAGACCCAGTCCGCGCGTCGCCAACAGGCTGATGACCTTGGCGAGGTGTTTGTCCTCGCGCTTGCCCGAGAGAATCTCGTCGCCGATGATGATCAGTCCGACACTCATGTCTCCAACACCTTTTCAACGGGGGCTTGCTCGGCTGGCGTTTGCGCTCGCAGCCGACCCAGCGCGTCGAGCCCGAAATGCGCGAACACCAGCGACGAATACGTGAAGATCAAAACGTACAGCCACAAGGTGACGATGGCAAACACCGGCGCGAACACCACCGTGATGACCGCGCCGCCGACCCAGATCAGGGTCGGCACCACGCCCAGCGCCGCGACCAGGATGCCGATCGCCAGCAAAGCGCCACGATGCCGCCGGATGATGTCCCGGCGTTCTTCCGGCAAGGCATGGGCGGCCAAGGCGTCGAACAACATGACCCGGTAGTTCAGCCAGCCCCACAACAGCATCGGCACGATCAGATTGAGCGGCGGCAACAGCCACAACGGCAAGGTCAGGATCCAAGCCAGCATGAACACCACCGAAGCGCCCAGCGCGTTGCCGACGCTGGCAAAAAAGCCGCCACCCGGCCGCGCCTGAACGTGCGGATACGCGCGCGACACATGCTTGACCGCGATCGGTGCGCCGATCATGCCGATGATGACGATCACGCTGAGCACCACCGCCGGTACCAGGAGCAAGGCGAACAGCACCGGCGCCGCGAAGGTTTCCCAATGCCAGCTCACTTGCGTCAGCCCGACGCGCCCGGCCGCGCTCTGCACCCAGGATGCCAGGCTGGAATTCGACAGAAAGTGCTGGATCGCGTTGACGGCGGACTCGCCGCCCGACCAGAGCACGCCGCCCCAAAGCACGGCGGCGATGAGCAAGGGCAGCAAGGTGAGCAGCAGCATCTTGGGATGCATTTGCGAGCGCGCGGCGCGCGCCAGCGCGCGGAAGATCGAAGTCATGTTCTCGGGGTTCGTTGGACCATCATTCAAAGCGAGTCTGCGGGCGACATCATGCCTTGCCATCGTGCCGCGCCGACACCGGCAACGCGCGCGATGGTGTGCAGACGCAACGCGCGGGGGCGGTTCATCGCATCGATTCCCAGACCTTTTGCAACCGCTTCACACTGACCGGCATCGGGGTGCGCAATTCCTGGGCGAACAAAGACACGCGCAATTCTTCGAGCAACCAACGGAATTCGACAAGCCGCGCATCCTCCTGGCCCTTGCGGTTGGAAAACGCGCGTTGCAGGTTCAGCAGCAAAGGCGCCAGTTCGGCCAACCGCGCCGCATCGCGCGCCGGATCGCCGCGCAATTTGTCGATGCGCGCGACGATCGCCTTGAGATAGCGCGGCAGATGGGCGAGTTGGGCATAGGCATGACGCGCCAGAAAGTCCTTGGGCATCAGGTTCGACAATTGCGCACTCATGTCCGCATGTGCCGCCGCGACCGGCCGGGCCTGGACCAGTTTCTTCGCCACCTGCGCGTATTCGCCGAGGATCGTGGCGGCGAGCCGCGCGATCTCCTGGGCCAGCAGTCCGAGCCGGCCTTTGCCTTCATCGCGACGGGCGTGAAAACTCGCCGCATCGGTCGGCAAAGGATCGAGCAGGCAGGCGCGTTCCAGCGCGAGATCGAGGATCTGGCTGCGCAATTCTTCCTGCGTCCCCAAGGGCATGTAATGCACCGCCATCTGGGTCAGACTCGGAATGTTGCGTTCAAGGTATTTGAGCTGTTCCTTGAGCGCGAGCGCGAACAAGCGCCGCAATCCCTTGCGATGCTGTAGGGCCGCGACCGCGGGCTCGTCGAACACTTCGAGCCGCGCATGCGCGCCGGCATCGACAAGTGCCGGATAGCCGAGCATCACTTGCTTGCCGCGCCGGATTTCGAGCAATTCCGGCAATTCGCCGAAAGTCCAATCGACGATCGGCTGATCGGCATCGAAAGCCGCGCCGGCCGGCGATTCGCGTCGGTGCCCGCGACGGACCGCGATGCGCCGCCTGCCACGGCGCCGGCCATGTCACCTGCGACGCGGCCAGGCACGCCGTTCGACCGCCCGTCTTGCGCCACCTGCGCGCGTGGCGCCTTGGGGTGGGAGCCTGAATCCGTCGGCGCCTGCTCGGTGGGCGCCGCGCGGCTGCCGCGCACGCCGACCGCGGTGGCGAGTTGCTGGAACTGCGCCCTCGCTTCACGCCCGAGTTCGGCGCGCAATTTGGCGAGCGAACGTTCCATCGCCAATTGCCGGCCGTGTTCGTCAACGACCTTGAAATTCATGAACAAGTGCGCGGGCACCGTTTCGAGTTTGAAATCCGCCGCCTGCACCTGAAGCTGGCGCTCGGCGCGCAGATCGGCGATCAGCGCGTCGATCAATCCCTGCTCCGGCGGTTCGGCATGGCGCAGGGCGAAACCGGCCGCATAGTCGGGCAAAGGTACGCAATGGCGGCGCAGCTTTTGCGGCAGGCTCTTGAGCAGCAATTGCACCTTCTCGCGCCGCATGCCCGGCACCAACCATTCGCAACGTCTTTCATCGACGAGGTTGAGCGCATACAAAGGCACGGCGAGCGTCAGTCCGTCGCGCGGGCTGCCGGGCTCGAAATGATAGGTCGCCGCCATCTCGACACCGCCAAAAGCCAGCGTCTTGGGAAACAGATCGGTCGTGATCCCGGCCGCCTCGTGGTGCATCACATCGTCGCGGCTCAGGAACAGCAGCTTGGGCGTGCGTTTGGCCGCCTCGCGATACCAGACCTCGAAAGCATGGCCGTGATGGATCTCGGCCGGAATATGCGCGTCGTAGAAGGCATGGATCAGTCCTTCATCGACCAGGACATCGAGCCGGCGCGCCTTGTGTTCGAGTTGTTCGATCTCGCGCACGAGCTTGAGGTTGTGCGCCAGAAAGTTCTGCGGCGCGGGCAGGCGCGGTTCCCAATCGCCAGCGACCAGCGCGCCGCGAATGAATAGTTCGCGCGCCTGCACCGGATCGATACGGCCGAAGTTGACACGCCGGCCTTGATAGACCGTGAGGCCGTACACCGTCCCGCGTTCGAGCGCGCTGACCTGTGCCGACCGCTTTTCCCAGTGCGGATCGGAATGGCTGCGCCGCACCAGGTGCGCGCCGACGCGCTCGATCCATTCGGGTTCGATCTTCGCCAGCGTGCGCGCGAACAAGCGCGAAGTCTCCACCAGTTCGGCACCCATGACCCAGCGCCCGGCCTTCTTCACCAAGGAGGAGCCCGGCCACAAATGAAACTTGATGCCGCGCGCGCCGTGGTAATAGGCCTCATCGTCGGCTTTGCAGCCGATGTTGCCCAACAGACCGGTCAGCAAGGCGCAATGCAAGCGCTCGTATTCGGCGGGCGCCAACAAGGACTCGCGCTTGCCCGGCGCGGAGGCGTCGCCAACCGGCGCTGCCGCCTCGGCACCCGGTTTCGCGTCGAGTGGCGCATTGAAGGCCCACCCGAGTTCGGCGATCGTCGAATGCAATTGCCCATGCACATCGCGCCATTCGCGCACCCGCAACGGATGCAGGAAATGGGACTTCAAGTCTTCGCGCAACTTGCTGTTGCTCTTCTTGTGCGCGAAGGCCTGATCGATGAAGCGCCAGCGCCGCACGATGGACAGAAACTCGCTCTTTTCGTCGTTGAATTTGCGGTGCGCGTTGTCGGCCGCGTCTTCCTGACCATAAGGCCGTTCGCGCGCGTCCTGCACCGACAGCGCCGAGGCGATGATGGTCGCTTCGGTCAGGCATTGCGCGTCGCGCGCGGCCAGCAACATGCGCGCGACACGCGGATCGAGCGGCAGCTTGGCGAGTTGCCGGCCGAGATCGGTCAGGCGGTTCTCGTCGTCGAGCGCGCCGAGCTCCTGCAGCAAGGCATAGCCGTCGGCGACCGCGCGTCCGGGCGGCGCTTCAACGAACGGAAACCGCTCGATGTCGTCCAGGCGCAGCGACTTCATGCGCAGGATCACGGCAGCCAGCGATGACCTCAGGATTTCGGGGTCGGTGAACTTGGGCCGCGCGGTGTAGTCCTCGGGCGCATACAAGCGCACGCACACGCCCGCGGCCACCCGGCCGCAACGCCCCGCGCGCTGGTTGGCCGAGGCTTGCGAGATCGGTTCGATCTGCAATTGCTCGACCTTCTGCCGGTACGAATACCGCTTGACCCGCGCCACGCCGGTATCGACCACATAGCGGATGCCGGGCACGGTCAGCGAAGTCTCGGCCACATTGGTCGCCAGCACGATGCGCCGCGCATTGCCGGGCTTGAAGATGCGGTCCTGTTCTTCGGCCGACAGGCGCGAGAACAAAGGCAGGATTTCGGTATGCGCCGGGTGATGTTTGCGCAAGGCTTCGGCGGCTTCGCGGATCTCGCGCTCGCCGGGCAGAAACACCAGTACATCGCCGCTGCCGAGCGCGCAGACCTCATCGACCGCCGCGACGATCGCGTCGGTGGTGTCGATGCCGTCGGCGGGCGGCCGGTAACGCACTTCCACCGGATACATGCGCCCGCTCACCTCGATCACCGGCGCCAACGCGTCGCCGCGCGCGAAATGGCGCGCGAAGCGCTCGGCGTCGATGGTGGCCGAGGTGACGATCACTTTCAGATCGGGCCGGCGCGGCAGAAGCTGCTTGAGGTAGCCGAGCAGAAAATCGATGTTCAGGCTGCGCTCGTGCGCTTCGTCGATGATGAGGGTGTCATAGGCCTTGAGCAGCGGATCGGTCTGGGTCTCGGCCAGCAGGATGCCGTCGGTCATGAGCTTGACCGACGCGCCCCGGCTCAAGGCATCGTTGAAGCGGATCTTGAAGCCCACATGCTCGCCGAGCGGCGAACCGATTTCCTGCGCGATGCGCCGCGCGACCGAGGTGGCGGCCAGGCGCCTTGGCTGGGTATGGCCGATGAGCCCCTTGCCGCCCGCGCCCAGGCCGCGCCCGATCGACAAGGCGATCTTGGGCAACTGGGTGGTCTTGCCCGAGCCGGTTTCACCGCAGACGATGACGACCTGATGCGCGGCCAAAGCGACGGCGATGTCGTCGCGCCGGGCGCTGACCGGGAGCGCCTCGGGAAACCTGAATTCGGGGATCGGATGGGCCGCGGCGCGCCGCTCGGCGCTCGCGCGCGTTGGCGAGGGGACTTCTTTCATCGCGAGATTATAGAATCCGCGCATGAACGCTCCCGAAGCCACCCAGCCGCTGCAATTTCCAGCCACGCCCAACGACGCCGACAGCCGCGCGCAATTCGTGCAATGGTTCCGTGCGGTCGCGCCTTATATCCACGCGTTCAAGCGCAAGACCTTCGTGGTCGCGTTTCCGGGCGAGATGGTGCAAGCCGGCAAACTGCCCCAGACGGTGCAGGACATCGCCTTGCTGCGCGCGCTGGGCATCCGGGTGGTCGTGGTCCACGGCTCGCGGCCGCAGGTCGAGGAGCAATTGCGTCTGCGCCATGTCGAAAGCAAGTTCGCCAACGGCCGGCGCATCACCGATGACGCCGCGCTCGAATGCGCGAAAGAAGCCTCCGGCGAAATCCGCCTCGACATCGAAGCCGCGTTCTCGCAAGGCCTGGCCAACACGCCGATGGCCAATGCCGACATCAAGGTGCTGTCGGGCAATTTCATCACCGCCAAGCCGCTCGGGGTGCTGGGCGGCGTCGATCATCTGCACACCGGCGTGGTGCGCAAAGTCTCGACCGAAGTCATCCATCTGGCGCTCAATGCGCGCGCGGTGGTGCTGGTCTCGCCGCTCGGTTTTTCACCCACCGGCGAAGCCTTCAACCTCTCGCTCGAAGATGTGGCGACCAGCGTCGCCATCGCCGTCCAGGCCGAGAAGCTCATCTTCCTGACCGAATTGCCCGGCATTCTCGACCCGCGCGGCGAACTCATGCGCGAATTGTCGGAACGCTCGGCCAAGTCGCTGCTTCAAAGCGGCAATCTGGCGCCAGACGCGGCGGGCTATCTGCAGCATTGTCTCAAGGCGTGCGAGGCCGATGTGCCGCGCGCCCACATCCTGCCCTACGACATCGACGGCGGCGCGCTGATCGAGGTCTTCACCCATGACGGCGTCGGCACCATGGTCAGCCGCGACGATCTGGAATTCCTGCGCGAAGCCACGCCCGACGATATCGGCGCTATCCTGACCCTCATCGAACCGCTCGAAGCCGATGGCACCCTGGTGCCGCGCGGTCGCGGCGTGATCGAACGCGACATCGGCGCGTTTTCGGTCATCGAGCACGACCGCAAGATCTTCGGCTGCGCCGCGCTCTACCCTTATCCCGAGGCGGGGATGGGGGAAATGGCCTGCCTGACTGTCTCGCCAGTCGCCCAGGGCGTGGGCGACGGCGAACGGCTGCTCAAGCACGTCGAGCAACGGGCGCGCGAAGCGGGCCTGAATAAGATCTTCGTGCTCACGACGCGGACCGCGCATTGGTTCCTGAAGCGCGGCTTCGTTCATACCTCGATCGACCGTTTGCCCGCAGCCAAGCAGGCGGCGATCGATCGCACCCGCAATTCCCAGGTGTATCTCAAGCAGTTGTAGCCGAAGTTCCGCGCGAATTGGCGCCGATTTCGGCCTTTAATCCGCCCGCAGGGGGCGGCCTCGTACGACTATCGTCTAAGAAGTCCAAAAGTCTGTCCGAGGTCGTCATGTTCGATATTCGCGCGCGCACCAGCAGCAAATTGTGGGCGGCGTCCGCCTTGGTCGCCATCTTCGTGCTTGGTTTGTCAGCAGCCAGCTATGTACGCCTGGAGGGCCAGCGCGAGAATTCCGAGCGGATCATCAGCAACGATGCCGAGATGCTGCGCATCGTCACGCAATGGCGCGGCTACACCGAACTCAATCTGACCCGCACGCTGGCGATTCTGAAAAGCAGCGACCCTTCGCTCGACGGCCTGTTCAAAGGCATGATGGCGCAGACCTCGGATCAGATTTCGGTCTTGCAAAAAAAGATCGACGGCGCCGATATCAGCGCCGACGAGCGCGAGCAATTGCGCCTCATCGGCGCGGCGCGTCAGAAGGTGCTCGATTTGCGCAAGTCGGCCAAGGACCTCAAGGCGGGCGGCAATGCGGCCGGCGCGGCGGCCCTGATCGACAACGAATATGTTCCGGCCACCAACAACTACCTGGCGGCGCTCGACAAGCTGCAGCAGATGCGCAGCGAACTCATCGCGAAGAACCTCGAACAGATGCAACGGTCGGACCGGAACATCGCACTGGCCCTGGGCATCAGTTCGTTGGTGATGATCGTACTGGTGTTGATGGGCGCCTCGTTGCTGGCACGCTCGCTCACGCGGCCACTCGATCAAGCGGTCGGCCAGGCGCGCCGGATCGCCTCGGGCGATCTGAGCCAGCGCATGCGCACCGAGCGCGCCGATGAAATCGGCGAGTTGATGCGCGCGCTCGATGAAATGACCGAGGCCTTGAGCGGCATCGTCGCCAATGTCCGCCAAAGCACCGACCAGATCAACGGCGCATCGACCGAGATCGCGACCGGCAACCAAGACTTGTCGAACCGCACCGAACAACAAGCGTCCAGCCTCGAAGAAGCCGCAGCCTCGATGGAAGAACTGACCTCGACGGTCAAACACAGCGCGGAAAGCGCGCGCCAGGCGACCCAGCTTGCCGAAGGCGCCTCGCAAGTGGCGCGCAAGGGCGGCGAAGTGGTCGATCGCGTGATCGCGACCATGACCGAGATCGACCATCAGTCGAAGAAGATCGCCGACATCATCGGCGTGATCGACGGAATCGCCTTCCAGACCAACATCCTGGCGCTCAATGCCGCGGTCGAAGCCGCGCGCGCCGGCGAACAAGGGCGCGGCTTCGCGGTCGTGGCCGGCGAAGTGCGGGCCTTGGCTCAGCGCAGCGCCTCGGCGGCGCGCGAAATCAAGACGCTCATCACCGCGTCGGTGTCCAAGGTCGGCGAAGGAACGGGCTTGGTCAAGGACGCCGGCACGACCATGACCGAGATCGTCACTTCGGTTCAACGGGTGAACGATCTGATCGCGGAAATCTCATCCGCCACCCAGGAACAATCCTCGGGTATCGGCCAGGTGAATCAAGCGGTCGGCCATCTCGACCAGATGACACAGCAAAACGCAGCCTTGGTCGAACAATCGGCCGCCGCCGCGCATTCGCTGAGCGAACAGGCGAATCGCCTGAGCGAAGCGGTCAGCAAATTCCGCGTGGGCTGATCGGCGGCGCCCACGCGCCTCCATACGCCTGGAGCGCCGGAACTGGGGCCGATTCGGCCCCTTTTCTTTTTCTTCTAAATGCGGCACCGCAGCGAAAATTGAAGGCATCCGCTCACTATCTCGCTTCGGAACTTCGCATGAACACGTTCAAGCTTCGCACCGCCGGAAAGCTCCGGCTCGCCTTCGCGCTGATCGCGCTCGCTTTCATCATCATCGCCAGCACCTTGGTGGCCCGGATGGCGGCGATGAAAGGCACCGCCGACGATCTGGCCAAGAAGCACGCCGTCGAACTCTTCCTGGCCCAACAATGGCGCGCGCAGGTCGACGCCGTGACCGCGCGCGTGGTGGCCACGACGCGCAGCAACGATCCGGCGGTGGCCGCCGCGTTCAAAGACGAGATCACGGCCGGTGTCGCGCGCATCGGCGAACTGCAAAAGCAGATCGTGGAGATGGCCGCGAAGGACCAGCCGCGCGTGAAGGAACAAGTCGATCGGGTGCTGGAACGCCGTACGGTCGCGAGCGACGCATTGACGCGTACCCGCGAACTGATCGCAGCCAAGAACCTCGACGCGGCGACCGAGCATTTCGACAAGGTGCAGACGCCCGCCGTCGGCCTGTACATGAAAGAACTCGACAATTACGTCGCGATGCGCCAGCAGGACATGAACGACGCGGTCAAGGAAATGGACGATGCATCGAGCCGCGCGCTCGCGTTGTCGATCGTTTCGATCATCGTGATCGTGATCTTCACCGCCGTCACCGCGATCGTGCTCACACGCTCGATCACGCGGCCGCTCGAAACTTCGGTGGCGCACGCGCATACGGTCGCATCGGGCGACCTGAGCCATCGCATCGACACCTCGCGCCATGACGAACTCGGCGATCTGATGCGCTCGCTCGACGCGATGACCCAATCGCTGTCGGGCATCGTATCGAGCGTGCGCGAAGGCACGCAAAGCATCAATGTCGCATCGTCCGAAATCGCGACCGGCAACCAAGACCTCTCGAACCGCACCGAGCAGCAGGCCTCGAATCTCGAACAGACGGCCGCGTCGATGGAACAATTGACGGCCACCGTCAAACAAAGCGCCGAAAGCGCCCGCCAGGCGACCCAGTTGGCGATCGGGGCAACCGAAGTGGCGCGCAAAGGCGGTACGGTGGTCGAACGCGTGGTCACGACCATGACCGCGATCGATCAGCAATCGAAGAAGATCGCCGACATCATCGGCGTGATCGACGGGATCGCCTTCCAGACCAACATCCTGGCGCTCAATGCCGCGGTCGAAGCCGCGCGCGCCGGCGAACAAGGTCGGGGATTTGCCGTCGTGGCCGGCGAAGTGCGGGCCCTGGCCCAGCGCAGCGCTTCGGCGGCGCGCGAGATCAAGACGCTGATCACCGAATCGGTCACGCGCGTCACGGAAGGCACCTCGCTGGTCCATGATGCCGGCGCGACCATGAACGAAATCGTCACCGCCGTGCAGCGGGTCAACGATCTGATCGTCGAAATCTCCTCGGCGACCCAGGAACAATCTTCGGGTATCGGCCAGATCAACCAGGCGGTCAGCCACCTCGACGAAATGACGCAGCAGAACGCGGCCTTGGTCGAACAATCGACGGCGGCCGCCCGTTCTTTGTCGGACCAGGCTCAGCGCCTGACCGACATGGTGAGCCGTTTCCGTACCGCGGGTTGAGCCGCGGCGGGTTCGAGCGAACGAGCGCGGATCAGTTGCCGCGCTCGACCCATTGGGTCGCGAAGCGCGTGAGTTCGGCGGCCTTGCGGATGCCGAGCTTTTCGCGCAGGTTGGCGCGGTGGGCCTCGATGGTCTTGGCGCTGCGGCCGAGCTTCTTGGCGATGTCTTGCACCGACAGGCCCTGCCCGATCAGGCGCAGGATCTCGAATTCGCGGTCGGTGAGGTTGTCGATGAAGCTGACCGAATCGCCCGCGTTGAGGTAACGCTGCAGCATGATGGTCTGCATCCGGTCGCTGACATAGACCCCGCCTTTGAGCACCTTGCGGATCGCCTGCAACAGCTTGTCGGACGCGTCCTGCTTCATCACATAGCCCTTGGCCCCGGCGCGATAGGCGCGGTCGGAGTACAGGGATTCGTCATGCATGCTCATGACGAGGATCGGCATGGCCGGGCGGATTTCGACCGCACGCTTGATGAGATCGATGCCGCTCATGCCGGGCATGGAAATATCGACGATCGCGAGTTCGAGATCGTCGGAATCGGCGATGATCCGCAGCGCTTCTTCGGCATCGCCGGCTTCGGACACCACACTCAGATCGGGTTCGCGGCTGATGAGTTCGGCGATGCCGTGCCGCACGATGGTGTGATCGTCGACGATCATGATGCGAGCCGGATGCTCGCTGTCGAAATGCACCCCGCCTTCGGAGGTGTCGTCGGCGTCACTCATGTTCATGGTCTCCATGTTCGATGGGTTCCTTCAGCGTCTGGGCGATGTCGTCGTCGATCGTGACGGTCACCCCGACCTTGGGCTTGCGATCGCGCCGCAAGGCAAACTTTGCTCCGATGAGTTTAGCGCGATACCTCATCCCGGCAAGCCCCATGCCACCGGACGCGTCGGCGCCTTGCGCAAACGGCGTTCCGTTGTTGCTCACGCGTAGCAATACGGTGTCGGGGCTGGAACGATGCGACTTGCGTTCGAGTTCGATTTCGATCAACGACGGGTCGCCATGCTTGAGCGCGTTGTTGACCGCTTCCTGCGCGACCCGGAACAGGTGGTGGGCGACGAAAGGACTGCGGATCAGGACCGGCTCGTCGTTGATGAACCGGCATGGCACCTTGAACAGATCGGAAACGTCGATGGCGAGCTGGCGCAGCGCGACCATCAGCGCATTGTCTTCCTCGCCGACCGGACGCAAGCCATGGGCAAGGCCACGGGTCATCGAGACCGAACGGTTGATGAGCTGGACCAGTTGCTCGGCGTCGGCCGCCTCGGGCACGCCCTGATCGGCCAGTTTATGCGCCAGGGCCTTGGCCAGGAAGGCGACGCCGGTCAAGTGCTGCCCCAGACCGTCGTGCAATTCCTGCCCGATGCGTTCTTGTTCGCGCTCGGTGGCCTTGAGGATCGCCTGCTGGAGTGGAATTACAATAGCGGTCACCGCCGATCTCCCCCAATTATTCATTTCTGCCGCCTCACGGGCGGCGACAGGATACGCGAACATGGCCCGTACCGTTCATTGCATCAAGCTCAACAAGGAAGCCGAAGGTCTGGACTTCCCGCCCTACCCCGGCGAACTCGGCAAACGCGTGTTCGACAACGTCAGCAAGGAAGCCTGGGCGCAATGGCTCAAGCACCAGACCATGCTGGTCAATGAAAACCGCCTGAACCTCGCCGACGCCCGGGCCCGCAAGTATCTGGCGCAGCAGATGGAAATGCATTTTTTCGGCGACGGCGCCGATGCGGCCCAAGGTTACGTGCCGCCCAAGGAATGAGGCATCCCCTGAGTGCGTCTTGAAGCCCGGCGCCAAAGCCGGGACGCAATGCAAAAGGGCCCTCGACGGGCCCTTTTGACTTAGACCGGCAAGGCGCCGGCCTTACGAACGCGCGGCCTGCTCGACGATCTCGTCGGGGGCCAGATGGCGCACATCGCGCCCCTTGACCAGATAGACCACGTATTCGCACATGTTCTTGGCATGGTCGCCGATACGTTCCAGCGCCTTGCTGACGAACAGCAGGTCGATGGCGCGCGAGATGGTGCGCGGGTCTTCCATCATGTGGGTGATGAGCTGGCGCAAGATGGCGCGGAATTCGGCGTCCACCGTGTCGTCGTCCTTGACCACCCCGGCCGCGGCGACCGCATCGAGGCGGGCATAAGCATCGAGCGCGCGGCGCAGCATCAGCAGCGCCGTGTTTTCCATGTGCTTGAACTCGATGCGCGGCAAATGGCTGCGATTGGCTTCGGCGATCGAACGCGCCATGCGCGCGATCTTGACCGCCTCGTCGCCGCAGCGTTCGAGGTCGGTGATCATTTTGACGATGGAATGGATCACGCGCAGGTCGGTCGCGGCCGGCTGGCGCCGCGCGATGATCTGGGTGCACGACTCGTCGATTTCGACTTCGAGGCGGTTGACCACCGCATCGCCTTCGATCACGGCATTGATGAGCGGCAAATCGCCGGTGTCGAGCGCCTCGATCGCCTTGGTGATCTGCTGCTCGACGATGCCGCCCATCTGGAGCACCTTGGAGCGGACCGATTCGAGATCGGTATCGAATTGCTTGGAAGTATGGTCGGGCATGGCGCAGTCCTTGTCGCAGCCGCGGCGCGGACGCAATTCCCCGCGCTGCCACGCTGCATGAAACGGCCGAAGCTAACGGGCCAGTATGACAGCTTCGTGTCGGTTCGCCGATGGGCGCGCGCGCCCGCGCCGGTCAGGGCACGCTCAAGCCCCGAGCCGACGCACCCCCGCGGCGGTTCCAAGCAGGCAGACGTCGGCCCCGCGCTTGGCGAACAGGCCGACCGTCACCACCCCGGTGATCGCATCGATCGCGGCTTCGAGCGCCTTGGGCTCGGTGATCTTGAGACCCGTCACATCGAGGATGACATTGCCGTTGTCGGTGACGAAGGGCTTGCCATCGGCCAATTGGCGCAGATTGACTTCGACGAAGGGATGCTCGGCCGAGAGTTTCATGAGTTCGCGCGCGACATGGCCGCGGGCCATCGGAATCACTTCAACCGGCAACGGGAACTTGCCGAGGTAAGGCACGAGCTTGGATTCATCGGCGATGCAGACGAACTGCCCGGCGACCGCCGCGACGATCTTCTCGCGGGTCAACGCGCCGCCGCCGCCTTTGATCATCGCCATGGCTTGGGTGATCTCATCGGCGCCATCCACATAGACCGGGAGATCGCGCACGGCGTTGAGATCGACGACTTCGATGCCATGCCCGGCGAGGCGTTTGGCGCTGCGCTCGCTGCTCGCGACCGTGCCGGCGATCTCATGCCTGAAGGCGGCCAACTCGTCGATGAACAGGTCGGCGGTCGAGCCGGTGCCGATGCCGAGGATGGCGCCGGTGCCGAAATGCGGCTTCACATAGTCGAGCGCAGCGCGTGCGACCGCGCGTTTGAGATCGTCCTGATTCATGGTGATGTCGAAGTGTAAGAAGCGCGAGACGAGCGCAAGGCGCGCAGTTTAACAAGCCGCTTGCGCTAGCATGCGCCGCATGCGCTGGCTCAAGAACCTGTTCATCGTCCTGGCGGCGATCGTCTTCGCGATCGAAGAATGGCTTTGGGACCGGCTCACCACCCTCACCGCCTGGATCGGGCGGCTGCCGATCCTGCGCCGGCTCGAAGCCTGGATTGCGCGCCTGCCGCCCTATGGCGCGATGGCCCTGCTGGCGGTGCCCGCCGCCTTGCTGTTCCCCTTCAAGATCGCAGCGCTCTGGGCCATGGCGCGTGGCTATGTCACGCTGGGCATCGTCGTCATCCTGGCGGCCAAGGTGGTCGGCACGGCATTCGTCGCCCATTTGTTCGCGCTGTGCCGGCCCCAGATGCTGCGCATCGGGTGGTTCGCCGCGCTGTATGCCTGGGTCATCCGCACCAAGACCTGGCTTTACGACCGGATCGCGGCCATGCCGGTCTATCGGCGCACCCGCGCGGTACTGCGCCGTCTGCGCGAGCGCCTGCGCCGCCGATGGCAAGCCTGGTCGCGCAAGCAGCCCGGGGCTTGATGCGCCATCGGCGGTGATTCCCCGCCGCGCGCACTTAGATTCGGAAGGCATAAGGAACCAACGATCGGTGCTTTCCGCCGCCGGCGTCCGGCTTTCAAAATCGCGGCTCCTCCAAACACCGGACAAGACGTCATCATGGGTCACGCGTTCAAAGTGCCCGCGTCCGACGCTCGCTTTTGGGACGAAGAACTCGAAACCCAAAGCCGCGCCCAATGGGATGCGCTCAAACTCGCACTGCTGCAACAGCATCTGAAACATGCCTACCAGGGCTCGCCCTTCTACCGCGCGCATTTCGACGCGGCGGGCGTGCATCCCGACGATCTGAAGACCCTGGCCGATCTGCGCCGCTTTCCCTTCATTGAAAAGAAAGTGCTGCGCGAACGCCAATTGGCCGCCCCGCCGTTCGGCGATATCTGCGCGGTGCCCGAGCGCGACATCGTCTACATCTCGGCCTCGAGCGGTTCGACCGGCGTGCCGACCGCTTCGCCTTTCACCGCGCAAGACTTCGAAGACTGGATCGATTACGAAGCGCGGCAATTCTGGTCGTCGGGCTTGCGCCCCGAAGACCGGTATTGCCATTCACTCAATTTCTCGCTGTTCGTCGGTGGGCCCTGCGTGCTCGGCGCGCAAAAACTCGGCGCCTTGTCGATCCATGCCGGTACCGTGCCCTCGGAACGGCTGCTCGCCATCCTCAAGCAATTCCAGGCCACCGCGATCTGGACCACGCCCTCATACGCCTGGTATCTGGGCGAAACCGCGGTCAAGGAAGGCATCGACCCCAAGCGCGATCTGAACGTCAAGCGCATCTTCGTCGCGGGCGAGCCCGGCGGGTCGATTCCCGAAACCCGGCAGCGCATCGAAGCGCTTTGGGGTGCCTCGGTCTATGACTATTACGGCTTGTCCGACATCTTCGGTTCGTGCGCCGGCATGTGCGAAGAAAAAAACGGCCTGCATTGGGCCGAAGACCACATCCATGTCGAAGTGCTCGATCCGGCCACCGGCGAGCCAGTACCCGAAGGCGGACGCGGCGAACTGGTGCTGACCACGCTCAAGAAATCGGCGCGGCCGATGATCCGCTTTCGCACCGGGGACATCGTCTCGTTCACGTCCGAGCCTTGCGCTTGCGGGCGCACCTCGATCCGGCTGCTCGGCGTGCACGGCCGCCTGGACGACATGCTCATCATCAAGGGCGTGAACCTGTTCCCGAGCGACATCGAAGCGATTGCGCGCAAAGACCATGACCTGACCGGCGAATACCGGCTCATCGTCGAACGCATCGATCATCTCGACCAGCTCACGGTCGAGATCGAGCGCGCCGCCTCCTACACCGGTACGAATGAAGAATTGCAGCAGCGCTTCGCCCGGCATTTGAAGTCCGTCACCGGCGTGACGGGCAAGGTCAGCGTGCTCGCCCCCGACACCCTGCCGCGCGCGACCCACAAGGCCAAGCGGGTGGAAGACCGGCGTTCGGGGGTGTGGACGGCCTGAGCGCGCGCCGCTTCGCAGGCCACGTGCGCAATGGCCTGCGCCTTCGTGGTCGGACCTGCTACCGGCCGTGCTTGTGCACGCCCCCTTGATGCACGCCATGCGCCTTGACCTCACCCGCCGGACTGCCGCTCGCGTCGTCGATCGACAAGGCCTTGAGGATGCCGCATTGATCGGCCGGACTGATCGCCGCGCATTGCGCGCGCAACCGCTTGAGCTGCTTGGCGAGCGCCTGCAACTCGCGGATGCGCAGCGCGACATGCCCGATGTGTTCGTCGAGCAAGGCATTGACCCCGGTGCAATCACCCTGTGGCGCATCGCTGAATGCGAGCAAGGCCCGCACTTCATCGAGGCTCATGTCGAGCGCCCGGCAACGGCGCACGAAAGCCAGGCGCTCGCGATGCTCGACGCCGTAGGCGCGGTAATTCCCGGCGGTGCGCGCTGGCGGCGGCAACAGCCCGATGCGCTCGTAATAGCGGATGGTTTCGACCGGGGTGGCGGTCGCCTCCGCGAGTTCTCCGATCTTCATGGCGGCCTTGCGCGGCGGTGCGGTGCGTTGAACGAAACCCCGATGCTACGCGCGGCGCCGCATCAACGCCGCATCGTCACCAGCGCCACCCCGGCGCAGACCACCGCGATACCGACCACGCTCAAAGGCGTGGGCACCACGCCGAAGCCCAACCATTCGAGCAGCACCGCGATCACCGGGGTCAGATAAAGCAGGCTCGTCACCCGCGTGGCCGCGCCATGGCGCATCAATAAATGCAGCGCGCTCACCGCGAGAATGGACGCGCCGATGACGAGAAACACGATGGCCCCGACCATGGGCCAGGCCCAACGCACCTGCCAGCCTTCCACCACCACGGCCAACGGCGCCAGCACGGCAAGCGAGGCCGCGAACTGGATGAAGGAGGCGGCACGCAGATCGGCACGCGGACAGAAGGCGCGTTGATACAAGGTCGCCACGGTGATGCCCACGAGGGCGACCGCCACCGCGAACAGACTACCGGCGCTCACCGCGCGCACATCGATCTTGTGCCAGACCACCAGCGCCACGCCGGCCAGGCCCAGGGTCACGCCCAGCCAAGCGCGCGCGTCGAGCCGTTCGCCGAGCCAACGCGCCGCGATCATCGCGGTGAGCAAGGGCTGGGTCGCGAGGATCAGGGCGGTGATCCCGGCCGACATGCCCAGGTATTGCGCGTAATGGCTGCCGCCCAGATTGACCGCATGCATGAGCAGCCCGGCCACGCCCAGATGCCCCCATTCGCGCGCGCCGGCGGGCCAGCGCGGCCGGGTCCAGCGCACGATGAGCGCCATGCACACGAGCCCGAGGGCGAAGCGCAACGTGAGGAAGGTGAAGGGCGCCGCGTATTGCAGGCCGACCTTGGTCGCAAGATAGCCCGAACCCCAGACGACGACGAAATACCAGGCCAACAGGCCGTCGTAACGGCGGGCGCGGGGCGAGATCGAGGAAGAAGCGAGGTTCATGGGGTTTCGCGACCGGCCGCACAAAAAACAAACGGCGGGCCCGCGCCCGCCGTCGTCCGCGGCGATGATCCGCCGCGCCTGTCTGCCACCGTTGCCTAAGTCAGGTCGTGGCCCAGTTTACTTCTTGCGCATCGGCGGCAAATCGGTACAGACCCCTTCCGCCACCTCGGCCGCCATGCCGATCGATTCTCCGAGCGTCGGATGCGGATGGATGGTCTTGGCGATGTCGATCATGTCGGCGCCCATTTCGATCGCGAGCGCGACTTCGCCGATCATGTCGCCCGCATGGGTGCCGACGATGCCGCCACCCAGGATGCGATGCGAAGCCGCGTCGAAGATGAGTTTGGTGAAGCCTTCGTCGCGCCCGTTGGCGATCGCGCGGCCCGAGGCGGCCCACGGGAATTTGCCCACAGTGACGGCAATGCCCTGCTTCTTGGCCTCGTCTTCGGTCAGGCCCACCCAGGCCACTTCGGGGTCGGTGTAGGCCACGCCCGGAATCACGCGCGCGTCGAAGAAAGCCTTTTCGCCATGCGCGGCTTCGGCCGCCACATGCGCTTCATGCACGGCCTTGTGCGCGAGCATGGGCTGGCCGACCACATCGCCGATCGCATGGACGTGCGCGACATTCGTGCGCATCTGTTTGTCCACGTCGATGAAACCGCGCTCGCCCACGAGCACGCCCGCGTTCTCTGCGCCGATCTTCTTGCCGTTGGGGCTGCGGCCCACGGCCACGAGCACCAGGTCGTAGACCTGCGCTTCGGCCGGCGCCTGTTCGCCTTCGAAGCGCACATGGATGCCGTCGGCCTTGGCTTCGGCGCCGACGGTGCGCGTCTTGAGCATGACCTTGTCGAAGCGCTTGCCGGCGTAGCTTTGCCAGACCTTGACCAGATCGCGGTCGGGGCCGGCCATGAGGCCGTCGAGCATTTCGACCACATCGATGCGCGCGCCCAGGGTCGAATACACGGTCGCCATTTCGAGGCCGATGATGCCGCCGCCGATGACCAGCATGCGCTTGGGCACGGCCTTGAGTTGCAGCGCGCCGGTGCTGTCGATGATGCGCGGATCGTCGGGCAGGAAAGGCAGCTTCACCGATTGCGAACCGGCCGCGATGATGGCCTTGGCGAAGCGGATGACCTTCTTTTCGCCGTTGCGGTCCTGGCCTTCGCCGGTGGTCGTTTCCACTTCGAGATGATGCGCATCGAGGAAGCGGCCGACGCCGCGCACCACTTGCACCTTGCGCGCCTTGGCCATGCCGGCCAGACCGCTGGTGAGTTTGCCCACCACCTTGGCCTTGTGCGCGCGCAGCTTGTCGATGTCGACGCTGGGCTTGCCGAAGCTCACACCGAGCGCGTCGAAATGCGCGACTTCATCGATGACTGCGGCCACATGCAGCAAGGCCTTGGACGGGATGCAACCCACGTTCAGGCACACGCCGCCCAGGGTCGCGTAACGCTCGACGATGACAGTGCTCATGCCGAGATCGGCCGAGCGGAAAGCGGCGGAATACCCGCCGGGGCCGCCGCCGAGGACCAGCATTTCGCATTCGATGTCGGCGCTGCCCGCGTATTGACCGGCCACCGGTGCGGCGGCTACGGGGGCGCTCACGGGGGCGGCAGCCGCGGCAGCGGCCGGCGCAGGGGCGCTTGCAAGCGCCGCGACAGCGGGCGCAGCCGTTGCCGCAGACACAGCCACAGCCGCCCGCGCGGCCTCAAGCAGCAACACCACGCTGCCTTCGCTGACCTTGTCGCCCACCTTCACCTTCAATTCCTTCACCACCCCCGCAGACGACGACGGTATCTCCATCGACGCCTTGTCCGACTCCACCGTGATCAGGCTTTGCTCCACCTTGATCTCGTCCCCAGCCTTCACCAGCACTTCGATGACTTCCACTTCCTTGAAGTCTCCAATGTCCGGCACCTTGATCTCGATGATGCTCATGGGCAGCCCCTCAATTCAGAACCAGCGTCGTCAATTGCACCGGACCGGCGCTCGACTTGTCGAATTCGATGCCGGCATCGATCCCGATGCGCGCGATCTTTTCAGCCGTATCGCCCTGGTCGTAGGCCACGTACATCGCGCCGAGCGCGAAGCTGCGCCCCGAGCCGATCGCCCAGAAGCGGTCGAAGGAGAACACCTCGCGGTACGAATACACGCCGTAGATGCCACTCGCATTCGCGAGCAGGCAGGTGATCTGGCTCGATTCGTAAGGATCGTCCTCTTCCTCTTTCGGGTTGAGGTAGAACTTTTCCTTCAGGATGGGATGGATCTTCTGGAACGTCGTGAAGACCTCGTCGCGCGAGCCCAGCTTGCATTGGTCGCCCAACTCGGTCAGCGCGCGCTCGACCACCACGAAATGCGCTGTGCTGCCGGCCAACCCCAGATAGGTATCGCCGACGCGGATGATCTTGCGGTTGGCCTCATACCCCGGGCCGAGCCGAGTATCGCCGAAAGTCACGAGGGAATCGGAAGCGATCGCGACTTGATTGTTTTTCTTTACGACGACGACGGTCGTCATGATGGTTCTCCTGTTTGTTCTTGTGGGTGCGTTCCAACGCGCCCCCAAAAGCGGCGCGCCGTCAGGCCCGACACGCTCCGCAGACCGCTTAAAGCAAGACCCGCCGCATGTCGGCCAGCACCTCGGCCAGATAGGTCGTGAAGCGCGCGGCCATCGCACCGTCGATCACCCGGTGGTCATAGCTGAGCGACAACGGCAGCATCAAGCGCGGCTGGAAGGCCTTGCCATCCCATTTCGGCTTGAGGTCGGATTTGCTCAAGCCGAGGATCGCCACTTCGGGCGCGTTGATGATGGGCGTGAAAGCCGTGCCGCCCACGCCGCCGAGCGACGAAATGGTGAACGTGGCGCCCGACATGTCGGCCGGACTCAGCTTGCCGTCGCGCGCCTTGCCCGCGAGTTCGGCGGTTTCCTTGGCGATCTGGGCCACGCCCTTCTTGTCGCAATCCTTGAGCACCGGCACCACGAGACCATTGGGCGTGTCGGCCGCGAAACCGATGTGGAAATACTTCTTGAGAATCAGGTTCTCGCCGTTGGCATCGAGCGAACTCGCGAACGCCGGGTACTTTTGCAACGCCGCCACGCAAGCCTTCATGACGAAGGCGAGCATGGTTACCTTGACGCCCGCCTTCGCGAGCGCGTCGTTGGTGCTCTTGCGGAAGTCTTCGAGGTCGGTGATGTCGGCCTCGTCGAATTGCGTCACATGCGGAATCACCGCCCAGTTGCGCGCGAGGTTCGGGCCGCTGATCTTCTTGATGCGCGACAGCGGTTGCACTTCGGTCGGGCCGAACTTGCTGAAATCGAGCGAAGGCCAGGCCGGAAAGTTCTTGCCGAAGCCGCTCGCCGCCAGACTCGCGGGCATCGCGCCGCCGGTGCTCGCGCGTTCCGCGCCGCCCGATTGCGCCGTGCCGACGATGCCCTTCACATAGGCTTGCACGTCTTCATGAACGATGCGGCCCTTCGGACCACTGCCCGCGACGCGCGCGAGATCGACGCCGAGTTCGCGTGCGAATTTGCGCACCGACGGCGAGGCATGCGGCTTTTGGCCCGGGCCGAGTTGGTCTTCGCTGACCGGTGGCGCGCGCCGCTCGGCCGCCGCCGGTGCGGCGGTGACGACCGGGGTCGCCACCTGGCTTGCGGGAGCGCTCGCAGCGGCGCTGGCCGGCGCCACGGCGGCCGAAGCCGCGGCAACTTGCGCCGCCGCCCCGGCAGCGCCGGCCAACACCGCGATCAGATCGCCTTGATTGACCTTGTCGCCGACCTTGACCTTGAGTTCGCGAATCACGCCCGCCGCACTCGACGGAATCTCCATCGAGGCCTTGTCGGATTCGACGGTGATCAGGCTTTGTTCGACCCGCACCGCATCGCCGGTCTTGACCAGGACTTCGATGACCTCCACATCCTTGAAGTCGCCGATGTCGGGCACGCGGACTTCGGCGGCGGCAGGCGCAGCGGGCGCCGATGCCGGTGCCAAAGCCGCAGTGCCGGCAGCCTTCGCTGCCGGCGCGGCGCCATCCGATGCCGGCGCGCCGGCCACAGGCGCCGCGGCCGCTTGCGCGGCCTCAAGCAGCAACACCACGCTGCCTTCGCTGACCTTGTCGCCCACCTTCACCTTCAATTCCTTCACCACCCCCGCAGACGACGACGGTATCTCCATCGACGCCTTGTCCGACTCCACCGTGATCAGGCTTTGCTCCACCTTGATCTCGTCCCCAGCCTTCACCAGCACTTCGATGACTTCCACTTCCTTGAAGTCTCCAATGTCCGGCACCTTGATCTCGATGATGCTCATGGGAATCTCGCTCTTGAGTTCGTTCGCATGGCGCGCGCGGCCCTCACCGCGCGCGTTGGGATGGCCTTGCGTCGCTGCGCCTTATTGCGTGACCGGGTTCGGCTTGGCCGGATCGAGGCCGTACTTCCTGATCGCCTCGGCCACCTTGGAAGCATCGATCGCCTTGTCGTCGGCCAGGGCCTTGAGCGCGGCCACCGCGATGAAATGACGATCGACCTCGAAGAAATTGCGCAGGCGGTAACGGAAATCGCTGCGGCCGAAACCATCGGTGCCGAGCACCTTGTATTGACGGCCCTTGGGCATGAACTGGCGGATCTGGTCGGCGTACAAGCGCATGTAGTCGGTGCTGGCGATGATCGGCCCGCTCGACGGCGCGAGTTGTTGCGCCACATACGGCGCGCGTTGCGCCTCGGTCGGATGCAGCAGATTCCAGCGTTCGGCGTCGTAACCGTCGCGCGCCAGTTCGGTGAAGCTCGGGCAGCTCCAGACGTCGGCGGCGATGCCGAAATCCTGTTCGAGCAAGTCCTTGGCCGCGAGCGATTCGCGCAGGATCACGCCGCTGCCCAGCAATTGCACCCGGGTCTTGAGCGACGGATTGCCGTCGACGAGTTTGTACATCCCCTTGATGATGCCTTCGGCCTGCCCCGGCTTGAGACCGGGATGGGCATAGTTCTCGTTCATCACCGTGAGGTAATAGAACACATTCTCCTGCTGCTCGACCATGCGCTTGAGGCCGTGCTGGATGATGACCGCGACTTCATGGCCGAAGGTCGGGTCGTAGCTCACGCAGTTCGGGATGGTCAGGCTCAGGATGTGGCTGTGGCCGTCTTCGTGCTGCAGGCCTTCGCCGTTGAGCGTGGTGCGCCCGGCGGTGCCGCCGAGCAAAAAGCCGCGCGCCTGCATGTCGCCCGCGGCCCAGGCCAGATCGCCCACGCGCTGGAAGCCGAACATCGAGTAATAGATGTAGAACGGCACCAGGATGCGATCGTTGGTCGAATACGAGGTGGCCGCCGCGATCCAGTCGGCCATCGCGCCGGCTTCGTTGATGCCTTCTTCGAGGATCTGACCGGCCTTGTCTTCGCGGTAATACATGACCTGGTCTTTGTCGACCGGCTCGTAAAGCTGGCCTTGCTGGCTGAAGATGCCGAGTTGCCGGAACATGCCTTCCATGCCGAAGGTGCGCGCTTCATCGGGCACGATGGGCACGATGCGCGGGCCGAGCGCCTTGTCGCGCAGCAGCTGCGTGAGCACGCGCACGAAGGTTTGGGTGGTGCTGACCTCGCGGCCTTCGGCCGTGGGTTCGAGCACCGCCTGGAAGGTCGAGAGCTCGGGCACCTTGAACGATTCGCTCGATTTGGTCCGGCGCGACGGCAGGAAGCCGCCCATGACGCGCCGGCGTTCTTGCAGGTATTGCATCTCGGGCCGGGTTTCGTCGGGGCGATAGAACGGCAGCTTTTCGAGATGCTCGTCTTCGATCGGAATGCCGAACCGGTCGCGGAACTGGCGGATCGAGTCGAGATCGAGCTTCTTTTGCTGGTGGGTGGTGTTCTTGCCTTCGCCGATCTTGCCCATGCCATAACCCTTGACGGTCTTGGCGAGAATCACGGTCGGACGGCCGCCGTTGTCGTGCGTAGCGGCGTGGTAGGCAGCGTAAACCTTGTGCGGATCATGGCCGCCGCGGTTCAGGCGCCAGATGTCGTCGTCGGTCATGCGCGAGACCATGTCGAGCAGCTTCGGATGCTTGCCGAAGAAATGCTTGCGCACATAGGCGCCGTCGTTGGCTTTGTAGTTCTGGTATTCGCCATCGACGGTGTCCATCATCACACGATGCAGGATGCCTTCGGCGTCCTTCGCCAGCAGCGGATCCCAATACGAGCCCCAGATCACCTTGAGCACATTCCAGCCCGCGCCGCGGAAATCGGCTTCGAGTTCCTGGATGATCTTGCCGTTGCCGCGCACCGGCCCATCGAGGCGCTGCAGATTGCAATTGATGACGAAGACCAGGTTGTCGAGCTTTTCGCGCGCGGCCATGCCGATCGCACCCAGCGATTCGGGTTCGTCCATCTCACCGTCGCCGCAAAACACCCAGACCTTGCGCTTGGACGTGTCGGCGATGCCGCGCGCATGCAAGTACTTGAGGAAGCGCGCCTGATAGATCGCCATCAAAGGCCCGAGGCCCATCGATACCGTGGGGAATTGCCAGAATTCCGGCATCAGCTTCGGGTGCGGGTAGGACGTGACGCCCTTCTTGTCCACATCCTGGCGGAAGTTGGCGAGCTGTTCTTCGCTGAACCGACCTTCGAGGAAGGCGCGCGCATAGACACCCGGCGCCGAATGGCCCTGGAAGTAGACGATGTCCTGGCCGTCCGGATGATCGGGGCCTTTCCAGAAATGATTGAAGCCGATGCCGAACATCGTCGCGAGCGAAGCGAACGAGGCGATGTGGCCGCCGAGGCTGCCGCCATCGGGCGTTTCGATCTTGTTGGCGCGCACCACCATCGCCATCGCGTTCCAGCGCATCCACGAGCGCAGGCGCTCTTCGTATTCGAGGTTGCCGGGGAACGGGGTCTCGAGCGCGGCCGGAATCGTGTTGACGTAGGCGGTGTGGGCCGAGAATGGGATGTGGGCGCCGCTGCGGCGCGCCTTGTCGACCAATTGTTCGAGCAGGTAATGGGCGCGTTCCGGACCTTCGCGCTCGATCACGGCTTCGAGGGCATCGAGCCACTCCTTGGTTTCGAGGACGTCGGAATCGTTGGCGGCCGAGGACAGGCCTTGCGACTCTGGCTGAGCGGACATGATGCGTCTCCTGGGAAGCCGAGGTGAGCCGCCGGGATCGGGCGACTTCGGTCGGTCGTTAAGCGGGCGCATCGCCCGCGATTGGAGCCCGATTCTCTGGACGGCCTCTGGGCAAGTCAAGACAAATTTTCATGATGTGCTTCCGTTTCTCATATTGCGGAACGCCGTGCGGCAATGCAATAAAGGCAGGAACAGCAGCCGATCCGACAGGCCGCGGGTGTGCGGCGCACGGTTTTGTTGCGCAAGCGCGCTCGGTGTTAACCCCAGCCCCGGTCTTGCCGCACTCGGCGGCCACATTGACCTGGCTACACTCGGCGCATGACCGACACCGTGGCGATCCCGCCCAATACCTCGCAGGCCGCATCGATCGCGCCGCCGGCCGCACGTCCGCGCCGCGAGTTCGCGGCGCGCTGGTATTGGCTCACCCCCCTGGTGTCGATCGTGCTGTTCATGGCCATGATGGGCGGCATCCTCTGGTGGCTCAACGATCAGGAAAAATCGTTGCGGCGCGATACCTTGTTGCGCGATGTCGAAACCGCGCAGCAGACTTTGCGTTTGCGCTTGCTGTCGAACCAGGACACCCTGGCCGCGCTGGCCCGCGCGATTTCGACCCGCGAAGTCGATCAGGTGCTGTTCTTGGCCCAGACCCGCGAATTGCTGGCCTTGCATCACGAATACGCGGCGATCGCCTATGTCGATGAGAACCGCGTCACGCGCTGGGTCTCGGCATCGCCGCAGGCCGAGGGCACGGGCTTTCGCATGCCGACCGAAGTCGTGCAGGAGCCGGAATCGTTCTGGGCTTTCGATCTGGCGCGCGACGACCGGCGCACCGCTTATACGCGGCCGTTCCTTGCCCCCAACAGCGATGTCTATTGGGAAGTCCTGGTGCCGGTCTACCGGGGCCAGCGCTTCGCGGGCGTGGTGGTCGGCACCTATTCGGTCACGCAGATGTTGCGCGAACTGGTGCCGACCGAGATCCGCACCAAATACCTGCTGACCATCGTCGATGAAGGCGGCAACCACCTGACCTCGACGACCAATCAAGTCATCGACGATGCGATGCTCGCGCACGAGATCGTGGTCGATCCGCCCGGATATGGCATGTACTTGCGCGCCTATGCCTACTCGGTGCGGCCGCAATTCGCCGAGAACCTGTTGTTCTGGCTGGTGTTCGGATTGTCGGCCTTCATCGTCTGGTCGCTCGCGGTGGTCTGGCGCCATATGCAACGGCGCGCGATCGCCGAACAGGCTTTGTCGCAGGAAACCAGCTTCCGTCGCGCGATGGAGAACTCGATTCTGACCGGCATGCGCGCGATCGACATGCAAGGACGCATCACCTATGTGAACGCGGCCTTTTGCCACATGACGGGTTACGAAGAAGCCGATTACCTGGGTCGCGGCCAGCCCTACCCGTATTGGCCGGCCGACCGGCTCGTCGAAAGCCGGCGCAATCTCGAACTGATCCTGAGCGGCCACGCCCCGCCCGAAGGGCTGGAAGTGCAGGTTCAGCGCAAGGACGGCAGCCGTTTCGAGGCGCGCATGTATGTCTCGCCGCTGATCGACGAGCATGGCGTCCAGACCGGCTGGATGACATCGATGACCGACATCACCGAGCCCAAGCGCGTGCGCGAAAATCTGGCCGCCGCGCATCGGCGTTTCACCGCGGTCCTCGAAGGCCTGGATGCCGCGGTCTCGGTCTTCGCGCCCTCGACCGGCAATCCGCAAGGCGAGCTGCTGTTCGCCAACCGGTATTACCGGCAATTGTTCGGCCATCAAGGCTCGGGCCATCTGGCGCTGGCCGGCGCGATCGACGACCGCGCCGATGCGCCCGCGCGCGAGGTGTTTCTGAATGCCGTCAAGAAATGGTTCGAGGTGCGCAGCCGGCGCATCGAATGGGTCGACGGCCGGCGCGTGCAGATGCTGATCGCGACCGACATCACCCAGCGCCAAGAAGCCGAAGAGATGGCGCATCAACAACAAGAGAAGGTCGCGCTGACCTCGCGCCTCATCACCATGGGGGAAATGGCGTCGAGCATCGCGCACGAACTCAATCAGCCGCTGACCGCCATCACCAATTATTCGATGGGCACCCTGGCCCGGCTGCGCGCCCAGGCCGACGGCCATGCGCCGCCGCTCGCGCCCGAAGAACTGCTGCCGGCGCTCGAAAAGACCAGCCAGCAGGCGCAGCGCGCGGGCGCGATCATCCGGCGCATCCGCGAATTCGTGAAGCGCAGCGAACCGCGCCGGCGCCAGACCGACCTGCGCGCGGTCATCGACGACGCGCGCGGCCTGGTCGACATCGATGCGGCGCGGCGCGGCGCGCAGATCGAAATCGACATGCCCGAGCACCTGCCGCCGATCTGGGTCGATCCGATCCTGATCGAGCAAGTGCTCATCAATCTGATGAAGAACGGCATCGAAGCGATGGCGCAGGCGCCCGAGCGTGTGCTCGTGGTGCGGGTGCGGGGCGGCGCCGGACATCTGGTCATCGACGTGATCGATCGCGGAACCGGCATCGACGCCTCGGCCCAGGCCAGATTGTTCGAGCCCTTTTATTCGACCAAGGTCGAAGGCATGGGCATGGGGCTCAACATCTGTCGCTCGATCGTCGAATTTCATCAAGGACGGCTTTGGGTTGACAATAATGCCGACGGGCGCGGCTGCACCTTCCATATGCTGCTGCCGCTGAACCGCGGCGCGAACGCCGAAGACACCGCCCCCGCCGAGACCGCCACCACCGATCAAGACAAGAGGAACTGACACCGATGCGTCCCACCACGTCCGCACCGCAGACGATCACGGTCCCCACCGCCAGCGTATTCATCGTCGACGACGACGAGGCGGTGCGCGATTCGCTCAAATGGTTGCTCGAAGCCAATGCGTATCGCGTGCTGTGCTTCGACTCGGCCGAGCGCTTTCTCGACGCCTTCGACGCGAGCCGGGTCGGGGTCCTGATCCTCGATGTGCGCATGCCGGGCATGAGCGGCCTCGAATTGCAGGAACGCCTCAACGAACTCGGCAACGGCAAGCGCTTTCATCTGCCGATCGTCTTCATCACCGGCCATGGCGATGTGCCGATGGCGGTATCGACGATGAAGAAAGGCGCGGTCGATTTCATCGAGAAGCCGTTCAACGAGGCCGAGCTGCGCAGCATCGTCGAGCGCATGCTGCGCTCGGCCCAGGAAGCCGCGGTCGAAACCGGACGGCGCCGCGCTTCGGAAGAAAAACTCGCGCGCCTCACCCAACGCGAACGCCAGGTCCTCGATTGCATCGTGGCCGGCCGGCTCAACAAGCAGATCGCCGACGACCTCAGCATCAGCATCAAGACGGTCGAAGCGCACCGCGCCAATGTGATGGAAAAGCTCGGCGTCGCGAACGTGGCCGATCTGCTCAAACTCGCCCTGGGCAAGAACTGAAGCCGGGAAGCCGCCGCGGGCGGCGTGCGAAAATGTCGGGATGGGCCGCCGTTTGGCGGCCACGCATTCCGAGGACCCCACCATGACCGCCCAACTCATCGACGGCAACGCGCTCAGCGCGCGTTTGCGCGGAGAAATCGCTGCGCGCGCAGCCCATCTCACGGCCCGCGGGCTGACGCCCGGCCTGGCCGTCATCCTGGTCGGCGACAACCCGGCCAGCCAGGTCTATGTGCGCAACAAGGTCAAGGCTTGCGAACAGGCCGGCCTGCATTCGCTGTTGTTCCATTACGAGGCGAACCTGTCCGAGGCCGCGCTGCTCGACCGCATCGCCGAACTCAACCGCGATCCGGCGGTGCACGGCATCCTGGTGCAATTGCCGCTGCCGGCCCACATCGACGCGCACAAGGTCATCGAGACCATTTCGCCAACAAAGGATGTCGATGGTTTCCATGTCGCAAGCGCCGGTGCGCTCATGGTCGGTCAACCCGGCTTCAAGCCCTGCACGCCCTATGGCTGCATGAAGATGCTGGAGAGCATCGGCTACGACCTCAAAGGCAAGCATGCGGTGGTGATCGGGCGCAGCAACATCGTTGGCAAACCCATGGCCATGCTGCTGCTCGCGGCCAATGCCACGGTCACGATCTGCCATAGCGGCACCCGCGACCTCGGCGCGCTCACGCGCCAGGCCGATGTGGTCGTCGCCGCGGTCGGCAAGCGCAACGTCTTGACGGCCGACATGGTCAAGCCCGGCGCGGTCGTGATCGATGTGGGCATGAACCGCAACGACGCGGGCAAACTGTGCGGCGATGTCGATTTCGCGGCGGTGCGCGAAGTGGCCGGCTGGATCACCCCGGTGCCGGGGGGTGTCGGGCCCATGACCATCACCATGCTGCTGCAAAACACGCTCGAAGCCGGCGAACTCGCGCTCAAGGAAAGCAACCAACACGCCTTGCGCGCCTGAGCCGGCGCCCGCATGGTGAAGACCCTGGGCGCGGCATGGCACGACCATGGCGGCGCCCGCCTATACTTTCAGACTCCCTGACGACCCGAGAACGCCCAGCCGACCATGAATCCGCTGCTCGATTTTTCTTCGCTCCCGCGCTTCGGCGACCTCCGTCCCGAACATGTCTCGCCCGCCATCGATCAATTGATCGCGGACTGTAAATCGACGATCGCGGCGCTCGAAGCGCCGGCCGCGCCCGCGACCTGGGACGCCTTCGTCGCGCCGCTCGAAGACTGCACCGAGCGGCTGGCGCGGGCATGGAGCATCGTTGGGCATCTGAATGCCGTGGCCGACACGCCCGAGCTGCGCGCCGCCTACAACGAGAATCTGCCGCGTGTGACCGAATTCTGGACCGCGCTGGCCCAGAACCTCGCGCTGTATTCCAAGTACAAGGCCTTGCGCGCGGCCCCCGCATTTGCCGGCTTGAATGCCGCGCGTCGCAAGACCATCGAGAACGCGCTGCGCGATTTCCGGCTCGGCGGCGCCGAACTGCCTGAAGACGGGAAACCGCGCTTCGCCGAAATCCAGGAAGAACAGGCCGCGGCCTCGCAGAAGTTCTCCGAGAATGTGCTCGACGCGACGACGTGAAACAGGCGGCGGCCGAGAAGGCCGCCAAGGACGCGAAGCCCGGCTTCGTCTTCACGCTGCATTTCCCTTCGTACTTCCCCTTGCTGCAATATGCCGACGACCGCGCTTTGCGCGAGACCGTCTATCACGCGAACGCAACCAAGGCGGCCGAGTTCGGCAAGCCCGAATGGAACAACACGCCGCTGATCGCGCAATTGCTGCGTTTGCGCGCCGAAGAAGCGCGATTGCTCGGCTATCGCAATTTCGCCGAGGTCTCGCTGGTGCCCAAGATGGCCCAGACGCCCGACGAGGTGATCGCCTTTCTTGAAGATGTGGCCGCGCGCGCCAAGCCGTACGCCGAGCGCGACATGCGCGAGCTACGCGAGTTCGCGCGCACGCATCTGGGCATTGCCGACCTCGCCCCCTGGGACGTCGCCTATGCCTCGGAAAAGTTGCGCGAGCAGCGCTACGCGTTCTCCGACCAGGAGGTCAAACAATACTTCCCCGAGCACAAAGTGCTCGAAGGCCTGTTCCGCGTGATCCAGACCTTGTTCGGCGTGCGCGTCAAAGCCGATGTGGCGCCGACCTGGCATCCCGACGTGCGCTTCTTCCGCATCGAGAATACCCAGGGCGATCTGGTCGCCCAGTTCTATGTCGATCTGTATGCGCGGCCGGGTAAGCGCTCGGGCGCCTGGATGGACGACGCGCGCGCCCGCCGCCGCCTCGTGAACGGCGCGACCCAAACGCCGGCCGCCTACCTCACCTGCAATTTCTCGGCACCGGTCGGCGGCAAGCCGGCCTTGTTCACCCATGACGAAGTGCTGACCCTGTTCCATGAATTCGGCCATGGCCTGCACCACATGCTCACGCGCGTCGACGACCTCGCGGTCTCGGGCATCAATGGCGTGGAATGGGATGCGGTCGAACTGCCAAGCCAATTCATGGAGAACTTCTGCTGGGAATGGGAAGTGCTCGAACACATGACCGCCCATGTCGACACCGGCGCGCCGCTGCCGCGCGCCTTGTTCGAACGCATGCTCGCGGCCAAGAACTTCCAAGCCGGCATGCAGACCGTGCGCCAGATGGAATTCGCCTTGTTCGACATGCGCCTGCACAGCGGCTTCGATCCGGATGGCGCGACGACGGTGCAGCAATTGCTCGATCAGGTCCGCGCCCAGGTCGCGGTGGTCGTGCCGCCGGCCTATCACCGGTTCCAGAACAGCTTCACGCACATCTTCGCGGGCGGCTATGCGGCCGGGTATTACAGCTACAAATGGGCCGAGGTGTTGTCGGCCGACGCCTACGGGCGTTTCGAAGAAGACGGCGTGCTCGATGCCACGACCGGCCAGCGCTTCCTCGACGAGATCCTCGCGGTCGGCGGCAGCCGCCCGGCGCTTGACTCCTTTGTGGCATTCCGAGGACGCAAACCGACCATCGATGCCCTCATGCGGCACAATGGCATGGCCGATCCGCAACCAGCGGTGGAGCCCGCCTGACCCATCCGCCGGGAGTCGCCATGAAACGCAGTGCCGTCTTCGTCATCCTCGCGCTCGCCGCCGGGACCGTGCTCGCGCAGTACAAATACACCACGCCCGATGGGCGCACGGTCTATAGCGACCAGCCGCCGCCCTCCGATGCGCGCAATGTGCAACAACGCGATTTCGCGGCCGGTGCCAGCACTTTCGACACCACGCGCATGCCCTACGAATTGCGGCGCGCGGCCGAAAATTTCCCGGTCACGCTCTATACGTCGTCGCAATGCGCGCCCTGCGATGAAGGCCGGCGCTTTCTGAACCAGCGCGGGGTGCCCTTCACCGAGAAGACCGTCAACTCCAACGACGATGTCGCCTACATGAAGTCGCACCAGCTCGGCAACAGCGTGCCGGTGCTCACGGTCGGCGCGAATACGCTCATGCAATTCAGCGCCGCCTCCTGGGGCAGCGCGCTCGACATCGCCGGCTACCCGAAGAACCCGGCGCCCAAGGGCAGCTTCACCAATCCGGCACCCGCGGCCGCCGCCCCGGTCAAGGCGCCGGACACCACCGCCGGCACCACGCGGCGCGTCGTGCCGCAAACCAAGACCCCGCCGCCCAACAACGCGCAACCGACCTCCGATCCGGCCAATCCCGCCGGCCTGCGGTTCTAAAACCAGCCGCGGCAGCCACCACCCAAGTTGATCCTGGCCTGCGTCGGGGGGCTGAGACTTGCAGTCGGCGCCGCGGACGCCGGACCGCACCCGCAGTTCCGCGACGCGAACCGAAAAAAATGGCTTGCCTCACGAAGGGAGCAAGCCATCTTCATTTGCGCCGTGTTCGACGCCTCGGGCCTACTTGAGGCTCAAGATCCATTTCACGAGTTTCTGCGCTTCATCCGGACTCACCGCGGCGCTGGGCGGCATGGCGGGCAACAAGGCCTTCTTTTCTTGTTGCCAGCCGGCCCCGGCCGGGCCGGTGCCTTTGAGAATCGAATCGACCAGTTTCTTGTCGCTGCCCTTCTTGCCGGCGTACTTTTGCGCGATGTCCTTGTAGGTCGGGCCTGACAAAGGCCTGTCGATCATATGGCAGGCCAAGCATCCTTTGGCCTTGGCCAACGCTTCATCGGCCTGGGCCGTGCCGCCGATCAAACCGGCGGCAGCGAACAAAGGCAGGAACACGGCTTTCATCGCAATTCTCCTCGAACGGCGCATCGTGGATGCAACGATGAGGGTCGGGCGCGGCGACGCTACTCCGGCACATAGACCATCGAGCCGTCCTGCATGCGATACGCCACACCGGCCTTCTCTCCGTCGCCGCTGCCGATCGCACCGCTCGCTTTGTAGCGTTCGATCTTTTCGCCTTGCTTGACGGCGATTTCCATCCCGGGCTTGCCTGCATCGATGATAACGGTGACGTCGCGCTTCGAGAACGGATTGATGAGCGGATTCTGTGCGACTGTTATCAACAAGGCCGCGATGATGACCAGAAAGATGTCGATCAGATTCACGACCGACAGGATCGGATCATCGGTCTCGGGTTCGTGCAGAAGTTTGAGCGCCATCACGCCTTCTCCTGCACCGGCCGACGCGTGATCGCGAGGATCTCTTCGGCCAGCCAGCGCCGCTTCACATTCGACACCCAGAACGTGATCGCGGCGGCGATCAGCGCCAGGATCACCGCCGAGAACGCGATCGTCAGGTTGGCCGAGACCTGGGCCAGATCGCCATCCGACAACCCTTTGAGCGCCGGTCCCATCGGGATCATGGTCGCCACCAGCCCGAGCAAGGGCGTGACGCGGCTGGCGATGCGCGGACCTTCCATGAGCTTGTGCGCGGCGAGGTCGAGTTCGTCCTCGGTCAGACCGCGCGGCGCAGCCTGATGCAAAGCCAGCAACGGCCGGCCCAGGCCGCTGCGCCGACGCCAGCCTTGCATGGCGAAATCGCCCAGCACCCAGAAGGCGTACAGGAATAGCGCCGCGATCAGCAGCAAAGTCGGCAACAGGAACACCTGCGCCACCGTGTACATCGATTGTTCAAGCAAAGTCGTCAACGTCATGAAGTTCCCCGGATGGTTCATCGAAAGTGGGCAGCGGCGTCGGCGCGGCGCGCGTGCCAAGCCCCGGCGACGGTCACGCCGCACAAGACCAGCAAGGCGGCGAGCACGCTCGGCAGGCCGGACATGGGTGCGGGCGGCAAGACGCGCTCCAGGCGCATGCCGCTGATCGGTGGCGGCGTCGGCGCCGGTGGCGCGGGTGGCGGCGCGGCCTGGCTCGTGGCAGCCTGGCTGCGCGCGGCTGGCGCGGGCCGGCCCGGTTCGGCACTGCCGAAGCCGGCCGCGACGTATCGGCGGAATGTGGCGTTGTCGCTGCGCACCGCATGGCGCTGGGCCAATTCGCGGTAACGCGCCTTCAGTTCCGCGACGCTGCCCGGATCGGCCTTCCATTGCCCAAGGCGAGCCGCTTCGAGCATGCGTTCGATGCTTTGCGCGAGCGCATGGGGGTTGTTGGCCTCGAACCAGCGCTTGAGGCCGAGTTCGTATTTGTCGCGCACATAGACATCCATGAACTCCTGCCATTGATCGTCGCGCACCACCTCGCGCGCGACGCTTTGCCAGCCGGCGAAATTGTTGACCCCGTCGAGCACTTGCAGCGTGCCCGCATAGCCTTCGGCCATGAGGCCCTGGATGTAGCCGGGGTGGAAATTGCGCGTGGCGAGTTCCTTGGCCAGGAATTGCGCGGCATCTTCGACGCGCCCGGCGCCGCTGCCGCGCAGATTGCTGATGTACAGCGCGGGCGCCTTGCCATCGAGTTGGCGCACCGCGAGGCTGATGCCGCCCAGGTATTGGAACGGATCGTCGGTGGTCAGCATGCCGTACAGATTGCTCGACCGCGACAGCACCGCGGCCTCGGTGCCGCGCAAATGCTCGGCATACAGATTCAATGACGCGTCGCCGGCGCCGGCGCGGCCCCAGGTCGATTCGTCGGGACCGTAGGCGTATTGCATGCGCGCCAGATACAACTCGGCGAGTTTGCGATCGCCCTCGGCCTGGGTCTTCCAGGTATCGGTCGCGAGCGCGGCATCGTCGAGCCCGGTGCCGTAACGGCCCGATTCGCTCGAAAAGATGCGGGTCGCGCCGGCCGCGCGCGCTTGCGCCTCAGGCACGCCGCGCGCGATCAATTGCTGCGCGATGCGCCGCGCATTCGCGGCCACCGGATTGTCGGGCTCATCGTCGGCCTGCGACGCGAGCAGCACCGCCTGCGACAACTGGCGCATCACATTCGGGAAATGGTCGCGGTACAAGCCGGTGGCCGAAAGCACCACATCCACACGCGGGCGTCCGAGTTGTTCGCGCGGAATCAAACGCACGCCGGTCACGCGGCCACCGGCATCCCATTGCGGCTCGACGCCCATCGCCCACAGCGCCTGGGCTTCGAGCAGCCCGAAATGGCGCATCGTCTCGACCGACCACAGCGTAAAGGTGAGCTTCTTCGGTAGATGCCCGGTCTTGGCGCGATGCGCGGCCAGCAATTCGTCCATCGCGCGCTTGCCCGCCTCCCAAGCGGTCGTGGTCGGCACCCGGCTCGGATCGAAGCCGGACAGATT
>JADHEF010000152.1_pt1 | contig 83317 bp, 71 predicted proteins | sample 8952391 | NCBI WGS metagenome assembly JADHEF01 (sample SAMN16124439, study PRJNA663245) | bioreactor sludge metagenome | isolation source: sludge (nitrite) | place: India:Bengaluru | collected 2019-02-28
GTTGCCCATCTGCTGGCCGACCAGCTCGGGTTTGGCGGGATGCACCACCACCCGACGATCTTCATCCAGCACGAACAGGTAGTTGTCCCCGTCAAAGCGCATGCTGTCGAGCATGGCCTTGGCCTGTGCCTTGGCCTGCTCCGGGGGGAGGGTGGCGGCCAGGGCCTGGATCCGGCTCATGGCCAGGTCCAGCACCGCCTGCAGCCTGGCTTCCCGTTCACTCATCAGATTGCGGTGCAGGGCACTGGCCGAGATGAGCAGCAGTGCGATGAAGCCGACCAGGGCCAGTGAGAGCAGCAGCATCAGTTTGCGACTCACGGCAATATCACCGAGCTTGAACATAGTCTTATCCTTACTTTCCCATGCGGGTCTGATTGTGGCCGTTCTAGCGGCCGGACCTGATTATTGTTGTTTTTAACATTCCATTAACTTTCAATGGGTTGCGATGAAAAACAGCCAATTGAGCAGTTTGACAACCAGTATAGCCAGCAGACAGAAACCCTCGCTTTTGATAGCGTGATGGCGCGCATCCCGGCGCACAATTTGTCTGCTCCATTTGCAAGAAGTGTGAATGGGTTGGCATTTCACCAAAAAGGAGTGGGCGCCCCCGTGGTTGCCCCATAACAAGAGGGAAGTTATGAGTTCCATTGCCAGGAATTATCTCAACCAGCTCAATGCCGATTACCTGCAGGTGCACAGACGCAAGGAGGACCTGTTCTGGTCCACCTACATGGGCACCAGCGACGATCAGGCAGGCTTCACCGCGGCCGAACAGGCCTACAAGGCGTTCTGTGCCGATCCTGCCCGCCTGCCCGTGCTGCGGGAGATGCATGCCCAGGCCGAAGAGGCGGATCTCAGGCGCGGCCTGGGGGGCTGGATCGCCTTCTTCGAGTGCAACGTCATCGAAGATCCCGCTGCCTCCGCCCTGATGGACGAGCTGGTGGCCGCCGAGGCGGATCTCTTCGCCCGTCGCAAGGGGCTGAAGCTCACCTTGCTGGATGAGCAGGGCCGCCAGGTCCCCGGCAGCCTGCCCGCTGCCAGCACGGCGCTGGCCGCCAGCAGCGACGAGGCGGTGCGCCAGAGCGCGCTCGCCATGTTCCACACCCTGGAGCAGTGGGTGGTCGACAACGGCTATCTTGACATCGTCGCGCTGCGCAACCGCTTCGCCCGTGCCATGGGTTATCGCGACTACTTCGATTACAAGGTGCACAAGAACGAGCAGATGAGCCCGGAGCAGCTGTTTGCCATTCTCGACGACTTCATCGCCCGTACCGATGCCCGCTTGCACCAGAGTCTGGCGGAGCTGAAAGCGGCCAAGGGGGACGCAGCCCTGCTGCCCCAGAACCTGCGCTACAGCGTGAGCGGCGACGTGACCCGCCAGCTCGACCCTTACGTGCCCTTCTCCCGGGCGCTGAAGGATTGGGTCGAGAGCTTCCGCCGGCTCGGCATCCAGTATCGCGGTGCCACCCTCACCCTGGATCTGCTGACCCGGGAGGGAAAATACGAGAACGGCTTCTGTCATGGCCCGGTGCCGAGCTTCTGGCAGGAAGGGGAGTGGGTGCCGGCGGTGGTCAATTTCACCAGCCTGGCCAATCCGGCCCAGGTGGGCAGCGGCTGGAGCGGGCTCAACACCTTGTTCCATGAGGGCGGCCACGCGGCGCACTTTGCCAACGTCACCGGCAACGCCCCCTGCTTCTCCCAGGAGTTTCCGCCCACCTCCATGGCCTATGCCGAGACCCAGTCCATGTTCTGCGACAGCCTGCTGGACGACGCGGACTGGCTCAAGCGCTACGCCAGAAACGCGGCGGGAGAACCCATCCCCGATGCGCTTATCCAGGCCATGATTGAAGCGCGCCAGCCATTTCGCGCCTTCAACGAGCGCCAGATTGCGCTGGTGGCCTACTTCGAGCGGGATCTCTACGCCATGGCAGAGAGCGAGCGCACCCCGGCCACCGTGCTGGCCCTGGCCCGCAGATGGGAGCGCAAGATCCTGGGGGTGGATAGCCCGCGCCCGCTGCTGGCCATCCCGCACCTTCTGAACCAGGAGTCGGCCTGCGCCTATCACGGCTATCTGCTGGCACTGATGGCGGTGGAGCAGACCCGCGCCTATTTCCTGAGGCGCGACGGCTACCTCACCGACAACCCGCGCATCGGGCCGGATCTGGCCGCCCACTACTGGGGGCCGGGCAACGGCATGACCCATGACGAGACGCTGCAGAGCCTCACCGGCGAGGGTTTCAGCGCGGTGCCGCTGGCCGAGGCGTGCAACCGGAGCTCCGCCGAGGCGTGGCAACAGGCACAGACGTGCATGGCGGCGGCGCGGCAGCGCCCACCGGCAGGGGAGGGGACGCCCCTCGACGCCCATATCCGGGTGGTGCACGGGGCCGAGCTTATCGCCGACAACAGCGAGTCCGAGGCGCGCATGCTGGCAGAGTTCGAGGCCTGGATCCGGCGCCTTGAGACCGCCGAACCAGTGACCCAGGCCTGAGCCCGGTGTTGCACAGTCAAAAGAGCCCCATCAGGGGCTCTTTTCTTGTGCGTTGAGATGGCCTGACCCCATGGTGCCAGCCGGGGATTGGCGGGTGGACAGGCTCAAGTGTCACTGGCGGCGGCGCTGCCCGCTGGTTTTTCTCCCTGCGCCATCTTCCTGGCCTTGACGACCTGCGCTGAGGTGCCCGGTTGCAGGCAAGAGACGACGCCCAGCCCTTGGCAGGGCCTCTGCATGGCGGGTTGACGGCCATTTCCCCCTGCTGGCCACAGATATGTTTCTCCCGATATATTGAGTATTCACGGCGATCCCATATCATGGCGCTCGCTCGCCACCAGAGAGTGGCGACATTCAGATGATTTGCTAACAAGAGAGCCCAGAAGGCTCGCAGAGGGATGGATAGTGAGAGCCGTATTGCTGTGTTTGCTGGGGCTGTGGCCCGCGTTGAGTTTTGCCACTCTGTCCGCCGATATGGTGGTGGTGAAGAAGTCGAGTTACAGCCTGACCCTGATGAAGGATGGCAAGGAAGTGAAGCGCTACTGGATTGCCCTGGGCCCGGCTCCCAAAGGACACAAGCAGCGTGAGGGGGATCAGCGTACCCCGGAAGGTCGCTATACCCTGGACTACAAGAAGAGCAACTCCGGTTTCTACAAGGCCATTCACATCAACTACCCGAATCTGGACGACATCAAGCGCGCCAACGAGCTGGGTGTGAACCCGGGCGGCATGATCATGATCCACGGCCAGCGCAACAGTCTGGGGGATCGCAGGGTGCAGCCGTCCAACTGGACCAATGGCTGCATCGCGGTGCTGAACCACGAGATGGACGAGATCTGGAACGCCATCGAGCCAGGCACCCCCATCATCATCGAGCCCTGATCCCGCCTGCCAACGCCCGCTCTCATGCGGGCGTTGCATTTGTTGCAGACCATGACGTGACACTGCCTCCTGCGCCGTGCTAGTTTTTCCGGTTCGCATTGGCTGTGACAAGGATGATCCCATGATGTCGGAAACCCGCCTCCCTGTGCCCGAGCGCACGGGGGCGCTCTGGTGGCGTGCCACCCTGGATATGCTCCCGCTCTCCATTTCCGTCATCCCTTGGGGAATACTGTGCGGCGCCCTGGCGCTTCAGGCGGGTATGAGCCCGCTCCAGGCACAGCTGATGTCGCTGCTGGTCTATGCGGGGGCGGCCCAGCTCTCGGCCACCACCTTGTTTGGGGCGGGGACGCCGCTGCTGCCCATCATGGGCTCCACCATGGTGATCACCTCCCAGCATCTGCTCTATGGCTTCACCTTCCGGCGCGACGTGCTGCCGCTCTCCCTGCGCTGGCGGGCCAGCCTCGCCTTCTTCCTGACCGACGAGATGTTTGCGGTGGCGCTGAAAGAGAGGGAGCGCAGCGGCGCCTTCAATCCCGCCTATGCGCTCATCGCGGGCTTTGTCTTCTATCTGTTCTGGAACCTGGCGACCCTGCTCGGCATCGCCGCCGGCCAGTACATCGAGGGGCTGGACAAGATGGGGCTCGACTTTGCCATCGCCGCCACCTTTATCGCCATGACGCTCCCCGCCATGAAGAACCTGCCCATGGTGGCGGCCACTCTGGTGAGCGGCGGGACGGCGCTCGTCACCAAGCCGCTGCTGGCGGAGATCCACATCATCGTCTCGGCCCTGGCCGGCATGGTGGTGGGCTATGTATTGCACCGGATGAGGAGGTGATCATGGGCTGGCTGATGATAGGGCTGCTGGCCCTGATCACTTTCTTCAACCGTTTTGCCTTCTTCTCGCGGTTGACCCGCTATCAGCCGGGGGCCGAGATGGGGGCTTTCCTCAGCTTCTCGGCCCAGTCGGTGCTGACCGCCATCTGGCTGCCCATCGTCTTCAGCTATGAGCCCGGCCACGGGCTGGACTGGGATCCGGACTACCTGGCCGCCACCCTGCTGGTGACGGTGCTGACCCTGCTGCGGCTGCCGACCCTGGTGGTGGTGGTCGTCGGCATGGGGGGCTTCTTCCTGCTGCGCTGGCTGGGGGGCGTGGCCCTGTTCTGGCCCTGGTGAAGGGCGTGCCGTGATCCGGCATGGCGGATGTCTTGATGGGATATCCGCCCTGTTGGGAATGTCACTTCAAAAAAGGCCTCTCAAGTGTGAGGATTTTGGCTCCACCCGCCACGGAGTGAACCATGTCCTTCACCGAAACCTGCCAGCGCATCGTGCGCGACCCTCTGCTCTCACCGGCCCAGAAGAATCGGGCCCTGGCGCTCGCCGCCGAAAACGCGTTGCCTTACCCCGAGTTGCCTGCCGCCGTGCAGGATGCCATGGCACAAGGGATGCTGTGCGACATGTTCGAGGGGCACGCCCCCTACAAGCCGCGCTATGTGCTGCCGGACTACGAGAAGTTCCTGACCCAGGGCTCAGCCTGGCTGGAGCTGGCAGCGCCGCGGGATTTCGATGAAGCGCTCGATGCCCTGCGCATCCTCTATCACCACGTTCCTTCCGTCACCGGCATGCCGGTCTGGTTGGGACGGCTCGATCAGCTGCTGCTGCCCTTTGTCGGTGAGCTGGATGATGAAACGCTCCATCGCAAGCTGAAGGCCTTCTGGATCTACCTGGATCGGGTACTGCCGGACGCCTTTATGCACGTCAATATCGGCCCCGACGACAACTGGATCTGCCGCCTGATCCTGCGCATCGACAACGAGCTCAAGCAGGTGGCCCCCAACCTCACCTTCTTCCACGATCCGGAGCAGACTCCCGACGATCTGCTGCTGCTGGCGGTGAAGAATATCGCCGAGTGCAGCAAGCCGCATATCGCCAACTACCCGGTCCATCGCGATACCTTCGACCAGCGTGGTTTTGGCATCGTCAGCTGCTACAACGCCCTGCCGCAGGCCGGTGGCGCCAACACCCTGGTGCGCATCTCCCTCAAGCGAGTCGCCGAGCAGGCACAGGGGATCGATGACTTCCTCGGTTGTCTGCTGCCCCACTACTGCCGCCTCACGTCCCAGCTGATCGCGGTGCGCGCCGCCTTCCTGCACGAGGAGTCCGGTTTCTTCGACAGCTTCCTGGTCAAGGAGGGGCTGCTGGATGAGGATCGCTTCGTCCCCATGTTCGGCATCTACGGCATGGCGGAAGCGGTCAACATCTTGATGGATAAAGAGAATCTGCCGGGCCGCTACGGTCACGACGAAGAGGCGAACCAGCTTGGCTATCGCATCTCGGCCCAGCTTTCGGAATATGTTACTGCGACGCCGCAGGCCCATGCCTGGGGTGGGCACGCTCTGCTGCACTCACAGGGCGGCCTCAGCATCGATGTGGCGGTGACCCCGGGGGTACGCATTCCCTACGGGCAGGAGCCGGATCCGGCCAGCCATGTGCTGGCGCTGGCGCCGCACCACGGCTACTACCACTCGGGGATCAGCGAGATCCTGACCCTGGATCTCACCATCCGCCAGAATCCGCAGGCACTGCTGCAGCTCTGCAAGGGGGCCTTCGCCCTCGGGGCAACCGGCTGGTGCTGTTTTTGCAGGGCTGCAACTTCCGCTGCCCCGGCTGCCACAACCCCCACACCATGGGGTTGTGCGATCACTGCGGTGACTGCGTGCCCGGTTGCCCGGGCGGAGCCCTGGCGATGCAGGAGGGGCGGGTGAGCTGGCAAGCCGAGCTCTGTACCCACTGCGACCGTTGCCTCGATGTCTGCCCTCGCCACGCCAGCCCCAAGACGCGCCAGATGTCGGTGGCAGAGGTGCTGGCCCTGCTGCGTCGCTATGGCCCGCTGCTCACCGGCGTCACCGTCTCTGGCGGGGAGGCTACCACCCAGCTGCCCTTCGTGATCGCCCTGTTCACGGCCATCAAGGCTGCGCCGGATCTGGCCCGTCTCACCTGCCTGCTCGACAGCAACGGATCCCTGGGTGAAACGGGTTGGCAGCGGCTGTTGCCGGTGCTGGACGGCGCCATGATAGACCTCAAGGGGTGGCACGAGCCTGTGCATCTGGCCCTGACCGGGCGGGGCCGCGAGCGGGTGCTGGTATCGCTGCAACTGCTGGCGCAGGCGGGCAAGCTGGCGGAGGTGCGGCTGCTGATGGTGCCGGGGCGGAGCGATTTTCTCGATGCCACTGGCGCGCTGGAGGAGGCGTTGACGACCTTTTTGCTGTCGCTGGGGCCCGTGCCCATCCGCCTCAACAGTTTTCGCCACCACGGGGTGCGAGGGGAGGCGCTGTCATGGCCAGAAGCCGGGTCGGCTGATCTGACAGTGCTTGCCAACGCATTGAAGGCCAAGGGGTTTGGGTCGGTGATGCTGCCTGCGATCTGAGCTCTGCGGCACGTAGGGATGCTGTGACCCGATATGACGCAACTGTGAACTCTGTCTATAGGGGCTGTCCGAGGGGACGGCTAGAATGGGCAAACCGTCCATCACCAACAGATACCCATGAGTGAATCCAACGCCCTTTATCGAGTGCAGTTCATTTGTCACAGCGAGCGTTACGAAGTCTATGTAAGAGAGGTGAATCAGGGCCAGCTGTTCGGCTTCATCGAGATTGCCCACTTCGTGTGGGACAACCACACGGCGCTCATCGTCGATCCCAGCCACGAGAAGCTGAAGAGCGAATTTGCCGACGTCACCCGCACCCTTATTCCCATGCACCACGTGCTGCGGGTCGATCAGGTGCGCAAGCAGGGGGCCGCCCGCATCACCGAGCTGGGCAACAACGTCACCTCTTTCCCAGGCCCCATCTACACCAAGAAACCCTGATTCCTGCCACCAGGCATCATTGTGGGGCGTCCAGCTCCCGGGCCAGTTGCAGGATGCGCTGACGGAACCAGCGCAGGGCGGGATCTTCCCCCAGGGGGCCATACCACACCAGGCTGTGGGTCACGGCGCCGTAATCGAAGGGGACAGGGCGGCTCACCATCCCCTGGGTACAAGCCCGGGTAGCCCAGCCCTTCACGGCCGTGAGAATGAGATCGCTCTGGCGCAGCAGGGCGGCGGCGCTGCCAAAATCCGGCAGGGTGGCCCCCAGTCTGCGCCGTACCTGGCGCTGGGCCAGACTCTGCTCGAAGAAGGGATCGGCCAGCTCCTGATCGCGAATGGCGATGTGGCGCCAGCTCAGGTAGGCATCGAGATCCCAGGGATGCGTCAACGCCGGATGATCCGCGCGCATCAGGCAGACCAGCTCATCCTCCCGCAAGGTTTCCCAGACGAGGCCGGGCTGATTGACCCCGGGCTGGCTCTGATCGTGGGGCAGGATCACGAAGTCGAGCTTGCCCGCCGCCAGAGCAGCCAGTCCCTGCTCGTCCTTGTTACGCACGACGGGCATCAGCCCCGGCACCTCCTGCAGCAACTGACCCAGTACGGCCCCCATGGGCCAGATCATGCTGCTCTCCCGCATCGCCAGGTTCAGCTCCCCCTGCCAGTTGGCAGGGGCAAATCCTTCCTGGCTGGTGAGGCCGTTGAGCTCTCCCAGCAGGCGGCGCAGCGTCGGGCCGAGGCGTTCGGCAAACGGGGTCAGCAGCAACTGATTGCCCTGGCGGTAGAGCAGTTGATCCCCCAGCAGTTCGCGCAACTGGTTGAGGGTCTTGCTGACGGTGGAGGGGGTGGTGCAGAGGCGCTCGGCGCTGCGGGTGACACTGCGGGTGTCGAGCAGCAGATGCAGGGTCACCAGGTGGCGACCGCCGAGGCGGGAGAGGGCAATGAGATCCATCACGGTTCCACGGGCAAGAGGACAAATGAAAAGCCCCGCCTGAGCGGGGCTTGCGGGCTTAGCCCTTGAGCACGGCGGCCATGGCGTCGGCCACGTAGTCGACGTTGCGGCTGTTGAGGCCCGCCACGCACATGCGACCGGAGCGCACCAGGTAGACGGCGAACTCTTCCCGAAGGCGGTCCACCTGCTCCGGCGTGAAGCCGGTGTAGCTGAACATGCCGCGCTGGTTGATGAAGTAGCCAAAATCGCGGCCCGGCACTTTGGCACTCAGCACCTCGAACAGCTTCTGGCGCATGGCCTTGATGCGGGTGCGCATCTCGGTCACCTCACCGACCCACATGGCGTGCAGTTCGGGCTGGCTCATCACCGCCGCGGTGATCTGACCGCCGTGGGTGGGGGGGCTGGAGTAGTTGCGGCGCACGGTGGCCTTCATCTGGCCGAGCACCCGGCTTGCCTCTTCGGCATCCTGGCAGATGACCGACAGGCCGCCGCAGCGCTCGCCGTAGAAGGAGAGGTTCTTGGAGAAGGAGTTGCTGACGAAGAAGCTGACACCGGCGGCCACCATGGCGCGGATGGCATAGGCATCCTCTTCCAGCCCGTCACCGAAGCCCTGATAGGCGATGTCCATGAAGGGGATCAGGTTCTTCTCGACCACCAAGGCGATCACCTGGTCCCACTGGGCACGGGAGAGATCCACCCCGGTCGGGTTGTGGCAGCAGGGGTGCAGCAGCACGATGCTTTTCGCAGGCAGGCTGCTCAGGCAGTCGATCATGGCGTCGAACTGCACGCCGCCGGTGGCCGCATCGTAATAGGGGTAGTCGTGCACCTTGATGCCGGCCCCCTCGAACATCGCCTTGTGGTTGTCCCAGGTGGGATTGCTGACCCACACCTCGGAGGTCGGGAAGTAGCGCTTGAGCAGATCGGCACCGATCTTCAGGGCGCCGGAGCCGCCGATGGTCTGGATGGTGGCGATGCGACCCGCCTTGACCGCTTCGTGCTCGGCGCCAAACAGCAGGTGCTGCACCGCAGTGCGGTAGTTGGCGGCGCCTTCCATCGGCTGGTAGGGGCGCGGGGCCGGGGCGGCGGCGCGCTGCGCTTCGGCCTGCTGCACCGACGGCAGCAGCGGAATGCGGCCCTGCTCGTCGTAATAGAGGCCAATCCCCAGGTTCACCTTCTGCTCGCGGGTATCTTTATGGAAGGTCTCGACTAGCGTCAGTATGGGGTCGCCAGCATAGGCATCGACGTGTTCAAACATGGGGGGTCCTTGAAGTTGACTGTCCAATTCGGCCGGCCATCAGCCGGGCCGATATGATGGCGCAATCCAGAGGTGGCCTCAAGTTGTTCGAGATGGCGACAGGGCTGACAAAGTCTGTCGCAGTGGTAAGCGCGGGGCCCTTGCCAGGATCCTGCATCCCGTCTGCACGTTCCCCCCATTTTGTCAGAGAAGGCTGCCTTATCGGGATCGTTTGGATAATATATGGATACATACGGCCCCTCTCATTCCCCTTACACCCATCCGGGGGAGTCAGGTTCAGCGCCACCTGAGACAAATTAATAGTTGCATAATAGTCAGGCTATTCTTTTGACAACCATTGCAGTGTGCCCGGCCCCTTCGGGGGGCCCACGATAACAGGTGACTCATCGCGGATGACCTGACACGTTTCTGATGCCGATTCTCCCTGGCTGGACTGGCATGGCCTGGGTGGCTGGAATGTCTATTTTCTTGCCAAGTTCGCCCTGCTCTGGGGGGGATATCTCAACTTCCACCCCCTGATCAACCTGGTGTTTGCCGCCTTCCTGATCTTTCCCCTGCAAAGGGCCGGGTGGCGCCGTGCGCGGCACTGGCTGGCGTTGCCGGTAGGGGCGGGGATCTTCTATCACGATACCTGGTTGCCGGGGATAGAGAGCATTCGTGCCCAGGGCAGCCAGGTCTTCTCCTTCACCCTGGATTACTGGGCGGAGTTGCTCGGGCGTTTCATTAATTGGGAGATGGTCGGCGCGGGGTTCGTGCTGCTGACACTCTATCTGTTCATCGCCCAGTGGCTGCGCTTCACCCCCTGGATCCTGCTGGCGCTGCTCTGGCTCTGGGTCTCGCCCCAGGTGAGCAATCCCTTCGCGAGCAGCAAGGGGGCGAGCGAGCATGCCCTGAACACGTCCCGGGAGGAGACCCGCTCTTCAGTGCTGCCCATGGAGGAGCAGCTTGACCAGAGTGCCCCGCCGACCAACGAGAACCTCAACGCCTATCTCGATGACTTCTATCGGGAGGAGCAGGAGAGACTGGCGCACTTCACGGAGAGCCTGCCAGCCCAGGCGACCCCCTTCGATGTGCTCATCATCAATGTCTGCTCCCTGGCCTGGCGTGACGTGGAGGCGAGCGGCCTGAGCGGGCATCCGGTCTGGTCCCACTTCGACATTCGCTTCAACCGCTTCAACTCCGCCACCTCCTACAGCGGCCCGAGCTCCATTCGCCTGCTGCGGGCCAGTTGCGGGCAGACCAGCCACCAGGGGCTCTATGTGACGGCGCCGAAGCAATGCCTGCTGTTCGAGAACCTGGCCCAGCTCGGCTTTGCCAAACAGGTGGCCATGGATCACTCGGGGGATTTTGGCAACTACCTGACCGGCCTGCAGCAGTATGCCGGGCTGGATGTGACTCCCATGGACAGGAAGGGGTTGGCCCATGACCTCGCCTCCTTCGATGGCGAGCCCATCTATCGCGGGGATGCCCTGTTCGGCCGTTGGCTGAACGAGCGGACACAGAGTCAGGCGGCACGCAACGTCACCTTCTTCAACCTCATCGCCCTGCACGATGGCAACCGCTATGTGGCGAGCCGCCAGATAGCGCCCTACAAGGCGAGGCTCAAGACCCTGCTGGATCAGCTGGACGACTTCATGACGACGCTGGAGCAATCCGGCCGCAAGGTGGCCGTGGTGATGGTGCCTGAGCACGGCGCAGCTCTCACCGACGACAAGATGCAGATGGCCGGGCTGCGGGACATTCCCAGTCCGAGCATCACCCAGGTGCCGGTGGGGGTTGCCCTGCTCGGTACCAAGGCGCCCCACGAGGCGACCCGCAACGTGGACACCCCCAGCAGCTTCCTGGCGGTATCAGAACTGGTCTCCAGGCTGGTGGGGAAGGATGTGTTCGGGAGCGAGACCATTGATTGGGATGCCCTGCTGGGCGATCTGCCGCAGACCCCGTCGGTGTCCGAGAACCAGGGCTCGGTGGTGATCGAATATCAGGGCAAGTACCACATCAAGCTGGGGCAGGGGGACTGGGTCCCCTATCCCCAATGAGACCGGAAGTGACGATGCGCAGCGAACGGCAATCAGACATGCAGACCCCCTTCGGCGTCCTGGTGGAGGGCACGGTGATCAATGACGTGGCCATGGTCCAGCAGGCCTTTGGTGTCAGCCTCTCCTATCAGGATATTGCCGCCAGGGAGCGGCTCGCCGCCTTGTGCGCACGCTTCCCCCTGCTGGCGGAGGTGGCAGTGAAAGGGCCCGAGGGGACTGGCGAGGGGAGGTCTGCATGAAGGTGATCGCCCTGCAGGGGATCCGGGGAGGTGTGGGGACCACCGCCATCGTGGCCGGACTGGCCCAGGCTGCCCATGAGCAGGGGGCAAGGGTGCTGGCGGTGGATCTCTGCCCGGACAATCAGCTTGGCATCCACCTTGGCCTGCCCCATGACGATCCGGGAGGCTGGAGCCGGCTGACCCAGCCGGCGCGGGAGTGGCGAGGTGCGCTTCACCGCCGGGAGGAGGGACTGGATCTGCTCTCCCATGGCGGGGAGGAGGGGGCGTCGGCCGAGTGGCTGGCGGGGATCGATGGCTATGATCTGGTGCTGCTGGATCTGCCCCTGGGCATGGCCCCCGTCATCCCCTGCAGGCGCTTGCTGGTGGTCAATGCGGATGCCAACTGCCATGTGCGGCTTCACCGCCACCCCTGGGCGGCCGATGAGCGTCTGCTGGTGACCCAGTTCTCCAGCCAGCGGGCCCTGCAGCAGGGGCTGCTGGATCTCTGGCTGGCAGGGGGGCTCCCTCTGCTCAATCTTCATCTGCACAGGGACGAAGCCATGGCGGAGGCCATGGCCGCCAAGCTGCCGGTCGGCCGCTATGCCCCCACCAGTCTGGTTGCCCACGAGCTGGCCGCCCTGGCGACCTGGTGTCTGGCAGAGGGGGAGGCCCCCCGATGAGAGTGCGGCTGCTGACGCCGGCTGCGGGCCTCTGGTGCTCGCAGCGCTATCGCGCACTGCGTGAGCGGGGGGCTTCCCGCCCGGGGGCGGCCGCATTGACCCTGGGCTGGCTGCTGGCCTGGGCTCTCTTCCCCCTCGAGCGTCATGGCTGGCAATGGGTGCTGGGCCATGCCCGGGGGCTCTATCCCCAGCTGACGCACCCCCGGGTGGGGGATCCCCTGCGCGTTCTGTTGCAGAGCCTCTGGATGATAGTGCGTCGCCCACAGCCCATCCCTCTGCGCTGGCCTGCCTCCTGGCAGCGGATCTGGCATAGGGGCACTCAGGCTCTCGGGGGCTTCCTGGCCCGCCAGGAGGAGAAAGGGCTGGCCGCCGCCAGGGCCACGCCCCGCGAGGCGCGCTGGAAGAGCGTGCTGCTCTGCGTGGTGGCCGGGAGCCTCTCCCTGCTCTGCGTCACCCTGCCGTTCACCCTGCAGGCGCAACTGGTGTTCGTCCTCCTGCTGGCGGCCATGGCCTTCATCCTGCGGGCTGTGCCGGGCCGTTATCCCATGCTGATGATGGTGCTCTCCCTCACCATCTCCTGCCGCTACATCTGGTGGCGCTACACCTCGACCCTCGACTGGTTCGACCCCGTCAGCCTGGCCTGCGGCCTGCTGCTGCTGGCCGCCGAGACCTATGCCTGGCTGGTGCTGCTGCTCGGCTACTGGCAGACCGCATGGCCCCTGCACCGCCCCCCGGCACAACTGCCGGCGGATCCGGCCCAGTGGCCCAGCGTGGATCTGATGATCCCCACCTACAACGAGGATCTCGCCATCGTGAAGGGGACTGTCTACGCCGCCATGGGGCTCGACTGGCCCGCCGACAAGCTGACCATCTGGCTGCTTGACGACGGGGGGCGGGCGGCGTTTCGCGATTTCGCCGAGGAGGCCGGGATCCGCTATGTGGCCCGGTCGACCCATGAGCACGCCAAGGCGGGCAACATCAATCACGCCCTCAAGATGGCCACCGGGGATCTGGTCGCCATCTTCGACTGTGACCACCTGCCGACCCGCTCCTTCCTGCAGATGACGGTGGGCTGGTTCTACCGGGATCCCCGTCTGGGCGTGGTCCAGACCCCCCACCACTTCTTCTCCGCCGATCCGTTCGAACACAACCTGCAACGGTTTCGCAAGATGCCGAACGAGGGGGCCCTCTTCTACGGCCTGGTGCAGGATGGCAACGATATGTGGGACGCCAGCTTCTTCTGCGGTTCCTGCGCCGTCATCAAGCGCACCGCCCTTGACGAGATCGGCGGCATCGCGGTGGAGACGGTCACCGAGGATGCCCACACCTCCCTGCGGCTGCACCGCCTCGGCTACACCTCGGCCTATATCCGGATCCCGCTGGCGGCGGGGCTGGCCACCGAAAGCCTCTCTGCCCACATCGGTCAGCGCATCCGGTGGGCGCGCGGCATGGTGCAGATCCTGCGTCTGGACAACCCCCTCTTCGGCAATGGGCTCAAGCTGGGGCAGCGGCTTTGCTACTTCAATGCCATGCTGCACTTCCTCTCGGGCATACCGAGGCTCATCTTCCTGACGGCGCCGCTCGCCTTCCTTATCCTGCACGCCTACATCATCTATGCCCCGGCGGCGGCCATCGCCCTCTACATGTTGCCGCACATCTTCCACAGCGCCCTGACCAACTCCCGGTTGCAGGGCAAGGTCCGCCACTCCTTCTGGGGCGAGGTCTATGAGACGGTGCTGGCCTGGTACATCGCCAGGCCGACCACGGTGGCGCTCTTTGCACCCCACAAGGGGACGTTCAACGTGACCGCCAAGGGGGGGATGACGGAGGAGGTGTTCCTCGATCTGTCGGTCTCCCGCCCCTATCTGCTGCTGATCCTGCTCAATCTGTGCGGGCTGGGGTTCGGCCTCTGGCGCATCGGCACCGGCCCTGCCGACGAGGTGCCGACCCTGATCCTCAGCATGATCTGGACCCTCTACAACATGACCATACTGGGCGGCGCCCTGGCGGTGGCCTTCGAGTCGCGGCAGGTCCGTGCCAACCCCAGGGTGGAGATGGTGATGCCGGCGGCCATCATGCTGGCGAACGGTCACCTCTACCCCTGTACCGTCAGGGATTACTCCAACGGGGGGGTCGGGGTGCTGCTCGAGGCGCCCCTGCCCCTGGCCGACAAGGAGAGGGTCTGGTTGCTGCTGCGCCATGACCAGCGGGAGCAGGCGTTCGCCGCCAAGGTGCAGCGGGTGTTCGGCTGCAAGCTGGGACTGGAGCTGGAACCCATGGCGCAGGCACAGCATGTCGAGTTCATCCAGTGCACCTTCGCCCGGGCCGATACCTGGTCCCTGTGGCAGCAGCGTCTGGGCAAGGATCGCCCCCTCCACAGCCTGATCGACATTACCCTGCTCGGCTGGGGGGCTTACTGGCGTCTGGCCCGTACCTCACCCATCGGCTTTGTTTGTATCCTCCTCGAGAAGCTGGCTCGCTGGCTCCTCTCCTTCGTTCCCCGTCGCGTCTCCCCAGATTTCCGGGCCGGGACTCCGACCTCACAGACAGTGAAAGGATGATGAAACCACAACGCTACCTTATTCCTCTCCTGCTGATGGCACAGGGGGCGACCGCCGCCGAGGCCGTCGGCCCCCTGCCGCCCGTTCCCGCTCCGGTGCGCACCCAGGGGATGAGCTTTGAACAGATGGCATCATCGCCAGGCACCCTCTCCCTGCGCGGCAATGCGCCAGACGGACTGGCCGACTTCACCGTGCGGCGGGACGAGGTGGTGACCCGGGCCACCCTGGATCTGAACTTCACGCCATCGCCCTCCCTGCTGCCGCTCATCTCCCAGGTCAAGGTCTATCTCAATGACGAGCTGATGGGGGTGACGGCCCTCAACCAGGATCAGATGGGGACGATGACCCATGCCAGCATCGAGCTGGATCCCCGCTATGCCAAGGATTTCAACCGCCTCAAGGTGAGCTTCGTCGGCCACTATCGGAAAGTGTGCGAGAACCCGGCGAGCGATACCCTCTGGCTCAACGTCAACTGGGACAGCAAGCTGACCCTGCAGTTGCAGACCCTGCCGGTGCGCAACGAGCTCTCCTTCTTCCCCATGCCGTTCCTCGACGTGCGGGACAATGGCAAGCTGACTCTGCCCATGGTGTTCACGGGCTCAGTGCCCCCGGAGCAGCAGCAGGCGGCGGCGGTGCTGGCCTCCTGGTTCGGCACCAAGGCCCAGTGGCGGGGCCAGCATTTCCCGGTGCTCATCAACCAGTTGCCGGATCGCAACGCCGTGATCTTTGCCACCAATGACGCGCGCCCCGATTTCCTGGTGGGCTATCCCGAGGTGAAGGGGCCCACCATCGACATGATCAGCTCCCCCGACAACCCCTATGTGAAGCTGCTGCTGATCCTGGGGCGGGATCAGCAGGACCTGCTGACGGCGGTGCAGGGGCTGGTGCGAGGCGATGTCATGCTGCGTGGCCAGAGCGTCATGGTGGACGAGGTGAAGCCGCTCTCCCCGCGTCAGCCCTACGATGCCCCGAACTGGGTGCGACTGGATCGCAAGATGCGCTTTGATGAACTGACGGAGTACCCGGGCCAGTTGCAGGCAACGGGGCGCACGCTGTGGCCCATGAGCCTGACGCTGCGCCTGCCGCCAGATCTCTATCTGCTGGGGGAGAACGGCATCAGGACGGAGCTGAAGTATCACCACACCTCGCCCACCCTGCGCGACGGTTCCCGGTTGGATGTGGGGGTCAACGGCCAGCTCATGAAGTCGTTCACGCTCGAGCCCGGCGAGATCAAGAGTGAGCGGTTGCTGACCCTGCCGCTCTGGTTTGCCGACGATGGCGACACCATGGCGCTGCGCATGCCCGGGCTCAAGACCACCCAGGCCAACAGCCTGAGCTTCTCGTTCGAGTATGCCCAGCAATACATGGGAGGAACGGAGGATGGCCGTTGCGACCTGGTGATGCCGCCAGCCCATCAGGTGCGCATCGACGAGGGCTCCACCATCGACTTCACCGGCTATCGCCACTTCATCGAGATGCCCGATCTCAAGGCGTTCGCCTATGCCGGCTTCCCGTTCAGCAGGATGGCGGATCTCGCCGACACCCAGATTGTCATGCCAGCCAGACCCCATCCCGGGCAGATCACCACCTTGCTCGATGCCGTCGGTGCCATCGGGGCTGAGACCGGGTATCCGGCGCTCTCCCTGCAGGTTCTGGACGACTGGGAGCGGGCGCGCACCGCGGATCGGGATACCCTGCTCATCGGCACCCTGCCGGAGGAGTTTCGAGGGGATCTGGCTCCCGACGCCCTGCTGCAATCCACGCGCAGCTGGGTCAACGAGCCAACCCGCCAGCACAAGGGGGATCTGCTGCACACCATGGCCGATCGCCAGCCCCAGGCCCGGGTGGGCATGACGGGCAACCGGGCCATCGCCGTCATCCTGGGGCTGCAATCGCCGACCCATGATCAGCGCAGCCTGGTGGCCTTGCTGGCGGATGGACCGGCGGGGGTCACATTGCTCAATGAGGCTCTGCAGACCCGTACCCTGCGCGATCAGGTGGCGGGCTCGGTGGCCATCATCCGGGAATCCGGGGTGAAGAGCCTGGTGGTGGGGGATCGCTACGAGGTGGGCTACCTGCCGTGGTGGGAGCGTCTCTGGCAACTGTTTGCCCGTTATCCGGTGCGTCTTGCCGGGCTGACCCTGCTCTGCATGCTGGTACTGGGCTGGGGCCTGCGGGTGCTGCTTGCCTGTGCCAGCCGCCGCCGTCTGAAGGAAGATTAAGAGATGACTCAGATGAAAAATGTCTGTGGTGCCCTGCTCCTCTGGGCCCTTTGTTCCCTCCCGGCGCAGGCCGTCTGCCACTGGCCGGAGTGGGATCACTTTCGCCAGCACTACATCAGCGAAGAGGGCAGGGTCATCGACCCTGCCGAGGGGCGCCGCATCACCACCTCGGAAGGCCAGAGCTATGCCCTCTTCTTCGCCCTGGTCAACGATGACAGGGAGACCTTTGCCCGCCTGCTTGACTGGACGGAGCGGCAGCTCGCCCGCGGGGATCTGACCGGCTTCCTGCCATCCTGGCTCTGGGGCAGGCAGCAGGACGGCAACTGGGGCGTGCTGGATGCGAACAGCGCGTCCGATTCGGATCTCTGGATAGCCTACAGCCTGCTGGAGGCGGGTCGCCTGTGGGACAACCACAGCTACTCTGCCCTCGGCACCCTGTTGCTGCGCCGTATCGCCCGGGAAGAGGTCGCCACGCTGCCGGGTCTCGGCCCCGTGTTGCTGCCCGGGGCGAAAGGCTATGAGGGGGAGGGACGCTGGACCCTCAACCCCAGCTATCTGCCTCCACAACTGCTGGCCAGATTCGCCTCCTTCAAGGGGCCCTGGGGCGAGATGCGGGCCCTCTTGCCCAAATTGTTGCAGGAGAGTGCGCCCCGTGGCTTTGCCCGGGACTGGGTGGATTGGCAGGGGGAGAAGGGGTGGCAGGTGACGGCGGACAAGGGCGACACCGGTGGCTATGACGCCATCCGCGTCTATCTCTGGCTCGGCATGTTGAGCGAGGAGGATCCCGCCAGGGCTTCTCTGGTGGCCCACTTTGCCCCCATGCTGGCGCAGCTGACCGAATCGGGTCATCTGCCCGAGCGGGTCTCCAGCCAAAGTGGACAGGTTCAGGGCAAGGGGCCGAGCGGCTTTGCCGCCGCCCTCCTGCCCCTGTCACGGGGCTTGCCGGTGCAGGTCACCTTGCGCAAGCAGGTCTCCGATCACGGGCTGGATGCGGATGCCTACTACGGCAGCGTGCTGACCCTGTTCGGCGCAGGCTGGGATCAGGGGCGTTATCGCTTTGCCGCCGACGGTACCCTGCAGCCGGATTGGAGCGAGTCATGTCAGGCAGAGTGACCCTGGGGTGCCTGCTCGCCTGCCTGATGAGCGGAGCCCTGGCGCAAGGGACGGTACAGCCGGTGGCCTGGCTGCTGGAGCAGGTCAGGATTGGCGAGGCCCGTGGGCGGGAAGATCTCGTCAGCAACAGCCTCTATTCTCTCTCTCTGGTGGAGCCCGATCATCCGGAGCTGCTGGCAGCCCAGGCCCGTCAGGCCCTGCGCCAGGGCAAGGTCAAGGAGGCCGGGACACTGCTGGCCCGCCTTGGCAAGCAAGACCCCGGCTCTGCGCTCTATCGTCAGGGCATGGCCAACCTGGCCCTGAACGAACCGGCCAGGCGCCAGCAACTGCTACAAGCCAGGCTGCTGACCAGCGCCGGCAGGCTGGAGGAGGCCGAGCGTCTCTATCGCTCCCTGTTCTCCGGTGACTTGCCCCCCAATCTCGACGTGGCGGTGGATTATGCCCTGTTGCAGACACGGATCCCGGCCATGAAGGCAAAGGGGCTGGCGGCCCTGGAGGCACTCAACCGGCAATATCCGGGTGAGCCCAGAGTGCGGGGCGGGCTGGCTCGCCTCTATCTGGCGGAGGGTCGGCGTCAGGGGGCGCAGAACCTGTTGCGCGAGATGGCGCGAGACCCCTATCAGCGGGACGAGGCCGCCGAGATCTGGCTCGCGGACATCGAATCCCTGCCCATCGGTCCCGGGAGCATCGCTGCCTTGCAGGAGTACATGGTGCTCTTTGGCGAAGGGGATACCACCAAGGCGGAACAGCTGCTCGCTACCCAGGAGGAGAAGTGGGCCTCGCCTGCCTATCGTGCACGCCAGTCGGCGCTCGCAAGCACGGCGGGAGGTGGTGCCTCCATCTCCCGCTTGCAGCGTGCCCTGGCTGCCAACCCGGGGGATCCTGAACTCATGGGCGCCCTCGGGCAGGCCTACTCCCGCAACGATCAGCGAGCGCTGGCCATCGCCCAGTTTGAACGGGTGCTGGCACACCCCGAGGTGACCGACAAGGACAAATGGCGCAGCCTGCTGGCCACCAACCGCTACTGGCTGCTGGTGAGCCAGGGGCGCAGCGCCCTGGAACGGGAGCAGTGGGATGAGGCGGCGACCCTGTATCGCCGTGCCATCGCCCAGGATGGGCGTGAGCCCGAAGCCTGGCTGGGGCTTGGAGACAGCGAGCGTGGCCGCCATCGCGATGCCGACGCGGAGTCTGCCTACCGCAAGGCGCTCGCCATGGGGAGCGCGCGGGAGCGGGCCCTGGCCCGCCTGTTCGATCTCTACAAGGAGCAGGATCCGGCACGTGCCCTGGCCCTGCTGGAGCAGCAGGGCACCCCAGGGATGCAGGCCGAAGGGCGGCGGCTCAAGGCCGGGCTGTTGCAGGAGGAGGCCGATCAGCTCGATCGGGCCGGCAAGGTGGCGGCGGCGCTGCGCCTTCGCGAGCAGGCACTCGCGCTGACCCCGGAAGAGGTATGGCTGGCCTATCGAGTGGCCGATACTCGGGCCCGCCTCGGGGAAGCCGGTAGCGGGGAGCGGCTCTTGCGGGAACGGCTGGCGGCGCACCCGCAGGATGCCACCCTGCGCTACGCCACCGCCCTCTATCTCTCGGGGCAGGACAAGATGGTGGAGGCGAGAGGGGTGCTGGCCGCCATCCCTAGGTCCGGCTGGACACAGGACATGGATACGCTGGATCAGCGCCTCGCCCGTGACGAGGTGCTCGCCAGGGCGAGGGCGCGTCACGAGGCCGGGGATGATGAGGGGGCCGAACGCCTGCTTCAGCCGTTGCAGCCGGATGAAGAGGTAAGCCTGATGCTGGCGGAGTGGGCCACGGATCGGGGGGCCTATGCACTGGCGGAGCAGCGCTATCAGGAGGTGCTTGCCCGCACGCCGCAACAGCCCGAGGCCAGGCTTGGCATGGCCGAACTGGCCCAGGCCAGGGGCGATCTGGCAAAGGCCCGTCACTGGCTGCCCGCCTGGCCGGTCAGCCCGCTGCCCCCGGAGGGGGCCAACTACTACCGCCAGGTAGCCAATCTCTATCAGGCGCTGGGAGAGGGCGAGACAGCCCGCGCCATCTTCACCGACTACGAACCCCTGGTGGCGATGCAACCGGCCTCCCAGCAGACGGCGCTGTTCTGGCGCGATGCCGCCCGTCAGCGCGTTGCCGAGCATGATGTGGAAGGGGCTCTGGTGCGGGATCGCAAGGGGCTGGTGGCCGCAGGTCTGGCCCCCCGCGAGGATCTGGAGGGGGGCGAGCTGACCCGGCTGGCACGCAGTCAGGATGGGGAGGGGTGGCTGGCATCCGGCCTGCGCAGCGATCTCGACAGGCATTACCGGCAGAGCCAGACCACCTTCTCCCTCGACAGCGATTACTGGGGCTCCAGCGGTACCGGGGGCTACTCGGATCTGCGGGCGCTGACCCAGATGGCGCAACTGGATACGCCGCTGGCCGGTGGTACCGCCTTCGGCCGCCTTGAACTGGTCGACATGGATGCCGGAGAGCTGCCGGACTCCCCTTACCGGGCGCAGTTCGGTACCTGTGCGGCCAGGGACTGCCGCGGGGACGCGCACCAGCAGAGCCGGGGGACCACCCTGGCGGCAGGCTGGCAGCGGGGGGCCTGGGCGTTCGATCTGGGGACCACGCCCCTCGGTTTCGAGGTGGTGGACTGGGTTGGTGGCGCCACCTTGACCGGTGACTGGCACACGCTGGGGTGGGGGATGACCCTCTCGCGTCGGCCCGTCAGCAGCTCGCTGCTCTCCTATGGGGAAACGGTGGATCCGGGCACGGGCATCAGCTGGGGCGGGGTGCGGGCGAACGGGATCCGCCTCGATCTCAGCCGGGATCTGGGAGGGGCCGTCGGGTTCTGGGGCAGCGCCCAGCAGCACCTGCTGACCGGCAAGAACGTGCCCGACAACTGGCGCACCCGGCTCATGGGAGGGGACTATTACAAGTTCGTCAACGAGACCCATCGCCGTGCCAGCGTGGGGCTCAGCACCATGCTGTGGCACTACCAGCAGGATCTGGGGGGCTATACCCTGGGGCAGGGGGGGTATTACAGCCCGCAAGGGTACTTCTCGCTCTCGGTGCCGGTCAGCTACCGGCAGCGTACCCCGGACTGGTCGTGGGAGCTGGGGGGATCGGGATCCTGGTCCTACGCCCGTACCGACGACAGTCGCCGCTACCCGCTGGAAGGCTTGTTGCCAAGCGGTTTGCCAGACAGAAATGCGCCTGTGAAAGGGAGCAGCAGCAGTGGATTCGGCTACACCCTGAATGGCGTGGTGGAACACAGGCTGACGGAACACTGGCGCATCGGTGGCCGGGTGGACATCCAGCAGGCGGATGACTATGCCCCCAGCCATGTCACCCTGTTCCTGCGCTACACCTTCAAGCCCTGGCAAGGGGATCTCGACATGCCGCCAAGGCCTCTCACTCCCTACGCGGACTTCGACTGACAGAGGCGCCCGTCATCACCGGGCGCCCTTATTTCAGATAGGAACGCAGTACCCTCACCACCTGATCCAGATCGTCCAGCCGCTCGGCATGGGTCGCCTCCTCGGCGCCAAGATGCTCGCGCATGTGTCCCTCCAGCACCTCCAGCATCAGGCCGTTGACGGCGCCGCGGATGGCGGCAATCTGCTGCAGGATGGCGGCGCAGTCTGTTTCCTGTTCCAGAGCGCTCTCCAGGGCGCCGGTCTGCCCCTTGATGCGCCTGACCCGTGCCAGCAGCTTCTTCTTGTCGTGAACCGTGTGTGACATCCAGGATCCTCTCGATCAATAAAACTATACTGGGGTATAGTATATAGCATCCTCGTTTTCAGGAGAAATCCATGCCATCCCTCGCCTCATCCCACTGCCACCACCCCGTCGTCCACGAAGGGAATCCCCTGGCCGAACAGAAGACCCGCTGGGCCGTGCTGCTCACTATCGTCATGATGGTGGCGGAGATCGGTGGCGGCTGGTTCTACAACTCCATGGCGCTGCTGGCCGACGGCTGGCACATGAGCTCCCATGCCCTGGCCCTCGGCCTCTCGGTGCTGGCCTATCGCGCTGCCCGCCACTTTGCGCGGGATCACAGGTTCAGCTTCGGTACCTGGAAGATAGAGGTGCTGGGGGGCTTCAGCAGCGCCCTGCTGCTGGTGGGGGTGGCGGGGTTGATGCTGTTCGAGTCGGTGGCCAGGTTGCTGGACCCCAGCCCCATCCATTATCAGCAGGCGATCGGCATTGCCCTGCTGGGCCTGCTGGTGAATCTGGCCTGTGCCTGGCTGCTCAGGGACGATCACGGCCATCACCATGGTCACGACCACCATCACGGTCATCACGACCACTCGCACGATCACCACCACGGCCATCAGGATCTCAACCTGCGCGCCGCCTACCTCCACGTGCTGGCGGACGCGGCCACCTCGGTGCTGGCGATTCTGGCGCTGGTGGGAGGCATGTTGTGGGGGGCGGACTGGCTGGATCCCCTGATGGGCATCGCCGGGGCCGTGCTGGTGGCGGTGTGGGCCAGGGGGCTGCTGCGTGATACCGGGCGCGTCTTGCTGGATGCGGAGATGGATGCGCCCCTGGTGGACGAGATCCGCGAGGTGATCGCCGAGCTGCCTGGCGCCGAGATCCGCGATCTGCACGTCTGGCGGGTGGGGCAGACGCAGTATGCCGCCGCGATGTCGTTGCAGATGGCGACCCCGGTCCCGGCACAGGCGATCCGCGAGCGCCTCGCCATCCATGAGGAGCTGGTGCACCTGACCATCGAAGTGTCTGCCGACTGATACCCCTGGCGGGCGTCAGCGGGGAGGCTCGCTCCCCTGATCCTGCCAGAGGGAGCCCAGCATCAGCCTCAGCAGCAGTCCCGGCGGGTCGTCGAGCAGGCGGCCCGGCTCCAGCAGCAGGTGCCCGTCGGCATGAAAGCCCAGGCTGGCGTGAACCTTGCCTTCCTCGCCACACACCTGGAGGAGGCCGTTCAGGGAACCCCCCTCGCCGGGTTGACAGCGCAGCCGCAGTTCCCGTGGTTCCCCCAGCAGGGTGAAGGCGCGGGCGAGGGGCGGGCTCTCTTCATAATCCGGCCAGTTGAAGAAGTGATAGCGTTCGGCGAGCACGCCGGCCTGCTGGCAGAACTGATCGAACAACTGGGCAATGCCCTGATACTCCTGGTCCAGCCGCCTGGCCTGCTCCTCAATCCGTTTCATCACCCAGCCCCCTCTATCCATTTGATTGGACATTGATTTCGTCACTCGCTCCCCTCTTCCCGCTGGTATGGGCCGAAAGCGGTGCCAGGTCTGTGAGCGCGATCGAATTTTCGTTATGAAAACGTTATCTTGTTGATGCGGATTGGTTTTTTTTGCCCATCCGCTCACATTTACGGCAATTCCCGCTGATTAATATGACACCGCTCGGCAATGACCGGGTACTCGGATATCGAGACTAACTACAGCGGGAATTATAAAAAAATGGATATGAAAAAGACCAAAGTGGCGCTGGTAACAGCCTCACTGCTCGCGCTTTTGTCAGGCTGTAACGACAACAGTTCTTCTGCTCCTGCCCCTCAGGATGAGCCCGTCGCTCGTCTTCCCAACGTCCAGCCCCCGGCCGAACTGCTGACGGCCGGCCCCGACGAAGCGGTCATCGCCCTGGTGGATACCCAGACCAGCGCGGCGCGCGGTGTCACCGGCCCGTTCGCCAGCCACAGCCTGCACCTGTGGAACAACGACGCCTGCAACTCGACCTCGGAGGGCGGCCTCAACACCGGTTGGGATGACAAGAGCAAGACGCCGTCCGCGGCGGACAGTTTTGGTCCGGCCTGGGTCGTGCCGCTCTCCAAGATGGAAGGCTGCATCAACTTCATCGCCCGCAACGGCGATCTCGCGAACCTGACCGGCAGCGACATGAAGGTGGTCTTCAGCGATCACCCGGATCGTACCGTGGCCATCGTGGCCGGCAAGAACGAGATCTTCGGCAGCCGGGCGGAAGCCTTCACCGCCGCCTTCGGCGTGGCGGGGGCCAGTGCCCACCTCATCGACGACAACACCCTGATTTGGCAAGGGGGCAAGGACAAGCCCTATGTGCGCCTCTACTACACAGAGTCAGGCACCATCACGGCAAACAGCGAGGGTGTATTCGATTTCCCCTACCTCAAGCTGACTCCGACCAGCCTGACCGAAGAGCAGCAGGCCAAATACCCGCACCTCAAGGATGCCGCCGCCTTCGCCCTGCCTGCGGGGAAAGATCTCAAGCCTCTGCTCAAGGGTGAGCTGGTCGCCATCGGGACCGATGCGGACGGTATCCTGCAGGGGGCGACCCTGGTGCAGAGTGCCGGTGCCCTCGATGCCCTTTACAGCGAAGCGGCCACCAAGCTGGCCTACGGCGCCGTGGTGGAGGGGGGCAATGTCACCTTCCGGCTCTGGGCGCCGACCGCCAAGTCGGTCAAGCTGGCGCTGTTCGACGAGCAGCACAAGTCGCTTGGCGAGCGCGCCATGACCCTGGACGAGGCCAGCGGCAGTTGGAGCGTGCAGGGGGGCAGCGATCTTGTCGGCAAATACTACCGCTACGACATCCAGGTCTATCACCCGGTCAGCCGCAAGCTGGAATCCTATCAGGTGACCGACCCCTACTCCCTGAGCCTGGCGATGAACTCCGAGTTCAGCCAGGTGGTGGATCTCGACGATCCGGCCCTCAAGCCGGAAGGCTGGGACAGCCTCAAGGCGCCCCACAGCCAGAAGAACCCCGCCGACATCACCATCTATGAGGCCCACGTCCGGGATCTGACCGGCAACGACGAGTCGACGCCGGTGGAGCACCGCGGCAAGTTCCTCGGGCTGACCGACAGCGACAGCGTGCCCGTCACCCACTTGAAATCCCTGGCCAAGAGCGGCGTCAGCCACCTGCACCTGCTGCCGGTGTTCGACATCGCCACCGTCAACGAGGATCCGGCCAAGGTGGCCAACATCGGCGATGACTTCAGCAAGCTGTGCGAGGTCAATCCCGAGGTCAAGAACTCCAGGTTTGCCAGCCACTGTGGTGGCGGCGAGACCATCGAAGCCGTGCTCGGTGATCTGCAAGCCAGCGACAGCAAGGAGAACCCCGTGGTGCAGGAGCTGTACGGCTATCTGCGCGGGGTGGACTCCTTCAACTGGGGCTATGACCCCTACCACTACACCACCCCGGAAGGCTCCTACGCCACCAATGCGGAGGGGACGACCCGGATCAAGGAGTTCCGCGAGATGGTGCAGGCCATCAAGCAGAACATCGGCATGAACGTGGTGATGGACGTGGTCTACAACCACACCAACGAAGCGGGTCTCGGTTCCAAATCCGTGCTCGACAAGATTGTGCCCTGGTACTACCAGCGCCTCAATCCGGAGACCGGTTCGGTGGAAAACTCCACCTGCTGCTCCAACACGGCGCCGGAACACGCCATGTTCGCCAAGCTGATGGATGACTCCCTGGTCACCTGGGCACGGGACTACAAGATCGATGCCTTCCGCTTCGACCTCATGGGCCATCACCCGAAAGATCAGATGGTGCAGGCACTGGCCGAGGTGAAGAAGGTCAATCCGGACATGTACTTCTACGGCGAGGGGTGGAACTTCGGCGAGGTACAGGATGACAAGCGCTTCGTACAGGCGACCCAGAAGCACCTGGCCGGTACCGGCATCGGCTCCTTCTCCGACCGGCTGCGTGATGCGGTGCGCGGCGGCAGCCCGTTCGACGGCGGCGAAGCCATTCGCAAGACCCAGGGCTTTGGCAACGGCGCCCTGGTGGATGCCAACGAGCTGGACGGCGTCGATCTCGCCACCGCCCTGCATCAGTCCGATCTGGTGCGCCTCGGCATGGCGGGCAACCTCAAGGAGTTCGTGCTGACCGACAAGGACGGCATACCGAAGAAAGGCTCCGACATCGACTACAACGGTCAACCGGCGGGCTATGCCCAGGATCCGACCGAAATCCAGAACTATGTCGACAAGCACGACAACCAGACTCTGTTCGACAACCTGGTGTACAAGGCTCCCGCCGGGGCCGACCTGGTGCGGATGCAGGGGGTCTCTCTGGCGACCGCCATGCTGGGCCAGGGCATTCCCTTCACCCACGCAGGTGTCGAGCTGCTGCGTTCCAAGTCCATGGAGCGGGACAGCTACGACTCCGGTGACTGGTACAACCGGGTTGACTACGGCTTAAGTGACAATAATTTTGACAAAGGGCTGCCGCGCAAGGACAAGGACGAGGCCAACTACGAGCTGATCGAGCAGGTGCTCGGCCAGCACGCCAAGCCGGGTTCGGCCGAGATGCATCAGATGGTGAACTTCTACCAGGAGCTCTCCGAACTGCGTCAATCTTCTCGTCTGCTGCGTCTTGGCAGCGGCGCCGAGGTGATCAAGCGGGTCGACTTCCGCAACACCGGCCCTGAGCAGATCCCGGGTCTCATCGTGATGAGCGTGGATGACGGGGTGGGCGCTGGTGCGGATCTGGATCCAGCCATCGACGGCCTGGTGGTGATGATCAACGCCACCAATCAGCCCCAGAGCATCGGCGATTTCCGTGACGGCAAGGATCAGCCCATCGATCTGACCGGCATGGTCCTGAGCGGTGCCCACCGTGACTCCGACAGCATCGCCAGCGGTGCGGCCAATGACAGTGGTCAGCTGACCCTTGGCGCCTGGTCGGCGGCGGTGTTCGTCAAGCCGCAGAGCGGTGCCCAGGGCGCGGGGCTGCCGGTGAGCAAGAAGACGGATCTGAGCACCTTGCCTCCCTTCGGTGACACCGAGGTGTTCGTGCGCGGTTTCCTGAATCAGTGGGATCCGGTCAACAAGATGAACTTCAGTGGCAACTTCACCTATGAGTTCACCACCGAGGTGACGGCGGATCAGCTGGGGTCGACCCAGGTGAAGATCGCTGGCAACGAGTGGAGCGGCCCCGTCAATTACGGCAAGTGCAGCGATACCGACCAGCTTGCGACCGGCCAGGTCAATACGCTCTGTGCCAATGGCGGGGATCTGCCGTTCAACGTGGAGAAGGCTGGCACCTACAAGTTTGTCTTCACCGCCATGAACAAGGACAAGCCCACCCTGAGTGTCAGCTACACCGAACCGGCGCAGAGCTGCAAGGTGCTGGATACCGTCGCGGGCAATCCGCTCGGCTTCCCGCTCTATGTGCGCGGCAGTCTGAGCGACTGGAACGCCCAGCCGGCCTACCAGCTGAGCTACAAGGGGATGGAAGGTAACCTCGCTATCTATCAGGCCGCCTTCAACTACGCGGGCAGCTTTGACTTCAAGTTTGCCAACGACGATGGCAACTGGAGCAAGCAGTTCTTCGTGAAGGATGCCGGTGGCACCCTGATCGCACTGGAGCCCGAGCAGGTTTACCCGCTCCAGCACGGCGATGGTGGCATGGGCAACAACAGTATCACGCTGGAACAGGGTCTGTGGAGCTTCCTGGTGAAGGTTGACCCGACCCAGACTTCCGGCGAGGTGGGCAGCGTCATCATCCAGGAGTGCAGCGCCAAGTAAGTCTTTCCCATCGAGTCCGGGGCTGGCTCGGCAGCCCCGGGTTGAATTCCGCCTCGCCAAGGGCGGGATAACACCGAGAGAGTAAGCAAAGCGCGACTGCCGACCGGCAGCCGCGCTTTTTCTTTGCTCGTGGGCGAGGCAATAAAAAAGCCGCCCCGTTGGAGCGGCTGTTGGTTGTGCAGTTTACGGCCGGACTAGCGTTTTCGCAGCAGGCGCAGGGCGTTGGCGGTGACCAGGGCGGTGGCGCCGGTGTCGGCCAGCACCGCAATCCACAGGCCGGTGATGCCGAGCAGGCTGGTGACCAGGAAGATGGCCTTGAGCCCCAGCGCCAGCGCGATGTTCTGGTGGATGTTGGCCAGCGCCGCGCGGGAGAGCCGGATCATGGCGGCGACCCCGCCGAGCTGGTTGTGGGTCAGCGCCGCATCGGCGGTTTCCAGCGCCACGTCGGTGCCGCCTCCCATGGCGATGCCGATGCTGGCCCGCTTCATGGCCGGTGCATCGTTGATGCCGTCGCCGATCATGGCCACCTTGCGGGTGCTGGCGAGCTGGCTTATCTCCTCTACCTTGCCTTCCGGCAGCAGGCCGGCGCGCCAGCCCATGCCGAGCTCGGTGGCGATCGCCTCGGCGGCGCGGGGGTTGTCCCCGGTCAGCATGATGCTCTGCAGGCCGAGCTGGTTGAGCTCTTGCAGCGCCGCAGCCGCTTCCGGCCGGATCTGGTCGCGCAGGGCCAGCAGGGCGGCCGGGGCGGCGTCGGGCTGACCGAGCACCACCACTGTCTTGCCTTGCAGCTCCAGGGCGGCGACCCGGCCCCGTGTTGCGTCATCGAGGGAGGCGACCCGACTCGGCGCCAGCAATTGCCAGAGAGCGCCGTCGATGCGACCCTCTACCCCCATGCCGGGCAGGGCGCGCAGCTCCTGGGCGGCGGCGAGGCTGAGGCCCCGTTCGCTGGCCGCGGTCACCACGGCGCGGGCCAGCGGGTGGTGGGAGCCCTGCTCGATGGCGGCCGCCAGCGCCAGCAGTTCGGCCTCCGGCTGGCCATCGAGGCGCACCAGTTCGGTCAGCAGCGGCTTGCCCAGGGTCAGGGTGCCGGTCTTGTCAAAGGCCACGGTATCGATGTGGGCGAGGCGCTCCAGCGCGGCGCCCCCCTTGATGAGGGCCCCCTGCCGGGTGGCTGCCGCCAGCGCCGAGGTGACCGCCGCCGGGGTGGAGATGACCAGGGCGCAGGGGCAGCCGATCAGCAGCAGCGCCAGCCCGCGATAGACCCACTCGTCCCAGCTCTGGCCGAAGGCGAGCGGCGGTACCAGCACCACCAGCAGGGCGACCAGCATCATGGCCGGGGTATACCAGCGACTGAAGCGGTCGATGAAGCGCTCGATGGGGGCGCGCTGGGTCTCGGCCTCCTCGATGAGATGCAGGATGCGGTCGATGGCGTTGTTGCCGGGTTCGGACACCACCTCGAGGCGCAGCACCCGATCCGCCGCCAGGCTGCCGGCGGGGACCTTGTCACCCTGACGGCGCTCCACCGGGATGGATTCGCCGGTCAGGGCGCTCTCGTCAAAGGCGCCGAGGGGGTCGAGCAGGCGGGCATCGGCGGCCAGGCGGGCGCCCGGGGCGATTTCGATGATGTCGCCGGGACGCAGCTGGTCGGCAGCGACCTCTTCGCGCACCTCGCCCTCGGCAGTGGTGCGGATGCGCAGCGCCTTGTCGGGCACCAGCGCCATCAGGGCGGTGACCCCGGCGCGGGCGCGGCCGGCGGCGTAGGCCTCCAGATGTTCGCCCAGCATGAACAGCAGCAGCACCATGGCCGCTTCGGCGGTTTCGCCGAGGAACAGAGCCCCCACGGCGGCGACCGTCATCAGGGTCTCGATGGCGAAGGGGGAGCCGCTCTTGGTCAGTGCCCACGCCTTGCGGGAGATGGGCCACAGGCCCCAGAGGGTGGCCAGGGTAAAGAGCGGCTGACCGAGCTGGCTCGGCAGCAGGGCCGCCCCCCCCATCAATCCGGCGAGCGACAGGGGCTGCCAATACTTGGCGAGCAGGTTGCTGACTCTCTGCATCAGCAGGCTGCGGCCCGGTTCGCTGCGAGCCGTGTTCTGAACTCCCCCTTTGAGCTGGAAGCCGGCGGCCAGCACGGCGGCGGTAACGGGGTCGGGGGAGAGGCCGGGGGCCAGATCCACCACCAGCTTCTCGGTGGCAAACAGCACGCGGGCCTGTTGCACGCCGCTCACTCGGCTGACGGCGGTCTCTATCTTGCGGGCACAGCTGGGACAATCCATGCCCAGCACCTGCCAGCTATGGCGGCGGCTGTTCTGCTCGGTGCTAGCCAGCGGCGGCTCGGTCGCGGCGCCCGTGTGGGCGTGCTCGTGCCCCTGCTCATGATGATCGTGGTCGTGGTCGTGGTCGTGTTCGTGGCCGTGGGCTGTGTCGGTGGCGCAAGCGCCTCTGGGGGGCTCTTCATCACCCGGGCTGTCTGCGCCACCTTGCCCCTGATGATCGTGCCGGGTCGGGTTGGCGACACCACTGGCCTGTGCCCCGTTGTCGCAGCAGTGGCTGGTGTGGCTGTGCCCGGCCTGTGGGGTGGAGGCCTTGCTGATGGCCTTGATGGGGGCGGCGGCGTGTTGATGGCTGCAGCAGGATTTGCTCATGATGCGTTCCTCTTGAGGGATCCCGCCCCTGCGGGATCCTGGATGACTGAGCCGAGTGTAAACCTTGGTGTAAAGTCCAAGGTCAAGCCCTCTTCTCTTCTTTGTCCGGGTCCATGTCAGTGGCCGCTGATCTGCCCCTGGAGCAGGGGGGACGCAAAGGGATGCCAAATCCCTTTCATTAGCGGGTGTTTGTCATCCCGTGGCGGGCCTATACTGGGGACCCTGGATCCCACATCAATCATCAAGGACCTAACATGAGCAATACCGTCACCCTGCAAGGCAACCCCGTCTCCGTCTCCGGCCACTTCCCCGTTGCCGGTGAGCAGGCCAAGCCCTTCTCCCTGGTTGCTGGCGATCTGTCCGATGCGACCCTGGCGACTTTCGCCGGCAAGCGCAAGATCCTGAACATCTTCCCGAGCGTCGACACCCCGACCTGCGCCACTTCCGTGCGCAAGTTCAACGAGCAGGCAAGCGCCCTGAACAACACCGTCGTGCTGTGCATCTCTGCCGACCTGCCGTTCGCCCAGGCCCGTTTCTGCGGCGCCGAGGGTCTGGACAAGGTGGTGAACCTCTCCACCCTGCGTGGCGTCTCCTTCCTGCAGGACTACGGCGTGGCCTTCTCCTCCGGCCCGCTGGTGGGTCTGGCTGCCCGTGCCATCGTGGTACTGGATGAGCACGACAAGGTGCTGCACAGCGAGCTGGTGGCCGAAGTCGCCGACGAGCCGAACTACGCCGCCGCCCTGGCCGTTCTGTAAGTCGCGCCACAGGCTGATTGCCTGACGGCCTGCCCCGTTCACACGGGGCAGGCCGTTTTTATTGCGCTCCCGAACCTTTTACTTATGGGGTGGGTCTGGCTAGACTTCGCCTCCACATCCTCGTTCAGCCTGTATCTGCGATCCCCATGACGTTTGACGAACTCGCCCTTGACCCCGCCCTGTTGCCCCTGCTGCCCGCCGCGCTGGAAAAACCGACCCCCATTCAGCAGCTAGCCATTCCTGCTGCCTTGTCAGGACGGGATCTGCTTGCCCTGGCCAGGACCGGCAGTGGCAAGACCCTGGCATTCGGCCTGCCGCTGCTGCAGAGGCTGGACGCAGCCAGTGACCGGGTACAGGGATTGGTACTGGTCCCCACCCGGGAGCTGGCAAGCCAGGTGAGCGCCGCCCTGCAGGAGATTGCCGACGGGTTGGGGGTGCGCCTTCTGACCCTGTGTGGCGGGGTGGCCCAGGAGTGGCAGGAGCGGGAACTGGCTCTCGGCCCCCAACTGCTGGTTGCGACCCCCGGACGGTTGCGGGACTTGCTGGCCCAGCAGACGCTGGGGCTGGGTGCCCTGCGCATGCTGGTGCTGGATGAAGCGGATCGCCTGCTGGAGATGGGGTTCTGGCCCGATATCCAGTGGCTGATGAAGGCGATGCCGGAGGCGCGGCAGCAGATGCTCTTCTCCGCCACCTTGCCGGTCGAGCTGGAGAGCCTGGCCTCGGGCTTGCTGCAGGATCCGGTGCGCATCGAGGCCGAGCCGCTCAACAGCCTGGTGAACGACATCGAGGAGCGGCTCTATCTGGTCAACAGGAGCAGCAAGGTGCCTGCGCTGATCGCCCTGCTGGAGGCCGGAGAGTGGCCCCAGGTGCTGGTCTTCATCAGTGCCAGGGACGACGCGGACGGGGTGGCCAAGAAACTCGCCAGGGCTGGCATGACGGTGGCAGCCCTGCACGGAAACAAGGATCAGACCACGCGGGAGCAGGCGCTGGCGGATTTCAAGGAGGGCAGGGTGCGGGTGCTGGTGGCCACGGACCTGATGGCGCGCGGCATCCACGTGGAGGCATTGCCGGTGGTGATCAATCTGGATCTGCCGGACCATGCCCCCGTCTACGTGCATCGTATCGGTCGTACCGCCCGTGCCGGGCAGAGCGGTCTGGCCATCTCCCTTACCTGTCACGGGGATGGGGAGGCGCTCGAGGGGATCCGGGCCCTGACCGGTCGGCCCCTGCCCCTGGCGGCGCTGGCAGGTTTCCCGGTGACCGACAAACCCGCCAGCGGGGAGAGCAAACGGGCGCCAAGAGACAAGCAGGCGAACCGTCGCACCCAGGGCAAGCGCAGCATCAAGCAGTTCAAGGGCAAATCCTGAGACGGATTTCTTGCCCCCGGCGGGAGCCTGTCGTCGTGAAGGAGAGGAGAGATCGGCAGCGCGCCCGGGGGCGCGCCAAACTACACGGCAAGGGGGTCAGTCGTGGAACTGGTTGATCAGGCGGGAGAGGTTTTGCAACCGCTCCACCAGCAGGGTGATGCCATCGAGGGCCTGACGGCTGTTGTCCGCGGTGTGGCTCGCCAGTTGGTGGATCTGGTGGATCCCCTGATCCAGGGTGCTGGTAACATCCGCCTGCTGGCTCACCGCCTGGGCTATCTCGTCGCTGGTGTGGGTCACCCGAGCCAGCATCCGGTTGATCTGGTCGAGCACCTCGGCGGTGGCCCCCATGTGCTGCTGGCAGAGCACTGATGTCTGGGCCCCCTGCTCCATGCCATCGGACAGTTGCCGGGTGCTCTGCTGCAGCGCCCCTATCATGTCGCTTATCTCGCCGGTGGAACTGCGGGTCTTCTGGGCCAGGGCCCGTATCTCGTCGGCCACCACCGCAAAGCCGCGCCCCTGTTCACCGGCCCGTGCCGCCTCGATGGCCGCATTGAGGGAGAGCAGGTTGGTCTGATCCGCAATCTGCCCAATCACCTCCAGAATGCCGTTGATCTTCTGGCTGTCCTGGGTCAGGCGCGCCAGCACGCCCTGGCTGGCGTCCAGCTCCTGATGAAGCCTGTCGACCGAATCCCGGGTGGTGGCCAGCGCCTGCTGGCCACTGGCGGACACCTGCTGGACCTCGCCCACCAGCGCATTGGCCTGGTGGGCATTGTCAGCCACATCGCGGATGGACTGGCTCATCTGGGTGATGGCCGCCGCCAGTTGCTCGCTCTGGGCCCGCTGCTGTTGCAGGTGAGTGTCTATGGTCTGGATATGCCCCCTGTCATCCTCCGCCGCCTGCAGGATCTGCTGGTTGGTGTCCGCGCTGCGACCTACCACGGCGCGCAGCTCCGCCTTCTTCATGCGCAGCAGCAGTTCAAGGGCGGCCAGGCTGTCCTGACGCCTGGCATAGAGTACCTGGCAAAGGGCGCTGCCCTGCTCCTCGCCCGCCATGGCCAGCAGCCTGGCCAGCCGCCGTTGCAGATGCCAGCCATGTCCCATCTGGGCCAGCAAGCAGAGCAGAGTGATGACACCCCACCCCGGCTGGCCGGTGACCAGACTGGCCCCCATGCCGAGCAGGGCGGTGCCAGAGAGCAGCAGACACAGCTGCCCCGGCTCCAGGGTCAGCCGGGTCAGCCAGGGCAGTGCCTTGCCGTCACGGATCCGGGCATAGAGCTGCTCTGCCCAGGCGATGTCGTGATCCTGGGGACGGGTGCGGACAGACTGGTATTCGATGATCTGCTGCTGATCGTTGAGAATCGGCGTGACGTAGGCGTTGACCCAGTAGAACTGACCACTCTTGGCGCGGTTCTTTACCAGCCCCATCCAGCTCTTGCCTTGTTGCAGGCGGCGCCACATGTCGGCGAACGCGGCCTTGGGCATGTCGGGGTGGCGGACCAGATTGTGGGGCTCTCCTTCCATTTCGGCCGCGCTGTAGCCCGCCACATCGCAAAAGTGCTGGTTGGCATAAGTGATGTGACTGGTGGGATCCGTGGTCGAGATCAGTGATATGTGATCGGGGAAACGGATCTCCCCTTCGTGCCGGGTTGTGGTCATGTGCGCATCCTGAATGAGCCAAGTAACTGATAAAATTATTTTTTATTTTTGTGATTGTTACGGCGTCATTGTAGATGCGGACTGTTACACCACCTTGGCTTGGGTCAATAAATCAACACGGCAAAGGCTGAAAAAAGTCGTAGATGGCGGGCTCAGCCGCGGGGAGTGAAGTCGTGGATCTCCCCCGTCCTCGGCTTGAAGCGGGGGTCATTGTCTTCTGCGCTGGCGACCCAGGCCATGGCCTGGCAGAAACTCTCCTGCTTGGCGAAGGCATCCCGGGCCTGATCGATGGCTCGTTCGGCATTGCGCCGCTCCATCTTGCTGGCCTTGCGGTCGCTGAACTGCTTTTGCTGGCTCAACATCCATTCGAGGAAGGCCTGGCGGCATTCGGTTTCATCGGCGGCCTTGGCGGGAAGGGCAACAAACAGGGCAATCAGGAGCAGAGCACGCATGGCAGGATCGGATCACGGGGTTGATGAATGAAAAGAGGCGGCATTTTAGGCCGGGAACTTGAACAGGAACAGTGCCAGGAGGGGTCAGATGTCCCGACCCCTCCCCGGACTCAGTGTTTGACGAGGTAGAGCTGACGGCTGTAGGCCACGTCTTCCGGGTTGTTGATGGGATACCCCTTGAGCCAGGGCTTGATGAGCCGGGCATTGGTGTACTGGTAGATGGGGGCGATGGGGGCCTCCTTCTGCAAGATGGCCTCGGCCTCATCGAACAGGCGGGCCCGTTCTGCGGGATCCTGACTGTTGGCCGCCTGCGCCAGCAGCTTGTCGTAAGCCGGGTTGGCGAACCGGGCCATGTTGCCGCTGTGGCCCGCTCCCCAGAGCCCGAGGAAGGCGGAGGGGTCGTTGTAATCGGCGACCCAGGAGGAGCGGATCACCTCGAACTGGCCGCTTTGACGGCTGTCGAGATAGGTTTTCCACTCCTGATTGGTGAGCTCGACCCGGGCCCCCAGCTTCTGTTTCCACAGGTTGGCGATGGCCAGTGCCATCTTCTTGTGAATTTCCGCCGTGTTGTAGAGCAGGGTCAGCTTGAGGGGATTGCTTGGGCCGTAGCCCGCTTCTTTCAGCAGGGCTCTGGCACGCTCGTCCAGCGCCTGCTGACTGCTGGTGGAGAGCAGATTGGGCTTGGGGTCGAAGTCGGCGGTCACGTCCGGGGTGAAGTGGTAGGCCGGTTTCTCCCCGGTGCCCAGCACCTTGTCGGCAATCAGGCCCCTGTCGATGGTGTAGGAGAGCGCCTGGCGCACCCGCACATCATTGAGGGGCGGGCGCTGGGTGTTGAAGGCGTAGTAGTAGGTGCCGAGCTGTTCCGGGGTATAGACCTCCCCCGGGATCTGGGCCATCAGGCTCTGGTACTGCTCCTTGGGGAAGGATTCGGTGATGTGCAGATCCCCGGCCAGATAGCGGTGGGTGGCCGCGCTCTCCTGGTTGATGGGCACGAAGGTGACGCGGGTCAGTACCGTGTGGGCGCGATCCCAGTAGTAGGGATTGGGCGTCAACTCCAGCTTCTCGTTCACCACCCGGTGATTCAGTACGAAGGCGCCGTTGCCCACCAGCTTGCCGGGCTGGGTCCACTGGTTGCCATATTGTTCCATGCTGGCCTGGTGCAGGGGCGACAGGCTGGGATGGGTCAGCAGGCTCAGGAAATAGGGCACCGGCTGGGAGAGGGTCACCTTCAGGGTATGGTCATCGACGGCCTCCACCCCGAGCGCATCGGGGGCCAGCTTGCCTGCCACTATGTCGTCCACCTTGTCGAAGCGAGCGAGCTGGGCGAACCAGGCGAAAGTGGCGGCTTCCCTGGGGTCAACCAGCTTGCGCCAGCCATAGACGAAGTCGGCGGCGCGCACGGGGTCGCCGTTGGACCAGCGGGCATCCGGCCTCAGGTGGAAGGTGAATGTCTGGTTCCCCTCGTTGTCCCAGCGGGATGCCACCCCGGGCAGCACCTTGCCGTCCGGCCCCTGGGTCAGCAGCCCCTCGTAAAGGTCTCTGAGGACCTGCAGCTCCGGCAGTCCCACCAGCTTGAGAGGGCTCAGGCTCGCCGGTTCATCCTTGAGATGACGGACGACAGCCTGCTCGGCGGCGAGTGGGGTACCGGGCGGCACATCGGCAGCCTGGATGCAGGCACAGCCCAGCAGGGCCAACAGGGGGCTCCATCCTTTCATGGTGAATCCTTCAAAATGTGTGAAGCGGGGAGAAAACTCGGCGAGAATGCATCGCCGGCAGATGGGAAATCATGATATCCCCTTTGCTGGTCAGACCGCCAGCATGAGTCCCATTGATATCCGATGCGGCTGTCAACGAAGGGGCGCCGTGAGCGCCAGGAAAAGGAGAGAATGATGAGAGCATGGATCTTGTTGGTCTGCGTGCTGAGCCAGGGCGCCTGGGCGTTGGCCCCGTGCGAGAAAAGCAGCCCGGTGGGAAGCTGGTGCGAGGTGAACATAGAGGCGCTGCACCCCACCCAGGGTGGCGTGGGGCAGTTGCAGGTGGATACCACAGCCCGGGAGCTGGCGGACAAGAGCGAGAAGCAGCTCGACAAACTGATGAAAAAGAAAGAGATCCCCATCGTCATCGCGCCGGATGGGGGTTACTGGCTGGTGGACAGGCACCACCTGACCAAGGCGCTGTGGCAGCAGGGGGTGAAGCAGGTCAGGGTCAAGGTGATTGCACGGTTGCAGGACAGGGCCAACTTCTGGAGCCAGATGCAGAACAACCACTGGGCCTGGCTCAAGGATGAACGGGGTCAACCCCTGACTCCCGAGCAGTTGCCTGGTCATATCGGTGAATTGCCGGATTATCCCTACCGCACCCTGGCGGGGCTGTTGCAGGATGCGGGCTACTTCAGCAAGAAGGATCAGGTCTACTTCGTCGAGTTTGCCTGGGCCAGCTGGCTCGGCCAGCAGATGGCCTGGCAGCCGATCGATGAGGTCAACCTCGCGGATCGCCTCGCCGAAGCCAAACGGCTGGCGTGCAGCAGCAAGGCGGCGGATCTGCCTGGTTACCCCGGCAAGCAGTGTCGCGTCAATCAGCCCAGAACGGCGGGTTGAGGGATCCTGCACAAAGGGTCTGGTTGATATTTGTTCTCGATTGGCCATGATACAAACTCCACTCGTGTCGGCAAAGGAGAGGAACATGGAACATCAGAACTGGCAACGTTACATGCTGGAGGCGGAGAACGCCCTTGGCATGGGGGCTCTGGGCACGGCGATCTGCCTCTATCAGCAGGCTCTGGGGGAAGTGTATGAGCTGGCCTCCGGGGATCTGGACGAACTGGCCAGCATGCGGGTCGCCACCTGTCACCGTATGGCCGATTTCTGGCGTGCCATGGAAGAGCCCGCCTATGAACTGCGCTACCTCAAGCTCGCCTCCGAGCTGGTCACCGCCCTGGTGCCCCAGTGCCCCAACCGGGAGTGCGAATCCCTCATCAGTGAGCTGGGCTGCTGCCGCGCCGCCCTGCTCTCCTTCTTGAAGCGCCACCCCAATCCGGAGATCGCCCGGCTTATCCAGGTGCAGGACAGGGTGCAGGGCTGCGAGTTGATAGGCCGGTTCCGTCTCAACTGAGTTCAGCGCCGTTTTTGCAGCTTGCTGGCGATGCGGCTTTGCGCCTCTTCCCCTTGCAGGGCCTGGGCGAAGGCGCGCGCTTCCAGGTCGATGACGAAATGCACTGCCTGTTTGAGCTCCTGCTTGAGCAGCGCCTTGCTCTTCTGGAGCGCCATCGGCGGCTTGGCCGCCAGTTTCAGTCCCTGCTCCCGAGCGAAGGGGAGCAGGTCCGCCGGGGCCAGCACCTGGTTGGCGAGCCCGAGACGCAGCGCCTCTTCCCCATCGATGGCCTCTGCCAGCAGCAACAGCTCCGCCGCCTTGAGGTGACCGACGGCGTGTGGCAGCAGCAGGCTGGCGGCAAACTCCGGCACCAGCCCCAGCTCGACGAAAGGCAGTTGCAGCCGGGCGTTGTCACCCAGATAGACCAGGTCGCAGTGCAGCAGCAGGGTAGTGCCGATGCCGACTGCCGGGCCGCCCACGGCGGCGATCACCGGTTTGGGAAAGTCGGCCAGGGTGTGCAGAAATTGCAGGATGGGGTCGTCCGGCTCAAGGGCGTGCTTGCCAACAAAGTCGGCCAGATCGTTGCCGGCGGTGAAGCACTCCGCCTGGCCCTGCAACAGCAGCACATGGACCTCTTCGTCCCGGGCGGCCTGGCGCAGTGCGTCGGTCAGCGCCAGATACGTCTCCGTGTTGAGGGCATTGCGCTTTTCCGGGCGATTGAAGGTCAGGGTGAGCAAGCCGTCCTGCTGTTCGGCCAGAATTGTGAGGGCCATGTCTGAATCCTTGTTGTCGGGGGCTGTCAAAAGCTTGCCACAGGGGTAAGCTTTGTCTCGTTTAACAACATCATAAAAGGATTTCAACCATGTTTAAACGTGCGTTTTATTCCACCATGGCACTGCTTCTGGCCACCCCGGCCCTGGCCAAGGTCGACGCAGTCGATGGTTATGTGCGCCTGCTGCCCCCTGGCTCGCCGAACACGGCGGCGTTCATGGTGCTCAGGAACGATGGGGACAAACCGGTGAAACTGGTGGCGGGAGCGTCCCCTGAGGCGGGCCGTGTCGAGCTGCACACCCATTTGCACGAGAACGGCGTCATGAAGATGCGCCAGGTGGAGAGCATCGAGATCCCGGCCAAGGGGGAGGCCGTGCTCAAGCCTGGCAGCCTGCACATCATGTTGTTCGACATCCATACCCTGGCCCAGGGCACGCCCTTCCCGCTGACCCTGACCCTGGACGATGGGCAGACGCTGTCACTGAGCCTGCCCGTGAAGCCGGTCGAACCCATGAAAGGGATGAAGCACTGACATTTATGGACGCTTGTTCAGCTTTTTACTCTAGGTATTCCTTGCCCAGCGGGTAAAATGATGGCCTTTCCAGTCCAAAATGGAGCGAAGTGATGAAGAAGACCCTGATTGCCGGCACTGTGATGGCTCTGCTCAGCCATGGGGCCATGGCCGCCAATGACTGGCGTTTTGCGGCGGGTGCCGATCTGTGGAATGCCCAGGGAAGTGGCCAGGTCAGCAGCGTGGGTGCCGATGGCAGCTACGACGAGAACTACAACTGGAGCGGCTACCTGCAACTGGAGCACGGCATCCTGCTGCTGCCCAACGCCAAGTTCGAAATGTCCGACTTCAGCAGCAGCGGCGGCAGCTTCAACAACGATCTGCTGGCTTACGACCTGAGCCTCTACTATCGCCTGTTCAACAACGACCTGTTCCAGATCGATCTGGGTCTGACCGGTCGTCGCTACGACGGTGATTTCAACACCCAGCACTACTCCTATGACAAGGATGTGCTGATGGCCTATACCGGCGCCGAAGTGCGCATCCCGGGGACCGGCTTTGCCGCCTTCGGCGATGCCCGCGTGCAGGATGCCGACAACTACGACTACCGTCTGGGCGGCTCCTACAAGTTCTCTTCCGTGCCGCTCAAGATCCGCGCCGGCTGGCGTGAGGCCGAGATGGACTTCGATCGCGTCGATCAGACCATCGACGGCTGGTTCATCGGTGGTGAATTCACCTTCTGATCTCCCTGAGGAGCACACATGGGCCACATCATAGTGACTGGCGCGGGGTCCGGACTGGGCCGCGCCCTGACCATAGGGCTGGTTGAACGCGGCCATCAGGTTTCCATGATGGGTCGCCGTTACCAGAAACTGCAGGAGCAGGAAGAGCTGCTCGGCAAGGCGGTGATCGGCATTGCCGCCGATCTGGCGCACCACGAAGAGGTGGATGTCGCCTTTGCCGCTGCGGTGGAGTGGGGCGGCCTGCCCGACATGGTGATCCACTGTGCCGGTGTCGGCGAGTTCGGCCCGGTGGGTGTCTACACCGCCGAGCAGATCCGCCGGGTGGTGGAGAGCAATCTCATCTCCACCATACTGGTGGCCCAGCAGACGGTGCGCCTCATCGGTGACAAGGGCGGCGTGCTGGCGAATGTGCTCTCCTCCGCCGCCCAGACCGGCAAGGCCAACGAGAGCCTCTATTGCGCCTCCAAATGGGGCATGCGCGGCTTTCTCGAATCCTTGCGGGCCGAGCTGAAGAGTGCTCCCCTGCGACTGGTGAACCTCTATCCGAGCGGGATCCGCAGCGAGTTCTGGGAGAATTCGGATCACGTGGATTCGAGTGGCTTCATGACGCCGGAAGACGCTGCAGCCTACATGCTGGATGCGCTGGCCGCGAGAAGCAGCTGCCATGTGACCGATCTCTTTATCGGTCGCAATAGTTGAGATAGTGGGCTCCGGCTCTTGCCGCCCAGAAGAGCAGAAACAAAAGGCGCGCCACTTGGCGCGCTTTTTCATTGATGTGCAGTGCTAAATTATCTGCTTGCCTGCCTCTCTTTACGCCGGGCCATCATGGATGTGAAGGCGGGTAAATTCAGTGCCGACATGGCATGGATGATTGATGATGCATGTCGGCACATATTATTTCCGAGTCGCATATTCCCGCAGGAAGGATGGAATCACCTGTTTTGGCTTCTTGCCAAGGGTCAGCAGCAATTCAAAGTCCGGGTCGATAATGCCATGTCGACACGCCAGCTCTTCCAACAAGGCAAGCCAGAGGTGGGCCGTCACCTCGGCATCCGCCAGGGCACGGTGAAATACCCCGTCATTGGGCAGGCTCCGGTATTGCACCAGGGTACCCAGCTTGTGATCCGGGGCATCGGGAAACAGGCGCCTCGATAGCAGCAGGGAACAGGCGAACTGGCCGCGGTATTGCGCCGGCAATCGCTCTATTTCCGCATCCAGAAAGCGCTTGTCGAAGGAGGCGTTGTGGGCGACCAGATTGTCATCACCGATAAAGTCGACGAAATCCGCCATCACCTCGTTACAGGGGGGAGCCTGTTTCAGCATGGCATTGCTGATCCCGGTATATTGCTCGATGAAGCTGCTCACGTTGAAGCCCGGATTCATCAATGCCGAGAAACGCTCACTGATATGGCCATCCTTGATTCTGACGGCACCGATCTCGATGGCTCTATCCCCTTGTCCGGGTGAAAGCCCTGTGGTCTCGAAGTCGAGCACGACAACGGTATTGGCTGAGGCGATGGACATAACTTCTCGGGCAAGCTGGGTAAAGAGCGCCAGTCTAGGAAATCAGCCGTGCCGTGTACAGGGCAATGCAGTTATCTCATTGGTTCACGCTGGAGACGCATTTTTGTGCATCATGGCTGAGAGCCATATAAAAAGCCCCGAGTGCCGTGGCACTCGGGGCTTTCCTATGAAAAGCGAAAGGCGGTGTCGGCGTTATCAGCGACCCAGCTTGGCCTTGAGCATGGCAACGATCTCTTTGATCGCCACTTCCTGCTTCTCGCCGGAGCGGCGGCACTTGTACTCCACCACGCCGTTGTCGAGACCACGGTCACCGATGACGATGGCGTGGGGCACACCGATCAGCTCCATGTCGGCGAACATCACACCCGGGCGCTCCTTGCGGTCGTCAAACAGCACGTCCACACCGGCGGCTTTGAGCTCGGCGTAGAACTGCTGCGCCTGCTCGGCCACGCGCTCGGACTTGTGCATGTTCATCGGCACGATGGCCACTTCGAACGGGGCGATGGCATCCGGCCAGATGATGCCGTACTGGTCGTTGTTCTGCTCGATGGCGGCCGCCACCAGACGGGAAACCCCGATACCGTAGCAACCCATTTCCATGGTGACGGACTTGCCGCCTTCGTTCAGCACGCTCGCCTTCATCGCTTCGGAGTACTTGGTGCCCAACTGGAAGATGTGGCCCACTTCGATACCGCGCTTGAGCAGCAGCTTGCCCTGGCCGCACGGGCTGGGGTCGCCTTCTACCACGTTGCGCAGGTCGGCAACCTCAAAAGAGGTGATGTCGCGATCCCAGTTGGCACCGGTCAGGTGGAAACCGGTCTCGTTGGCGCCGCAAACAAAATCGCTCAGATGGGCGGCGCTGCGATCGACGATGATGCGACCGGCAAAGCCGACCGGGCCGATGGAGCCTGCGTCGCAACCGGCGGCAGCCTTGATCTGCTCGTCATTGGCGAAGGTCAGCGGGTTAGCCACGCCAGAAAGCTTCTCGGCCTTGATTTCGTTCAGCTCGTGGTCGCCACGCAGTACCAGGGCGATGACGGCCTGTTTGCCGTGCTCATCTTCCTCGGCCAGTACCAGCAGGGTCTTGGCGATGGCGGTCGGCGCCACGTTCAGGAAAGCGGCCACTTCATCGATGGTGTGGACAGCCGGGGTGGCCACCTTGGTCAGGGCTTTGGTTGCGGCAGCGCGCTCGCCAGCCGGTGCCAGGGCTTCGGCCATCTCGATGTTGGCGGCGTAATCGGATGTATCGGAGAAGGCGATCAAGTCTTCACCGCTCTCAGCCAGCACCTGGAATTCGTGGGAGCCGGTGCCCCCGATGGAGCCGGTATCGGCCTGCACCGGGCGGAAGTTCAGGCCCATACGAGTGAAGGCGGTGCAGTAGGCCGCGTGCATCTTCTCATAGGTATCGACCAGGGAGGCCTTGTCGATGTGGAAAGAGTAGGCATCCTTCATCAGGAATTCGCGGCCACGCATCACGCCGAAACGGGGGCGCACTTCATCGCGGAACTTGGTCTGGATTTGGTACAGATTCAGCGGCAGTTGCTTGTAGCTGTTCACTTCGTAACGGACCAGCGCGGTGATCACCTCTTCGTGGGTCGGACCCAGCACGAAGGGGCGGTTGTGACGGTCGGTCAGGCGGCACAGCTCGGGGCCGTAGTCATCCCAGCGGCCGGACTCCTGCCACAGCTCGGCGGGCTGTACCACCGGCATGGATACTTCGACGGCACCCGCATTGTTCATCTCTTCGCGGACGATGTTTTCAATCTTCTTCAGGACCCGCAGGCCGGTCGGCAGCCAGGCGTACATGCCGGAAGCGAGTTTGCGGATCATCCCGGCGCGCAGCATCAGCTGGTGGCTGACAACTTCAGCGTCGGAGGGGGTTTCCTTGAGAGTGGAAAGCAGATATTGGCTGGTACGCATCGCGGTAGACCTTCGCTAGTTCGGGCGGCTTGGCCCTGGAAAATTTCAAGTGCGGAATTTTAACAGGCGAAGTCCCCCGGCCCAAGGGCTAAATTCAGCGGCGCTGGGGGGAGGGCGGGGGCCTTGCCCCGCCCGCACTAGACCCGAAATTGCGACAGCAACTGCTGTTGCTGCTGGCTGGCCTGATGGAGGGAGGAGGCCAGTTGCAGGCACTCCTGGGCTTCCTGTTCGCCCGTCTGGGCTTGCAGGCTGATATCCGAAACCTTGCCCGTGGTGTGCCCCAGGGTGTGGGAGAGCTGGCTGGTCGCCTCTGCCACCTGTTGCACCATGTCGGCGAGCTGATCGATGGCCTCTTCTACCTTGAACAGGATCTGTTTGGTGTTATCGGAGTCCGCCATACCCGATTCCACGGTTTTCAGGTTGCGTTGCATCATCAGATAGGCCTGCTCTGTCTGCTGCTGGATGCTGTTGATCACGTCCGTTATCTCGGCGCTGGAGGTGGCGGTGCGATTGGCCAGGGTGCGCACCTCGTCGGCCACCACGGCAAAACCGCGCCCCATCTCGCCCGCCCGGGCGGCTTCGATGGCGGCATTGAGTGCCAGCAGGTTGGTCTGCTCCGAGATATTGCTGATGGTGGAGATGATCAGGCCAATCTGCCCTGCCTGCTCCTTGAGGGCGTTGATGGCGGCGGCACATTCACCCACCTCCATGACCACCCGCTGCATGCCGGCGGTGGCGGAGGAGACATACTGGCTGCTTTGCGTGGTGAGCTGGCGCACCTCGTTGGCGTTGTGTGCCGCCAGGTTGCAGTTGCCCGAGATGGTGGTGGCCACCTGCACCATCTGCTCGCTGTCGTGGTGCAGCGCCTGGGCATGCGCTGCGGTCTGGCGGCTGCTCTGGCTGATGGCCTGGACCCGGTTGACCGAGGTGTGCACGTGCTGGTTGATGTGCTGGTTGTTGTCCATGGTGGCGCTGATCATCTTCTGCAGCTTCTCGATGAAGCGATCCACGCTGCCGGCCAGGGAGCCAATCTCGTCGTCGCGTGAGAGGTTGATGCGGGCATTGAGATCTCCTTCCCCGGCGGCGATGTCCTGCATGCGCTTGTCGACCTGGAGTAGCGGGCGAACAATGGTGCGTACCAGCCAGAAGCCGCAGCAGGTGACGATCAGCAGGCTGAGCAGCAAGCCCCCCAGGATGAGTCCCCTGGTGTAGTCGATGATGGCGTTGAGCAGGTGAACCTGATCCTCGACGGTGGCGTCCCCCTGGGCTTCGACCTCGACCAGCGCCAGCCTGAGCTGGTCGGCACTGTGTTCGTAACGGGTCAGCTGGTTCTGATAAGCGCTCAGGGCTGTGGTCCATTCACGGATCTGGCGGGCATTGTCGGCTTGCAGGGCACGATACTGGGTGGAGAGCATTTGGCCTGCAAACTCCCCGTCACCGGGCACATCGAACTGGCCGGTTGCCAGCATGCCGTCAACCGCGTCCTGATAGAAGCGGGTGGCTTGTGCCAGCTCGGCCTGGATGGCAGGAGTGAGGCCTTCGCTCTGCATCTTCTCCAGCGCATAGAGCTGGCGCAGGAATCCGATGTTGGCCTCCATGCCGCCATCGGCCGCCTGCCAGCGGGTCGCGAGGCCGCCGTTCCAGCTGATGGCCTGATCCGGTGAGCGGGTGAGGCTCTCGACGGCCTCGTCACCGATCACCTCCAGCCTGGTCGAGAGGCGTGACATGCGTTCAGAACTGGCACGCAGCGCCTCATCGGCGCTCGTGAAGGTGCGATAGAGGGTCAGCAGCTGTGCCTGCTCTTGCTGATAGGTCTGCTCATGCTGCTTCAGCGTGGTAATGGCCGCCGCATCGATGAGCCCGCCTTGCTCCACCCGGCGCAAAGCGTCGCTGGCCGCCTCTTTTGCCCGTTGCAGCTCCGGTGCGTCGAGGGGGATCCCCGAGAGCATCTTCTGGATATAGAGCGACTGGTTGCCGAGTTCGATGGAGCCCTCCATGGCACCATCTGCCGTCTGCCAGGCGGCACCCAGGACGTAGGAGAGCAGATCAGCCAGCCGCTGGCTGCCATACCAGCCGATCGCCCCCATGCCCAGGGTGCAGCCGAGCAGAATGGTGAGTCCGAGGTTGGATGTGGTGACAATTTTCATGATTCAAGCCATCCCTGGTGCCGAACAAGACCATTTCAGTGTTCAATCAATGACGAAGATGTGCCATCCCCGATGGAAAATAAAGTGACAGACAGTGTTCTGAACGAGGGAAATGGACGGGTATGAAGAGCGGGTCATCCCATGATCTGGATGGACCTATGCTGGATACTTATCCAGTTATTCTTTATGCTATGACCCAATTTGCGAGAGTCTGCGTGGCGAGGAAAAGAACATGATCGGTCGCTTGAGAGGCGTCATCATCGAGAAGCAACCCCCCGAGGTGTTGCTGGAAGTCGGAGGGGTGGGATATGAGGTTCATATGCCCATGAGCTGCTTCTATGATCTGCCCGAACTCGGGAAGGAGGCCGTCATTCACACCCACTTCGTGGTGCGTGAAGATGCCCAGCTGCTCTACGGCTTCAACCACAAGCAGGAGCGGGCGCTGTTTCGCGAGCTGATCAAGACCAACGGGGTCGGCCCCAAGCTGGCCCTGGCCATTCTCTCCGGCATGACGGCCACCCAGTTTGTGATGAGCGTCGAGCGCGAGGAGATAAGCTCACTGGTCAAGTTGCCCGGCGTGGGCAAGAAGACCGCCGAGCGCCTGGTGGTGGAGATGAAAGACCGCCTCAAGGGCTGGGTCAGCCACGATCTCTTCTCCCCGGCCGAAATCACCCTGCCCGCGAAAGAGAGCCCGCTGCGAGCCCCGGATGCGAGCGAGGAGGCGGCCAGTGCACTGGTGGCCCTCGGCTACAAGCCGCAGCAGGCCAGCCAGATCGTCAGCAAGGTGGCTGCCGACGGCATGTCGGTAGAGGAGATCATTCGTGAATCCCTGCGCAGCCTGGTGTGAGGTAGACAATGATTGAAGCGGATCGCCTCATCTCGGCCGGTGCCGCCCGTGAGGACGAGATCATCGATCGAGCCATCCGGCCCAGAAAGCTGGCCGATTATACCGGGCAGGATCACGTCTGCGATCAGATGGAGATCTTCATCGAGGCCGCCCGCCAGCGCGGGGAGGCCCTCGATCATCTGCTGATCTTCGGGCCTCCCGGCCTTGGCAAGACCACGCTGGCCAACATCGTCGCCAACGAGATGGGGGTCAACATCAAGACCACCTCGGGCCCCGTGCTGGAGAAGGCCGGCGATCTGGCGGCGCTCCTCACCAACCTGGAACCGAACGATGTGCTCTTCATCGACGAAATTCACCGCCTCAGCCCTGTGGTAGAGGAGGTGCTCTACCCGGCCATGGAGGATTATCAGCTCGACATCATGATAGGGGAGGGGCCCGCCGCCCGCTCCATCAAGCTCGATCTCCCTCCCTTCACCCTGATCGGTGCCACCACCCGGGCCGGCTCCCTCACCAGCCCCCTGCGGGATCGGTTTGGCATCGTGCAGCGCCTCGAGTTTTACAACGTCAAGGACCTGACCGACATCGTCTCTCGCAGCGCCCGCTGCCTCGGGCTCGACATGACGGAAGACGGCGCTCTCGAGGTAGCCCGTCGCTCCCGGGGGACACCGCGGATTGCTAACCGTTTGTTAAGGCGGGTACGAGATTTTGCCCAGGTGAAGTCTGACGGGCGAATTGACGGACCCATTGCGGCCCGAGCCATGGACATGCTGGACGTGGACAACGAAGGTTTCGACTTCATGGATCGCAAGCTATTGTTGGCCGTCATCGACAAGTTTATGGGGGGGCCAGTCGGGCTCGACAACCTGGCCGCCGCCATCGGTGAGGAGAAGGACACCATAGAAGACGTGCTGGAACCTTATCTGATCCAGCAAGGCTATCTGCAACGTACACCCAGAGGGCGGATCGCAACTCAGAGAGCCTACGCACACTTTGGCCTGGAACGACCGGCAGATCAGTAGACGTTGCGATATGAACCAAAAAGCCGCCCTTGAGGCGGCTTTTTGTTTTGCGGGCAAAAAAAAGCCCACGGCACAGGCGGTGGGCAAAGACAATTCAGGATGGATGTTCACAGACAGTGAGCGCGTCTGCAGACCGGTCGGGAAAAAACAGAGGAGCCGTCGCGAGGCTTCAGAGTCGGTTCATTTGATAGAGTTGAACGAAAGAAAGCTTGTAGTAACGGATGGTCTTGGCAACAAACTTTTTCATCATTAATCCCAACAAACAGGTTCGAAATGTTCATCGAATACGTACCGGGAACCCGGAATGACCGGCCTGTATTCAGAGGTATGCCCTCACTGCGAGGCGCATTGTAGGAGCTCTTTCCGGGTGGGGCAAACAAGAAAATCTATGGGCTTTTGATTAGATAAACTAATGATTTTGGTGGGGGTGTCAATCCGCATAAACATGTGTTTTTACTGGGTTTAAATTGATTTTTGGATGAGTCTGGCCATTTATTGAAATAATCGAGATGCGAGGGCTTTATTTCCGGGGTTGCGTATTTGTTTAACAGAATTGAAACTATTTTGATGTGTCATAAAATTGATTTAAATCAATTATTTACGGCTTTGCGTTTTTTGTGATGAAGCTCCCATAATTAATGGGAAAAGCCCCATAAGTTACCTTGAAAAAACATGTATTGAGGGTGGTTTTACATTGATTTCAATCAAATAAAGGTGATATAAAACAGCGATCATTATAGGCGGGAATAGAACCCTGGTTATTGTTTATTAGATGTTAAACATTAGCTTTTTTTGTTCCTGTATATTGCCTTGTTGTTAATGTGGTGGCAGTCGAATCCGGTCAGTCCGCGAGGGGTGACCGACCGTTCGGGGACTTCCAATGGAAGCTTTGTCCTTAAAACTTAAAATAGCCGTGCCAATAATCGGTGAGGAAACATCATGATTGCTGAGCATGTGGTAGACCTATCGCGGTTCCAATTTGCTGCGACGGCCCTTTATCACTTCCTGTTTGTACCCTTGACGCTGGGGATGGCCTTCATCCTGGCGATCATGGAGTCTGTCTATGTGATGACCAACAACACAGTGTACCGGGACATGACCAAGTTCTGGGGCAAGTTGTTCGGTATCAACTTTGCCCTCGGGGTTACCACCGGGCTCACCATGGAGTTTCAGTTCGGTACCAACTGGGCTTACTACTCCCACTATGTCGGCGACATCTTCGGGGCCCCGCTGGCCATCGAAGGCTTGATGGCCTTCTTCCTGGAGTCCACCTTCGTCGGTATGTTCTTCTTCGGTTGGGATCGTCTCAGCAAGCGTCAGCACCTGGCGGCTACCTGGCTGATGGCGCTCGGGACCAACCTCTCCGCACTCTGGATCCTGGTCGCCAACGGCTGGATGCAGAACCCGGTGGGTGCCGAGTTCAACTTCGAATCCATGCGCATGGAGATGGTGAGCTTCGCCGACCTGGTGTTCAACCCGGTTGCACAGGTCAAGTTCGTCCACACCGTGGCGGCAGGCTATACCACGGGCGCCATGTTCGTGCTCGGGATCTCCTCCTATTACCTGCTGAAGAATCGTGATGTGGCGTTCGCTCGTCGCTCCTTCGCCATCGCGGCCGCGTTCGGCATGGCCTCCATCCTCTCCGTGCTGGTGCTGGGTGACGAGTCCGGCTACGAGACCGGGGAAGTGCAGAAGGTGAAACTGGCGGCCATCGAGGCCGAGTGGAACACGGAGCCGGCTCCGGCATCCTTCACCCTGTTCGGGATCCCGAACCAGGAGGAGATGCGCACCGACTACGCCATCAAGATACCCTATGCTCTCGGCATCATCGCCACCCGTTCCCTGGACGGTCAGGTGACTGGTCTCAAGGATCTCAAGAGCGAGCATGAGCTGCGCGTGCGCAACGGCATGACCGCCTACGACCTGCTGACCAAGCTGCAATCCGGTGACAAATCCGACGATACCCGCGCCCGCTTCGACGAAGTGAAGCAGGATCTGGGCTATGGTCTCCTGCTCAAGCGTTACACCCCCAACGTGACCGACGCCACCGACGAGCAGATCAAGGCCGCCGTGGATGACTCCATCCCGCAGGTACTGCCGCTGTTCTTCGCCTTCCGCATCATGGTCGCCTGCGGCATCCTGATGCTGGTGCTGATCGGTCTGGCCTTCTATGACAGCACCCGCCACAAGATCGGCGAGCGCAAGTGGCTGCTCAAGGCGCTGCTGTACGGCATTCCGCTGCCCTGGATCGCCATCGAGGCGGGCTGGTTTGTCGCTGAATATGGTCGTCAACCCTGGACCATCGCCGAGATGCTGCCGACTTATGTCTCTGCATCCAACATTCCTGCGTCCGAGATCTGGTTCTCTCTGATCGGGATCTTCCTGTTCTACACCGTACTGCTGATCATCGAGATGTACCTGATGTTCAAGTATGCGCGCCTGGGCCCAAGCAGCCTGAAGACGGGCAAGTACCACTTCGAACAGAGCAAGGCATAAGGAGAGTGACCCATGTTTGATTACGAACTGTTGCGTCTGGTCTGGTGGGTGCTGGTCGGCGTGCTGCTGATCGGGTTTGCCATCACCGACGGTTTCGATATGGGGGTGGGCGCCCTGCTCCCCTTCGTCGGCAAGAAGGATGTGGAGCGTCGCGTGATGCTCAACACCATGGGGCCGCATTGGGAAGGCAACCAGGTCTGGCTGGTGACCGCCGGTGGTGCCCTGTTTGCCGCCTGGCCCATGGTCTATGCGGCGGCCTTCTCCGGCTTCTACATCGCCATGATCCTGACCCTGATGGCGCTGTTCTTCCGTCCGGTCGGCTTCAAGTACCGCTCCTTGCAGGAAGATGCCAAGTGGCGCTCCAACTGGGACTGGGCTCTGTTTGCCGGTAGCGCCATTCCCCCTGTCATCTTCGGGGTGGCGTTCGGCAACCTGCTGCAGGGTGTACCGTTCAGCTTCAACCAGTTCCTGATGATGACCTATCACGGCAACTTCTTCGGTCTGCTCAATCCGTTCGGCCTGCTGGCCGGTCTGGTGAGCCTCTTCATGATCATCACCCAGGGTGCAACCTGGCTGATGATGAAGACCGAAGGTGAAGTGCTGGCGCGCTCTCGCACCGCCGCCATGATCTTCTCCCTGCTGACCCTGGTGCTGTTCGCCCTGGCCGGTGTCTGGGTGAGCGGCATGGATGGTTATGTGATTGTGGGCTCCGTCGCCACCGACGCCGTCACCAACCCCCTTCACAAGGAAGTGGTGGTGCAGGCCGGTGCCTGGATGCAGAACTACAACCTCTATCCCTGGATGATTGCCGCACCCGTGCTGGGTCTGGTGATGTGTCTGTTGACCGCCGTGGCGGCCAAGCTAGACAAGGGGTGGGTGGCGTTCCTGTTCTCCTCCCTGGCCATCGCCGGCATCATCCTGACCGCGGGCTTCTCCATGTTCCCGTTCGTGATGCCCTCGAGCCTCGAGCCGTCCCAGAGCCTGACCATGTGGGATTCCACCGCCTCCTTCAACACCCTCAAGGTGATGACGGTAGTCGCAGTCGTCTTCGTGCCGACCGTGCTGGCTTACACCATCTGGACCTACATCAAGATGTTCGGCCGGGTGAGTAACAAGCACATCGAAGACAACCAACAATCGCTCTACTAAGAAGGTGCCCTGATATGTGGTATTTCACCTGGATCCTGGGGCTGCTGCTGGCCTGTGCGTTTGGGATTATCAATGCGCTCTGGCTGGAGCACACCGAGAACCTGGATCGTCAGATTGATGAAGACAAGTGACAGGCTCGCCCGGCTGGCCGCTCCTCTGGAGCGCCAGCCATGGCAAGGTCTGATGCTGCTGGCGGCGGCCCTGCTGGCTGTCGCCATCTTGCAGGCGCCCAACCTGGTCGCGGCCAACACCAGTGAGCACGGCCTCTGGCTTGCGCCCTGGCTGATGTGGGCGGTCTGTTGCGGTGTCATGCATGGACTGGGGTTTCACCCGCGCAGCCTGGTGGGCCGCGTGCTGTTCTTCCCCTGGCTCGCCCTGCCCAGCCTGCTCTGCGGGCTCTGGCTGACCAGCAGCTACTACCTGCCATAAATGATGAAGGAGGTCGGCATGAGCCCACCTCCTTCTTCTTTTTTGAGGGGCGTGCCGCCGCCCGGTCAGCGCGACAGAACCTCGCTTGTCACGCCGCTCGCAGCCACTTCTCTTGTCCGCTTTTCTTGTGATGCTGACAGCCCTGTGGTCTTCGGCCTGTCGGCGCCGCAGCACGCCATAAAAAACAGGGGGAGAGGGGATTTCCCTGTCTCCCCCTGCTTCTTTCCTATTCAGCCCTGCGCTATGATAGCCCCCCATCTGACTGTCGAATGGATCACAGATTTTTATGGGGGAAGTCTCTGAGTTTCCGGTGCGTGTCTACTACGAAGACACGGATGCCGGAGGCATCGTCTACAACGCCAATTATCTCAAGTTTATGGAACGGGCCCGCACCGAATTCCTGCGCGCAGGCGGCATCGAACAGGATGTCCTGCTGCAGGCGGGGATCGCGTTTGTGGTGAGTCGCACCGAAATCGACTTCCGCGCGGCAGCCCGCTTCAATGAACTGCTGACCGTAATGACGCAAGTAACTGAAGTGAAACGCGCTTCCATGCGTTTTTCACAGCAGATCCTGGCGGCTGATGGACGGCTGATCACTCAGGCCATGGTACAGATCGCCTGTGTCAGTCATCCGCAAATGAAACCTGTTGCAATACCTGAAAAAATCAAGGGAGTGCTGTTAAGTGCACGCTGAAATTTCGTTTATTGGCCTGTTCTGGCAAGCCAGTCTGTTGGTGAAACTGGTCATGATGACCCTGATGGGCATGTCGGTCGTCTCTTGGGCGCTGATCATCCAGCGCTCCAAGGCCATCAAGGCGGCCAACCTCGCCTCGGAGCAGTTTGAAGACAGATTCTGGTCCGGGGTCGACCTCAATCGTCTCTACCAGGAGTCCTCCTCCCGTCGTGACGACATCGAAGGCATGGAAGACATCTTCTACTCCGGCTTCAAGGAGTATGCCCGCCTGCTCAAGGCCGGTGCCCGTGGTCAGGATGCGGTGATGGACGGTACCTATCGTGCCATGCGCGTCTCCCTGTCCCGAGCAGTGGACGATCTCGAGTCCAACCTGCCGGTCTTGGCGACCATCGGCTCCATCAGCCCCTATATCGGTCTGTTCGGTACCGTCTGGGGGATCATGAACGCCTTTATCGCTCTGGGTCAGGTTCAGCAGGCGACCCTGCAGATGGTGGCACCGGGTATCGCGGAGGCGCTGATCGCCACCGCCATGGGTCTGTTTGCCGCCATCCCGGCCGTTATCTTCTACAACCGCTTCACCAACAAGGTCGAACGGCTGGAAAACGCCTACGCCAACTTCATGGACGAGTTCACCACCATTCTGAACCGCCAAATCGCACAGCAGGGTGAGAAGTAATGCAAACCTATCAGCGGCTCAAACGCAAGAAGGTCGCCGAGATCAACGTGGTGCCCTATATCGACGTCATGCTGGTGCTGCTCATCATCTTCATGGCGGTCACGCCCGTGATCACGCAGGGGGTCAAGGTCGACCTGCCCCAGGCGGAGTCCGAGCAGTTGCCGGAAGACTCCAAGCCGCCTTTCATCGTCAGCGTCAATACCGAGGGTGAGTACGTCATCAAGGCCGGCGAGGCGGATGACGAACCCGTACCGAGCGGCACCCCAGAGGCGATGCAGCAGTACATCACCGAGAAGGCTATGGGCTATCTGGCCATCAACCAGAACGCGCCCGTGGTGGTCGCCGGTGACAAGTCCGTACGCTACGAGGAGGTGATCCTGCTGATGGTGGCCCTCAAGAAAGCCGGTGTGCCTCAGGTTGGTCTGATGACGGATCCGGTGAACTGACGGAGATGGATGTGAAGCGTGGTATTTCCGGTTATCTCGTCGCGTCGCTGTTGCTGCATCTGATCATCGGCATCATCCTGCTGGTCGGTGTCGACTTCAGCAAACCCAAGCGCCCCGAGTCCAAGGGACAGATCGTCAATGCGGTCATGATGGACAGCGAAATGCTGGAGCAGCAGATGCAGCAGGTCCAGCAGCAGAAGCAGGCCCAGCCCAAGGCTGCACAGCAGCAGAAGGACAAGGAAGACGCTGAGCGCGTCAAACGCGAGCTGGCACAGGAGCAGGAGCGTCTGCGTATCGCCGAGACCAAGCGCAAGCAGGCCGAAGAGGCGACCCGCAAGGCCGAAGCCGACAAGCAGAAGAAAGAGGCTGAACAGAAGCAGGCGGAAGAGAAGGCCCAGAAAGCCGAGGAAGCCCGCAAGCTGGAAGAGCAGAAGACCAAGAAGGCCGAAGCCGAACGCAAGGCGGCGGAAGAGGCCAAGGCGCTGGCGCTCAAGAAGAAAAAAGAAGAGCTGGAGAAGAAGCAGGCTGAAGAGAAAGCCAAGGCGGAAGAGGCCAAGGCCAAGAAAGCGGAAGCCGAGAAGAAGGCCAAGGCCGAAGCCGAGAAAAAGGCGAAGGCGGAAGCCGAGAAGAAAGCCAAGGCCGAGGCCGAGAAGAAGGCGAAGGAAGAGGCTGACAAGAAGGCAAAAGCTGACGCAGAGAAGAAGGCGAAGGCCGAGGCCGACAGAAAGGCCAAGATTGAGGCGGAGCGCAAGCGCAAGGCGGCCGAAGAGGCCAAGTTGCAAAAAGAGATGGAAGCCATGATGGAGCAGCAGCTGGCCGCCGAGGCCAATGCGCGCAGTCAGGCCGCATCGGCAGCCGCCAAGGGTGAGGTCGACAAGTATGCCGCCCTCATCAAGGCCACGGTCGAGCGCTACATGATTTTGGATCCCACCATGCGGGGCAAAACATGTACTATCGGTGTCAAGTTGGCCAGTAGCGGCTTCGTCATCTCGGTGGACAACGGTCAGGGTGATCCGGCGGTCTGTCGCTCCGGCAAGGCGGCGGTGCTGAAGGCCAACCAGTTGCCGGTGCCGAAGGATCCGGCGGCATTCGAATTGATGAAGGATCTACGCCTTCAGCTAGCGCCAACGATTTAAGAGAGTGTTTCTGCTTTGATTGGCAAGGGTTGTTGATCAGAGAACTGAGTCTCAAATTGGAACTGAGAGTTTAAGCCATGATAAGAAAAGTGTTTTTTGCTTTGGTTGGCTGTTTGTTGCTGGGCCAGAGTGCTCAGGCGGCCTTGGACATCGTCATCACCGGCGGTATCGACAGTGCGCGCCCCATCGCCATCGCCCCCTTCAAGTGGGAGGGCAATGGCCAGTTGCCGCAGGATATCGCGGAAGTGGTCTCCAACGACCTGATGCGCAGCGGCAAGTTCAAGCCGCTGGCTCGTGGCCAGATGCCGCAGACGCCGAGCACCAGCGGCGAGATCAACTTCGCACCCTGGGCTTCCCAGGGGGTCGAAGCCGTGGTGGTCGGCTCCATCGCCGCCGTGGGTGATGGTACCTACAAGATCAACTTCGAGCTGGTCGACGTCCTGAAAGGCCAGCTGGCCAAGACCCAGGGCGGTGAAGCGAACGGTTACATCCTGGACAGCCGCATGGCGACCATCCCGGGTGCCCAGATGCGCCAGTTTGCCCACCGCATCTCCGACATCGTCTACGAGCGTCTGACCGGTGAGCGTGGCGCCTTCCTGACTCGTCTGGCCTATGTCTCCGTGCAGCAGGGCACCCAGTTCCCGTATCAGCTGCGGATCTCCGACTACGACGGCTACAACGAGAAGACCCTGCTGCGCTCCCGTGAACCCCTGATGTCCCCGGCCTGGTCGCCGGATGGCAGCAAGCTGGCTTACGTGAGCTTCGAGAACCAGAAGTCCGAGATCTATGTGCAGGACATCTACACCCAGCAGCGCAGTCTGATCACCAGCTTCCGTGGCATCAACGGTGCGCCGGAGTGGTCTCCAGATGGTCGTCGTTTGGCTATTGTTCTGTCCAAAGATGGGCAGCCTGACATCTATGTCGTTGATGTTGCTAGCAAGCAACTCACCCGAGTCACAAATAACCGTACCATCGACACCGAACCCTCCTGGATGCCGGACGGTCAAACTTTGCTGTTCACCTCTGAACGTGGTGGCAAACCCCAGATTTATAGCGTAAATTTGGCGACTGGCATGACTCGCCGGATGACCTGGGAAGGGGATTCCAACCAGGGGGCATCCATCACACCGGACGGCAAGTCCATGGTGATGGTGACCCGGGTTCAGGGACAATATCGCATCGCTCGCCAGGATATGGAAAATGGAGCCATGCTGGTACTGACCCAGAGTGCTCTGGATGAATCGCCAAGTGTGGCTCCCAATGGCAGCATGATCATTTATGCCACCATCTATCAGGGTCGTAAGAGTCTTGCATTGGTGTCGACCGACGGTCGCTTCAAGGCAGTGCTTCCGACCAGTAGCGGTGAAATTCGTGCACCAGCTTGGTCGCCCTTCTTGAATTGATAAAAATCGATTGTTTTTTGTTTTGTTATAAAGGTTTAAGGAAATAGCATGCAACTCAATAAACTGCTCAAGGGTCTGGCCATCGCACTGCCACTGTTCACCCTGGCTGCCTGTAGCTCCTCTTCCGACTCCGACGCCGCTGGCGCCGAGTCCGGCATGACCGACGGCATGGGTGGTGTACAAACCGGCGGCGCCAACGGCATGTTGTCCCCGGAAGAGCAGATGCGTCAGAAGTTCGAAGCGCTGCAACGCGACAACGTGATCTACTTCCCGTACGATGGTTACGACATTCAGGGTCAGTACGCCGACCTGCTGGATGCCCACGCCAGCTACCTGCGTGAACGTCCGAGCGTCAAGGTACTGATCGAAGGCCACGCCGACGAGCGCGGTACGCCGGAATACAACATCGCGCTGGGTGAGCGTCGTGCCAAGGCTGTTGCCAAGTATCTGCAAACCCTGGGTGTGCAGGCCGAGCAGCTCTCCATCGTCAGCTATGGCGAAGAGAAGCCGCTGGATCTGTCCCACACCGAGGAAGCCTTTGCCAAGAACCGCCGTGCGGTCCTGGTTTACTAAGGTTTGAGTCGAACGAAGTTCGTTTATATGCAAGCGGCCATTTCGATGGCCGTTTTATTTGCACTAAACGTCAAGGTTTGATCCGAATGAAATCTGTATCAGCGAGCGACTATGCGCTGGCCGTTTTATTTGCACTAAACGCTAAGGTTTGATCCGAATGAAATCTGTGTACAAGCAAGCTGGTGTTGCGCTGGCCGTGTTGGTTGCTTTGAATGCGCAAGCGGCAGCACCCGTGAGCGATCTGAGCGGGGATTCTGGCAGCAGCGGCGTAGTGCTGAGCGGCAACAATGGTGCCATCGTACCGACCGGCAGCCTGGAAGACCGGGTTGCTCTGCTGGAGCGTACCCTCAACGCCCGTCTGCGTCTGCAGGCCGAACTGCAGCAACAGGTCGACTCCCTGCAAGGGGAGGTCTCCGAGCTGCGTGGTCAGCTGGAACAGCAGACCTACCAGATGGAGCAGTCCCAGGAGCGCCAGCGCCAACTCTACCAGGAGCTCGACAAGGTGGCCAACAGCCAGCCTGCCGCCGCGCCCGCAACACCTGCTGCAGGTGCTGCAACGCCTCCTGCCGCGGCTGCCAACTACTCCACCAACCAGGATGAGAACCAGGCCTACGACGCGGCCGTGAACATGGTGCTCAAGGAGAAGAACTACGACAAGGCCATTCCTGCCTTCGAAGGGTTCATCAAGCAGTTCCCGAACTCCAGCTATGTTCCCAATGCCCACTACTGGCTTGGCCAGCTGATGTTCAACAAGGGCGACAGGGCGGGGGCCGCGAGCCAGTTCTCCACGGTGGCGAACAAATACAGCAAGTCACCCAAGCGGGCCGATGCCCTGCTGAAACTCGGCATGCTCGCCCAGCTTGACGGCAAAAAAACAGAGGCCAAGGCCTTCTATGAGCAGGTGATCAAGGGTTACCCCAACACCTCGCCGGCCCAGCTGGCCAAACAGAGTCTGGCCAAGCTGTGACATTGCTGCATGTCACTGTTTTCGTAACACTCTTGTAAAGAACTCTCTGCTTTGTATGCGCAGTGAACAATCAGATTTAATTTAAGATTTTTCTATTGCGCCAGGATGATAAATCCGTAATATAGGCCGCCGTCAGAGCCGGAGCAGTAATGCAGTCGGCACTGGTCGTGGTGAGGGTCGTTAGCTCAGTCGGTAGAGCAGTTGACTTTTAATCAATTGGTCGCTGGTTCGAATCCAGCACGACCCACCATCATTTCAGTCATATCCCAGGTCGTTTAGCTCAGCTGGGAGAGCACCTCCCTTACAAGGAGGGGGTCACTGGTTCGAGCCCAGTAACGACCACCATGCTTTAAAAAATGATTTCGATGGGTCGTTAGCTCAGTCGGTAGAGCAGTTGACTTTTAATCAATTGGTCGCTGGTTAGCACCTCCCTTACAAGGAGGGGGTCACTGGTTCGAGCCCAGTAACGACCACCATATTGAAAAGCCCGCAGCGATGCGGGCTTTTTCGTTTCCGTCTCCCATCAGGTTCGCAGTCGATCCAGCTCGCTTGCCAGGGTGGTGGCCGCCTGTTCCAGTGCCTCGCTCAGGCGCTGGCTGGCATTGGCCTCTTGTCCCAGGGTGGTGGCGGCGTCACCGATGCGCATCAGGTTCTGGTTGATGGTGTCGCTCACGGCACTCTGCTGCTCGGCGGCGGTCGCTACCTGGCTGATGTGATCATGGATCTGCTGGATCTGGGTGACCACCTGATTGAGTGCCTCGAAGGCCTGCTCCGTGCCTTCAACCGTGCTCACCGAGCGGGCGATCCCTGTGCTCATCAGCTGCTGGCTGCTGGTGACCTCGGTTTGCAGGCTGCCGATGAGCTGCCCTATCTCGTCGGTGGATGAGCGGGTCTTGTTGGCCAGCGCCCTCACCTCGTCCGCCACGACGGCAAAGCCCCTGCCCATGTCGCCGGCCCGAGCCGCCTCGATGGCTGCGTTGAGGGCCAGCAGATTGGTCTGTTCGGCAATGGCCCGGATCACATCGAGAATGTGGCTGATATTGGTGCTGCGCTGGGCGACCTGGGCGACCGCCTTGTCGGCCTGATGCATGTCCTCGACCAGGGTATGGATCTCGCTGCGGGCCCTGCTCAAGGTCTGCTGGGCCGTGCTGACATGGTGGGTCGCCGCTTCCGACTCCTGCGCCGCCTGTTCCGCATAGCCCGCCACGCTGACTGCCGTGGTGCTCATCTCGTGCATGGCGCTGACCACGCTCTCCAGCTCCAGGCTCTGATCATCCAGGCTGCTGCGCATGGCATCGGCCGTCTGTTTCATGCCCCTGGCCTGCTGATGCACCTGTTGCCCAATCTGCTTGCTGCCCTGCACCATGGCCCTCAGCTTGCCGAGGAAGGCATTGAGATGCCTGCCCAGCTCGATGAGCTCCTGGTGGGTGTCGATACGCATCTGCTGGGTCAGGTCGCCCTCATTGCTGGCGAGGTGGGAGACGTGGCGGCTGATGAGGGAGAGGGGCGCCGTGATGGTCTGGATGAACCAGACAAGCAGGCCCAGGGCCACCAGGGTGATGACAACGATGGCAACCAGCTGCTGCTGCTGGGTAGCCTGCAACAGGCTGCCGAGCTGCTGGCTGATGGTGTTGGCCTGGCTGAGGGCGAGGGCCTTGGGCACCTTGATCATCAGCCACCACTGGTTGTCGGCAGCCTCGATCCGTATGGGCTGCTGCAAGATGAAATCGCTGTCGGTATCGGCGGGGCGTCCATTCGGGGCAACCAGTCCGGCCTCTGTCAGGGGGCGCCCCAGTTTGTCCGAATGGCGGTTGCTGCCGACGATGAAGCCCGCCTTGCTGACCAGGGTGACCTCGGCCTGGTTGTCATAGAGGCTCTTGCCAAGGTGCTCGGCCAGTTGCTGGAAGATGGGCAGGTTCATGTCGACCCCGGTGATCCCGGCAAACTTGCCATCCTTGAGGACGGGCACCGTCAGGCTGGTCATCAGCATCTTCTGACCAGGGCTTATCTCGTAGAGATAAGGTTCCATCAGGCAGGGGCGACGTGTCTCGCGACCGCAGAGATACCACTCGCTGTTGCGAATGCCGAATTCATTGCGCGAGGTGTCGAACTTGGCGTCACTGGTGGCGGCATCTATGGTCTGCTGCGCGATGTTTCCGTTCTGTTCCCGGGTGAAATAGACCTCCAGGCTGCCCTTGCCGGCAACCGAATGGCTGGCGCCCGTCTGCCACTCGGCGTCCTGTCCGTCGTAACCGTTGGGTTCGAACTGGGCGTAGATGGAGCTGATCCCGTTTGCCTGGTGCAGGCGGCTGCCAAGTAGGAGCTCCACTTGCGGGCGACTCAGCCGCTGGTCCGGCTGGGCCATGCTTCCTTCAAGCTGCGCCGCCATGCCGAGCGGTATCTGATAGGCCTGCTGCAACTGGTCTTCGATCTGCACGGCATACCGCTCTGCCTGGAATTGCAGGGAACGGGAAACCTCCTGCTCCAGGGCGCCACGGGTCTGCGCCATGATGTCATCGCGCAGGCCGTTCAGCGAGGAGGACTGTATCCATGTCATGGCGACGCCACTGGCGAGAAAAAGTCCCAGCGTGAGCAACAACAACTTGGTCTTGAGCGAACGTTGTTTCATTCGACAACTCCTTTTGGCAAGAATGACAACGATATGGTCGGAGCGGGTCCTGACAGTTGTACTGTACTGGATTTGTTGATGGGTTTGTGCACGGCTTCTGGTTATAATTTTGGCCTTCCCGAGCGTTGATGGAACAGTCGCAATGAGCAATGCACTGAGCAGTATTCCGCCGGTAGTCGAGATGGACTACCCCTTCCCGGCCAAACCACAGCCCCTGACTCCCGAGCAGAAGGCGACCCTGATCGCCGAGATCAAGGTGCTGCTCGAGGCGCGCCAGGCCGTGCTGGTTGCCCATTACTACACGGATCCCGAGATCCAGGCCCTGGCAGAAGCCACCGGTGGCTTCGTGGGTGACTCCCTGGAGATGGCCCGCTTCGGTCGCGACCATGCGGCCCAGACCCTGATCGTGGCCGGTGTGCGCTTTATGGGAGAGACCTCCAAGATCCTGAGCCCCCACAAGCGGGTGCTGATGCCGACGCTGGAGGCCGAGTGCTCCCTCGATCTGGGTTGTCCCATCGACCAGTTCTCCGCCTTCTGCGATGCCCACCCCGATCACATCGTGGTGGTCTATGCCAATACCTCGGCAGCGGTGAAAGCTCGGGCCGACTGGGTGGTCACCTCCAGCATTGCGCTGGAGATCGTCGAACATCTGGACAGTCAGGGTCACAAGATCATCTGGGGCCCGGACAGACACCTCGGCGCCTACATCGAGAAGAAGACAGGGGCCGAGATGCTGCGCTGGCAGGGTCACTGCATCGTGCACGACGAGTTCAAGGCCAAGGCGCTGCGCGAGCTCAAGGCCCAGAACCCGGATGCCGCCGTGCTGGTGCACCCGGAGTCCCCGGCCTCCGTCATCGAGCTGGCGGATGCGGTGGGTTCCACCAGCCAGCTCATCAAGGCCGCCAAAGAGCTGCCCCAGCAGAAACTGATCGTGGCGACCGATCGCGGCATCTTCTACAAGATGCAGCAGGCCTGCCCGGAGAAAGAGATGGTGGAAGCGCCCACTGGTGGTGATGGTGCCACCTGCCGCAGCTGCGCCCACTGTCCCTGGATGGCGATGAACGGCCTGGTGGCCATCAAGGAGGCCCTGACCGACGGCGCCGAGCGTCACGAGATCCATGTGGATGAGGCACTGCGTCTCAAAGCGCTTGTCCCGCTCGACCGCATGCTGGATTTCGCCGCCGAGCTCAAGCTCAAGACCCAGGGCAACGCCTGACTGACGCTGATGGCAAGATGCAAAGAGGGCTCCCGCGGGAGCCCTCTTTATTTATCCGTCATCTGTATCGTCAGATGATGACGGTGGAGAAGCTGTACTCCTCGTCGGGCGGGACGGTGATCCCGTCCTCGGCGGTGATGGCCGCCTCGACACAGAGCATGGTGCGATAACCGTCGTCACTCATGTCGGCCATGGCGCTGGCCCCTTCCTGCCAGGGGGTCCAGACCACCACGCTGTCGTGGTTGCCGTTGACCACCCGGGTGGTGCGCTCATCATCCTGCACGCTGACCATGGGATCGGGCTGGCGGTAGATGCGATCCATGGCTGCGGTGACGGTCAGCGCTCCCTGTTGCAGTTCGTTTCGGCCGGTCAGCTTGTCCAGATAGGGTTTGCCGAGGCCGGTCACGGTCACCGCTTCCGGCGCACTGATCTGCAGGTAGGTGTGCAGGGCGGCATTGTAGGTGAGCGCTGACTTGCCGGTGTTGCGGGTGGTCAGCACCAGGGAAAGCTCCTTGCCGACCAGTACGTCCAGCTCCAGCTCGAAGGCATGGGGCCAGAGCGTCCTGCTGGCATCGTTGTCACGCAGGGAGAGGTGGACGAGTGTGCCATCCCCGTGATCGGAGACCCCATCCAGCGTCCACAGGCAGTTGCGTGCGAAGCCATGAGCCGGCTTGCCGCTGCCAACGCGAGCGGGGGAGGGTCCGAACCAGGGCCAGCAGAGGGGAATGCCGCCGCGAATGGGCTTGCTGCCATCCAGTATCGCCTTGTCGCTGAGCCAGAGAGAGGCCGGCTCACCATGGCGTTGGTAACGCAGCACGTGGGCGCCAAACAGGCTTATCTCGGCCCTGGCGTGCTCATTGTCTATGGTCAGCAGGGGCAGGCCATCCTGGCTCAGGGTGCAGTGGGCAGTCAGCGTACGTGTCGGTGTCATAAAGGCTCCAGTGCTCGGGGACATTCAGAAAGGGTCCGTGATTCAGAATACAAAAAGGCGGCCATTGGCCGCCTTTTTTCAAGCTACGCGATTGCGCATCCCAAATTACTTGGAGATGTGAGCGATCAGGTCCAGAACCTTGCTGGAGTAGCCCATTTCGTTGTCGTACCAGGAGACGACTTTCACGAAGGTCTTGTTCAGCTGGATACCAGCCTTGGCATCGAACACGGAAGTCTGACGCTCACCCAGGAAGTCGGTGGAAACCACTTCGTCTTCGGTGTAGCCCAGCACGCCCTTCATGGCGCCTTCGGAAGCAGCCTTCATGGCCTGGCAGATTTCAGCGTAGGACGCTTCTTTCTTCAGGTTGACGGTCAGGTCAACAACGGACACGTCCGGAGTCGGAACGCGGAAGGCCATGCCGGTCAGCTTGCCGTTCAGTTCCGGGATGACCACGCCAACAGCCTTGGCAGCACCGGTAGAGGACGGGATGATGTTCTGAGCCGCACCGCGGCCACCGCGCCAGTCTTTGGCAGACGGACCATCAACGGTCTTCTGGGTAGCAGTGGTAGCGTGAACGGTGGTCATCAGGCCGGATTCGATACCGAAGGTATCGTTCAGAACCTTGGCGATGGGGGCCAGGCAGTTGGTGGTGCAGGAAGCGTTGGAAACGATGTCCTGGCCAGCGTAGGAATCCTGGTTGACGCCCATGACGAACATCGGGGTAGCGTCTTTGGACGGACCGGTCAGTACGACTTTCTTGGCGCCGGCAGCGATGTGTTTGCGAGCGGTTTCGTCGGTCAGGAACAGACCGGTTGCTTCGGCAACAACGTCAACACCGATTTCGCCCCATTTCAGGTTGGCCGGGTCACGTTCAGCGGTAACACGTACGGTTTTGCCGTTGACGATCAGGTTGCCGTCTTTGACTTCAACAGTGCCCTTGAAGCGACCGTGAGTGGAGTCGTACTTCAGCATGTAAGCCATGTAGTCAACGTCGATCAGGTCGTTGATACCAACCACTTCGATGTCAGCACGCTCAGCGGCCAGACGGAAAACGAAACGACCGATACGGCCAAAACCGTTAATACCTACTTTGATAGTCATAATTGGTTACCTAACTGTTCAGTAGTCAAAGAAAATTCCGTTTGTAAATTTACTAGAACTCCCTCGCGAGTCAACCAACAATCTGCGCGAAATTGCGCTATATCATGAAAAACTGTGAAATTTATTTTCGGTTTATGTAACTGGCTACCAACTTTTGTTGAATGCATCATCAGCAAAGTCGGTGGCAGAGAACAACAATAGTGCCTGCCCGGTCACACATCCAGCCGGGGAGATATGTAAAAATGTGCGCGGTTTAGCATGGCCAAAGAGCCACTGTTCAAGTACCAACCATAAAAATTAATCACAAAATAGCGTAGACAGAATCCACAGCGGGAATTCTCAAACTATGACCACCCTGATTGAACAGCTGGCTGCCGCCAAAGGCATTGCCAGTGAGTATGTTGATGCCTGGGGCCAGCCGGCCCTGGTATCGGAAGAGAGCAAGGCCGCCATGCTGGGCGCCATGGGCTACCGCGTCGATGACGAGGCCGCCCTGTCCGAACAGCTTGAGCAGGAGCACCGCCAGCACTGGCTGCGCGCGCTGGATCCCGTGATGGTGGTCCGCAGCGGCGACGCCGTTACTCTTGAGGTTCGCCTCCCCATCGAATTCGTCAACGATGCCCTCACCTGGCAGCTCCAGCAGGAGCAGGGTGCAGTGCTGTCCGGTCAACTCACTCCCATCGAGGGTGAGCTGGTCGGGGTGGCCGAGTTCGAGGAGATGGAGTGTCAGGCCTATCGCGTCACCCTGGATGTGCAGCCTGCGCTGGGTTATCACCAGCTCATCCTGCTGGAAGAGGGCAATGACGAGCCGCTGGCCACCATGCGTCTCATCGTCGCCCCCAAGTCCTGCTACAAGCAGGCGCCCATCGCCAATGGTCGCAAGGTGTGGGGCCCGAGCGTCCAGCTCTACTGCCTGCGCAGCCGCCACAACTGGGGCATCGGCGATTTCAGCGATCTCGGCCAGCTGGTTGAGAATGCCGCCGCCTGGGGAGCCCACTTCGTCGGTCTCAACCCCATTCATGCCCTCTATCCGGCGAACCCGGAGAGTGCCAGCCCTTACAGCCCCTCTTCCCGTCGCTGGCTCAACGTCGCCTATATCGATGTGGAAGCGGTGCCCGAATTCGTGGGCAACGATCGCCTGAAAGCGGAAGTGGCGAGCCCGGCCTTCCAGCAGCACCTCACCTCCCTGCGGGTCAAGGACAATGTGGATTACACCGGCGTCATCCAGACCAAGATCGGGATGCTGCGCCAGGTGTTCGACCAGGCCAGCTTCAGCGCCGAGCGTCAGGCTGCGTTCGATGCCTTCGTGGCTGCCGGCGGTGACAGCCTGCAACAGCAGGCAGCGTTTGACGCCCTGCAGGCCCACTTCTATGCCAAGGGCGAGAATGCCTGGGGCTGGCCGGTCTGGCCCGAGGCGCTGCGCGATTACCACAACCCCGAAGTGGCGGCCTGGATGGCCGAGCACCAGCAGGATGTGGCCTTCTATCTCTATCTGCAGTTCCTGGCTGACGAGCAGCTGGCCCGGGCCGATGCCCGCGCCAAGGCCGCCGGCATGGTGATGGGGATCTACCGGGATCTGGCGGTCGGCGTCTCCGAAGGTTCCACCGAGATCTGGGCAAACCGGGATCTCTACTGCCCGAAAGCCTCGGTCGGTGCGCCGCCCGACATTCTCGGCCCCCTCGGCCAGAACTGGGGCCTGCCCCCCATGAACCCGAACCAGCTGTTCGAGGCCGCCTACCAGCCCATGGTGGATCTGTTCCGCGCCAACATGCGCTCCTGCGGCGCCCTGCGCATCGACCACGTGATGGCCTTGCTGCGCCTGTGGTGGGTGCCGCCCGGAGAGTCGGCCGCCAAGGGGGCCTACATCTATTATCCGGTGAACGATCTGCTGGGGATCCTGGCCCTCGAGTCTCATCGCAACCAGTGCCTGCTGATCGGCGAGGATCTGGGGACCGTGCCGGAGGGGATCGACGTGACCCTGAAAGAGAACGGCGTCCACTCCTACAAGGTGTTCTTCTTCGAGCGCTCCAAGGACGATGGTGGCTTCATCTCCCCGGCGCACTACGCCGAGCAGGCGATGTCCGCCCTGACCACCCACGACATGCCGACCCTCAAAGGCTTCTGGCACTGCGACGATCTGGCGCTGGGACGCGAACTGGGCCTGTACCCGGATGAAGACGTACTCAAGACCCTGTATGCTGATCGCCACCAGGCCAAGCAGCGGATCCTTGACAGCCTGCATGCTCATGGGGTCATCTCTGGCAATATCAGTCACGACGTGAACTGGGTCGGCATGAATACCGAGCTCAACCACGGTCTGCAACTGCACATGTCCCGCGGCAGCTGTGCCCTGTTCAGCACCCAGCTCGAAGACTGGCTGGAGATGGACAAGCCGGTCAACGTGCCGGGTACCAGCTACGAGTACCCCAACTGGCGTCGCAAGCTCTCCCGGGATCTGGAGGATATCTTCGCCGACGAGGCGCTCAAGAATCTGGCGGGCAAGATGAGCCGGGCCCGTGACGAGGCCAGCCGTTGAGCCTTGAACGCCAACATGTGACTCACTTTCATCCGCTTCGGCTTCGGCCGAAGCGGATGTTCAGCCATCAAAGGAAATGTCGATGCCCGTTGAACGTTTGGTTGCCGCCCGCTGTGCCGATCCCTTCTCCCATCTAGGCCTGCTGGCCAATCCGGATGGGCCAGGCCTGAAACTCACCGCCTGGTTGCCCGATGCACTCGAGGTCCGGGTCAGGGATCTCAAGTCAGGCAAGATAGTTGCCACCCTGACCGCCGCTGACGAAGCGGGCCTCTTTGAAACTGTTTTCACCCGCCGCAAGAATCCCTTCCCCTACCAGCTCATCGCGACCTACGCCGACGCCAGTGCCGACATCATCGACCCCTATCAGTTCCAGGCTGCCGCCTGGGAGGGGTTGGCGGAACTCACCTGGCAACCGGAAAACCTCTACCACACCCTCGGCGCCCAGTTGCGCACCGTGACGCACCTCGGCCAGCAGGTGGAAGGGGTCCGTTTTGCGGTCTATGCGCCGAGCGCCACGGCGGTGAGCCTCATCGGCGATTTCAACTTCTGGGATGGCCGCCGTCACCCCATGCAGCGCAGCCAGTGCGGCCACTGGGTGCTGTTCGTGCCGGGGCTCAAGGCCGGGGATCGCTACAAGTTCGAACTCAAGGACCCAGCGGGCAATCGCCTGCCCCACAAGAGCGACCCGGTGGGCTTCTACAGCGAGCAGTACCCCTCGTTCGCCTCCGTGGTCTATGACCATGGCCAGTACCAGTGGCAGGACGCCGCCTGGCGCGAGAGTCAGCTCAATGACAAGCGCGAGCAGCCCCTCTCCATCTACGAGCTGCATGTGGGCTCCTGGAAGCGTCACTCCAACGGCGACAGCCTGAGCTGGCGCGAGCTGGCGGTGGAACTGGTGGATTACATCAAGGAGATGGAGTACACCCACATCGAGCTGCTGCCGGTCTCCGAGCACCCCTTCAGCGGCTCCTGGGGCTACCAGCCGGTGGGCATGTTCTCCCCCACCAGTCGCTACGGCACGGCCGACGATTTCAAATACTTCGTGGATCAGTGCCACCAGGCGGGGATCGGCGTGATTCTGGATTGGGTGCCCGCCCACTTCCCGTCCGATGCCCACGGCCTGGCCCGCTTCGACGGCACGCCGCTCTACGAGTACGAAGATCCGCGCCGTGGCTGGCACCCGGACTGGAACTCCTACATCTATGACTTCGGTCGCGACACCGTGCGCCAGTTCCTGGTGGCCAGCGCCCTGTTCTGGCTCGACAAGTTCCACATCGACGGCCTGCGGGTGGATGCGGTCGCCTCCATGCTCTATCTGGATTATTCCCGCAACGCCGGTGAGTGGGTGCCCAACGTCGATGGCGGCAACCACAACTACGAGGCGATCAGCCTGTTGAAGTGGACCAACGAGGAGGTGTACGGCAAGTACCCCCACGCCATGACCATCGCCGAGGAGTCCACCGCCTTTGCCGGGGTCTCCCGTCCCACCTTCCTCGGCGGCCTGGGGTTTGGCTTCAAGTGGAATATGGGCTGGATGCACGACACCCTCAGCTACATGCAAAAAGAGCCCATTCACCGTCGCTACCACCACAACGACATGACCTTCTCCATGGTGTACCACTATGACGAGAACTTCATTCTGTCCCTCTCCCACGACGAGGTGGTCCACGGCAAGCACTCCCTGCTCTACAAGATGCCGGGGGACGAGTGGCAGCAGGCCGCCAACCTGCGCGCCTACATGGGCTTCATGTATGCCCACCCCGGCAAGAAGCTCAACTTCATGGGCACCGAGATCGCCCAGAGCAACGAGTGGAATCATGATGCCCAGCTGCCCTGGCACCTGTTGCAGTACCCCAGGCACGGCGGCCAGCAGCGGTTGATCCGGGATCTCAACCACCTCTATCGTCATGAACCTGCCTTGTACCAGGCGGATTATGAACAGGCCGGTTTCCGCTGGCTGGATCACAACGATGCCGACAACAGCATCTTCGCCTGGCTGCGGGCCGACAAGCTGGGGGCCCATCCGCTGGTGGTGGCCTGCAACTTCACCCCGGTGCCGCGCATCGGTTACCGTCTCGGGGTGCCGTCTGCCGGTCGCTATCGGGTGGTGCTCAACACCGACAGCGAGCATTACTGGGGCAGCAACTATGATGTGGGTCTGGTCTTCGTCGCCGAGGCGACCCCCTGGCAGGGGATGGCACACAGCCTGGTGCTGGACTTGCCGCCGCTCGCGACCTTGTTCATCAAACAGGAGTCCTGATGTTTGAAATGGAAAACGGGGTAGATCACCCGCTTGGCGCCCGTCTGGACGAGACAGGCTGCCACTTCTGTGTCTGGGCTCCCCAATCGGACAAGGTGGAGCTCTGCCTGTTCGACGACGAGGAGCAGGAGCTGGCGCGTCTCCCCTTGCCCGGTCGGCGCGGTCAGTACTGGTTCGGCCACGTGCGCGGGGTCAAGGCCGGTCAGCGCTATGGCTACCGGGTGCATGGCTCTCCCCAGGAGGGGTTGCTGTTCGACCCGGACAAGCTGCTGATAGACCCCTATGCCCGTGCGCTCAGCCGTGCCACCCACTGGGACGATGCCCTCTACGACGGGGACAGCGCGGCCATGGTGGGCAAGTCGGTGGTGGTGGACGATGCCTTCGACTGGCAGGGAGTCGGCAAGCCCGGCATCCCGCCGGAGCGGGTCGTGCTCTACGAGACCCACGTCAAGGGGTTCACCCGCCAGCACCCCGGCATCCCCAAGGCGTTGCAGGGCACCTATCTGGGCATCAGCCACCCGCTGATGATCGAGCATCTGCAGGGGCTGGGGGTGACCTCGGTCCAGCTGATGCCGGTGGCGGCCTTCATGTCCGAGCCCAGGCTCGAGCAGCTGGGGCTCACCAACTACTGGGGCTACAACCCCATCGCCTTCTTCGCGCCCGAACCGCGCTACGGGGCGAAGGATGCGGTAACCGAGTTCAAGACCATGGTGCGCGAGCTGCACCGGGCGGGGCTCGAGGTGATCCTGGATGTGGTCTACAACCACACCGCGGAGTCCGGCTTCGACGGCCCCATGCTCTCCCTCAAGGGGTTTGACAACGCGGGTTACTACGCCTTCGAGTCGGGGGCCCACGGTCCGGATTACCATCGCCACGCCAACGTCACCGGCTGCGGCAACAGCGTCAATCTGGATCACCCCAATACCCTGCGACTGGTGCTCGATGCCCTGCGCTACTGGGTCACCGAGATGCAGGTGGACGGTTTTCGCTTCGATCTGGCGGTCACCCTGGCGCGGGAAGCGGGGGAGTTCGATCCCATGAGCGCCTTCTTCAAGGCCATGATGGCGGATCCCGTGCTGGCGCGGGTCAGGCTCATCGCCGAACCCTGGGACATCGGCCCCTTCGGCTACCGGCTGGGTCAGTTCCCGAGCCAATGGCTGGAGATCAACGATCGTTACCGCGACACGGTGCGCGCCTTCTGGCGCGGGGATGCGGGCAAGATGGGGGATTTTGCCACCCGTCTGGTGGGCTCGCGGGATCTCTTCCCGAAGAACTGGCGCTCCCCCCACACCAGCGTCAACTACCTCTGCTATCACGACGGCTTCACCCTCGAGGATCTGGTCTCCTACAACCAGCGCCACAACCAGGCCAACGGCGAGGACAACCGGGACGGTCACGGCAACAACCTCTCCAGCAACCACGGGGTGGAGGGGCCGACCCTGGACCCGCGCATCAACAACCTGCGCCAGCAGCAGAAGCGCAACCTCATCGCCACCCTGCTGCTGTCACAGGGGACGCCCCACTTCCTGGCCGGGGACGAGATGGGCCGCAGCCAGCTCGGCAACAACAACGCCTACTGTCAGGACAACCAGATAAGCTGGGTGAACTGGCAACTGCGCCCGGAGGACGAGCGGCTGCTTGCCTTCACCCGCCAGATGATGGCGCTGCGGGCGGAGTCCGGGGTCTTCTCCAACCTGCAACTGAGCGACGACGGCTGGAACGGCAAGGCGACCAGCTGCCACCAGGTGAACTGGTATCACCCGGACGGCCATCAGCTCACCGATCAGGACTGGCACGCCCCCATGGGGCAGGCGTTTGCCATGGACATCGGCATGATCGGCTGCACCGGGGAGCGCTGGTACGTGCTGTTCAACGCCAGCGACTATGACATTCAGTTCCGCCTGCCGCCGCCGGGGGAGGGCATGGAGTGGATCCAGACCATCGACACCGCCACCAACGACGGTCTGCCCTTCCTGCCGGACGACATCAAGCGGCAGGTGGCGGTGGGGCGTGCCCACTCCCTCAAGCTGCTGGAGCGGGTCGCCCTGCCGGCGGCGGTGCTGGCGAGCGAAGGGGTGGTGGCAGCGGATGTTGTCGCCGTGTTGCCAACGGGATCACAGTTCCCGCTGGCGGGGTAGAGCCAGGCGCCCTGACTGGGTATGCTGGGCACCGTTATCAGTGGTGAGGAGCCGGAATGAGCAGTAACAACCCTGAACAGTGGCGCGACAAGCTGAGTGCAGAGCAGTTCCACGTCTGCTGGGAGAAAGGGACCGAGCGTCCCTACAGCGGTGCCCTGCTGCACAACCGCAAGAGCGGCGATTACCACTGCGTCTGCTGTAAGCAGGTGCTGTTCCACTCAGGAGCCAAGTTCGACGCGGGCTGCGGCTGGCCCTCGTTCGACCGGGCCATCGAGGGGACGGTGACCTACACCGAGGACAACAGCCACGGCATGAAGCGGGTGGAGATCACCTGCAGTCAGTGCGGCTCCCACCTCGGCCACGTCTTCCCCGACGGGCCGACCGAGACCGGCCAGCGCTACTGCGTCAACAGCCTGAGCCTGGATTTCGAGCCCGACGCCTGATCCCCGACACGACCAGCGGCGCCTCCCTTCGGAGGCGCCGCTTTTTTATCTCCCCCTGTCAGGTGCCGGGCTATGCCAGCGGCAGGTAGATGTCGGTGACCAACTCATGGGTGGGCACCTCGTGTACAAAGTTGTGGTAGTGGAAGAAGAGCGGAAAATCCCGCAGCTCTTCGCCGCTGGCGGGCAGCCAGTCGCGGTAGAGCGCCCGGGCGCAGTCGGCCAGGAGGTCGTGGGAGCCGTGGTGGCGTACCACGGCGCAGCGCCCGGCCGGGATGAGGGCATTCTTCACGCCCCACTCATTGTCCTCGGCGACGGGGGACTCGACGCTGCCACAGAGGGTAAAGCGAAACGCCGCACCCTCCGTCGTGGCGGGGTCGTCCGGCGCCAGGCCATAGGTCCGGCTGGTGGCGACCGGGGAGCCGCCCGTGGCCTTGCGCCACTGGATGAAGCGCGCCGCGGTGTCGTTGATGCGCTCGGGCAGGCCCTGATGGGTCAGGGCGGCGACGGCGGTCTGCGGGAATTGGATGATGTCGACTCGCATGGGGTCAATCCTCTTTGTGGGGGGCCGTGGCAGGCAGCGATGCCAGTTGGCCCAGTCCGGGTGCTGCCTGAACTGGCTGGGCGTCAGGCCGAACGTCTGCTTGAAGGCGCGACTGAAAGATTCGCCATGCTGGAAGCCGGCATCGAGGGCGATATCAGTCACCTTGTCCAGAGGAGCGAATGCCAACCGGTAAGAGGCCCGCTTCAGCCGCAGCAGCTGGATGTAACGCCCCAGCGGCACGCCGCAGTAAGCGGCAAATTGCCGATGAAAGTGAAAGGGCGAAAAGTGCGCCACGGCGCTGAGCCGCTCCAGCGACAGGTCGTCGTCGAGATGGCGCTCGATGTGCTCTGTCACCGTTTGAAAGCGTCGGCGGTAGGCCTCTGTCTGGTTGTGATCCATGGTCTCTCCTCTGTGCTGCCCACTATCGGCCAACGGGCCCGAGCTGTCCTGACGGATCTTGCTCTCTTTGCCTCCCCTCGGGGAGAAGAGCCATGACCGACAGCCCGGCGGGCGCTGCCTGACTTGTCGCGGGTTCGTCAGGCCAGCAGCAGGGCAGCCCCCGTCAGCAGGGCGGCGAGGGGCAGAACGGGGAGCCGTGGCACCCGCAGCAGGTAGAAGCCGACGGCGGCCAGCGCCAGATCGGTGGGGGAGAGCACGGCGCTCTGCCACACCGGCTGATAGAGGGCCGCCAGCAGCAGCCCCACCACGGCGGCGTTGATGCCGGCCACGGCCCCCGCCAGACGGGGGCGGGCCAGCCAGTGCTGCCAGCAGGGGCCCAGCGCCCAGAGCAGCAAGAAACCCGGCAGGAAGAGCGCCAGGGTCGCCAGCAGCGCCCCGATGAGGGGAGTGGCGGGCAGCAGTACGGCGCCCAGGTAGGTGGCCAGGGTGAACATGGGGCCGGGTACCAGCTGGGCCAGGCCGTAGCCGGTCAGGAACTGCTGCTCGCTCAGGTGGTGACCCAGGCTCTCCTGCAACAGGGGCAGCACCACGTGGCCACCGCCAAACACCAGGCTGCCTGCCCGGTAAAAGTCGGCCAGCAACTGGCTGACGGGGCCGCTCGCCACCAGGGGCAGGCCGACGAACAGCAGGGCGAACAGCAGCAGGGTCGGCCAGTGAGGCTGGCGAGCCGGAGTGGACGTGGGGCCCTGACTCCCCGGGTGCGGCTCGCACAAGGCACAGAGCAGGGCCGCACCGAGCAGCATGGCGACCTGGGTCAGAAGACCGGGGGCGCACCAGAGGGCGGCGGCGGTGGCCACCATGACCCCCTGTTGCAGCGCGGTCTTGCAGAACTGGCGGCTCATGGTGAGCACGGCATCCGCCACCACGACGAGCGCCAGCAGCTTGAGGCCGTGCAGGGCGGCGTCCAGCCAGAAGTTGCCCGCAAGCTGACCCAGACCGACGGCGGCCGCCAGCAATAGCAGGAAGGAGGGGAGGGTAAAGCCGACGAAGGCGGCCAGGGCGCCGCCGATGCCGGCACGGTGGCGGCCGATGGCAAAGCCGAGCTGGCTGGAGGCCGGACCCGGCAGCAGTTGGCACAGGGCCAGCAACTGGGCGAACTCCCCCTGGTTCAGCCAGCCCAGCCGCTGGACAAAGGTGCGCTGAAAATAGCCGATATGGGCGGCCGGCCCGCCAACACTGATGCACCCCAGCCACAAGAACTGCATGAACACCTGTCCCATCTTCCCCTCCTCGTCATCATCCTGGCCCGGATAATATGACAAAAAAGTGACAGTTTGGTGACAGTACGCCCTCCCGCGCTGCCTGCCATCAACAGGGGCTGGCGGGGTGGCGGGTCGCCTCCGCCAACAGACGAGAGGTACCGGTATGACGCGCGGCAGCCTGCCGGTGAGGGTCAGGGGGCAGGTTGTGCCTGGGGCAGGTAGCATTGTCCCGCCAGCCAGCAGGCGATGGACTGGCGACTGGCATCGAAGTGAGGCTCGGGCAGAGTGTGCGGGTCGCACCAGATCCAGCCCTCGCATTTTTCCGGCTCCAGCAGTTGCGGCTCCCCGTCCACCTCTGCCAGCAGGGTGACCGAGATGTAGTGCAGGCCGCTCTCGCGCCAGGTCTCCAGGTTGTTGGTGACGGCGATGACGCGAGGCTGGCGGATGACGAAGCCGGTCTCCTCCGCCACCTCCCGGATGGCTGCCGACTCGAAGGTTTCCCCCAATTCCAGATGACCACCTGCGATGGACCAGTAGGGGGCATGGCTGCCCTTGCGCTTGCCAAGCAGTACCTGGCCCTGGCCATTGATGAGAATGACGCCGACACCGACGCGGGGATAGGGGGTAGACATAGGGGAGGCTCCTTGCTGAGACGGCGGGGTGCGCCAGGGAAAACGGGCCCATCTTAGGGGGATGGGCCCGTTGTGCAAGCCGCCTGTTCAAGGGCGATCGGATGCCGATTTTCCATCGCTTAAACGGATGGGTCTGGCGACATTCTATCTGTTAAATAGATGGGAAATGCCCCCGGATCAGGGCAGTCTGACCAGCATCTTGCCGGTATTGCGGCCCTGGAACAGTCCGATAAAGGCTTGCGGCATGCTGGCCAGCCCCTCGCTGATGGTCTCCTCGGCCTGGAGGGTGCCCGCTTCGAAGGCCGGCATGGCCTCGGCCAGGAACGCCCCGTAGTGTTGCCAGTGATCGGAGACCAGCAGCCCCTGCATGAGGATGCGCTTGCGGATCACCTGGGAGAGGTTGCGCGGGCCGCTAGCCTGGCCGTTGCTGTTGTACTGCTCGATGAGGCCGCACAGCACGATGCGCCCGTGCACCACCAGGTGGTTGAGGGCGGCATCCAGCATGGCGCCCCCCACGTTCTCGAAGTAGACGTGGATGCCTTCGGGGGCGAGGCGGGCCAGCTCGGCGTCGAGATCCGGGGTCTCCCGGTAGTTGATCACCGCATCGGCTCCCAGGGTCTTGAGGTAGGCGACCTTGTCGGCCGAGCCGGTGGAGCCGATGACCCTGGCCCCCGCCTGCTTGGCGAGCTGGACCGCCATGGTGCCGACCGCCCCGGAGGCTGCCGAGACCAGCAGGGTTTCACCGGCCTTCAGGTGTGCCACCTTGTGCAGCCCCGCCCAGGCGGTCATGCCCGGCATGCCGAGGGCGCCGAGGAAGCGCTGGGGCGGCAGGGTGGTGTCGGGCAGGCGGGTGAGCTGGGCGGCGTTTGCCACGAAGGCATCCCGCCAGCCCAGCATGCTGCTCACCTTGTCCCCCACCTTGAAATCGGGATGGCGCGATGCCTGTACCGTGCCGATGGCGCCGCCGTCGAGGGGACCGTTGAGGGGGAAGGGAGGAACGTAGCTCTTGGCCTCGCTCATGCGGCCGCGCATGTAGGGGTCCACCGACAGCCACTGGTTGGCGACCTGCACCTCTCCCTCCTGCAGGGCGGGCAGGGGCACGTCCCGGAGGGCGAAGTCCTCCAGGGTGGGGAGACCGGTGGGGCGACGCAGCAGTTGGATTTGATGGCTGATGGCATTCATGGGCATTCTCCGGCAGTGGGGCCGCGCGTCGGGCAGCGGCCTGGTATTTTTGTTTGTGTGCAAACTAAAATCAGGGTAGTCCTGAACGCGGAGGCTGGCAACTGTTTTGTGTGCAAACTATTCAGCCCCGAAGTTGATGGGGTATACTGCCCCCTTGTCGTCAGCGAGGTCCTCCATGAGCGAATTGAAAAAGCAGGTCTGTTTTGCCCTCTACAGCGCCTCCAATGCGGTGATGCGTGCCTATCGGCCGCTGCTGGACAAGCTGGATCTCACCTATACCCAGTACCTGGTGATGCTCTCGCTCTGGGCCCGGGACGAGGTCAGCCTCAAGGAGATAGGGCAGGAGACCGGACTGGATGCGGGCACCCTGACCCCCATCGTCAAGCGGCTGGAGAGCAAGGGGTGGCTGACCCGCACCGTCTCCCACGAAGATGAGCGGCAAAAGTGCATCAGCCTGACCGAGGCGGGACGCCAGTTGCAGCAGGAGGTCAGGGAGTGCTGTCTGGCGGACAGCTTGCGCAACCAGGTGGATCTGGCCGATGCTGAGTTGGCCCAGCTCAAGCAGCTTTGCGATCGCGTGGCGGCGCAGCTGGGGCGCTGATCCCTTTCCCCGTCAGGAGTGACCCGATGAAACCCATGCAATCCCTGCTCCCTCTGTTTGCCATCCTGCTGTGCGCCTGCGCCGATACCTCCTATCCCCGTTCCGAGTTGCAGATCGACGATGCCGATGCCTGGCAGGCCATCTGCAAGGACGGGGTCCGGGTGCGGGCGGTCACCGACGAGGGGATCTGTGCGGATCACCGCGGGGTGGCCATGTGGACAAATAAACCAAGGGCTGCACGGATGGCAGAAGAAGCGGCCAAGTAGTGTGACCTGTACGACATAAAATGACATGACCGGCCATGGAGCCGGTTTTTTTCGCGATCTTGCCAGCACTTTGGCACCTTGTTCATGGTGCACTCATTTTTCTCTTCCCATACTGGCCCTCAAGGTAGCAAACCAACAGGAGAGAGAGATGCAATCATCCATCGTCGGGCTCTCCATTCTGTGGGGGCTGGCCAGCTTTGGTGTTCAGGGGGATTTCATCGAGAGCCGTGATACCGCCTCCCCCTCCTGGCAGGCCGAGTCCAGAGTGGAGATGGAAGGGTACTTGATGGCGTCGTTGGGAGCCGATCGCTGGGTGTTCGACAACGGCAGCGAGAGCCTGGAAATCTCTCTGCCCAAAGGGCAGTGGGTGTCGACCGGTGAGCGGCTGCGGCTGCGCGGCGAACCCCTGCAGGAGCAGAGCGGCTGGTTGCTGCAGGTGCAGGACGTCAGCCAGGTCGAGGCATGACCAGGCGTCCACCACCTGGCGGCGCGATGGCGCCCGGGGGCTGTGTTGACAGCGAATGCCCTTGATAGCAGAGACAAGAAGAGGAGGCCCTGGCCTCCTCTTGCTTTTGGTGCTCCCCGGATGCGGGGTGGGTTGTCAGCCCAGGTGGTTGAGGGGCAGGGCGGTCTTGTGTTTGATGCGGCGCAGCACGAAGCTCGAACGCACCCCGGTCACGCCGGAGATGTGGGTCAGCTTGTCCAGCAGGAAGTGCTGGTAGTGCTCCATGTCCCGCACCACCACCTTGAGCTGGTAATCCGCATCGTTGCCGGTGATGAGGTCGCACTCCAGCACCTCGGGCAGATCCTTGACGGCGCGATCGAAGTTCTCGAACCGCTCCGGAGTGTGCCTGTCCATGGAGATGTGAATGTAGGCGGTGAGGGTCAGCCCCAGCTGGCGGGCATTGAGCAGGGTGACATGGGTATCGATGAGACCGGCATCCTCCAGCGCCTTGACCCGGCGCGAGCAGGGGGAGGGGGAGAGCCCGACCAGCTCGGCCAGCTCCAGGTTGCTGATGCGGCCATTTTCCTGCATCAGCTCCAGAATATGCCTGTCTATACGATCAAGTTTCAGCATTCTCCGTACCTCTTCGCAATTACTAATCCACTTTTCCTAGATTAAGGGTGAACTATTGCAAAAACAACTGAAAATACCTGCTACTTCACAACCACTCACCGCATCGCGGGGAGTACCATGGTTACATCTTCCGGTGGCAAGACAGGCGCCCGACCAGGCACCTGTGGTGAAGGACCTTACCGGGTCAAGAGCCCCATCAGCCGTTCGACCTTATCGGGAAACAACGGGCTGGAACGAGAGCACCCCCTCCCCGAAGGCAACAAAGCAGGCATCCCGGCGCCTGCTTTGTTGTTTTTGCGTTCCACCCGCTCAGGGGCGGGGCGGCCGGATGCGATAGAGACAGCGGCTGTCCCCCTCCAGCAGATACTGCTCCCGCTCCACCTCGGCCGGCGCCAGCAACCGGCGAAACAGCGCCAGCTCGCTGCGGCAAAAGCCCCGACAGGCCCTGGCCGCACTGCAGATGGGGCAGTGACTCTCCCACCACAGCCAGCTGCCGTCCTCCTCCTGCGACATGTCCGCCATATACCCCTCCTGGGTGCGCAGCGTCTTGAGCGTCATCAGCCTGTCTGCCAGCGCCGGCTGGGTCAGCCTGGATTCATAGCGAGCCTGCATCTGCTGCTCCCGCCGCGCGATGAGCTGCTCCATGCCCGCGTCGCCAAACACCTGCCGGATGTCGTCGATCAACTGCAGGGTCAGATCGCCATGGGTGTCGGGGAAGCGCTGCCAGGCCTGGTCGGTGAGGTGCCACAGACGCACCGGGCGACCGCGGCCACGGGCCTCGTCGCTAAACCCTACCCAGCCCTCGGACTCCAGGGCCATCAGGTGCTGGCGCGCCCCCATGGACGTCATCTGCAACTGGTCGCCGAGTTCGGCGGCGCTCTGGGGGCCGCGGGTTTTCAGCAGATAGAGGATCTTGTCGGTACTGGCGTTCATGGGGGCTCCGGTGGTGGGTATCGGTGCGGTGACCGCCTGGATGAGGTCATTATGGGTAGCAGGGCGATTTAAATCAACAATCTGCTTTACTTAATGGACGACCCCTCACAATATAAATAAACCGATGACTTTATTTAATGAGGCGAAGATGGAAGGGATCAAGGGACAGGCGACCCTCTGGGTATTGGTGATGACGGTGACGCTGGCGGTGGCGGGGTTCAGCCTGCCTTCCCCCGTCCTGGCGCCGCTACTGCTGGATCCGGCCCAGGGCATGCTGACGCCACAGGCGTCGGACTGGAGCCGCAAGGTGTGGCTTGGCGTCATCATGGGGCTCTATCCGTTGTTTCAACTGCTGGGGGCCCCCTTGCTTGGCCGTCTCTCCGATCGCCATGGGCGCAAGCCGGTGCTGACCCTCTGTCTGGTGGGGGTGCTGGCGGGGTATGTGCTGATGGCCCTTGGCATCGCCTGGCGTTCCCTGCCGCTCTTGCTGCTGAGCCGGGTGGTGGAGGGCTTCTTCAACGGCGACATCGCCATCGTGCAGGCGATGGCGGCGGACATGAGCACGGCCAGGACCAAGGCCCGCAACTTCGCCCGCATCAACATCGGCATGAACCTGGGCTGGGTGGTGGGCCCCATGATCGGGGGCTATGCGGCCGTGGTCTCGGGGGATTACAGCCTGGCGGCCTGGCTGGCGGTGGGGATGACGGTGATCAACCTGCTGCTGGTGCTCTGGCTGCTGCCCAATCGTCCCCCGGTGCCGGCGACCCGGGATGAGGTTCCTCTCTCGACCCGCCAATTGCTGTTGCAACCTCGTCTCCTGCCCTACTTTGCCCTGACCCTGGCAAGCTACGGGGCGGTGCAGCTCTACTTCACCTACTTCAATGTCTGGCTGGTGGAGCGGCTGGCATGGGATCCGGTGCAACTGGCCCAGGCCGCCGTGCTGGTGAGCGTGCCCATGATGCTGGGCTCCTGGATCGGTGAGCAGTTGGCACGGCACTGGCGCGGCAGCTCCCTTGGCATCGTCGGCCACCTGGTGATGGCGGCGGGCATGCTGATGTTCATCCTGCCGACCCAGTGGTGGGGGCTCGCGCTCACCTTCATCCCGGCCGGCATCGGCATGAGTCTGGGGGAGCTGGCCACCTCGGTGGCGGTCTCCAACCGCAGCCATGCCAGCCAGCAGGGGCAGGCGATGGGGCTCTACCGCGGTCTGGCGGTGGGCAGCGAGATCCTGGCGGTGGTGCTGGGCAGCCTGGTGCTGCTGGCGGGGACCGAGTGGTCCTTCTACCTGGCTGGCTTCTGCGGCGTGATCTGTGCCCTCGGCTTCTACGGATTGCGCAGACGGGCGGACAGGCGAAACGCCGTGGCCGGGTGCGCCGAGGCGGGCTGACGAAGGGCGCGGGGATCACAGTTCGGCGACGGGATGGCGGGCCGGACTTGCATCGCGGCGCCGAGTCTGGGACGGTATGGCTCTTTGCTCCGCTGTTCCCGCCCCCCGGCGAGCGCGTCTCCCATCAGGGGCCTTGCGATACCCAGTCCGCATTCCCGGCGGTGAGATGTGTCGTCATGGCACTGGAAACGGGAGGGATGGCGCCGCACCCGTCTCGACATTCTTGGAGGTGATATGAGTCGTTATCAGGCCATTGCATTGGACATGGACGGTACCCTGCTGAACCGGGATCACAAGATCTCGTCCGCTACCCGGGCTGCCCTGGCCCAGGCCCGGGCCCACGACATCAAGGTGCTGCTGGTGACGGGTCGCCACTTCATGACGGCCCGTCCCTTCCACCACGAGCTGGCCCTCGACACCCCCATCATCTGCAGCAACGGTGCCTACCTCTATGATCCGGTGCAGGAGAGGATCCTCGCCGGGGATCCCCTGGCCGTGGCGCCTCTCACCACCCTGCTGGAGGAGGTGCAGGCCCAGCAGATGGGGGCGCTGTTCCACCTGGGGGACGGCATCGGCTACCTGGGCTGCGAGGAGCACGTGGGCCGGATGCGGCGCTGGTCGACAACCCAGCCGGATCACCTCAAGGTCTCCCTGCTGCCCGCCGAGGATATCGAGTCCTGGTTGCAGTCCCCCATCTGGAAGCTGGAGTTGTTCAACCAGGATCCCGGCCGGTTGCACCGTTTCGTCGGGGAGGTGGTGGAGAGACTGCCCTTCACCCGTGACTGGGCGGCCCCCTATGCGGTGGAGCTGGTGCAGCCCGGTTGCAGCAAGGGCAACCGGCTGGCCCAATGGGCGGCGAGCGAGGGGATCGCCATGGAGAACCTGGTGGCCTTTGGCGACAACAACAACGACATCAGCATGTTCGAGCAGGTGGGGCTGGCGGTGGCCATGGGCAATGCGGCGCCCCAGATCCAGGCCCATGCAGACCGGGTCACCGCGGATCACAACGAGGATGGCATCGCCCTGGCGTTGCAGCGCTGGGTCCTGCCCGCCTGAGGGGAAAAACAGTCTGCGGCATAAACAGAAAGGGGCCATGTCGGCCCCTTTTTGTCAGCTCCCGAAGGAGAACTGGATCACCCGATCCGGGAAGCGCAGCCGGTTGTAGTCCCGGTATACTCCTTCGTAGTGACGGATGGCGCGCTCGCGCTGGGCACGGTAGTAGTCGCGCTGGCGGCTGTCGCTCTCGCCCCGGATCTGCTGATCCAGCTGGTGGATGCTCCGCTCGGTGCGCTCCAGCTCCTGCTGCAATTCGCCGAGGCGCTGCTCCAGCAGGTACTCCTTGCGGCCGCGCTCGAACTGGGTGAGGAAGCTGGTGTCGTTGGGGCAGACCCCCAGGTATTCGCTCCCCTCCCGTCCCTTGCTGTAGGCAAGCTCGGGGATGCAATAGAGCTCCAGCCCCTTGGCGTAGCCGCGCTGCCACTCCGCCTCATCCACTTTGAGGCCGTACTCCCCGCAGGTCTTCTGATAGTCGCGGGTGGCGCTCCGGGTCTTGCCCTGCTCCCCGTCCTGATAGCCCTGGTTGTACCAGCTCATGGCACGGCACTCCTCCTCCGAGAGGGAACTGCACCCGGCGAGCAGGAAGGGAAGGGTCAACAACAGGATCTTGGGGGACATGAGGGGGCTCCGACAGCAAAGGGGGTGGGGCATTCTAGAAGAGGAGGCCCGTCCGGGACAAGCACCGGGCGAGGGGGCCGTATCATGATGTTTTTATCAGTATTTTCAAGCCGTTGTAGACGGGCTTCCGGCAGCCTTTTCTTGCCGGGGGAGGCAGGGTAAACTGCGCCTACTTTTAACTGGCATGTAACATAAAAACAATGAAAGTCCTGACCGTCGATTATCGCTCCCCCGATGCGGCCGAGCGCTTCACCGAATCCCTGCGCACCACCGGCTTCGGAGTGCTGACTCACCACCCCATCCCGAAGGAGCTGGTGCAGTCCATCTATGACAACTGGTATCGCTTCTTCATGAGCGAACAGAAGCAGGATTTCCTGTTCAATCGCGAGACCCAGGACGGCTACTTCCCGCCCTCGGTGTCCGAGGTGGCCAAGGGCCACAGCCAGAAGGACATCAAGGAGTACTTCCACATCTATCCCTGGGGCCAGATGCCGGCAGAGCTGAAAGAGCAGGCGATGGAGTACTACCGCCTCGCCAACGATCTGGCCGCCGAGCTGCTGGGCTGGGTGGAGCAACACACCCCGGGCGACATCGCCGCCCACTACAGCTGCCCGCTCTCCTCCATGATCGAAGAGAGCCACAAGACCCTGCTGCGGGTGCTGCACTACCCGCCCTTCGACGGCACCGAGGAGCCGGGCGCCATCCGCGCCGCCGCCCATGAAGACATCAACCTGCTGACCATTCTGCCCGCCTCCAACGAGCCGGGCCTGCAGGTGAAAGGTTCAGACGGGGAGTGGATGGACGTGCCCTGCGATTTCGGCACCCTCATCATCAACATCGGTGACATGCTGCAGGAGGCCTCCCGCGGCTACTACCCCTCTACCACCCACAGGGTCATCAACCCGACCGGGGGCAGTGCCGCCAAGTCCCGCATCTCCTTGCCGCTCTTCCTGCACCCCCGTCCGGATGTGGTGCTCTCGGAGCGTCACACCGCCCACAGCTATCTGATGGAGCGGTTGCGGGAGCTGGGGGTGATCTAATCCCGCCAGACCCGGGCAGACAACAAACCGGAGCATCCCCGCTCCGGTTTTTATTTTGTGGCACGATTGGTGGGTTATCCGAATTTTATTGGTTAATGATGCTAAAAACTGAGTTTTATATCGGATATACGCCGAGTGATTGCGCGCCCGCGGGCGTACTCTGAGCGCCATTTCGGGCCTCGCTGGCAGGCCTTTCGCGTGGAGTTCTTATGAAGCAGTCCCAATGGTCATCCCGGCTCGGTTACATCCTGGCCGCCGCAGGTTCCGCGGTCGGTCTCGGCGCCATCTGGAAGTTCCCCTATGTCACCGCCGCCAACGGTGGCGGCGCCTTCCTGCTGGTCTTTCTGTTGTTCAGCTTCACCCTGGGGGTGGCGGTGCTGATGGGGGAGACCCTGATCGGCAGCCTGACCCGGCGCGGGGTGGTGGGCGCCTTTGGCGAACTGATGGGCAGGCGCTGGCGCTGGGTCGGTGCCATGGGCTTGCTGTGCAGCCTGCTCATCTTCTGTTTCTACAGCGTGGTGGGCGGCTGGACCCTGGGGTACACGGGCATGGCCCTGGCGGGGGAGCTGCAACAGGGGGACGGCGCGGCACTGACCGCCCGTTTCAACGACTACGTCGGTGATCCGCTCTGGCCGGTGCTGACCCACCTGCTGCTTGCCGGCTTGACCTGGTGGTTCGTGCGGGGCGGCGTGCAACAAGGGGTGGAGCGCACCCTGCGCTGGATGATGCCGGCCCTCTTCATCATGATCCTGCTGCTGGTGGCCTTCGGCCTCACCCTGCCGGGCGCCATGGGCGGGGTCCGCCACTTCCTGATGCCCGATTTCAGCAAGCTCGGCATGTCGGGTGTGCTGGACGCCATGGGGCTGGCCTTTTTCTCCCTCTCCATCGGCCTTGGCATCCACACCACCTATGGCGCCTACCTGCCTTCCAGTGAAGGGGTCGGTCGCTCCAGCCTCTGGGTGGTGCTGCTGGCGAGCGTCATCGCCGTGCTGGCGGGCCTGATGATCTTCCCGGTACTGGCGGCGACCGGCATTGATCCGGCCTCGGGCCCGGGCCTCACCTTCATGACCATGCCGGCGGTGTTCCAGCAACTGCCCTTCGGCCAGGGCCTGGCGGTGGTGTTCTTCTCCCTGCTGGTGGTGGCGGCGCTCTCCTCCTCCATCTCCCTGCTGGAGCACTTGCAGTGCTTCCTGTGCGAGAGCCTGGGCTGGTCCCGCCGCGCAGCGTGCAACCTGGTCATTGCCCTGGTGATGGCGGGGGGCATCCCGGTGAGCCTGTCGTTCGGTCCCTGGGCCACCCTGACCCTGTTTGGCAAGAACATCTTCGAGTTGCTGGACTTCATCACCTCCAACCTGATGATGCCCCTGTTCGGGCTAGCCCTGACGCTGCTGCTGGGCTGGCGGCTCGGTCGCCAGGCGCTGCCCGAAGGGCTGGCTCCCCACTGGCGGGCCTTGCTGATGGGCTGCTGGCGCTGGCTGGCTCCCCTGCTCATTGGCGGCATTCTGGTGCGCGGCCTGGTGTAGGGAGGGTTGGTCATCTGTGCCACTCCCCGGCCGGGCTGGCCGGGGAGTGGGGTGGCAGGATTGACTCTTTATAAAAATCCGTTAATTGAAAATTAACGGAATAACGACCTGGTATTTCGATATTTTGTTTTGGTTAAATCTGTTTTTGGTTCTGTTTTAGACTATTTCCTGTCAACTTCTCTTGCCATGGTTTAGGCTGTGGCTCCTTTTTACCGTGCAGGCGTCGCCCTCCCATGTCACCCCTTATCGCTCTCTGTGGCCGATTTAGCCCCTTCCTGGAGAGGTGACCTTGCAGGTGTCGTTTGTCTGACTGTTCATTGCAAAGGTCGCCCTCAGGCGCAATGCTGATCAGTTAAGGATCCATTGACCGATCCTTCTGCTGTAGGACAA
>JADHEF010000153.1_pt1 | contig 82864 bp, 70 predicted proteins | sample 8952391 | NCBI WGS metagenome assembly JADHEF01 (sample SAMN16124439, study PRJNA663245) | bioreactor sludge metagenome | isolation source: sludge (nitrite) | place: India:Bengaluru | collected 2019-02-28
TCGGACGGTCCGTACGGGCCGCGCTCCCGGGGATTCGGTGGTGCCGGAGGAGGGATTCGAACCCTCATGAGCTTTTGCGCTCGGGGGATTTTGAGTCCCCTGCGTCTGCCGTTCCGCCACTCCGGCTCGGGCCGCGAGTCTAGCAGCGTCGGGTCAGGCCCAGTCGATAAGACCCGTAGCTAACAGGACTTAGAGCACCTCCCCCCAAGTCTCTCCCGACCATCGCCCCCAACGCCAAGAACCCCAGATCGGCTCCGAAAAGACATGAGGTCGGGGGCACAGCGGGGGCACAAGAACCCGCTCCTCCTGACCAGACAGGAGCCGGAAAGTGTCTCTTCGTATTCGTGGTTCTCGGTTGCATCGGGCGGGTGCTGCACGCCGACGCTCGCACTACTTCAAGCTGAGTGGTGCCCGGTGATGAGACTCCGTGACTCACTGCTAAAGGACCCGGACCGCACGGGAATCCCCCACTGGGGACGGAAGCTGGCGGACGCCGTCGTGCCGGGTCTCTACGCCCTCGTACTGCCGACCGGCTGCTCGACCTTCTGGGTGCGGTTTCGCTTGCCGAGCGGGCGTCGCCGCCAGCTTCGCCTCGGAGCCTTCCCGGCCCTGACGGTCTCGAAGGCTCGTAGCCTCGCCAAGGAGGTGCTGGCCCGAGCAGAACTCGGCGAGGACTCTGCCGCCACGAGGCAGCGAGCCCGGGCGATGCCGACGTGGGGCGAGTGGGTGGAGACCTACCTCGACCGGGCCAAGTTCATGAAGAAGGACGCCCGGCACGATGTCATCCACCTCCGCCGCATCGAGAGCTGGAAACAGTTCTCCCTCGACGCCCTTACCCGGTCTGACATCGAGACCGCGAGGTACGCCCTTGCGAAAACGCGATCGGGGGCCACGGTGAATCGGTTTACGGCTGCGGTCAGGGCTTGCCTGTCGGCAGCCGTCCGGGACGGCCTCATCGACCGCCACCCCGCCCTACGACTCAAGCCGTTCCCGGAGACCCCACGGTTCCGGGTCCCGTCCGACGAGGAGATGGCGGTTCTCCTGAAGGCCATACGCGAGGAACCCGACATGTTTGCCCGGGCGGCCCTCATGATCCTCATCCAGACCGGAACCCGGCTCTCGGAAGTGCTCCGGGCTCTCTGGGCGGACATCAGCCTCGAAGGGGGGACGTGGAGGATTCCCAGCCCAAAAGCCGGGGTTCCGCAGGTGATCCCCCTCTCTGGGGCCACCAGAGTCCTCCTAGAGGCCCTACCAAGAGTCAGCCTGCTCGTGATCCCCGGGAAGTCCGGGAAGCCTCGCCAGAGCCTCCGTGGCCCTTGGGAGCGCGTTCTGGAGAGGGCCGGGCTCTCGGGGGCTGGTCTGCGGATACATGACCTTCGCCGTCGCTTCGGCCTCGACGTCGCCCGGTCATCCGGGCTCCACATGGCCAGCAAGCTTCTCAGGCACTCGTCGGTCGCCGTAACCGAGACCCACTACGTTCCGCTGGGGATCGACCTCCTCCGGGACGCCGTCGAGAAGCTCGCGGTCGTCGTGCCCTTCCGGTCCGCCTCGTAGGTTGTAGACCGGGGCCTCGGGAGACGCTTCCGAGGCCCCCTTCCCTGCTCGCCGACGCGGAGTCTCCGGCTGATGGCTCTCCGTCAGGCCCCGTCGCAGCTGTCCATTCGGGCTCCCCTTCGGCGAGGGGGGAGACGGAGGACCTTGAGTTCAACGAGCTTCTTCAGCATCGCCGGAGTGCGGGAGAGGTCCTCGAAGATCTCAGGGGCGCAATTCTCCGAGGACTTCATCCACTTCAAGGCCCAGCGAACGTCCGACGTGTCTTTCGCCCGGAGGACTTCCCGCCGGAATGACGACGACCGTCTGGGGCCGACATTCGTGACCCGCGCTTGGAACCGTGCCGAGGCCAGCTCGACGGTCCGGCGAGCATCCCACGACCGGCTGTACCCCTGAATGACGGTGAGGAGATTTTCAAGGAGCATCTGGTTCCAGTCGGTCGGGAGCTTCATGCGGGCCAGCAGTTCCAGCGTCTCGGGATCGCAGACTGATCTCCAGAGAGACTCGAAGTCGTCGAGCTGTGGGTCTGGCTTCAGACGGCGAAGCAGGTTCGCCTTACCCCCGCTGACAGCCCAGTGAACGGCTGGGATTCCTGACCCGGGCTCGTCGTCGTATTCAGGGTTGTAGTACTGGAGCATCGGAGCTTTCCGATGAGGGTTCGCTCCGGCCCACAGAAGGAGGGAGACGGCCTTCTCCGCGCCCTCCATCACGGCCAGTCCGAGGGCCATGTCCAGCTCGCGGGAGACCCGGGGATCGTCCCGGTGCCGTTTGGCCCAGCCGTAGGCGGGCTTGTTGCCGGTAACGCGGGCGAGGGTGAGGGCGAGGTCATGGCCCTTCGTGAGGTCCACTCCGGCCTCCCAGAACCTCTCCATCGTCTCGACCTCGTAGGTGTCGATCACCGTCTCGGGCTTGACTCGCTTCGGGTCTGCGCCCCACGAGATCAAGAGGTCGAGGTAGCCCTTCGCCCGCGTCCGGAGGATGACGTCGAGGATGCTCTCCTGCTCCAAGTCCGGGAGGAATCCGTTCACGAGGAGGAGTCGGGCGAGATCGAACTGCCCCGTTTCGATCGCGACCCGGAGGGGGCTGGCGAGCCGATGAGACCGTGCCCCGTGCCGATAGTCGATGGCCTGAAGCGGCCTCCCTTCCTGAATCCACGCCTCGACCTCGTAGACCCGCCCCTCCCGGCAGAGGCGGAGCAGGTCGAGGAGTTCGGTCACATCGGGGGCTGGAGGTCGGGGTGACACGCGGAGGGGCGGGTCCGGGTGCTCCCGGGGATCAACCCACCGGACCTCTCCCTGCTCGACAGCCCCGTCAGCGCACATACCTCGGACGGGAATTCTCCGTCCTTCGTTGATGACCGGGAAATCGGGGGAGGTCTCGGTGGAACTAAGGTGCGGCCTCGCTCCTCCAACTCGACCCCGGTGGCTTCCTGCCTCGCCTACTGGTCCGTTTTCCGCCCCGGCGTCTGTTCGGAGCCGTCTCCTTCCGGGCCTAACATCGAAGATCGAGTCGAAGAGGTCCGCAGACCATGACGAAGTTCATCTAGCTCGTTCAGCGGTACGTCGCAGAATCCTCGCTTGGCCCCTCGACCCTCCGGAATCAGGGGGCTCCCGGCGTCCTACAGGCAGCTCGGAACGTCCAACCGACCTTCAGGACGAGCCTACTTCCGCCATACGGACAGATACGGTCCCGTCTCTACGTCAAGGTCGAAGGCTGCAGCGGCGGACGGAGCGTTCACTCGTCGAACTCCCCTTTGTCCGAGAAGCAGTCTCGACTGACGAGAGGCCGCTAGCTCCTTGGGCGGAACGGGTTACTAGGCGCGAGTGAATCGGCGATGGACTGAAGCACCCTCGCCGCCTCCTGAGCCTTTGTTACCTCGGGGATCGGCGTCAGGAACTTCGACAGATCAGGCGTGAGGCCGGGGGGGAGCCCCGTGCTCGGCGAACACGAGTCGGCGAAGGACTGGAGCATCTTCGCTGTCTCCCTGATCTTGATCACTTCGGGGCTGGGCTTTAGGAACTTCGACAGATCAGGCGTCAGTCCGGTGGAGATTTCTAGATACTTCGGGTCAATCCTCGGCTCAAATGGATATGACGGATTGAGGTTCCTTCGTGCTCCGTCAAGAGCGGCGAGTTGGCCCGCGAGGCGCTTCTTGTCCTCCTCAGGGGCCTCAAATCCGGCGGTGAGACGTTTCACTTCCTCCAGTAGCCGCTCGATTTCATTCGCAGCAGCGACCTCCCGGTCGCGTTGCTCAGCGAGCTGCGTCTGGAGCAGCCGCACGAAACTACCCATGTCGTCGGCCTGTCCCGCGAGTCGATTGAAGATATCGAGGAACGCATCTAGTACTGGGATCTTTCCACCTGCTGGGTAGCGGACCCGATGGTCGATTTCTGCCCATCCCTCTTCAAAGATCGTCCTTACCTGAATCTCGACAGTGATGCGCTCCTTGAGAGGCTGGCTGGTGACGAGGTAGTGAACCGATCGGTAGCCAGCCGGATGGACACGAAGCTGGCATCCTTTGGTCTCGAACTCCTTGAGGAGGTCCGGGCTGTCACCTGCCCGGTGATTCGCCGTCGGGACCTCAAGCAGATGCCATCTCTCACAAATGGCGTCGTGAATCGAAGCCCAGTCCTCTTTGAAGAGATGAAGAACGCGAAGTCCGACCAGATCCGTTATCTGCTCCGTGTAGTTGGTCTCGTCTATAGCGCGTTTCGGCTCCCCTGAGCATTTCCGAACGACCTTCTCCTTCAGGTGATCTGTGTCCTTTAGGCGATACCTCAGCGAGTGAACTGCTGGGATTCGGCGGAGTTCTTCCATGGCTACTTCCGCAGCCCGTTGTCGCTCGCCTAGTCGCGCCGTGTGGTCCGCTCCGATCTTGGAAAGCGTGGCCCATGAGAGACCGGCCGCTTCAAGCGCACCTGTGGCGAGATCGTGTCGGTGAAGGAACTCGGCGAGATCGTCGGGTCCGTCAGGCATGGCGTCAGCCATTCTATCGACGGTGCGCCCTCCGACGTCGAAATCCCAGAGGCAGCCAGCTCGTTCGCGTAGCGCCCGACGAGGCGCGTGACCGCATCTGCGAGGTCGTCGCCTGTGGCCGGGACTCGTGTCGCCCCCTCGACGAGTGGAAAGAGTGGGAGGTCGTTCATCGCTTCGCCCGACCCCGAGGAGGCTCTTCCGTCGCCGACGTACCGCTCCCTGTTCGGCTCGTGGGGCGCGTGGGGCGACTCCCCGTCCCGGGTGCTACCGGTGGCTCCACCGGTCGCGTAGGGGCTTCCCAGACGACCCGGAGGCCCAGCTCCGGGGCGAGCTTCTCGAAAGTCGTCAAGCTGATCCCCACTTTCCCGCTCATGAACCTCGACAGGGCGGACACCTCAACCTCGGTCCTCCGGGCCAGCTCCCGGATGGGGAGCCCGCTCTCCCGGATGGCCTCCCGGACGACCTCAGACGCCGGGGGCTGCTTGGGGGTGCGGGGGGTCACGCAGCCGCCTGTGCGGTCCGCCAGCTCCACTGGCGGCCCTTCTTGGTCTGGAAGCCCCGGCGGTTCATCTCCTCGGCGACCTGCGCCCACGTCCGTCCGTGGACACGGAGGTTCCGGATCATGCGGAGGACCTCCATCTCGGCCGGGTCCTCGATGAGATGGAGGAGGTCGTCGGCCAGCCGATGCCCGTAGGGGATTTCGCCGACCCGGCGGCCCTGACTGGCCATGTGGGCCATGGCTCCCCGGGTCCGTTCCGAGATCAGGTCACGCTCGAACTCGGCGAGGACGGCCAGCATCCTGAAGATCATCTTCCCGGCGGCCGAGGTGGTGTCGATCTTCTCGGAGAGGCTCACGAGGTCAGCCCCGGCCTTCTCCAGCCTCTCGGCGATGCTGATGGCGTCCTTCGTGGAGCGGGCGAGCCGGGACAAGCTGTAGACGACGAGGGCTCCCCGGTTGCGGCAGACCTCGGCGAGGGCAGCCTGAAGTCCGGGGCGATTCTCGGCCCGCTTCCCGGAGATCCCGGCGTCGCAGTGGAGCCCGGCAATCTCGTAGCCGTTCGCCTCAGCCCACTTCCGGGCACGAGCCTCCTGAGCTTCGAGGGAGACCCCCTCCGCCGCCTGACCGGCGGTGCTGACCCGGAGGTAAATCGAGGCGGTTCCCACGAACATGAGGGTACCGCAACCGTTGCGATTTGTCAACAGTCATGCTCTTGCCCCGCTTTGCTCAGCTGACGCCGGACGATTTCGGCCGATCAGTGAACTCATGGCGGGAATCTCCAGCGACGAGGTCAATTTCGTCTACGGCCGGGTGCTATCTTTCAAGGAGGATGTCCATCGGCATTCCACTCGAATGGGGGGAGGCAGCGATGCACAAGGACTCAACTGCAACCAGTACGCGGGAGCTGGCTCAGCGTCGAGCCCTGCGATCCCCTGCGATCGCCTCTCAACGGGCCTCACTCTGCCTCCTTATCCTCCTCCTGTCCTTCTCAGCCGTCGGCTGTTTCGAATACGAAGAAGAAGTATGGCTTGACGCTTCTGGAGGCGGCAGGGCGAGGATCACGCTAAGGGTCAATGAGGCTCTGCTCTCGTCAGACGAGAAGAAGCGGCAGGAATTCAGCGACGAAGCCCTCCGAAAGGATTTCGAGTCTCTGCCCGAGGTCCGCGTCACAGGGGTTACTCGTTCCTCGTCTGGAGGAAAACTCGTAGTCACAATCGACCTCGCTATGACCTCGATCGAGCGACAGGCGGCCTCGGGGGAGGGGCCGCTGCCCTACCGACAAACGCTCACATCGGAGGCTGGTAGTCGGCATCTTCGTTTCGAGCGGACAGTACCGGCACGCAAGCAGGAGTTGGGCTCTGAACTCGACTTCACCGAGATCATGAAGCTCGCCTTTGCCGATAGCTTCTATAAGCTTCGGGTTCACTTTCCTTCGGCAGTCCTTGACACGAACGGAGATCTCACCGCCGACAAGACGAACACCGTCGAATGGAAGGTCCCTCTGCCAGAAATGCTTGAGGCCGACCATGCGTTTCGGGCCGTCTACAGCACACCACTGCCTCTGTGGCCTCGTGTGGCACTTGGCGTGGGCATTCTGATCGCTGTTCTCGGAGCAATCTCGTTCTGGCTCACTGCGTCCACGGCCGGGGTCCGGATTCGCTCCGCCTTCGCTCGTTCAACGAGCGCACTGCGAACACGCGGACCGGGCTTTCTAGGGAAACCCTGCCCCTTCTGCGGCGAGAGAATCAAGAGCGTCGCAATCCGCTGCCGATACTGCCAGTCACAACTGCCCTCGCCTCAGCCTTCCGAGAAGCCGGGTACTCCCGCTGCAACAATCACGGCAGAAAGCGCAGCTCAGGCCATCCCGCAGGCAGACTCATTAGAGCCGATCTCGCCCGAACAGGAAGGAATGGTTCCTGCCCCCGCCGAGATCCGCCCGGGTTTGGCCCCCTCGGGCAGGGTGGCGAGCGAGGACCTCGACGTCCCGGAGGGCTTTCCAGAAAGACGCAGCAGCAGAGGCATCCCCCTCGTCGTCGGCGCACTCGGTCTAACTCTCGCCGTCGCTGGGGCATTCGCCCTCTGGAAGCCGTCCACCGGTCCCACTCCCGCAGCCCCCACCGGGAGCATTCCTCCAAACGCGACACCTTCGGCGCAAGAGCAGAAGCCAGCCTCTATGCCCGAAACCCCTTCAGGCCCCGCTCTGAGCTACTTTGTCGAGGATGGTGGCTCGTTTGCGTGGAGAGTCCATTTCCCTGAGACGAACAAGGATCTCTTGTTCACCACTACTCAGGGAGCCCCCAGTAATGTCGGTTGGAGTCAGGACCGGCAACAAGTCACGTACACGGCCGGGCAGGTGCTTTATGAGGCTGACTGGCCGCGCGGCCCTGCTCCAACCAAACTAGCCGATCTGCCGCCTGACTATCGTTCGGGTACTTGGAGCCGCGTTTGGCACGACTCTGCCAGCTCAAGATGGCGTGCCTATTCCGTGGCTCCGCAGGGGGACCCTGATAACCCGACGAACTGGGATGTCCGATGCTGGGAGCTGCTCCCTGACGGAACATGGAATCGTGTGTACCAGAGGCTGCACAGTGAAAACCCCGGCGGTGAATATGGGGGAGTGCCTGCTCCCCTCGCACCGCACTACTCTCCGGATGACAGGGTCTGTCTGGAAGATCTCCGGAGCGCAACCACCCTTGAGAACCGCCTCTATCGCGAAGGTAAGACGCTGAACGACGAGGGCGACAGTTTCTTCATCTCCCTTGAGATCAAGGGATTCCCGTCCCGTCTACTCCGTCTCCGTGCGAGTCATGGCGACTCATGGCACGCAATGACGCCGCTGAGCGTTGTCTCCACCGATGACGGCAAAGAGACGACCATGTACGCGGGAGACCCCAGCAGTCCCTTCGGGGATCAGGTTCACTTCGAGTTCGCGGAGAGGTGGTTGTTCGTTGAACCCTATGCCGCCAGCCCCGCCGGTGCTGTCTTCCACATCGAGGACGGGAAGAAGGTCTTTTCGCTGCCGGAGAAGGCGCATGGCGCGGCATGGGTCCAGCCTACGCGATAGAGAACCTCGTCCTCTTCGCTACACCACGGGAAGCGCGACCGTGACCTCCTGCTAGGTTGGCTGCCCGATCGTTACCACCCACGGAACGGTGGGTGGTAGAGCACTGGCCCGGATGGCGCTGGCGGGACGAAACCCGGCGGTCAACGCTGCGTATGCCGTCCTCTCCCTGTCCCTTATCGACCCCCGCTGCCCTCCGCGTTCTCGTAGTAGTCAATGTCACGCTGACCCACCACGTCTCCGAAGTCATCTCTCATCACCGTCCAGTTGCCGGATTTGTCGAACAGGTACGTGTAGGAAATGCGCTCCGTGGCGACTCCGTTCGCCGTCGGCGAAAACGTCGTCTCCTTTCCCTCAGCGTCGAATTCGGCCACTCCCCCGCCGTTCGGCATCTCAAACCAGACGAGCTGACCGAACGCGTCAAAGCGAGTCCGGCTTCCGCCGGAATTTCTGATCTCACCGAAGTGACGAGACGAGGCAAGCGCCTTCAGTCCGCGATCGTAGTCGTACTTTGTGACCTTCCCGTCCTGCGTCTCGGCGCTCGGAATCCTCGCGTCGATGAAATCACGCATCCTTAGCTTCAACTCAGGCCCCTCGGCGTTGTACTGCCAGTTCGGGTCCTTCTTCTGCGTCCACATACCTCGCTCGTTGTACGTGGTGTCGATGATGGAGTACGGCTTTCGGATCGGCTTCAGCCGGTACCGCGTCGTCGCTGCAAAGGTTCGTTCGACGACCCGTCTCACGGGACCCTTCAAGAAGGCCGTCTCCGTATCGGAGAGTGACGCTTTGCCGACGTCGAAAGCGGTCCAGTTGCCGGTGCGGACGGTTGGCCCACCAAGAGTCTCGACTGCGAAGTTCAGATTCTGCCCGGCCACTAACGAGAGCGTGGCTACGCCGATGACCTCTCCTCGGTCATTCACCACTGGCCCGCCGCTGGAACCGGGCGAGATCGGCGCGTCGATCTGGACGAGCCCGGCCTCCTCTCGAACGCTGCTCACGATTCCAGTGGAGACCGTACCCGTAAGACCCTTCGGATTCCCAGCCACGTACACCTTGTCGCCGACCGCTACTGACCCCTTGCTGGCGAACCTCAGCGGCCGTCCCTCCTTCGAGGTCACGCGAAGGACGCAGAGGTCCCGTTCGAAGTTCACTCCAACGACGGCCGCGACATCGAAAGAGACGCCACGGGCAGGCGATGAAAGCTTCAGCGTCTTGGCCCACTTCATGACGTGCATGTTCGTCAGGGCGGTCTCTGGCGTTATGAAGAACGCCGTACCCTGACTGAGGGGCTTCCCTTCGGCGTCAAACGTCTCGACGAAGAGGGTGGACTTCGAGAGATCCTCGGCGATCTGGCGAGCCGACGGACGGCACCCGGACAGGGCCACGAAGACCGCCATGCTGGCCATTCCAAGAACACGAAGCGGAGTCCGACTGCCCCGGTTGTGAGGCTCCCGAGTTCCCGTCCTTCTACACACGTGGTGAATCTCCCCGCGCCCGTCGTTGACGCTCCTCGACATCTCCCAGAAAGTCACGTTCCGGAAGCCCGCCTCGTTCTCGGACCCGGCTACGATTACGGCGTTCTCCTTCGTCATCGACCCGTCTTCCTCTGTGGCCACCGCCCGGCAGCAGCAGCCTCGATGACCCGCTTCAGGGTCTTCCGGTGGCACTGGTTCTCGTCCTCGCAGTAGCACCCGATTGAGATCGGGAAACGCTTAGCTAGTTCCGCCAGCAGGAGGATGGCCTGTCTGCTGTCCGTCGTCTTCCTCAGCTCCCGGAGATACCGCTCGGTGAAGTTCACTCGGGAACCGTCGAGGAGCTTTCGGCTCGGGGCCACCATCGGAAGCCAGACGTCGAAGTAGTCGAGGGCGACGAGGTCCTTCTTCCGTACACCCCGGGGCAGACGGCGGACCGTGCCGATGCGAAGGCCGTGCTTCTTGAGCCTCGGCGAGGGATACCCTACGGCGGTCAGCTTGAGTGCATCTTGTTTTCCCCGCATTCCCTCTGCTCCTCCGTGGGTCCGTCCCTCGGTCCCTCTCTCGGTCCTTCCCAGTCACCGTGGTGGTCATCACGTGCTCGTGGAAAGGACTCCCCGCCAGTCGTCAGGCTGGCCGCACTACTTCTTCTTCGACACGGCCAGCCCGATCGCGCCCTCGACGCCTTGCACAGCATTCCGGGACTGCTGGAGAGGTGGCAGCCGTGCGTCGTGTACGAGATCGTCCTGCCGTTTGCCGTGTGAGAGAGCCGCAGGAACCACCGCATGGTCCAGTCATCGTCAGGGCGAAAGCGATGCCCCAAGTTGCCGAAGAAGCGCACCGGTCACGCTGTGGACCATTCCGAACAACGTGATCGCCTCTCCCTCGTCAAGAGAGTCCTCTGGGTGCAGAAGGGGATTGCGGTGGAGACGCCTGATCTGATCGAGAACTGCGACAACATTCTCATCCGCAGAAGGACTCGTCCGCAGGGCCTCAATGTATGCCCCCCAGTTCCGCGCGGACGCAGTCACGTCTAGCTTCTTCATGTAAGCCTTCGTCAAGCTCTCTACTGCACGAAGACCGTGAAACCCTGAGGCAGTCCAGAGTCCGAATGCCAGACACTTCCCACCTTCCTTCAGGTCCGCATCCGCAGCAGGAGGCATGTTGGCCCGCTCGCTCAACGGGAGCATTCCCGCCCCGTCCTCGATGAGAGCAGGTGCCGAGAACAGCCCCTTCTTCGACACGAGATACGTGTCAATTCGCGGAATCTCGGCGAGCATGATCGTTCGGACGTTGAAGACCGCGAGGAGCAAGCTGTTTCGATGTGCAGGGCCGACGACCTCTGTTGAAGCATCGACGCACTTCCCCCTGAGCGAGTCATCTTCAAGGACGTTCCTCACGCTGGTAATCGCCGTCTCGGTCAGCGGAAGCGCCCCTTCAGAGTAGGGTGCAAAGTTGACAATCTCGCCGTAGACGGCTGAAATCGCTGCACCGAGTTCAGCGTAGGTAAGGCCATCCCGGGTAAGAACGGCCCGTAGGTAACCGAGTCCCTCTGCGAGAACGACGAGAGGTGCTCCATCCGCTCGTTGCACGACTACTCCTCCTCGAACCCTCCAGCCTTGAACTTCAGAGTCCGGGCGTTCTCTGTGACAGTTCGGACGACCGTGTCGGGAGCCCCGCCCGGCAGCTCGGCATGAATGTCGAGAGTGATCTCGACCTTTGCCCCGGGGAGAGTCAGGAGGTGCTGGACGATTTCCTGAGCGATCGTCCCGGCGTCCCGGCCCAGCCGGACGGCATCGACATTGACTGACCCGTAGTACCTCCTCGGTTCTCTCTTCTTCGGTCTTCCCGGCTCTGGGGGTGTGGTTCCGCCCGGCCCGGTTCCCCCGGTCCCGCCAGTCCCCGGGAAGGGTGAGGTCGTCTCGGCGACCTTTCCGGCGGCCACTGCGGCTGCCGCCGCGTCGGCATCCATCTGCTTCCGTGCGACTGCCGGGTGGACGACCACCCCAGTCTCGGCGTGGACCCGGATCATCTGACCAGCACGGAGACCCTGAAACCGTCCTTCCTTCGGGTCGATCGAGTCGGCATAGGCGAACCCTTCCCGGTCCCAGCTAATCAGGTTCAGACCGCCCTCGATGGCTTCGAGAAGCACAGCGGTGTTCCGGAGCCGGGGAAGGTAGAGGTACTTCCCGAAGTCCTCCACGAGCTGCCGGACGGGGACTGACCTCCCGTCGTCTCGCCAGAGCGGAATCCTGTCCATCTCCATCCGGAGGCGTGTCGGCCCGAGCTGGGTGATCAGCAGCTCCTCAGTCCTGAGCTTCTTCGAGGCTCGGACGGCGATCGGGTCCTGCCCTTGGAGACGGACCTGAGACCAGAGGACCTTCCCTTGAGGGTCCACCTTCCCGTCCTTGTCTCGCTCCTGCCCCGGGACGAGAAGCCACTGGAATGCCTCGGGAATCCGGGCATCCACCGTCTTGAACTGCTCCTCCCGTTTCGCCTCGGCTTGCTTCCGCTGGAACTCGTCGAGGTTGAGCTGGCCCTTCTCCTCGTCAATCGACTTCCATGCGAGGTAGAGGCGTACCGCCGATTCGAGGTCCGTCAGCTTGGACTTGTCGGCGGCGAGGAAGACGACCGAGTTCCGGTTGAGTCGGGGTGTCGAACCCCTCGACCCGAGGATGGCCGCCGCTTGCTGGGCCGCCGCGCTGGTCCAATCGTTCGTGACGTGCGGGTGCTCGGGATCGAGAACGACGAGCCGAGCCTCTGGCTCATCGGAAACGTCCGCCCCACCTTCCGGACAGACGTGAATCCGATCGAAGTCCCCTCTCGTCCGCTCGTCCTTGGTGGCGGTCCGGAGCCTCTCCCGAATCTCCTGATGGACCTTGTCGAGGCTCAGATGTCCGGCCCGGTCGGCAGCCAGCCGGGCGACCGTTTGCTGGGTCGAGAACCAGTACCTCTCCCCATCGACGTACAGGTGCATCGCCCGGTCCGTGAGCCGGGCGAGGGCGTCCCCGAACGTAGCCGCGCTCTCTCCCGGCTGGGCACAGCCGAGCTTGATATTCCGGCGATCGAGTCCCCGCTGAGCCGTATGAAGCGTCGGGGCGGACCCGAGGAAGATCGCTCGGGCAACCCGACGACATGCCGAGTACCTGCCGAAGTTCGGGTTCTCCTGATCGAGGACCGAGGTCACCGATCCCGGTCCATCCACGTCCCGTTCGAGCACGGGAACCCACGGGTCCTCAAGGTAGCGGGTCAGCTCGGACTGGACCGTTCCCTCGTCCACGGGGACGGAGGCCGGGAGGATCAGGAGGCCCTTGTCCCCCTTCCGCCACAGCTCCCGGATGACCTGAGCCATGAGGCGGAGTACGCCCCGGGTCCGTTGGAACCGTTCGAGGCTTGACCAGTCCGTATAGAGCCGATCGAACAGCTCCGGATGGATCGGGTAGGCGGAGGCGAGCCGCCGCTCGTAGTCCCCCTCACCACAGCCACGGGGAAAGTCCTGATGGTTCGCCCGGTAGTACTCCGAGAAGGCCCTGACGACGGCGTCCCGTGCGGCGGCCTTCGTCGGGTCCACCGGCTCGAAGAGACGGCGGCGGACGATCTCGAAGCTCTCCTCCGCCGTGGCCGGTCTCCAGCTCGCTTGCATCCGTCCGAAGGTGTGCTTCAGACGGACGAGGGCTTCCTTGCCCGCCTCGCCAGCCGCCTCGATGTCGGAGTCGGGGATCGTGGCCACGAGAAGGGCCTTCGGGACGGCACGGACCGCCTCGGTCAACGCCTGAGCGAAGGTCAGGTTCGCCTCGAAGGTGCCCCCCGGAAGGTCAGAGACGCCGGAGAGCTGCCGGGCGTAGGCCACCCACTCGTCGATCAGGACTAGGCAGGGGGCGGCCTTCTGGAAGACCTCCCGAAGAATGTCCGACCCGGGACTGACCCCGGCTTTGTCGGAAGCCGCAACCATCTGGTAGCCCGGCTTGCCGAGGAGCTGGTAGGCCATCTCCCCCCAAAGGGTCCGGACCTCGACGCCGTCCCCTTTCTTTCGGGTCTGGGCGGGCGAGAGAGCCGTACCGACAAGGACGGCTCTGGCGGTCTTCGGGGGCCTCGACAGACCCGCGTCCGCGAGGATCGGCTCGATACCCGGAAGGTCCTCGACCCCTACCCCCGAGACAACGTGGAACAGGGCGAGCATCGAGTGGGTCTTGCCTCCTCCGAAGCTCGTCTGAAGCTCGACGACCGGGTCGCCGCCGGTGCCGCTGACCCTTTTCAACGCTCCGGTCAGGAGGAGGCGGAGCCCCTCCGTGAGATGGGTCCGCTGGAAGAACTGGCGGGGCTTCCGGTACTCGTCGGAGCCCTCTCCCCGGTAGACCTGAGCGAGGTCGGCGGCGAACTCCGCTTGCTGGAAGTTCCCTGAAGCCACGTCCGGGTGAGGAGTGATGACTTCCCGCCATGGCAGAAGCCCCCCGAGCGGTTGCCCCTCGATGGGGGCCGCCGTGGCCTTCCGGACCTCCTTACGAGCCTGTTCCTCGAAGGAGAGCCTCCGTAGCTCCTGTCGTAGCTTCCGGGCGTCCTCGGCCTCGGGAGCCCCCACGGAGGTCAGTAGACGGGCTACGTCGTCGATGGCCCTGTCAGCGTCCTCGACCGTGAATGGCTCCTCGTGCGCCCACGAGTTCCGAACATCTCGAAGCTCCTGAACGATCGACCGGTCCGTCCGCCCGAGCTTCTTCGTGAATACAGCGTTCCAGTGATCCCAGACCACAGCTAGGAGGGCTTGTGTGTCCCACGAGGCGGCTCCCGCTTTCCTCGCCTTCTCTGATCCCTTCGGCTCCAGAGCGTGCCCTCGGGCGACCGTCTCCCATGTCGCCCCGTGTGCGGCCTTCATCTCCCTCTCAATGAAGGGGAATAGGCCAGCTCTCAGGAGTTCAAGGGCCTTCCCGACTCGTTCACGATTACTCAGGGCCATCAGAACCTCTTCTCAGTTCCCATGAGACTCAACCGATAGGTCACGACAGAAGCTCCTGTTGCTCGGGCTTCTTCCGCCCACCAGAAGATGCGCGTCGGGTCAGCTCTGGCCACGCGATGACAAGTCCGTTGTAGGAGCGGGCCTCATCTGGCCATCTCTTCTTCTCGCAGATCGCATAGAGCCGATACGCGAGATCACGTGCGACCTCTGCGAGGCTTCCCATGTCTTGCAGTAGCTCGGCGGCGGCTTCTTCCCCGGATTCCTCTAGCCGCCGAATGAGGTGCTGTGTGGCCTCCCAGACAGTCGGGCGGCTGTCCGTCTTCGGGTCCCAGTCCGCCGCAAGCTCCTTCCGCCGAAGCAGCCGGACCTTCCCCTTCTTCGCTTCGAGGATTCCGTCTGCTTCGAGTGCCTTGATTGCAGTGTCCTTTGCCTTCGAGAGCAGCTCCGCGTCTCCATAGAGACCATCTTCCATCCCGTGCTGCTCGAACCACGCCAGCGCCCAGCGTGAATCTCGGTCAAACTCGTTCTCCTGTTCCGAGAGAACTTCATCGAGGACCTGATTGATGAGAACGAGTGCCGCCCGCACAGGCATGGTGGTTCCATCCGCTTCGACCACCTTGGAATACTGGCTGAACATCGCCATTCCGGGTCCGATGGCAGCCTGTGCCAGATCTACCGGAGCGATATTGCTCCGCTGGAGATGAGCGAGGGCTCTTGGTAGGTTCGCCCGAAGAGCTGCAACAAACTCTCTCCGCGTTGCAGCCGGTGAGCCCGTGACGCGGGGTCGGCAAACAAGCACGATGCTGGACGCCAACACGTTTGTCCCTGTCTTCAGACCTTGATCGCGCTCGGTTCGGATCGGCCACGTGCCGCTAATTCCAAGCCCTGCCCGTATGACTGCCTCAAGGAATGTCTCCCATCCAGTACTGGCAGTACCTTCTTCGTCCTTCGTCTCGGACTGCTTGAAGGCGTAGTAGATCGTCACGGGAAAGGCCGGGTGGACCTGATCTGCGAGGGAACGCATCGCCTTCGTCATCCCGTCCAAGAAGAAATGCTCCGCTTTCTCCTTCCCGCCATGTCGATAGGGCGTTGCAACCAGTTCCTCGTCCTTCGGTACGGCCAGCGTAGAGAACAGCGAGGGAAGCACCGTTTGAAGTGACCGGCGGAGCCATACATAGAAGAAGTCCGAAAGGTCCGCATAGCCGATGTTGTCGTAGTAAGGAGGATCGGTGGAAACCACCTTATCGATGGACACCGTTTGCGTCTGAGCATCGATCTGAAGGGCTGTTCCCCGACAGGTGGCTGGCAGGGTCTTGGCTATGACCTGCCCGATCCACTCGATAGCTCCACCCCAGTTCCCAGTAGAGTCCGAGAACGGGTTGCCCTCCGCGTGATCCCAGACCATCGGAAGAGCCTGTCGCCCGAACGTCTGTACGATGAAGTCACCGCCCCAAGGGGTGAGCGATGACCAGTAGTTAGCGCAACGGCCAACGGCGAGGCCAAGGTAGACCGAGACCGCCTCCGCGTATGCCCGAGCACCATCGCCACCGTCTTCAAGACCCGAACCACTCCCGGCAAGCCCGGCGGCATTGGCGTCTCGCTGGATTTGTCCTTCCGCCTCCTTGACTAGGTCCGCGAAGGTCGTCAGTGCTACGACTTGGCGGGGCGTGAATACCTCACCGAAGGTCTTGAGGCCGTAGAGCGGAGGCGAGAACCACCTCGGGTTGTTCGGCATCGCCAGATCTGGTCTCCACCGTGGCCTCGCTTTCAGTGCAACCGCTTCCATCTCCTCGGTCGGTGCTAGATAAATGCGACCGCCCTGACCTTCCGCGATGATTCCCATTAGTCGTGCACCCATCCGCCCTGCGTTGGCTTCGCTGTAAATGTGTTCAGGGGGGATGGGGGTGTCAGACATCAGACAACGGAAATTCGCTCCCCGTGAGAGTTTCGTTCCGCTCTTCGCCGCCTCTGAGTCTCTCGGCTTCCCCACTTTGACCGTAAAGCGATAGCCGCCGTTTTCGATGACTGGCTGAACGTAGGCTTCTCTTCCTAGCTTTGACGAGAGCATGAAGGTTGACGCGAGGGGCACGTCAACGGTTGAGAACGCGGGGTTCGGACTCTTCACGGTTCTCGCCCAGATCCACACGACGACGGTCAGCTTCTTGCCCAAGTACGGCTTCAGGTCGGGCCGCCCCTTCGCCATCTCGGCTGTGATCTCTATAAGTGGATAGAGCTTTCCGATCCGCTTCTCGGCTTCCCTCCGCATCCAGTCGCCGTAGTACTGGACATCCTCGGCGATGCCCTCCGCCGCATGCCACCTCTTGCTGTGGTCAAGTCTCTTGCGGGCCTCCGAGTTGACCGGTGGCTTACCGGCGAAGGTCGATGGGACTTCGATCATCGCCTTGTTGATTAGCACTGCAACCGGGTTCAGGTCGCTAGCGAATGCTCTCAGACCGAGCCGCTGAGCCTCCAGCGGTAGGGATCCGCCGCCCGCGAAGGGATCATGAAAGGCTGGGAGAGTATTGCGATCGAACAGGTCTCTGGCACGAGGGTGTCCGGCATTCTCCGCACAGGCCCGCCGCCAACTCTGCCAGATCTCGGCTCTCGCCCGTGTCAGCACTTCCTCGTTCGTAGTGTTCTCCCACCGAACCAGATCCTCGATGATTTCGAAGAGTCGGTCTCGTTCCTTCGCCTGAGCCTTCTCAGTCCGAAAGAGATCTGGATAGCTCGATGGGTCATCTACCATCTGGGCGAAGATCACCGCACGAGCAGCAGCGAGAGGCCGCCTCGCCCACCAAAGGTGAAGGGTAGAGGGGTGCCCGTGGCGAATAGACTTTTCCCGTGACGACTCCCGGTTGATCGCCACCAGAGGCAGCGCAACCTCGATCAACTTCTTTGGCGGCATCGACCTAAGCCCTCCCGGAGAAACCAGCTAGGCGGTCTAAGATCGCCTTCCCTTCCTTGGACAGAACGAAGTAGCTCTGCGGTGGATGGTAGATCATGTGCTCACGGATCTTGTCTGCCTTCGCTTCGGGTGCTGCGTGTTGAATTCGTCCCAACCTGTAGCATCCAACCGCATTGGCTCCACCGAGGTAGGCCAGTATCTCGGCCTCCGGTAGGTCCAGTGACCGCGATAGTGCGATCGCCTCGGTGGCGGAGATCAACTCGACACGGAGTAGCTCGGCCCGGGCACAGACTGAACTACATGGCACGTTGATGTGAAAGTAGAGCCATCGTGGGCGAAAGGATGTCGGAACCCGCTTCCGAATTACGGAAGAGAAGGTCCGGGCCTTGAGAGCCCGATAGCTACCTGCACCGAACGAGACGACGATGCCGTCAGACCGGGATTCGATGTTCTCGGCCTTCGCCCGAACGATGGGGTCTCTTGGCATTTACCTATCTCCCCTTCGAGCACGGATGCGGTTCTTGGAGCGCACAGTCACGCTGTTTCGGTCGGCACGGTGCCTCGTGCCCACAGCTCCATTAGGTTGTAGTTGATGCTGGTCACAGTGAAGTCTGGTTCCTTCTGAAAGGGGTGCCGGACGTAACGCGTCTTCGTGGAGTCTCCGTCCACTTCGACGAGGGCAAGGACGAAGTCATCCGGCTTATTGAGGGCCGTCAGGATCTCGTTCTTCGTGACGGTCACCGTCGTGGCCCCGGCGACACGCCCCTTGACCTCTATGAACCTAAGTCGGCCCTGTCCGGGGACTCGGGACTCGATGTCGTAGCCGCACCGGTCCTTCGAGACATCTCGGGGCTCGAAACCGAGCTGCCGCTCGGCAGCCATCACGGCTGCCATGGCCAGAGCCTCGACCCGGGCGGTCTCCTTGGCGAAGAGGGTTGGCGTCGGCTCGCCCTTCATCTTGGCGAGGAGCCCGGCGGAGATCACGAGAGCCCCGCCCACGACGACGGGCGGAAGGGCCGACAGGGACCTCTCCTGCTCCAGCTCGGCGAGCCTCTTCGTCAGCCGGGCCTGAAGGTCGTCCGCCCTCTTCCGGGCGAGGCCCGAGTTGAGTCGGGGGGTCTTCCCCGCCTGTTCTTGAGCCTTCAGCTCCTCGGCCCGGTGGTCCCAGTAGTTGATCTCCTTCAACAGCCTCTCCCGGACGGCCTCACGGGTCTTGTCTCCCAGCTCTTCCCGGCGTTTCTTGACCTCAGCGAGGTGTCGGGGGACTACCTCGCCGATGGCCCACGACAGGACCCGGGTCTCCAGATCCTCCCGGAGCCATGGCTCGGTCAGGAGCTGGGTGAGGACCGCCCGCTCGTCGTCGGTGGAGGGCCGGTAGTCGAGGTACGGGGCCGGGCCGCCTTGAGACGGAGGGCCTTCCGGACCGACCTCCACGAATCGAACATCCCGAGAGACGGCCCGGCGATTCCCGGTCGAGTCCGTCCGGGCGTCCGTGATGGTGTGTTCGAGGAAGAAGAGGACCCTCGATGCCTCGCCGGTGTCGGCTGGGTCGATAAGGACCGCCCCCTGCTTCAGGAGGCCCCGGAACCTCTCCAAGACGAGATCGAGGACCGAGTCGAGGAGAGGGTGCCCCGGGCAGACGAAGGCCGCCAGAGGCTGTCCGGGGACCGCAATGAGGCTCTTCTCGAAGGCGATCCGCTCGTAGCGGTCGAGGACGGGGGCCGCCCGACCGATCTGCCGGTCCCGAGACCGTATGACGGCGGGGACGTGGGAGACCTCCCACCGCTTCGGCTCCCTCTGCCGCAAGGTCCCCCCGAGCCGTGAGAAGGCATCCATGAAGAAGGCGGCGATGAAGTGAGGCTGAAGCCTTCGGGCGTCGGCCCGCTCCATGTCCTCCCGTATCTTGGCCACGCGGCTGGCGTCCATCGTGTCCCGGGCGAGGGCACGTTCTTCGAGGAGTTCCCGGCACCGGTCCCGATCCGAGATGTTGTCGAGAGCCACCAGAAGGCGGGCTCGAACCTCGGGCTGATCCCCGTACCGGATCGCCTCGACGAGGAGATCCCGGAGGGGCCTGTCCTGAAAGAGTTTCCCGAGGATGTCGAAGACTCCATTCCCGAGGGCTCTCCGCTCCTCCTCGATCTTCTCGAAGAGCCGCTTGAAGACTTCTCCCTCTCGGGTCTCCTCGGCGACGAGGTTCCAGAGATGGCAGACCTCCGTTTGACCGATGCGATGAATACGCCCGAACCTCTGTTCCAGCCGGTTCGGATTCCACGGGAGGTCGTAGTTCACCATCAGGTGAGCCCGCTGGAGGTTGATGCCCTCCCCGGCGGCGTCCGTTGCCACTAAGACCTCGACTGCCTTGTCCTGAGTGAACCTCCCCTCGATCTTCCGACGATCGTCCCGACCGATGCCTCCGTGGATGGCGACGAGGGCATCGGGTCGCCCGAGGAGCCGGGTGATCCGGGTGGCGAGGTAGTTCAAGGTGTCGCGGTGCTCGGTGAAGATGATCAGCTTCCGACGGTGGCCGACGGCGTCGAACATCTCCTTCTCGTTCTGGAGGAGCACCGACAATTCTTCCCACTTTCTGTCGGTCCCGCTCTTCCGGACGGCATCTGCCAGAGCCTCCAGCCGCTTCAGGGTCCCGATCTCCGCCCGTAGCTCGACGATCGTTCGGGCAGCCGTGGCCTGATCGACGATCTTCTCCTCGACCTCCTCGACCTCGGCGTCGGGAGCCTCGTCGAGGTCCTCGACCTCCTCGACGGAGAAGGTAGGTTCGGCCTTCTGGAGAAGCTCGCCACCGGGCCTCCCGGGAGCTACCGAGATCCCACGCCGGAGCAGATCCTCCTCGGCGAGCCGCGCTTCCATCCGCTCCCGGCGTCTCCGGAGACTCTGGAAGATGGCTTCTGGAGACGAGGCCAGCCGCCGCTGAAGAACGGTCAGGGCGAACCCGACGGTGCCCTTCCGCTTGTCGTCGAGGCGGTCGGCCCGGTTGAACTCGTCCCGGACGTAGTTCGTGACTTCGGCGTAAAGGTTCGCCTCGGCGTCGGAGAGCTTGTAGCTCGGGGAGTAAGCCCGGCGTTCCGGAAACAGTGGCGTCCCGTCGAACTTGAGGATCTGCTCCTTGACGAGCCTCCTCATGAGGTCCGAGGGATCGATGACATGGACCCCGTCTCGGAACTTCCCCTCGAAACGATCTCCGTCGAGGAGGGCGAGGAAGAGCTGGAAGTCCTCTTCCTTGCCGTTGTGCGGCGTCGCCGTCATCAGGAGGAGATGCCGGGTCAAGCGTCCGACGAGGCGGCCGAGCTTGTACCGCATCGTCTCCTTGATCTCGCCACCAAAGAAGGACGCCGACATTTTGTGCGCCTCGTCCACGATCACGAGATCCCAGTCGGTCACCTCCAGCTTCGCCCGGAGATCCTCGTCGCGGGAGAGCTTGTCGAGACGGGCGATCACGAGATCGTTCTCGGCGAGCCAGTTCCCAGTTCGGGCGGATTCGAGCTTGTCGTTCGTGAGGATCTCGAACCCGATCTGGAACTTGTCCCGGAGTTCGTCCTGCCACTGCTCGGCGAGGGCACCGGGACAGATGACAAGGCACCGGCGGAGATCCCCCCGGGCGATCAGCTCCTTGATGAAGAGCCCCGCCATGATCGTCTTCCCGGCTCCCGGGTCGTCCGCAAGCAGGAAGCGGAGGGGCTGCCGGGGAAGCATCTCCCCGTACACCGCGAGGATCTGGTGAGGCAGAGGCTCGACGAGGGAGGTGTGGACGGCGAGGAGAGGATCGAACAGGTAAGCGAGCCTAATTCGGTGGGCTTCGGCGACCAGACGGAAGAGGGTCGGGTCGGCGTCGAAGTTCCACTGAGGTCCGGAGCTGAGGACTTCGAGGCTGGCCTCGTCATCCCGGAATAGGAGACGATTTCCGGGCTTCCCCTGAGCGTCTTTGAATGTCAGCTCGACGGCGGCTGTTCCGTGCCACTTCACGTCTAGGACGGACACGGTTTCGGCTGGAAGGACGCCTCGGACCGATGCCCCTCGGGTCAGGTCTTCAAGATGAGCCATGTTCTCTTCCCACCTCACTTCCGACCGAATTCGGGGGAAATCGCCCCGGGTAAGGTAGCAGCTTAGAAGTGCCTCTGCGCGAGAGGGCTCAGTTTGTCGGGAACTTCGGAGAAGTCGAGGTCTCAGTCGAGGAAACAACGGGAATCGGCACGTGAAGAGACGGAAGCCCGAGGTTCGGACTACGGACACCATCTGTCCCGGGCGAGGTGTTAGGCGGGCGACTCTGGCGCTTTGATTACTACTAGGGAGATCACTCCTTTTTCGAGTGTTCGTACCCTGCTATACGCCTCGGTAATCTCCCCTGCCGTGAAGCACACCACAGCTCCACGCGAAAGCCCCTCCTCATGTACTGCCATCGCCACCTGCCGAGCGGTTTGAAGACAGTAGAGTTCTAGGTCGATCCTCTTGGCAGGAGTTCGCTTTATCTCGAAGGCGACGACTTCCTCACCGAACCGGAGTTGCAGGTCGTACCGAGACCTCGGAGAGAGCATCTCTCTGGCCGCCGTGGCTGGCTCTGTTTGCTCGAAGTAGCTAAACACCAGCCTTTCCGCTTGATGTCCCCTTCCCACAGGAATGTTCTGGGACTCGACGTACCGCTTCAGCCCAGCGAGTGCTGTCTCGACACTGGCGGTACTCCCGAGGTAGGCGAGCCAACGCCGGACGGTTTCTAGCGTAAAGGCAGCCTCATCCCTACTTACGCGTCTCCCCTCGTGCGTGACCTTGTTTCTGGTCCTCTTCGCCTTCTGATAGTCGAGCCAGAGGGAAGCAGACTTGTCTACAGGCTGTCCCGTGGCTATAGGCGCGATCACCGAGAGGCGAGAGTCGAAGTCCATCTGGGTCTTGCTCTCTAGCCACTTCACGAGAAGCGGATCGAGTCTTCCTTCTAGGGCTCGGAAGACAGTCTGGTGAACGTACACCTCCAGCGCGGAGATCGCTTCTAAGACCACGGCCCGGAAAAGGTCAGGGTTTGCGGAGGCGAGCAGAGCTTCCGCTGCTGTCAAGAGTTCTTCGGGGGTGTGAAGCTCCGGAGTCGGGAGACGATCTGGCATCTCTGTTGAAGCAGATGATAGACCGCTGCGACAGTGTCCCGATCGGCACTGCACGCGTCACAAGCGTTCGAGTTTAGTGACCGCGAACGAGCGGCTTCGCCGCGTCAAGAGGGATTCGTCCGAGTCAGTCCTCCGGCGGCGTCCAGATCCGGGCCTTCATCGCCTTGACCAGCTCCTCGGGAGCGATGTGCCGGAGATACCTATCTGTCGTCGCCAGCGAGCTATGCCCGAGCTGAGCCTGCACGAGGTTCAGGGGCGTTCCCTCGCGGGCCAGCTCGGCCGCGTGGGTGTGGCGGAGGCCATGGGGGTGGACCCGTTTCTCGACGCCCGCCTTCCCCGCCAGACGAGGCAGGAGAGCCCGTGCATAGGCTGGCTTGAGTGAGGCCCCCTGAAGCGTGCAGAAGACCGTGTAGCGGCCATTCAGACCAAGGGCAGCCCGTCGATCCATCCAGCGGGCTAAGACCGCGAACGCTCCCGGGTCGAGCCCTACGATCCGACGCTTGTCACCCTTCCCGTGCAGGACAGTGAGGGTCCCTGCATTGGCATCGACATCCTTCGGGAAGAGAGCCAGCGCCTCCGAGACCCGAAGACCCGCCCTGTACATGACCGAGATCAATGCCCTGTTCCGGATTCCGGTCGGGGCTTTCGGGGAGCAAGCCTTGAGGAGGGCCGCCACCTCGGCCTCGGTCAGGATCTCCGCCGGGAACTTCTTCCCAGCGTTCGTCGCTGCCCGAGGAGATCGCTTGGTCTCTTCGACCGTCTTCCGGGTCCTTTTCATCGTCTTGGCCTCTTAGTATCACTTTTCTATGAAAGCGATACTCTATGGACCATTCTCCACGGCCAACCCGAGGCGTCAAGCAGAAGCGTAACTATTCGGTCCAGAAACCGGGGAAACCGGGGGTCCCTTCGCCGGGCTTACCGATACCGGGGCGACCCCCGATACCGAGGAGCGCGATTCCTCCTCCCGAACAGATCCTCCGGCACGATCCGGCGGCAGCCGGGAGGCATCTTGTGGGAGTCGCCGTCCTCCCGTTTCCCGTAGAGGGCCTCCTGAACGGCTGTTCGTGAGTCGAAGGGCCCCCCTACGGTCACCGTAACAAGGTCGGAGATCTTTCTCAGGAACTCGCCGCTGGGAGACCGGGGTGTGTCCTCTGGAAAGACCGCATCGACAACGTCCGCCGGAACACCGCTGCACCGCAGGACCATCCTCCGGTGCAGTAGATGGAGTTCCCTGACCTTGAGGTGCCTGATGACGGGATCTTCCATGTCGTTCTGGCTCGTATTCATGTTCTGGACCTCGTCCTATCTTCCGGTCGTCTTGATGACGTGTGCGATCGGCCCGGTGATTCCGGGCCGGGTCTGGTAATTCCTCGGGAGACTCGAAGATCCTCCGTCCCGGTAATCCCCGATGGCGATGAAGTTCGGGTTCGTCGCCCGGCCCAGCGCATCCAGCGCCTTCAGGTTCTCGAAGATCTCGTCGGCCATTCCCCGGGAGATCTTCGGGGCGACCTCCAGCGGCGGCCCGGGCGGAAGCGGCGAGTACCTCTGGCCCAGCCAAGCCGCGAGCCCGACTGCGAGAACGAGATCGTCATGCTCGGCGCTCCTCGCTGAATAGGCGTCGTGTCCCGTCGTCGTGGAGATCCGAATCTGGAAACTGGCCAGCTCTGTCAGGAACACCTCGGCCTCGGGCAAGCCCGCCGCAATCCTCAAGCGCCTCTGCTGAAACAAAAGCTGGAGGTTGGAGACGATCTCCCGCTTCGGGACGCGAAACCCGCCCATCACCGGATCTCGAACCGCGTTGTCGCCTCCGTGAATCGTGATTCCGACGAGCCGACTGCCGAGTCCGGGTCGCCGGAGAAGATCCATCACAGGTCGTCCCACTCCGGTTGCGTCCACTACAAGATGTGAATTCCCTTTCAAGGGCCACGCGTTCGTCAGGAGCCGGATCTGCTCGACGATCTCCGTGTACGGCGTGCCGAGACGGAATCGGCTGAGATGCCTGAGCGCCCACAGCCGCCGGTCGTGAATTCGTTCCAGAACGGCCACGGCCGTGGGATCGCTGGCTTGGCCGAGATCCAGACCGACGACGAAAGTCATGACGGCACCTCTTCAAACAGTGGTGTGATCGAGTCGTCGATAGCGGCCTCGATGTCCTCGAACCGGAAGACACCCGCTTCGTTTTCCTCGAAGCTGCACTGGTATTCCTGCGCGAACCAGCGTTCCCCGAGCGAAGCCCGCTCCTCGTCGAGAAACTCCTTCGAGATCCTCGGGCACATCTCCGCAGTGATCCGAATCCGCTCCCACGTTCCGGTTCCGGTCCACTCCTGATGGAACCAGCCCCGTCGTCCCCACGGCGTTGACATGGCCACCAGCCTTCCGTGGGAAACCGCGAGCATGGGCCTGACGGCGAAGAACAAGCTGTCATCGACTCGGGCGGCCTCGTCGATCACGAGGAGATTGACTCCCGAGTACCCCCTGATCGTTTGCTCTGTCCCGGGCAAGGAGACGATCCTCGACCCGTTCGGCAGTTCCAACCTCAGGCTCGAATCTCCCTCAGGGGCCGGAGCAACCGGGAGGGACTTGAAGAAGCCGGAGACCTTCCTGAACAACTCCTGACTCTGGCGGAGGGATGGGCTCAGAAGGAGGACCAAGGACGGGGACCGGTAGATCGCCTCGTGGCAAGCGAGGGCGGCGGCGACTGTGCTCTTCCCGGCCTGACGGGTGCAAAGCAGGAGCTGCCTCGGGGAAGGCGACCGGAGGACCCGCTCCTGCCACGGGTCCGGGCGAAAGCCAGCGGCCTCCATGACCCGCACGGGGTCCAAGGCAGCCGCAAGGTCAACGGCCAGCATCAAGGGCTCCAAGGGCGGCTGCAACGGCTTGGCGGGCCTCTGGGAAGGACTGGAGGGCGCTCAGGAGGGCGGCCCTGACCCGGCTCCACTCGGGGCTGAGGACGAGGTTCACGGTGGCCCCGTCCCTGAGTTCCCCGAGGAGCCGGGCTTGGAGTTCGAGCTGACGCTCCAGCCGGTTGATGGCCTTGAGTGCTACCTCGTGCTCCTGTCCGTCCCGGGCGGCCGAGAGGATCTCGCGGGTCTCGACCGTCAAGTCCTCCAGCCGATCGAGAAGGCCGTCGCCCGTCACCCGGTCACGGACATCCCGGGCCTTCGAGAGCACCTCCGGTATGTGGGCGGCGGCGTGCCGCTGGACGGCAGCCCGGGATGGCCCGAACTTCCGCGCCACGACTCGGTTTGACTCGCTTCCGACGATCGCAACGTCAATGGCCGCCCTCTCCGGGCTGGTGCAGACCGTACATGCCCTTCCCATTCCCTCCGCCCTCCTACCTCCTGCCCGTCGTGGCCCATCTACTGGGATAGTTCCTCGGCGCTTTCCCCATCGAGCGTCAGTGCGCTCTGAGCGGCGGTGCCGCTCGTCCGGCGAAGCTGGGTTTCCGGGGTTTCACGGGTTTGTTCCCCGCAATCCGCCCTCTACGTCACCGCACCCCACACACCAACAGTTCATCTTTCTCCCAAGGGCTTGGGGGAAACCCGTGAAACCAGTCAAACCCCGGCTGCCCATCACGACCCCTCCCCTTCGTCCGCGACGACGCGCCACGTCATGACGCCGTCACGGGTCTCCCCGCGCTCGAAGTGGAGGCCACCCTCAATCCGGTTCTCGTACTTCGAGAGGAACTTCCCGAGGATTCGGGAGTTGATTTCGCCGGACCTGTCGGCTGCGACAGCCACCAACGCTTCCTTCAGGCGATCAGCTACGCCCGAGAGCAACTTCGGATCGCCGGTTCCCACCCCCGAAAAGTCCGCCGGGAGGGAACCGCCTTCCGCTCGGCGACGAGCCTCGGCGACGGTGCTGGCCCGTCCCGGCAGTGCTTCCTTCCACGCGGTCAGGACCTGAACCAGACCCTGACGAGTCGGGTCCTGAGCCTCGATCCTTGATCGGCCCGCGCACGGATCTCCGACCCCAAGCCACAAGAGAGCCGACCGGACCAAGGTATCCCAGTCCTCGAAGCGACCGAACCTCGGTGCCCCTTGGGGCGGTCGCCCGGCGGCGATGTAGGCACGCAGGATCGTGAGCCCACCCGCGACCAATGCCCCACGGTTGGCCGGGACATACTGATAGAGATCCCTCGTGAACACCCGCTCTTCAGGTCGTTCTACCCGGGGATCGAGGTCGCACGGGATCGCCCTCGTGGACAGATCCCCCTCAAACTGGAGGTTGTTCCCGGTCGCCAGAATCGTCATCGAAGTCGAGACCGATGCGGTCCGGTTCTCCCCGAGCATCCGGTCCTTGAAGAACTGCTGAGACAGGATTGAACAGAGAACTGACCCGCCAAGGGGACGCTCCACGTTGTCGATGTTCACGACGCTGTCACCCTCAAGGAGGATCGACAGCCATTTCTTCCTTTCCTCGTTGGGGTCATCGCTGAAAGTTGTGACGGCGCACGCACGCCCAGTGGCAATCATGGCGACGACATCCGCCATGAGACTCTTTCCGGAGGCCATCTTCGGTGCGCGGAAGGCGTGCATCGGGGCTGTCCGGAGCGACCGCCGGACGAGGGCAGTGAGGATGGCGGCCACGGCGACGCCGAAGTCGGAGCCGATCGGCGGCACTCCCGCCTCTCTCTCCGATTCGTCCGCGAACGGAAAACCCGACAAGAGATCCTGAAACAGGGCCAACGAATTCAGGCCATCGGATCGAGAAGGACTCGGGTCGATCGCGGGGAACTTCACGCTCCCGGGATCGAACAGGAGCCCGGTCTGGTCGTCGTATCCGGGAACGCAGAGTACCGAGCCGTCCGGACGGAGCGTGGGCGACTCGATCGTGCCGTTCAGCTCGGGAACCGCCCAGCGTCCCCGTGCCGCGAGCGTTCTGGCGATGCGTTCGGGGCAATCGACCCGCGTCAGGCGGCCATGCTTACCCTTGGAGGTCTTCTTCAACCAGCTCGCCGCCTGAGTGAGCCGCTCCGTCAGGAAGGGGACATCCACGGACCCGATGACAAGCGATCCGGCTTCCCGGCTGAAGGCTCTGGTTACGCTACCGGAACCCTCACGCAAGACCCGGACAAGGCGGCCAGCTCGCTGGTAGATGGTCTCGCCCGTGTCACGCAGAAGTGCGGCCTCGGCAGCGTCCACGGTCTTCGGCAGCTCACCTCCGACGATCTCGATCGCGGGTCGGTCGTCATCAACAGCATCGCCCTCGTCCAGTCCGTCATCCCGGTAGCGGGCTTCACGAACCCACCTTTCGAGATCGTCGATCACTGTCTGGGGGAGGAACTCGGCGAGGGTGGTCCCGCCAGTAACAGGCGACCCTTCCGCGAGCATTCGGGCAGTGTCCCGGACATTCCCTTGGATGTGAGCTACGTCCTCACCACGAGCTGCGCCCGGGACAGACTGGGCGGCGGTCACGATCAAGTTCTCGACTTTGTCCGCCGCCATCCCCCGGCGAAGAAGGAACCCTGACAGAGCGAGCGTGAAGCGGTGCCGGTTGTTCCTCGGGTAATGCGCTGCGACGGTCGAGACGAGCGAAGGGTACGAACCAGCCGCTTGCTCGTTCCACGTCCGGTCCGTCTGACCGGAATCCTCCGTCTGCTTCGCCAAGGGAGGAATCGTCAGAGACGCGGTCCGGCGGCTGCCCTTCACGAGAATGATCCGGCGATCGGCGAGGGGGTCGGAGATTCCAACGAGCACCGGCCCAGCCGTGTAGTGCGCTTGGACAGGATTGAAGAGAGCCGGGTCGAGCCACGGATGCGCAGCGACCCCATCGTCAGGGGAGCCGTCCTTCCAGTACGTCAGCCACCGCTTCAGTGCTTCGTCAGGCACCGGCGCGTCGAGAAGGAAGAAGACGTGCGCCGAGAACTTGTTTGGATCGACCCCCTGCGACGACCCCCACGCGATGATCACGTCAACGCCATGGAGTTCGGGGGGGAGCCTTGAAAGGACGAACCTGATCGCGTCGTCCTGATTGATAGCGGGGTCGATTCCCTCAGGGGCGGGCCGCAGGTCCATGTCCACCATCCCCCACGCACGGGGACAGGGGGCGAACGTGGCGGGGTCATTCCCGTTCGCCTTCAGGAGACGGCGAGCCCACGAGCGGTTGACTCCGGGCAGGGGCTTGCCCCGGACGACAAACGTCTCCTCTTCGGGGACGAGGGTACGGAGCTTCGCGTGCAAGTCCTCGATGTCGGTGAACGTCTCGGGACGGATGCTGAAGTACTTCGCGTGGCCGTAAGGCTCCGGAGTGATCACCCCCGAGTCGGGGTCGCGGCGGAAGAGCTTCGTTGCCCGCCGTCCGTGGGCCGTGAGAAGCGTGAAGCCGTAGGCCGCGTCGAATTGCGCCTCATCCGCGACGCTCCCCGGCGGCTCGACGGGAAGGCCCTCGCCGTTCCCGTCGTCGGAACTGGGGCTTTCAAGGTCGGCGTCGGGGTGGCTGAAGTCCTGCGGGTTCTGACAGGGGCCGAAGCCTTCGCCGGTGTCGAGGACGGCAGCGGCGCGGGCGTTCACTTCTTGCCCTCTGAGGTCCTGCCCCGTCCGTCAGGATGGGCGACGACCTCTTCGACCTCCCCCCCGCGCTGCGGTCCGAGCGGCATCGGCGCGGCGTCAAGAGGAGCATTGCCGCGAGTGAGCCATTCCCTGAGCGCGGAAGCCGGGACGAGAACCCGCCGCCCGGCTTTGAGAGACCGCAGCTCGCCCGATTTTGTGGCCCGCCACACCTTCGCGTAGCCACTCTTCGAGAAGACCCCAACCTCTTCAAGGGTCAGATTCGGATCTCGTTCGTCGTTCACGAAGACGCTCCTCAAGAAAAGCGGCTCGTGAAGCGTCTTTACATAGGGAATCCCCGCAGAATCCGGGGCGTCGAGCCTGTCCGAAGTGTACGTCCATTCACCCCGGAAAATCAACTATGATCAACACATAAGTCGTTTATTCACCTGCACTTACGCTTGACATGTCAGTATTGAGAAGTCCAGCTTGTCCGTGCCTTCGGAACCGGCCCAAGGCAGCCAGCGAGAGACCCCACCGACGACCACCTGACGATGGTCCGGCTAGCTCGCACTGGCTCTCACCGAGTCAAGCAGTCCTTACTGAATGCGGCGGTTCGATGGGCCGACTGAAGCTCTCCCTGTTGGCCCGACAGACCCCCAGTAGGCTCGGCTAGAATCGCCAAAATCGGAGCCGAGCCGGGGGCACAGCGGGGGCACAGACCGGAAAAGGCTTGGGAGACACCCTTCCGCGAGGCGACCCGAAAGGAGGTTGAAATGCTTCGCAGGGAACGGCTTACGGGATGGTGCCGGAGGAGGGACTCGAACCCTCATGAGCTTGCGCTCGGGGGATTTTGAGTCCCCTGCGTCTGCCGTTCCGCCACTCCGGCGCGAGGGCCGAAGTCTAGCAGCGAAGCGTCAGGCCCACTCGACGCGGACCGAGGCGTGGAGGTGCGCCAGGGAAGCTCCGAGAAGCGCGCCGACGACGTTCCAGAAGACGTCGTTCACGTCTGCGGCGCGGGTCGGGAGGAAGAACTGCACGGTCTCGATGCCGACGCTGAAGACGAGGCCGAAGAACACGACTTCGACGTGGTTGCGCCAGCGTGCCCGGCCGCGCCCGTCGACGAACTTCCAGGCCAGGAAGCCCCAGATCGCGAACATGACGAGGTTGCCGACGAGCCCGAGGAGCCCGAGAACGAACCGATTCGAGAAGACGCCGGCCTTCCCGGCGCTCGCCCTGAGACGCGCGAGGTCGTCGAACGGCACGAGGTTCGTCACGACTCCGGGCCGCCCCTCCACGAGGAGCGTCCCGGCCAGGACGAGGGCCGTGTACGCCAGGAGGAGCGCCCCCTGCGTCCCCTTCCCCACGACGACGCGCTTCACCGGCGGTCCTCGGGAGCGTCCGAAACCGCGTCGGCTCCGCGCACTCCGGCGAAGAGGCCCTCGGCTCCTTCCGGGACGAAGATGACGTACCGGAACCCTTCGCCGGCGAGAAGCTCGCAGGCTTGACGGGCCGCGCCCCCGTCGTCCCCGACGACGACGAGGGGAGATCTCCGGAAGCGCCCCACCTCCTCGAGCCGGGAGCGGAGGGCGGTGAGGGGGATCTCGTGGGCTCCCCGGAGCCGGGGCGATGGCAGGGTCCGGACGTCGAGGAGCGGGATCTCCCTCGAGTCCCGGAGCATTTCCCGGGCGACCGACGCCCGCATCTCACGGCACGGCGCGTCGACACGACGCGTTCCCGTGCCGAGGCAGCCGGCGGCGCCGAGCGCAAGGGTCCCGGCCGCCACGCAGCCGAGGAGACGTTCGAGACGAGTCACTCGCTCGAGCTTACCGGATCGCGACCCCGAAACCGGACGGGACGTGACGAAGAGCACGATCGGGAACCCGTTTCGCGACGGTACGTACGTTGCAAAGGATCAGAATGAAGCGTTCCGCGCGCGGCCCTGCGGCCGAAAAGGTGGACGCGGGACGCCTGGAGGATCGAGAAATGAAGAACTTACCGCGATTCGCCCTCGTCGCCGTTGCGGCGGCGGTCCTGGCGGCCGGCCCGGCCGCCGCGCAGGATCGCCGCGGCACGGTGGAGATCACGCCGGTCATCGGCGGCTACTTCGGCGGGACGTTCGACCCCGGCACGCTCGCCTTCTACGACGGCCAGGCGGACGCCTCGACCGAGGTGGCGTACGGCCTGAAGCTCGGCTTCAACGTCACGAACAACTTCGCGATCGAGGCGAGCTACCTGCAGTCGGACCCGAAGCTCCGGCTCGAAGGAGGCGGGGGGATCGGCGGCGGCTCGGAGGACATCGGAAAGATGAAGATGCGCCTCTACGAGATCAACTTCCTCGTCCCCTGGGGGCGCGGACCGGTCCGGCCGTACTTCACGATCGGGGGGGGCGTGAACACGTTCCAGCCCTCGATCCCGGGCTACTCGTTCTCGTCCGACTCCCGGTTCACCGGCAGCCTCGGCCTCGGCGTGAAGACCTACGTCAACCCGAACTTCGGCTTCCGCTTCGAGGGGAAGGTCCGCTCCACCTACATCAACAGCGAGGACGACTACTGGTCCTGCGACAGCTGGTGGTGCGACGGCGACTACTACGGCGACACCCAGTGGTACACCGCCGGAGAGGCGACCGCGGGGGTCGTCATCGCCTTCTGAGCGCCGTTCAGATTCCGGGCGTGCCCGGGGCCCGGCGGACCTCGATCCGCCGGGCCCCGTCCCGTTCCGGCGTGACCTTCACCTCGTAGTCCCCCGGCGAGACCGGCAGGCCCTCCGGCCACTCGACGACGACGACGGCCCCGTCTTCCCGCGCCTCGTCGAGGCCGAGGCCCTCGATCGCCGCGCCGAGCCTCTCGTCGCCCGGGAGGCGATAGAGGTCGACGTGGACGAGGAGGGGCGGACGCCCCTCCGGGCCGTACTCGTGGACGAGCGCGAACGTCGGCGAGGCGACCTCGTCCGGAAGGACTCCGAGCCCTTCGGCGAGGCCGCGTACGAGCTCGGTCTTTCCGGCGCCGAGCGGACCCGACAGGCGGACGAGACCTCCGGGGACGAGGAGGAGAGAGAGCTCCCGCCCGACCTCGCGGGTCTCCTCGACGGAGCGAGCGACCGCCTCGAAGGGAACGGTCTTCACGGCAGGAGCGATTCGGCGACGAAGGCGAAGGCGCGGCCGAGCTCTTCGGGAAGGTCCGAGGCCCGAAGGCTCTCCTCCCCGAGGCGCTCGCGGACGAGGTCTCCCGCGAGGCCGTGCAGGTACGTCCCCGCCGTCGCGGCCTCCCACGCAGGCAGTCCGCGCGCGAGGAGCGCGCCGACGACGCCGGTCAGGACGTCGCCGCTCCCCCCGGTCGCGAGGCCGGGGTTGCCGGACAGGACCCGGGCGACGCGCCCCGCGGGGGTCGCGACGACGGACCGGAACCCTTTCAGGACGACCGTCGCGCCGGACTCGGCGGCGAGGCGCCGCGCGGCGCTTTCCGGGTCGCCCGCGACGGAGGACGCGGAGCGGCCGAGGAGGCGCGCCGCCTCCCCGGGATGCGGCGTCAGGACGGTCGGGCCGGGCCGCCCGACGAGCGTCCCGAGCCTCCCTCGGAGCAGGTTGAGGGCGTCGGCGTCGAGGACGACCGGGAGCGGCGTCGCGAGCGCCTCCTCGAGGCGGCGGGCCCCCCAGCCGCCGGTGCCGAGTCCGGGGCCGACGGCGAGGGCGGTCGGTCCGGACCCCGGCAGCGCGTCCGCGGTGGTCGCCTCGGCCACGAGCGCGTGAACGGCCGCGCGGCTCGCCTCTTCGGCGACGACGACGACCTTCCCCGCGCCGGCCCGGAACGCCGCCCGGGCCGCCAGGGCCGCCGCCCCAGCCATCCCGAGGGCGCCGCCGACGACGGCGAGGGTCCCGTACGTCCCCTTGTGAGCGGTCGCGGGCCGGGGCGGGAAGAGAGGCGCGACGTCGAGGGCCGTGACGACCTCGGGACCGTCGGCGGTCGGGCCGGCCGGAAGGAGCCCGATGTCGGCGACGACGACGCGACCACAGGCCGCTGCCGCCGGCAGGAGGAGGTGGGCGAGCTTCGGGGCGCCGAACGTGACGGTGAGGTCGGCACGCACGTGCGGACCGACGGGGACTCCCGAGGCGGCGTCGAGCCCTGACGGGAGGTCGACGGCGACGACGAACGCGCGGCGACCCGAGGCGATCCGGGTCGCGTGCGCGGCGAGGCCCCCTTCGTCGAGGGGCCGCGAGAGACCCGTGCCGAAGAGCGCGTCGACGACGAGGGTCGCGCCGCGGAGCGGCTCGAGCCCTTCCGGGGCGGTCACCTCCACGACCTCGCCGCCGCCCCGCTCGAGCCGCCGGAGCGCTTCGGCCGCGTCCCCCGCGAGGCGGGCTCGCGCACCGACGAGGAGGACGGCGACGGCGCCCACGCGGGGGCTCCTTCGAAGGAGCCGCGCGATCGCGAAACCGTCCCCTCCGTTGTTCCCCGTGCCGCAGAGGACGACGACGCGCTCGCCCCGGAGAGGAGCCGCCTCGATGGCGCGCAGGCACTCGCGGGCGGCCGCTTCCGCCGCCCGCTCCATGAGGACGATGCCGGGCGTCCCGGCGGCGATCGTCCGGGCGTCCGCCTCGCGCGCGGCAGCCGGTCCGAGGGCGATCACGCCCCCTCCGGCCGCCGCGCGACGGCGATCACCGGGGCGTCTCCTGCGGAAGGGCCGAAACGAAGATCGCCTGCTGGACGTAGCTGACCGTGTTCGTCGGCTCGTCGCGGACGGCGAGCGAGAGCCGCTGGCCGCCCGGGATCATCAGGAGCCGGACGTCGTAGACGAAGTCGCGCCGGTTGAGGGCGTCGAGGTCCTTCGCGGGAATCTCGACCGGGACCACCTGCGTCGCGAGCTCGGACTGCTTTCCGGCAGAGTCGACCACGATGAAGTAGAGCGCGATCCGGCCCCGGGCGACGTCCCCCTGCGGCAGCACGGTGATGCGGCTGTAGGGGACGCGGATGCGGATCGGGACGAGGTAGTTCTGAGCGTCGGCGGGGGCCGGCTGCCCCACTTCGATCCCGACGCCGAGCGGGTTCTCGTCGCGCGCGAAGTAGAGCGCCGAGGTGACGCCCTCGACGATCCGGGTCTCGAGCCCCTTCTCGACGTAGCTCCGGCGCGAGCGGGCGACGAGCCCCTTCTGCTTCACCTTCACCTCGACCTTGCGCGGGCGTTCGCCGCCCGAGCGGAGGCTCCGGTAGCCGACCGAGTAGTACGAGGTGTAGTCGCCCCTCATCTCCTCGAGGGGCATCGTGATGTCGTTCCGGTTCAGGATCGCCTTTCCGCCGGTCTCCTCCGCCATCAGGTGGATCATCGACTGGAGGTTCGTCTTCTCGACGAAGGTGTCGATCTTGGCCTGGGTCGAGCGGTTCTCCGCGCTGATCCCCTCGTCGATGGAGAGGCCGGAGGCGTCGACCATGTACATGCTCACGCCCGCCGCGTTCGCCGCACGGATGATCCCGAGGTAGGCCGACGTGGAGTCGAACTCGAACTGCGTCAGGCCCCCGCTCTGCGTCCGGAAGCGGTCCTGGATGTACTTCCAGAGCTCGGCGCCCGGAGACTGCGGAAGGCCCTCGGAAACGTGAAGGAGGATCTTCCGTCCCTCGACGCCGGCCAGCTGGTCGATCGTCCTCTTCAGGGCGTTCGTCGTGAAGTCGAGGTCGTTCTTGTAGGCGAGCGCGTACTGCCGCGCCTCCACGAAGGCCTCGTACTCGCTCCGGGCGTCGTCGATCCGGCGAAGGATGTCCCGGCGCTCGGAAAGGCGGGTCTGCCCCATCGTCGAGTAGTCGCCCTGCTGCCGGATCACGTCGGAGATCTCCCGGCCGTCGTTCGTGAACTTCCGCCGGACCTTCAGCGAGCGGTCCCACGTGACGACCATCGCTTCCACGTTGTCCCGGATGTTCTCCCGGGCCCAGGTCTCGAGGTTCTTCAGGACCCGGTTCCGGTTGAAGGGCTGGAGGCTCAGGTTGTCGATGAAGATGACGATCTTCGTCTTCGGCACCGGCAGCGGCGCGAGGGCCGGCTCCGCCGGGGCGGGAGCCGTCGCGGGGACCGGGGTCGGCTCGGGGGCCGGCGAGGCGACCCCCGGGACCGCCTCGTCGCCGAAGTAGACGACCTTTCCGCCGTCGACGGCGAAGAAGTTCGTCAGGGGCTGGAGCTGGCCGTCCTCGTAGACCTCGAAGTCTTCTCGCTTGAGCCCGCGGATCCGGTTCCCTTTCTTGTCGGTGACGACGACGTCGATGTTCGTGACGGTCACGTCGACGTTCCGCACGAGCGGGGGAAGACCGGCCGGCGGCTCTTGCGGGCCGGCCGAGACGGCCGGTGGGACGAGGGCCGCGGCGAGGGCGGCGGCGGCGAGGAACGCAGACGGCCTGGAGAGCACCATGGTCGCATTCTACGGATCGCGCACCCAACGCGTTCCGAGGCGGTCGAGAGGACCGTTCCAGTCCCTGATCGAGGCCTGTTTCAGAGGAGTTTTCCGCTTGCACTTCGCCCCGTGCTCCGTGAGAATGTCCGCCTCGAATGACGGCCGCCCCGAGCCCGGTGGGCGCGCGGACGATCCGAGAGGTCGAGGGAAGATCCGGAGGTCGGGGCTGAGACAGCCGCAGCTGGGAACGGACGCGGAGGCAGAGAACGGCGGGGTGCGCGCGGACGCGGACTACCTCCGGAATCTTCTCTATTACGTCGATTGCGCCCGTTGGGTTCCGACCGCTGACGGGGGGAGCCTGCGGTGACGCTCCGGCTCGCCTCCCATCTCGACACCTTTTCGGGACGGTCGCGACCCATCGAGCGATGGAAGCGGGCGACGGGGAGCAGCGAAGAATATGTCTGACCGGGAACGGAACGGTGGTCTCCCGGGTCTCAGGACCTCGGGCACCGTGGGTGCGCGAAAGGAGAGAGAGCCGATGACCGGAATCAGGACGGGGAGAGACGCCCGGACGACCCTCCGGAGCCGCCTTCGCCGCGTGATGGCGGTCGGCGGGCTCGTCCTTCTGGCGACGACGGCGACAGGGTGTCAGAAAGTCGTCGACCAGTTCAAGGCGAAGCAGATCATCCGGAAGGGGAACGCCTACTTCAAGGAGCAGCTCTACGAGGACGCCTTGAAGCAGTACGAAGAGGCGATGAAGCTCGATCCGAGCGAGATCCGGATCAAGAAGTTCGTCGCGATGGCCAACATGGCCGTCTACAACCCGGGGTCGCAGCATCCCAAGGACCTTCAGGCCCTCGAGACGGCGATCAAGCACTTCAAGGAGTACCTCGCCGTCAAGCCGGACGACGAGAGCGCCGCGAAGTTCCTGGTGACGACCTACATGAACTCGAGGCGCTACGACGACGCCATCGAGTACTTCAAGGCGCTCATCAAGGCCCATCCCGAGGACAAGCAGGCGGTCCAGACGATCGCCATGCTCTACGCGCGGAAGGGCGACTTCGACCAGTCGATGGAGTGGCAGCAGAACCTCGCGAAGCTCGACTCGCAGAACCCCGAGGTCTTCTACACGATCGGCGTCACCTGCTGGGACAAGTCCTACAACACGCCTCTCACCGACATGGACGGCGAGGCGCGCAAGGCGATGCTCGACCAGGGCATGGCGGCGCTCGAGAAGGCCAACGCGCTGCGTGAGGACTACTTCGAGTCGATGCTCTACATCAACCTCCTCTATCGCGAGTACGCCAAGCTCGAGAACGACCCGGTCAAGAAGGAGGAGCTCCTCGAGAAGGCCAAGGAGTGGCAGACGAAGGCCCTCGCCGCGCGCGACCGCGTCAAGCAGAAGGAGCGCGAGGAAGCGGCCAGGAAGAACCCGCTCGAGGCGATCTGACGGGCCCGGGCGAGAGGACCACGACCATGTTCGAAACTTCCCTCATCGAGTCGAAGAAGCAGAAGCCGACCGGCAGTCGCTGGCTCTCGGTCCCGATGTCCATCTTCCTCCACTTCGTCGTCGGCGGGACCGTCCTCGCCGCGTCCATGTGGTACATCGAGGACATCCCCGAGCCGCCGATCCCGGTCACCTTCTACACCGAGGCCGCTCCCCCGCCGCCGCCTCCGCCGCCCCCCCCGAAGGCCGCGGCTCCGAAGGTGGCCCCGAAGGTCGAGCAGGTGAAGCCGTCGTCCAACGCGGCCCCCACGATCATTCCCGACGTCCTTCCGGTCGCTCCCGCGGCTCCCGAGGCCGATAATTCCGGCATCGAGGGCGGCGTCGAGGGCGGCGTCGAAGGCGGCGTCGAGGGCGGCGTCATGGGCGGCGTCCTCGGCGGAGTGAAGGGCGGCGTCCTCGGCGGCGCGGCCGAGGTCGAGGAGCCCCTGCGCGTCGGCGGAGACGTCAAGGAGCCCGTCGAGATCTCCCGCGTCCAGCCCGTCTACCCCGAGGCGGCCCGCAAGGCCCGTCTCCAGGGCATCGTGATCCTCGAGGCGATCATCACGAAGACCGGGAGCGTCGACTCCGTCCGTGTCCTGCGAGGCATCAACCCGCTGCTCGACAACGCCGCGATGCGCGCAGTCCAGCAGTGGAAGTACAGGCCGGCGACCTTCAACGGCCGCCCGGTCCCGGTCTACCTGACGGTCACGGTGACCTTCAAGCTCCAGTAACCCGATCACCAACGCGATCGCAAGCGACGCTGAAATCCAACAAGGAGGATCTCCACCATGGAAATGGATCTCGGACACATCTGGGCGCAGATGTCCATCACGGTCAAGGGCATCATGGTCCTTCTCGTCTTCCTGTCGGTCTACTCCCTCGGGGTCTCGCTCGAGCGGTGGTGGGCCTTCCGGAACGCGAAGAAGCAGTCCGTGAAGTTCGCCCTCGAGATCGGCCCGCTCCTCAAGCAGGAGAAGCTGAAGGAAGCCATCGACCTCGCCAAGAAGTACAAGGCCAGCCACGTCGCCAAGGTCGTCTCGCCCGGCCTTCTCGAGTTCGCATATGAAGCCCACGGCGGAAGCGTCGCCGGCCACGATGTCGTCGCCGCCGCCGAGCGTGCGATCACCCGCGCCGCCATGATGACGGGCGCCGACATGCGCCGCGGCCTCGGCGGTCTCGCCACGATCGCCACGACGGCGCCGTTCATCGGCCTCCTCGCGACGGTCCTCGGCATCATCCGCTCCTTCCAGGGCATGGCGACCTCCGGCACCGGCGGCCTCGGCGCGGTCTCGGCGGGCATCGCGGAAGCCCTCATCGGCACGGCGCTCGGCCTCTTCGTCGCCATCCCGGCGGTCTGGCTCTACAACTACTTCCTCAACAAGATCGAGCGCTTCAACGTCGAGATGTCGAACTCCTCGTCGGAGCTCCTCGACTACTTCATCAAGCGCATGGGCTCCCGGGCGGCCTGAGGAGAGCCTCGCCGGGGCTCCCCGGCAAGCTCTTCTCGGAACTGAACGGAGGACACGACGATGGGAATGGAAGACTTCGGAGGCCGGCACGAGACGAAGAGTGAGATCAACGTCACTCCTCTCGTCGACGTCATGCTGGTCCTCCTCATCATCTTCATGGTTGTCACGCCCATGCTCCAGAAGGGGAAGCCCGTCCTGCTGCCGCAGACGGACCAGCCCGACAAGAAACCCGAATCGGACAAGGAGCTCCTCATCAGCGTCCAGTCCGACAAGCAGATCTTCATCGACGCGAAGTGGTATCCCGACCAGGAGTTCGCCGCCAAGATGCGCGAGTTCGGTGAGCGCGCCGCCAGCAAGGACGTCCTGATCAAGGCCGACAAGCAGCTCTCGTACGGCGACGTCCGCAAGGTCATGCGAATGATCAAGGACGGCGGCTTCGAGAAGATCGGTCTCATCACCGAGCGCAAGGCCGAGAAGTAGGAGGGCACGCCATGGGTATGGATGTCGGTGGCAACAAGGGCGGGCCCAAGTCCGAGATCAACGTGACGCCCCTCGTGGACGTCATGCTGGTCCTCCTCATCATCTTCATGATCCTGCAGCCGATGCTGCAGATGGGCTACGACGTCAACGTCCCGCCCAACACACCCTCGAACGTGCTCCCCCAGGCGAACCCGGAGCAGATCATCGTCTCGCTCACCGCGAACAACGAGATCTACCTCAACAAGGAGCGGGTCGAGCGGTCGAACCTCCCGATCCGGCTCCAGGAAGTCCTCCGGAACCGCGGAAAGAAGCCGGTCTTCTTCTCCTGCGAGGACACGGTCAAGTACGACGAGGCCATGAAGCTCATGGACATCGTCCGGAACAACGGAGCCGAGAACATCGGCATCGTCATGGACTGGGTCAATCCCCTCGAGCAGGTCGCTCCCGCGGGCAGCTGATCCCGCCCCGGCGGGACTCTCCCGCCGCGAACACGGTCACCTTCGCATCCCCGGCCTCACGGCCGGGGATGCTGCTTTTCGGCATCCCCTTCCGTGCGCTCCCGGGGCGCCGATCGCGCGCGAGCCGGGCTGGCCACGCTGACGCCGCCTCCCTCGGGCCGGCCACGGCACGGCTCGCCGACCTCCCTCCCCTGCCGGCGGCTCCCGACCGGTCTCGACTCGCGTCCCTCCGGGGGACCGGGTCCGGCGCTCCCGCCCGGGCGGCTTCCGCCCCCGACGCCGAGAGGCCCCGGTTCTCGCCGGGGCCTCTCTCGCGAAACGGAAGGAACGCCGTCGGGGCGCTCCGGGGTCAGAGGAGCGTCGCGATGACGAGAGCGATGACCGACATGAGCTTGAGGAGGATGTTGAGCGACGGCCCGGAGGTGTCCTTGAAGGGGTCGCCCACGGTGTCGCCGACGACGGCGGCCTGGCCCGGAGGTGTCCTTGAAGGGGTCGCCCACGGTGTCGCCGACGACGGCGGCCTTGTGGGGGTCCGAGCCCTTGAAGTACTTGTGCCCGTCGATCTCGACCCCTTCCTCGAACATCTTCTTCGCGTTGTCCCAGGCGCCGCCCGAGTTCGACTGGAAGATCGCGAGAAGGACGCCGGTGGCCGTGACGCCGGCGAGGAGGCCGCCGAGCATCTCCGCGCCGGACCCGAAGCCGAGGAGTCTCGGGCCGAAACCGACCGCGACCGGGACGATGACGGCGAGGAGCCCCGGCGCGACCATCTCCTTGATCGCGGCCGTCGTCGAGATCTCGACGCACTTGCCGTACTCGGCCTTTCCGAGCGCGTCCTCGAAGATCCTCTGGTCCTCCACCGGCCAGTCCTTGAAGTCCTTCCCCGAATGGGCGTCCATCGCGAAGATCGCGGCCTTGAGCGCCGGGATCTCGCTGAACTGGCGCCTCACCTCCTGGATCATCGACATCGCCGCCCGCCCCACGGCGGCCATCGCCATCGACGAGAAGAGGAACGGCAGCATCGCGCCGACGAGGAGCCCCGCCATCACCTCCGCCTTCGAGACGTCGATCGTCTTCAGGTGGGCGGCCGTCATGAAGGCGCCGAAGAGGGCGAGGGCCGTCAGCGCGGCCGAGCCGATGGCGAACCCCTTCCCGATCGCCGCGGTCGTGTTCCCGACGGCGTCGAGCTTGTCGGTCCGGCTTCGGACGTCCTTCGGGAGCTCCGCCATCTCGGCGATTCCCCCGGCGTTGTCGGAGATCGGTCCGTAGGCGTCGACCGCGAGCTGGATGCCCGTGTTCGAGAGCATCCCGACGGCCGCGATCGCGATGCCGTAGAGGCCGCCGAAGTGGAACGCCCCGATGATCGCGGCGGCGAGGACCAGGACCGGCCAGGCCGTCGAGCGCATCCCGACGCCGAGGCCCGCGATGATGTTCGTCGCCGCGCCGGTGACCGACTGCCTCGCGATGGAGAGGACCGGGCCGGTCCCGGTGCCGGTGTAGTGCTCCGTGAGCATCCCGATCGCGAGGCCGGCGGCGAGGCCGATGACCGTCGAGAAGAAGACCCCGAGCGACGTGATCGTCCGCTCCGCCCCGTAGAGGACGTCGTCGAAGACGAAGCTCCCGGGGAGCATGCCCCGGATGATGAAGTACGACAGGACGACCATCACGATCGACGAACCGAACTCGCCGGTGTTCAGGGCCCGCTGCGGAGAGCCTCCCTCCTTGACCCGGACGAAGAACGTGCCGGCGATGGACGTGAGGATGCCGACTCCGGCGAGGACGAGGGGCAGGAGGACGGCGGAAAGCCCGCCGAACCCGTCCGCCGTGAAGGCCTCGCCCGTGACGAGACGTCCGGTCATGAAGGCCGCGCCGAGGACCATCGCACCGACGATCGACCCGACGTACGACTCGAAGAGGTCGGCGCCCATCCCGGCGACGTCGCCGACGTTGTCTCCGACGTTGTCGGCGATCGTCGCGGGGTTGAGCGGGTGGTCCTCGGGGATCCCCGCCTCGACCTTTCCGACGAGGTCCGCGCCGACGTCGGCCGCCTTCGTGTAGATGCCGCCCCCGACCCGGGCGAAGAGAGCGATGGAGCTCGCCCCGAACGAGAAGCCCGTGACGACGGCGATCGTCTTGTGGACGTCGCCCGCGAAGAGCTTCGAGAAGACGAGGAAGCAGCCGCCGAGGCCGAGGACGCCGAGGCCGACCACTCCGAGGCCCATGACCGAGCCGCCCGCGAAGGCGATCTCGAGCGCCGGCCCCAGCCCCCGGCGGGCCGCCTGGGTCGTCCTCACGTTCGCCTTCGTCGCGACCTTCATCCCGATCAGCCCCGCCAGCGCCGAGCAGAGCGCTCCGGCGACGAACGCCGCCGCGATGAGCGGGCTCGACCCCTCCTGAAGCGCTCCGGAGACGCCGAGCAGGACGGCCACGACGGCGACGAAGACCCCGAGGACGCGGTACTCGGCCCGCAGGAACGCCATGGCGCCCTGCTGGATCGCGGCGGCGATCTTCGCCATCCGCTCCGTGCCGGCGTCCTGGCGGGCGACCCAGGACGACTTCAGCCAGGTGTAGAGAAGCCCCGCGAGACCGAACACGGGGATGACATAGACCAGAGTCTCTGCGTTCATGCGCCTCCGCTCCGGAACGTACGAATCCGGGTCCTCTTGGTCCCGAGCCGGCGGATGGTCTCACGCCCGGCCCGGCAGGCCAAGCGGCCCGCGGGCCGCGCCGGCCGCCGTTCCGGCCCCGCCTCCGAGGCGTCGTTCAGAGGAGGAGAGCGAAGACCTCGTTCGAGAGGAGGACCCCGGCGCGCGTCAGCCGGACCCGGCCCGACACCATCTCGAGGAGGCCGGCCGCGACGGCGTCCGCGAGCCGCTCGCGGTCCGTCGCCGGCAGCGTGCCGAGCGCCGCCTCGAACGCCCCGGCCGCGACCCCGTCGGCGGTTCGGAGGCCGAGCAGCACCTCTTCCCGGAGCGCCGCCTCGGCCGGGAGCCGCTCCTCGGCCACGAACGCCGTCCCCTTCTCGCGGATCGCCGCGACGTAGGCCGGGATCGAACCGCCGTTCGTCCGCCGGACGGCGCCGTCGAAGGAGGCCGCGGCCACTCCAAACGCGACGACCGGCTCCCGGCGCCAGTACTTCAGGTTGTGGCGGCTCTCCTCGCCGGGCCTCGCCCAGTTCGAGGTCTCGTATCGCGGGAGGCCCGCGGCGCGGCAGGCGTCGTCGACGCGCTCCCACCGCTCCGCCATCTCGTCGTCCCCCGCGAAGAGCGCCGGGCTCGACTCCCTGAGCGCGACGAGGCGCGGCGCCTTCTCGATCTCGAGGAGATAGACCGAGACGTGTCCGACGCCGGCCGACAGGAGCTCCGAGAGCGCTTCCAGGAGGCTCTCTCTCGTCTGGCCCGGGATGCCGATCATCAGGTCCGCGGAGACTCGGAGGCCCAGGTCGATCGCGCGGCGGACCGCGCCCCGCGCGGAGGCCGCGTCGTGCCGCCGCTCCAGCGGGACGAGCTCGGCGTCGCGGAGAGACTGGACGCCGACGGAGAGGCGGTTCACGCCCAGGCCGACGAGGGCGTCGAGGCGCTCCGGGACGAGGTCGTCCGGGTTCGCCTCGGCGGTCACCTCGGCTTCCGGCTCGATGCCCCACGCCCGCCGCAGGGCCTCGACGACCCGGTCCAGGCTCTGCGGGTCCGCGTACGACGGCGTGCCGCCTCCGAAGTAAACGGTGTCGAGCGGACCGGGGACCTCGCCGGCCCGCGCGCCGATCTCGGCCACGACGGCGTCGAAGTACTCCTGCTCCGTCGCTCGGCCCGTCACCGCCACGAAGGAGCAGTAGGCGCACCGGTGAGCGCAGTACGGGACGTGGACGTAGGCGCCGGGCCGGACCGTCACGAGCCGAGGAGCGCCCGGAGCCGGTCGTCCGCCGAGGCCGCCGGGACGACGCGCCCGAGCAGCCGCTCCACGTACTTCGCGAGGACGTCCGCCTCGACGTTCAGGAGGTCGCCGGGCCGGCGTCGGCCGAGCGTCGTCGCGCGGAACGTCTCCGGTATGACGGCGACGGTCAGCTCCTCCTCCGTGAGGGAGGCGACCGTCAGGGAAACCCCGTCGAGCGCGATGGACCCTTTCTCGACGACGTAGCGCGCGAAGGAGGGATCGAGCCGGACGCCGAGGGTCCAGAAGTCGCCGCTCCGCTCGAGCTTCGTGACGGGAGTCGTCGCGTCGACGTGCCCCTGGACGACGTGCCCTCCCATCCGGCCGCCGGCCGGGAGGGCCCGTTCGAGGTTCACCTCGTCGCCCGGGCGAAGCGCGCCGAGCGTCGACCGCTCGAGCGTCTCGGCGGAGACGTCGAATCGAAGGAGCCCGCCCTCGGCGCCGGGAACGGCCGTGAGGCAGACGCCGGAGACGGAGACGCTCTCCCCGCGGACGACGTCTCCGAAGGACGCGGGCTTCTCGACGTCCAGCAGGGCGCCGCCCGCTCTCCTCCCGACGGCTCGGACCTTCGCGGCGGCTTCGACGAGTCCCGTGAACACGAGCCGATCCTACGCCGCCGGACGGCCGACGCGCCCGGTCACGCGGAAGCCGTCGCCGAGCGGCTCGACCTCGAGGTGCGAGAGCCGCGGAGCGCTCGAAAGGCTCGGGAACCCCGTGCCCGCGACGGCCGACGGCGCCTCCCGCCCGCCGAGAAGGAGCGGCGCGTAGTAGCCGGTGACGCGGTCGACGAGTCCCGCCTCGAGAAAGGCGAACGCCGTCTCGCCGCCTCCCTCGAGGAGGAGCGAACGCGCCTCCTCGCCGCCGAGCCGGGCGAGGAGCGCGGCGAGGTCGACCCGACCCGGAACGGGCGACGGAAGCGAGAAGACCCGGACGCCGGCGTCGCGGAACGGCGCGAGGCGCGGGTCGCTCTCGGGCACGGCGGTGGCGAGCCAGGCCTCGCCCGGAACGTGGGACGAGAAGACCCTCCTGTCGATCGTGACCCGGAGCCGGCCGTCGACGACGACCCGCCGGTGCGGCACGACGGAGCGGTTCAGGCCCGCCCGGCGCGTCAGCGCGGGATCGTCCGCCAGGACGGTCCCCGCCCCGACGAGGATGGCGTCGCACTCTTCCCGGAGCCGCATCCCGTCGGCGCGCGCTTCCTCGCACGTCACCCAGCGGCTCCTCCCGGAGACCGTCGCGATCTTCCCGTCGAGCGACGCTCCCCACTTCAGGTGGACGTACGGCCGGCCGTTCCTCGCGGCCGTCAGGAACGGCTCGTTGAGCCGCTCGGCACGCTCGGCGAAGGCGCCCGTCTCGGTCGCGATTCCGCCGGCGCGGAGCCGCTCGCGCCCCTTCCCCGCCGTCCGCGGGTCGGGGTCGAGGACGGAGAAGACGACCCGGGAGACGCCGGCCGCGACGAGGGCGTCGGCGCAGGGCGGCGTCCGCCCGTGGTGGGCGCACGGCTCGAGGTTCACGACGACGGTCGCGCCGCGCGCCCGGCTCCCCGCCTCGGCGAGAGCGACAGCCTCCGCGTGCGGGCTCCCGGCCCGTTCGTGCCACCCCTCGCCGACGACCGCGCCGGCGCCGTCGACGACGACGGCGCCGACCCGCGGGTTCGGCGAGGTGGAATAGCGCCCCTTCTCGGCGAGCTCGAAGACCCTCTCGAAGGCGGCGGCCAGGTCAGTCATCGATCAGCGCGGCGGCGAAGCCGGCCGGGTCGAAGTCGAGGAGGTCGTCGGCCGTCTCGCCGACGCCGACGTACCGCACCGGGAGGTTCAGCTCGCGGACGATGGCGAGGATGACGCCCCCCTTCGCGGTCCCGTCCATCTTCGTCAGGACGAGGCCGGTGACGCCCGCGGCCTTCAGGAACTCGCGGGCCTGGGCGAGGCCGTTCATCCCGGTCACCGCGTCGAGGACGAGGAGGACCTCGTGCGGCGCGCCGGGAATCTCCCGCCCGGCGATCCGCCGGATCTTGGAGAGCTCCTCCATCAGGTTGTGCTTCGTGTGGAGGCGGCCCGCCGTGTCGACCAGGAGGAGGTCGGCCCCGCGCGCCTTCGCCGCGGCGCATGCGTCGAAGACGACGGCGGCCGGGTCGGCGCCCGGGCGGTGCTTCACGAGCGGGATGCCGATCCGTCCGGCCCAGACCTCGAGCTGGTCGATCGCGGCCGCCCGAAACGTGTCGGCGGCGGCGAGGACCGGGCGCCCCCCGGCCGCGGCGGCGCGTGCGGCCAGCTTCGCCGCCGTCGTCGTCTTTCCCGTCCCGTTGACCCCGACCATCAGGACGACGCGCGGCATCCCCGGAGGGACGGCGGCGGACGCCGGCCCCTCCACCGAGAGCCGCCGCTCGATCTCGGCCTTCAGGACGCGGCGGACGACGTCGGCCTCCCCCGCGTCGCGCCTCCCCGCCTCGACCCGGACCGCCTCGACGAGCTCGGCCGCGGTCGCCGGCCCGACGTCCGCCGCGAGCAGCGCCTCCTCGAGCGCCTCGAGGGCCTTCGGATCGGGCGAGAAGCGGGCCTTGATCGCGTCGCCGACGCGCGCGACCAGCTCCGTGTGGGTCATGAAGAGCCCGCGCTTCAGGCGGGCCATCAGCGACGGGCGAGCTCCCTCGGCCACGGCTCCGTCCCCTCTCAGCCGATCTCGGCCGCGAGCCGCGCCCGGGCGGCGGCGAGGTACGGACGCGCGACGGACGGGACGCCGTCCCTCCCGAAGAGGGCGAGGACGAAGTAGCCGTCCCGGACCGCCGTCGCGAGCACCCGCCCCGCGTCGAAGTCGAAGTCGACCTCGGTGACCTCGCCCAGCCCCCCGCCCATGGCGGCCCGCGCGAGCTCCGTCGTCCAGACGGACTGGTAGGCGCCGATCGTCTCGAGCAGCGCGTGGTCGCCGAGGGAGGCGATGGCCTCCCCCTGCGGATCGAGGAACGCGACGGCCTGCGCGCCGGGCGCGGCGAGGACCGGACGGAGGACGTCTTCGAAGCTCATCGTTCCCTGCCTGCCGCTCCCGGCTCGCCGCCGAGGAAGCGGCGCGCCTTTCTCGCCTCGTCGCTCTCCGGCGCAGACTGGACCGTCCGCTCCATGTAGCGGACGGCGAGGTCCCGCCGGTCGGTCGTCAGGAGGCAGAGGGCGGCGTTGTAGTTCGCGACCGGGTCGTTCCCGTCCTCGCGAAGGAAGAGGAGGAAGTCCTCCAGCGCTCCCCGGAAGTCCTCGAGCTTCATCCTCGCGAGACCCCGCTCGCGCGCGGCGTTGAGGTAGCCCGGGTCGTCGGCGAGGACGGTCGTCAGCTCGCGTTCCGCGTCGGCCCAGCGGAGCTGCCGGGCGCGCAGCAGGCCGAGGTTGAAGCGCGCCTTGACGTGCTCGGACGTGCGCGACCCGGCCAGGACCTCGTTGAAGTCCTTCTCGGCGTCCTCGAGCCGGCCCGCCTCCATCGCCGCGACGCCCCGGTTGTTCTTCGCCTCGACGAGGTTCTCGTCCAGCTCGAGCGCCTCCGCGAAGAGCTTCGTCGCGTTCTTGTGGTCCTTCCGGTAGAGGTACGCCAGGCCGAGCGCGTTCGCGACCTCGGCGCTCCGCGGGTAGGCGGCCCGGGCCGAGCCGAGCTGCTGGATCGCTTCGTCGACGCGTCCCTCGCGAAGCAGGGCGAGCCCCTGGCGGTAGTCGACGAGGTCGGCGACGGCCGGGCTCGGCTCCGGGAGCTTCTTCGCGGCGTCGAGGGTGCTCTGACACCCGTTCAGGAGGAGGAGAGCGGCGAGCGCCGCGACGGCGCGGGGAACCCTCACGACGCCTCCGCCGTCCGGGCCGCCTCGCCGATCACCTCGAGGTCGTTCTTCAGGAGGGCCTCCTCGAGCGCCTCGATGACGCTGGTGTCGTAACGGGTGCCGGCGAACGTCTTGATGCGGGAGACCACGTAGTCGCTCCTCATCGCCTTCTGGTAGGGGCGGGTCGTCGTCATCGCGTCGAACGTGTCGGCCACCGAGATGATCCTCGCGAGCATCGGGATCTCCTCTCCCCTCAGCCCGTCCGGATACCCGGTCCCGTCCCACTTCTCGTGGTGGTACTTCATCCCGGGAATGATCCACTTCAGCTGGGGGATCTGCCCCATTATGAGCGCCCCCTTGACCGGGTGCAGCTTCATGACCTCGAACTCGTCGTCCGTGAGCGCCGTCGGCTTGCGCAGGATGCGGTCGTCGATCCCGATCTTCCCGACGTCGTGCAGGAGCGCCGCGATCCGGACCTTCCGGACCTCCTCGAGCGGCTGGCCGAGGTGCCGGGCGATCGCGACGGAGTAGCGCGCGACCCGCTCCGAATGGCCCCGCGTGTACGGGTCCTTCGCGTCGACGGCGGCGGCGAGCGCTCGGATGGAGTTGAGGAAGAGCTCCTGGTTCTCCCGGGCGGCGAGCTTGAGCTTCTCGATCGACTTCTCGAGCTCCCCGCCCATGTGGTTGAACCCTTCGGCGAGCTCCGCGAGCTCGAACGTCCCGGGGACCTCGACGCGCTGGGAGAGGTCCCCTTCCGACATCCGGTGGACCGACTCCGCGAGGGCCCGGACGGGCCGCGAGAGCGCGTTCGCGGCGAGGATCGCCGCGACGACGGCGAGCGCGACGGCCAGCGCCGCGACGAGCCACGACGTCCGCGTCATCTGCGTCGCCGCCGCGAAGGCCCGGGCGACGTCCTTCTCGACGAGGACGCCCCAGTCCGGCAGCTCCTCGGCCGGCCCGACCGGCGCGACCGTCCCGAGGACCCGGCGCGCGGTCTCTCCCGCGCCCCGCGGGTAGGTCCGCGTCAGTCGCACGGGGTGCTGGACGAACTCCGCGACGAGCTCCACGTCGAGCAGCGGCTTGCTGCCGTCGAAGGCCGCCGGGTCGCTCGAGAGGACGAGGTTCCCCCTCCGGTCGACGACGTAGGCGACGAGGTCGCGCTTGCGTTCCTGCTCGAGAAGCACCCGGATCGGCGCGAGCGAGACGAACGCCTCGACGACCCCGTCGACCTCTCCATTCGGCCCGGGAACGGGCGCGGCCATCACGAGACCGGGGTCGGGAAGCCCGGGAATGCGAAGGGCGTCGCCGACGTAGACCGCGCCGCGCAGCGCGGTGTCGAAGGCCCTGTCGAGCTCCCTCTCGAGGATCGGGTCGAGGCCCGCAGGCTGTACGACGCCCCCGCGGCGTTCCGGGTCGAGGGCGCGCAGCACGAGAAAGCTGGGCTCTGCGTCGCGGTACCGCCCGATGAGTCCCGTCCTTCCGACGAAGGCGAAGGGATCCTCGCTCGGCGCGACCGCCCGCGCAAGCTCCAGCCCGTCGCCGATCTTCTTCACCTGGACGAGCATCCGGCGCAGGTACGCGTCGATCGCGTCGGAGAGCGTGACGGCGCTCCGGGTCAGGAACTGCGCCTCCGCGGTCTCGAGCGCGTCGCGGTTGATGGAGACGAGCCGGACCGCGGAAAGCGCGAGCGGTACGATCGAGACGACGACGAGCGTCGCGATCAGAGCCGTGACGATGCGCAGCCGGGGCCGGCGAGGGAGGGCAGCCACCCGGAGATTCTAGCCGTCGCCGCTCGGAAGGCTCGCGGCGAGCTCCTTCTCCGAGACACGCTCGAGGCGCGGCCGTCCGGGGGCGTCCAGCAGGACGTCCCGGAGCCCGGCGCGGTCTCGCTTCTTGTCGCGCGGGAGGAACTTCGGGTAGTCCCGGCGGACGACGGACGACAGGGGCGGAGGCGCGAGGAGGCTGCGGAGCGTCTCGGCGGCGGCCTCCGCGATCGGACCCGGCAGACGGCCCCGATCCGCGGAGAGACGGAGGGCGGCGAGGAGCCCCCACGCGACGGCTTCCCCGTGCCTGAGCCGGTAGGCGGACGCCCCTTCGAGCGCGTGCGCGACCGTGTGCCCGAGGTTCAGGACGTGACGCAGGCCGAGGGCCTCGTCGGGGTCCCGGGCGATGACGGAGGCCTTCAGCCGGAGCGAGCGGCCGATCGCCTCCGCGAGCGCGCGGGGGTCCCGCGAGCGGAGACCTTCGACGAGGCGCGGGAGGCGCCGCCAGAACGGGGCGGAGAGAAGCGCGCACTTGGCGACCTCGGCGAGGCCCGACCGGTGGTCCCGCTCGGAAAGCGTGTCGAGGAGGCGCGTGTCGACGCAGACGAGCCGCGGGTGGTGGAACGAGCCGGCGAGGTTCTTGCCGGCGGCGAGGTTCACCGCCGCCTTTCCTCCCAGCGCGCTGTCGGCCGCGGCGAGGAGCGTCGTCGGGACCTGGACGACGGGGACGCCGCGGAGCGCGAGCGACGCCGCGAGGCCGGCCACGTCGCCAACGGTCCCGCCGCCGAACGCCACGACCCCGCCGTCGCGCGTCAGGCCCCGCGCCGCCATCCCGGAAAGGAGCCGGCCGAGCTCCGTCCAGCTCTTCGCCCGTTCTCCGTCGGGAACGACGAGCGGCTCCGGGTCGAGGCTCCGTGCCCCGGTGAGCGCCGCGCGCAGACGATCCCCCTGCGCCGCGAGGACGGGGGCGGACGACACGACGATCCAGCGCCCCGGCGCGATCCGCGGGAGGGCGCCCGCGAGGCGCGCGAGCGCCCCCTCCCCGACCGCCACCTCGCAAGGCACGCCGGCCGCGACGAAGCGGAAGCCGCGGACGGCGCCCCGCTCAGGCCGGCTTCCGACCTTCATCTCCCGCCCGGCGGATGCCGAGCTCGGCGAGCTGGGCGTCCGCGACCGGCCCGGGCGACTCCGACATGAGGCAGCTCGCCGAGGCCGTCTTCGGGAACGCGATCACGTCCCGGATCGAGGCCGAGCGCGTCAGGACCATCAGCATCCGGTCGAGTCCGAGGGCCAGGCCCCCGTGGGGCGGCGCGCCGTAGCGGAACGCCTCGAGGAGGAAGCCGAACTTCGCCGTCGCCTCCTCGGGAGAGATGCCGAGCGTCGCGAAGACCTTCGACTGGACCTCCGGCTGGTGGATCCGGATCGACCCGCCGCCGAGCTCCATCCCGTTCAGGACGACGTCGTACGCCCGCGAGAGGACCTTCCCCGGGTCCGTGTCGAGGAGAGGCACGTCCTCCGGCCGCGGCGCGGTGAACGGGTGGTGCGTCGCGTACCAGCGCGCGTCCTCCGGATGCCACTCGAGGAGCGGGAAGTCGGTGACCCAGAGGAAGTCGAAGCGGTCCTCCGGGACGAGCTTCTCCTCGCGCGCGACGCGGAGCCGAAGCGCCCCGAGGACGTCGTTCACCGTCGCCCTCTTTCCCGCGACGACGAGGAGGAGGTCCCCGTCCTTCGCGTCGAGGGCGGCGCGGGCCGACGCGACGGTCGCTTCGTCCAGCATCTTCTTCGCGTTCGAGCCCCAGCTCCCGGGCGGCTCCGCCTGGAGCTTCACCCAGACGAGCCCGGCCGCCCCGAGCTGCTTCGCGGCGGCCTCGAGCTCGTCGAGCCGCTTGCGCGAGAAGGCCGCGCCCGCGGGGACGGCGATCCCCTTCACCGTCTCGGCCGACCGGAGGATCTCCGAGGGCGAGGCGGAGACGTCGAGCGCGCGGAGCTCGAGGCCGAAGCGGGTGTCGGGCCGGTCGATCCCGAACCGGTCCATCGCCTCGGCGTGCGTCATCCGCGGGAAGGGAACGGGGCACGGGATCCCGTAGGCCGGGAAGACCGCCGCGAAGAGCTTCTCGATCAGCGCGTAGACCGTCTCCTCGTCGGGGAACGACAGCTCGAGGTCGACCTGCGTGAACTCCGGCTGCCGGTCGGCCCGGAGGTCCTCGTCGCGGAAGCAGCGCGCGATCTGGTAGTAGCGCTCCATCCCCGCGACCATCAGGAGCTGCTTGAAGAGCTGCGGGGACTGCGGGAGCGCGTAGAACTCCCCGGGGTGGACGCGCGACGGGACGAGGAAGTCGCGCGCCCCTTCGGGAGTCGACTTCGTCAGGATCGGCGTCTCCACCTCGAGGAAGCCCTCCTCGTGGAGGACCTGCCGGATCCGGAACGTCACGTCGCTCCGCTTCACGAGGTTCGCCGTCATCTCCGGCCGGCGGAGGTCGAGGTAGCGGTACTTCAGCCGCAGGTCTTCCGAGGCCCGGACGTCGTCCTCGATCACGAAGGGAGGCGTCTCGGCGCGGTTGAGGAGCTCGAGCGCGGTGGCCCGGAGCTCGACGTCGCCCGTCGGCATGTCGGGATTCCGGGCGGAGCCCTCCCTGGGGACGATCGCGCCCGTGACGGCGAGGACGTACTCCCCGCGCAGCTCCTTCGCGCGCGCGAGGAGCTCGGGCTCGTCGAGGAGCTCGGCGTCGAAGACGACCTGCAGGATCCCCGAACGGTCCCTCAGGTCGATGAAGACGAGCTCGCCGAAATCGCGGCGGCGGTGGACCCAGCCCTTGACCTGGACCGTCCGTCCGGCGTCCTCCCTGCGGAGCGAGCCGGCGGGGACGCGGGGCACGAGTGCGCTCACGGCGTCTCTCCCTTCAGCGTTCGCGGGAGGTCGCCGATCGGCACCTCCCTCTGCGACCTCTCCACGAGGTCCTTGACGACCACGACGCCCGACTGCCGCTCCTTCTCGCCGACGAGGACGGCCGTGCGGCAGCCGCGCTTCGCGGCGTTCTTCAGCGCGTGACCCGGCCCTTTCCCGGCGGGGTCGAGGTCGACCGCGACGCCCGCGCGGCGGAGCTCGCCGGCGAGCGCGAGGGCGGCGGCGCGGTCGGCCGGATCGATCGCCACGAGGGCGACGGGCGCGAACGCGTCGATCGCCGCGCGGCGGAACGGCTCGGGGAGGACGTCGACGAGGCGGTCCTCCCCGATCGCGAATCCGATGCCGGGCGTCCTCGGCCCGCCCAGGTCCGACACGAGCCGGTCGTACCGGCCCCCGCCGAGGAGGGCGTCCTGGGCGCCGAGCCCCTGCGCCGTCACCTCGAAGACCGTGCGGGTGTAGTAGTCGAGACCCCGGACGAGCCGGGGCTCGACCCGGTACGGGATCCCGCTCGCGTCGAGGAGCGCGAGGAGCTCCTCGTGGTGCGCCTTCGAGGCGGGGTCGAGGTGGTCGAGGACGCGCGGCGCCCCGGCGAGCGCGGCCGCGAGCGCGGGGTCCTTCGTGTCGAGGACGCGCAGGGGGTTGTCCCGCAGCCGCCGCCGATCGTCCTCCCCCATCGTCCCCTCGTGCGCGGCGAGGTAGGCGCGGAGCGCCTCGACGTAGGCCGGGCGCGACTCCTCGCTCCCGACGCTGTTCAGCGAGACCGAGAGGCCCCTGAACCCGAGGCGGGTGAAGAGGTCGAAGAGCATCACGAGGAGCTCGGCGTCCGTCGCGGCGTCGGCCGCGCCGAGGACCTCCGCCCCGATCTGCCGGAACTCGCGGTAGCGCCCCTTCTGGGGCCGCTCGTAGCGGTACTGCGGGCCGACGTAGTAGAGCTTCTTCACGCCGCCCGCCTGCGGCATCTGGTGCTCGACGTAGGCGCGCGCCACGCCCGCGGTGTTCTCGGGCCGGAGCGAGACGTCGCGCCCGCCCCGGTCGGTGAAGGCGTACATCTCCTTGTGGACGATGTCCGACGCCTCTCCGACGCTCCGCACGAAGAGCTCCGTCGGCTCCAGCACGGGCGTCCGGATCTCGTCGTAGCCGTAGAGGGAGAAGACGGTCCGGGCCGTCTCCTCGAGACGGTTCCAGACGCGCGTGTCGGGCGGGAGCAGGTCCCGCATTCCCTTGACGCTCGTGATCATCGGGGCCGGCCCTTCGTCAGAGGACGGGCACGGGAAGGGGGAAGCTCCGCCCGCGCCGCGCGTCCTCTCGGAGGTACTCCTCCTTGTATTCCAGGTAGTTCCGCCAGTACGCGTCGAGCCCGTCGGCCTCCGCGTCGGTGAGGGGGCGCCGGAGGCGCGCCGGGCTCCCCGCCCAGAGCGTCCGCGGCGGGACGACGGTGCCGCCGAGGACCACCGCGCCCGCGGCGACGAGGGACTTCTCCCCGATCTCGGCCCCGTCCAGGACGGTCGCGTTCATCCCGACGAGGGCGCCGCGCCGGATCGTGCAGGCGTGGACGACGCAGTTGTGGCCGAGCGTCACCTCCTCCTCGAGGAGGAGGGGCCCGACGTCCTTCGTGACGTGGAGCGTCGAGTTGTCCTGCACGTTCGACCGCGCCCCGATCCGGATCGTGCAGCAGTCGCCGCGGACCACCGATCCGTACCAGATCGAGACGTCGTCCCCGAGGACGACGTCTCCGACGACCGCCGCCGTCTCGGCGAGGAAGACCCTCTCGCCGAGGACCGGATTCGCGCCTCGGAAGGGCCGGATGATCACGTCGTCCTCACGGGTCGCCGACGATACCAGAAGCCGAAGCCTCGACTCGAAACGCCCCACTCGCCCGAGCTCGCGAGCCCCCCCTCGCGGATCCGACCGGGTGCACCGAAACCAGTGCAGGGTGGAAGAACGTCGGGAACGACGGGGGGTTGGGGTCCCTCCTCACGAGTTACGCACAGGGTTTTCCTCAGCCTCGCTGAATTCCCTCATATCGTCTTCATATCGATCAGCAGTCGATACACACGTGCCCGCCTCGAAACGAGACGGGCACGAGGCGTGCTAACGAGAACGCGCCCGCCTTCGCGCTTGACAAGTCGCGTTCGACGTCTTCAACGCGTGGCGCGCGCGTCGTCGCCCGCCGACGCGAGGAGCGTGCGCGCCTGCCGCCGCGCCGCGTCGGTCACCGAGGCCCCCGCGAGGAGCGCGGCGATCGCCTCGACGCGTCCTCTCTCGTCGAGGCTCGTGACGACGGTCCGGGTCCGTCCCGCCGCGACCTCCTTCCGCACGGAGAGGTGGCGCTCCCCGGCGGCCGCGACCTGCGGCAGGTGCGTGACGACGAGGACCTGGTCGCGCGCGGCGAGGGCCCGGAGCTTCCTCCCGACCGCTTCGGCCGTCGCTCCCGAGACGCCCGCGTCGACCTCGTCGAAGACGAACGTCCTCACCGGGCCGCCGCGCCGGCTCCCGCGTCGCCCCTCTCGCGCGACCTCGGCCTCTGCGAGCGCGGCCGCGACCGCGAGCTGCACGCGGGAGAGCTCGCCGCCCGAGGCGATCTTCGCGAGCGGCCTCGGCGGCTCGCCGGGGTTCGGGCTCGCCGCCCGAGGCGATCTTCGCGAGCGGCCTCGGCGGCTCGCCGGGGTTCGGTGCGAAGGCGAGCGACACGACGTCGATGCCGTGGGGTCCGAACGCGACGTGCTCCTCGTCCGCGAGGAACGTCCCGTCCGGCTCGGCACGGCGCGAGACCTCGACCCGGAACGTCGAGGAGAGGAAGGCGAGGTCGGAGAGGTGCCTCTCGACCGCCTTCGCGAGCTTCGGCGCCGCGGCCTGCCGCGCGGAAGAGAGCTCGAGCGAGGCGGCCCGGAACGCGGCGAAGGCCGCGTCCGAAGCCTGCGCCGCCTTCCGGAGCGCGCCTTCGACGTCGGCGAGCTCGTCCCGCTCGCGTCCGATCGCCTCGCGGTAGGAGAGGACCTCCTCGAGCGTCGCCCCGTACTTCCGCTTCAGCCGCGCGAGGAGGTCGAGCCTCTCCACGACCTCGGCGAGCCTCGCGGGGTCGGCCTCGAGACGCTCGAGCTCCCGCGAGGTCGACGCCGCGAGGTCGGAGAGGCGCTCGACGAGGTCGTCGGCCGTGGCCAGCTTCTCCGCCGCCGAGGCGTCGATCTCCGCGAGCGCGGCGAACGTCCGGCGGAGGGCCGTCAGCGCGGGGAGCGCGCCTCCCTCGTCCGACTCCAGCGCGGCGACGGCGTCGGCGAGGAGCCGCCCCCTCTTCTCCACGCTCTGCAGCGCCGCCTTCTCGCGCGCGAGCGCCTCCTCCTCGCCGGCGACCGGCGCCGCCCGGTCGATCTCGCCGATCCGGAAGTCGAGAACCTCGAGGCGGGCCGGCCCGTCCTTGCCGAGGGCGGCGATCCGCTCGCGGTCGGCCTCCTTCTCCCGGAACGCGGCGTGGAGCCGCGCCACTTCCGCCCCCTTCTCCGCGAGCGCCGCGAAGCGGTCGAGGAGCTCCCGCGGCGCGGCGGGGTCGAGGAGCTCTCGCGCCTCCGCCTGCCCGTAGAGAACGAGGAGCCGCGGCGCCACCTCCGCGAGCGTGCGGAGCGCGGCGGGCGAGCCGTCGAGGAAGAGACGCCCCTTCCCCGAGGAGGAGACCTCGCGGCGCACGACGAGCTCCGACGGTCCGCGCGCCTCCCCGTCCCGGAGCCCCGCGGCGGAGAGCGCCGCGACGACCGCCGGGTCGTCCGTCTCGAAGGAGCCCTCCACGACGAGCCGTTCCGCGCCGCCGCGGACGAGCGTCGCGTCCGAGCGCTCGCCCGACAGGAGCGAGAGCGCGTCGACGACGAGCGACTTCCCGGCGCCGGTCTCCCCCGTCAGGACGGTCAGGCCCGGCTCGAGCGCGACGTCGACGTCCTCGAGGACGGCCAGGTCGCGGACGCGGAGCGACGAGAGCACGGTCTCAGCGGGCGGCGCGGTCCCGGAGCCACCGAAGGGTCATCGCGAGGCCGATCGACGTGGCCCCCGGCGCGTAGCCGGCGTGCTCCCGCTCGAAGTAGGCGTTCGGCGCGATGTCGACGTGCGCCCAGGGCGTCTTCGGGTCGACGAACTCCTTGAGGAACATCGCCCCGTTGATCGACCCGCCGCTCCGCCCGCCCGTGTTCTTGAAGTCGGCCCAGTCGGAGCGGAGGTTCTCCTTGTAGTCGTCCCAGAGCGGAAGGCGCCAGAGGCGCTCGTCGGTCCGCTCGCCGGCCGAGACGAGCTCTTTCACGAGGTCGTCGTGGTCGCTGAAGACGATCGAGGCCTCGAGCCCGAGGGCGACGAGGGCCGCGCCCGTGAGCGTGGCGAAGTCGACGATCGCCGCCGGCGAGAGCTCCTTCGCGTAGTCGAGGGCGTCGGCGAGGATGACGCGCCCCTCGGCATCGGTGTTGTCGATCTCCGCCGTCTTCCCGTTCCGGAAGGTGACGATGTCGCCCGGCTTGTACGCCGTCCCCGAGGGCAGGTTCTCGGTGAGCGTCGCGAGGGCGACGACGTTGACGGGAAGCCCGAGCTCGGCCGCCGCGAGGACCGCCCCGCAGACCGTCGCCGCGCCGAGCATGTCCCACTTCATGTCGCCCATCCGGTCCGCGGGCTTGAGGGAGATGCCGCCGGAGTCGAACGTGACTCCCTTGCCCACGAGGACGACGGGCTTCTCCCCCTTCCTCCCGCCGCGGTGCTCGAGGATCACGAACCGCGGCTCTTCTGCGGCTCCGCGGTTGACGGCGAGGAGGCCGCCCATCCGCTCGCGCTCGATCTCCTTCCTGCCGAGGACGGTCGCCTTCACGCCCCGCTTCCGCGCCGCGGCCTTCACGGTTTCGGCGAACGTCCGCGGGACCATGTCGCTGCCCGGCGTGTTCCCGAGGTCGCGGACGAAGGCCGACGCCGCGGCCACGACCGCGGCCTCGTCGGCCGCCGCCTTCAGCTCCTTCGGAGTCGCCGCGAAGACGCCCCGCCCCGAGGAGAGGGCGAGCGCCGAGAGGCGCGCCGCCTCCCGGACAGAAGCCTTGTACCGGGGGAACGCGTAGCCGGCGACGAGCAGGTTCCGCACGACGAAGTCGCGCGCTTCGGCCGCGGTCATCCGCAGGAGCGTGAAGGGGAAGTCGACGAGCGCCGTCCGCTCGCCGTTCCTCTCGAGCGCCTTCACGGCGCTCCGCAGCAGGACGCGGGCCTTGCGCGGCGACAGCTCGTCGCCCGCTCCCGTGCCGAGGACGTAGAGGCGCCGCGCCGGGGCGTCCGGCCCGAGCGGGAGCGTGAAGAGCGATCCGTCGCTCCCGGCGTCGGGCGGCGCGGCCGCCCGGACCGCCTCCCGGAACCCCTCCGGCAGGCTTTCGAATCGCGCGGGCCCCTTCTTCTCGGGGCGCGCCAGGAAGGCGACGGCGGCGTCGCGCCGGCCGCCCTTTCTCTTCTCGTCGGGTCGAACGATCTCGAGCTTCACGCGTGACTCCTCCGCGGGCTGCGGCGCAGGGAGTCTAGCCGAGCCCGAATAGAATCCGGCCATGCCTCCCGCCGCCCTCGACGCCACCGCCCTCCCCGGCCTCCCTCCGCCGCGCCGAGGAAAGGTCCGCGACGTCTACGACCTCGGCGAGCGGCTCCTGATCGTCGCCACGGACCGGATCTCGGCCTTCGACGTCGTCCTCTCCCCGGGCATCCCCGGCAAGGGGGCCGTCCTCACCCAGCTCTCGACCTTCTGGTTCCGGAAGTTCGAGGGCCTCGTGCCGAACCACCTCCTCGAGACGGACGCCGCCGCGTTCCCTCCCGAGCTCGCCGGGTTCGCGGGCCTCCTCGCCGGGCGCTCCGTCCTCGCGCGCAAGTGCCGCGTCGTCCCGTTCGAGTGCGTCGCCCGCGGCTGGCTCGCCGGCTCGGGCTGGAAGGACTACCGCCGGAGCGGCTCCGTCTGCGGCGTGCCGCTGCCGGCCGGCCTCTCCGAGGCGTCGCGCCTCTCCGAGCCGATCTTCACCCCCGCGACGAAGGCGGAGGAGGGGCACGACGAGAACGTCTCCCTCGAGGTGATGGCGAACGCCGTCGGGCGCGACCTCGCCGTCCGGCTGCGCGACCTGACCCTCGCGATCTACTCCGAGGCGGCCACGTACGCCGCCGGGCGCGGCGTGATCGTCGCCGACACGAAGCTCGAGTTCGGCCTCGACGACTCCGGCGCCCTCGTCTGGATCGACGAGGCGCTCACGCCCGACTCCTCCCGCTTCTGGCCCGCCGCGTCGTGGCGCGAGGGGGGCTCGCCGCCGTCCTACGACAAGCAGTTCGTGAGGGACTGGCTCGAGACCACCGGCTGGAGCAAGACACCGCCCGCCCCGCTCCTGCCGCCGAACGTCGTGGCCGGCACTCTCGAGCGCTACGTCGAGGCGTTCCGGACGCTCACGGGCGCCGACCCGGTCCTGCCGGCCTGACGGCCGTCCGCGCGAGGAGCTCCTCGACGCTCGCGACCGGCGTCACGCCGAGGTCCGGGAAGGCCGCGGCCTCCGCCGCGTTCCCGGCCGGCAGGAAGGCCTCCGTGAAGCCGAGGCTGACGGCCTCCTTCAGCCGGAGCGTGGCGTCCGTCACGGCCCGGACCTCCCCGAGGAGACCCACTTCGCCGAACGCGACGGCCCCCTTCGGCAGCGCCGTCTCCCGCACGCTCCCGGCGACCGCGGCGAGGACGGCGAGGTCCGCCGCGGGCTCCTCGCTCTCCGCGCCCCCCGCGAGGTTCAGGAAGACGTCGTGCCCCGACATCGGCAGGCCGCCGTGCCTCTCGAGGACGGCCAGGAGGAGCGCGAGCCGGGTGCCGTCGAAGCCGATCGCCGTGCGGCGCGGCGTCCCGTACTTCACCGGCACGGTGAGCGCCTGCACCTCGAGGAGGAGCGGCCGCGTCCCTTCCACGGCCGCGAGAATCGCCGACCCGGGCCGCCCGCCGGTGCGCCCGCCGAGGTAGAGCGCCGACGGGTTCGTCACCTCGACGAGGCCGTCGCCCGTCATCTCGAAGACGCCGAGCTCGTGGACGGGGCCGAAACGGTTCTTCAGCGCGCGCAGGACCCGGTGCGCCTGGAAGCGCTCCCCCTCGAACGAGAGGACCGCGTCGACGAGGTGCTCGAGGGTCTTCGGCCCGGCGAGCGTGCCGTCCTTCGTGACGTGCCCGACGAGGACGACCGGCGTCCCGCCCGTCTTCGCGAAGACGGAGAGGCGCGCCGCCGCGTCCCGCACCTGCGAGACCGAGCCCGGCGTCGACGGAAGGTCGGGCGAGGAAACGGTCTGGATCGAGTCGACGACGAGGGCCGCCCACGGCCGCGAGGCCGCCGCCTCGAGGACCCGGTCGACGGAGGTCTCCGCGAGCAGGTGGAGGCCGTCCACGACCGCGCCGAGGCGGTCCGCGCGCAGGCGGACCTGCCGCGCCGACTCCTCGGCCGAGACGTAGAGCACCTCCCCGGCCCGCCCGGCCAGGCGGGCGGCGACCTGCAGCAGGAGCGTCGACTTCCCGATCCCCGGCTCGCCTCCGAGGAGGACGACGGAGCCGGGCACGAGGCCCCCGCCGAGGACCCGGTCGACGTCGGAGAGCCCCGTCAGGAGGCGCGGCGTGTCGGCGGCGTCGACGTCCTTCATCCGGACGACGGCGGAGCCCGCGGCGACCGGGGCCCTCTCGCCCGGACGGACGGGCCGCTCCGGCTCCCCCTCGACGAACGTGTTCCAGCCGCCGCACTCCGGGCAGCGGCCGAGCCAGCGCGGGCTCTGGGCGTCGCACGCGGTGCAGGTGAAGACGCGCCCCGCGCGCCTCGCCATCAGGGGAGCATCCCGATCGCCGCCGGAAGGAGCGTCTTGATGTCCTCGTCCTTCCACCGGATTCCCGCGCCGAGGAAGAACGACCGCCCCGCCGGGTTGATGACGTCCGTGACCCCGGCGCGGAAGAACATCGCGCCGCGGCTCTGCCACTGGCCGAAGAGCTTCACCTGGGCGTCTCCCTCGTCCCGCCCGAAGTCCCACGCCTCGGCGCTGATCTGGAGCCGGTCCTTCAGGAGGTGCTGGTCGATCGCGAAGCCTCCGCGCGACTCGATGAGGCCGGCCCGGAGGGTCGTGTCCTTGAAGCGGTAGCCGAGCTGGGCCGAGAGCCCGAACTCGTCCTCCGTCCGCGTCACCTTCGTCGTCACGACGCTCGGCGGCCCGCCGTCGACGCTCGTCTCGTAGCGGAACGTCTCGTCGTAGCGGCGCCCGTTTGGGAGCCCGAGCAGCTCCACGCGGTAGAACTTCCCCTCCCGCGGCGTCACGTCGATGCGGAACGCGCCCCTCGACTCCTCGGTCCGCGTCGCGTACTCGCCGTAGAAGCCGAGGTCGAGCTCGATCCGGTTGATCCGGGTCAGCGTCGTCCGGAGCTCCTCGACGCCCGTCTTGATCGACGTGAGCGCCTCGTTGAGGTTCCTGTGGGACGTCTCGTCGTTGACGAGCTTGCCGATCGTCCCCTCCCCCTTGTCGATCTTGCCGGTGATGGAGTTGAGGTTGTCGGCCGAGGTCTTCAGCTTTGCGGAGAGCTCCTCGATGTTCTCGACCGAGCCCTTCACCCCGGACCGGTTCTCGTCGAGGATCCGGTCGAGGCGCGCGAGCGTCTCTCGGATCGACGACGAGAACTCCTTCAGGTTCGCGACCGTGACGTCGACGTTCGCCCGGTTCGCCTCGACCAGGGCCCGCAGCTCCTCGGCGAGCGCCCCGACGTTGTCGACGATCCGGTTGATCTTCGCCTCGCCCGTCTCGCCGCCCAGAGAGGAGGAGAGAGCCCCGGTCAGCTGCTTGACGTCGTTCCCGATCTCCTGCGCGAGCTTCGTCAGCTGGTCGAACTCGACCGGGACCGAGCCGGGGATCCGGGTCCCCTCCGGCAGGACCGGCTTCGCCGGGTCGCCGGCGTAGAGGTCGACGTACTTGTCTCCGAGGAGGCCGAGGTTCTTCACCTGGCCGAAGGCCCCCTCGCGCAGCTCCACGTCGGTGTCGAACAGCAGTCGCGCCACCGCCGTCCCGTCGGGGAGGAGGCGGATGCCGTCGATGCGGCCGACCCTCACGCCGGCGATCCTCACGGCCGACTTGTCGTCGAGACCGGCGACGTCCTTGAAGACGGCCTCGGCGGACGCGGCCCTCGCCTTCCCGCTGAAGGGGAGGTCCTCGATCTTCAGGACGAGGACGGCCAGGGCGATCAGGACGGCCATCGCGAAGAGGCCGATCTTGGCGGTCGCGTTCATTCCGGAACCTCCTCGCGGCGGTCTCCCGCCTCCTCGCTCCCGTCCCCGCGCACGAACGCCGCGACCCGCGGGTCGTCCGACGCCTCGAACTCGCCCGGCGGGAGGTCCGCCTGGATCCTCCCGGCGTCGAGCAGGGCGACGCGCTCCGCCACGGCGAAGGCGACTTTCAGGTCGTGCGTGATCGTGACCATCGTCGGGTTCAGCCGGTCTCGGAGGCGAATCATCACGCGGGCGAGGGCGTCCGTGGTGATCGGGTCGAGACCGGTCGTCGGCTCGTCGAACAGGAGGATCTCCGGCTTCAGCGCGATCGCCCGCGCGAAGCCGACGCGGCGGCGCATCCCGCCCGAGAGCTCCGAGGGGCGCTTCCCCTCGATCCCCTCGAGCCGGACGAGCGCGAGGCACTCCGCGACCCGGTCGCTCACCTCGGCCGGCGTCATCCGGGTGTGGCGCTTCAGCGCGAACGCGATGTTCTCCCCCACGCTCATCGAGTCGAAGAGGGCCCCCTCCTGGAACGACATCCCGAAGCGCCGCCTCATCTCGTCCCGACGCGAGAGCGAGGCGGACCAGAAGTCCTCGCCCTCGACCTCGACCGTCCCCGCGTCCGGCGCCATGAGCCCGATCATGTGCTTCAGGAGGACGCTCTTCCCGGTCCCCGACTTGCCGAGGATGACGATCGAGTCGCCCTTCGCGATCGTGAGGTCGAGCCCGTCGAGGACGACCTTCGGGCCGAAGGCCTTCCGGAGGCCCAGGAGGCGGATCTCGGGCGGCGCGTCCGGCGCGGGGAGGGGCGGCGCCGCGCTCAGAACAGCACCTTCGTCAGGAAGAAATCGGAGACGAGGATCGCGAGCGAGCCGAGGACGACGGCCGCCGTCGTGGAGCGCCCCACGCCTTCCGCGCCCCCCCGGGTGTCGAACCCCTGCTGGCAGCCGATCAGCGTGATGAGGAGGCCGAACGCGGCCGCCTTGATGAGACCCGACCAGAGGTCGTTGAGGTCGAGGAACTGGAACGAGTTCTCCATGTACACGACCGGGTTCGCGCCCAGGAGCCGAACGGCGACGAGGTAGCCCCCCAGGATCCCGAACGCGTTCGCCAGGACGACGAGCATCGGCAGGACGATGATCCCGGCGAGGATCCGGGGGACGAAGAGATACTGGACGGGGTCGGTGGCGAGCGCGACGAGGGCGTCGATCTGCTCCGTCACGCGCATCGAGCCGATCTCGGCCGCCATCGCGCTCCCCGAGCGGCCGGCCACCATGAGCCCCGTCAGGACCGGCGCGAGCTCCCGGAGCATCGAGAGCGAGACGACCGAGCCGACCCACGCCTCGGCGTGGAACCTCTCGAACCCCGTGTAGGACTGGAGCGCGAGGACCGCTCCGGTGAAGACCGCCGTCAGGAGGACGACCGGGAGCCCCTCGACGCCCACGCGGACGACCTGCGTCGAGATCGCCCGGCCGTCGAACGGACGGCGGAAGAGCCCGCGGACCGTCAGGCCGAGGAGCGTCACGCAGCGCCCGTGGAACTCGAGCGCGGCGAGCGCGAGCCTTCCGAAGGCCTCAAGAAGGGCCATCGGCCCTCCGTCGGGGAACGGCCTCGCACCGTGGCCAAATCACGGGATCACTCCTCCGCCGATGATACGCGGGCGTCTCCCGCGCTCACGGACCGGCGCCTTCGGGCACCTGGGCGAGGTCGGAGAATCGCGTCGTCTCGCCGGACCAGCCGAGCGAGAAGCGGCCCGTCGGGCCGTTCCTCTGCTTGGCCACGATCACCTCGCAGACGTTCTTGTCCGGCGTGTCCTTGTCGTAGTACTCGGGGCGCGAGAGGAAGATGACGAGGTCGGCGTCCTGCTCGATGGCGCCCGACTCGCGGAGGTCCGAGAGCTGGGGCTCCTTCTCCGCGCCGCGCTGCTCCGTCCGGCGCGAGAGCTGCGAGAGCGCGATGACGGGGACGTCCAGCTCCTTCGCGAGGGCCTTCAGGCCCCGCGAGTAGGCGCCGACCTCCTGCGTCCGGTTCTCGTACTTCTGGCGCGAGCCCATGATCTGGAGGTAGTCGACGAAGATCGCGTCGAGGCCCTTCTGCGCCTGCTTGAGCTGGAGGGCGCGCGCGCGCATCTCGAGGAGCGAGATCGACGGCTGGTCGTCGATGAAGAAGCGGGCGTCGCGCATCTGCTGCGTCGTGTAGAAGAGGTACTTCTTCTCCTCCTTCGAGAGCCGCCCCTCCCGGAGGCGCTGGAGGTTCACGCGCGCCTCGGCGCACTGGATCCGGAAGCCGAGCTGGGGGGCGCTCATCTCGAGCGAGAAGAAGGCGACGCAGTAGCCGGCGTGAATCGTCAGGTACGAGGCGATGTTCAGCGCGAAGGCCGTCTTCCCCATGCCCGGCCGGGCCGCCAGGACGATCAGGTCGGTCCGCTGCATCCCCTGGGTCAGCGCGTTCAGCTTGGAGAAACCGGTCGGCAGGCCCGTCAGCATCGAGCCGCGCGCCTGGATCTTCTGGATCTCCTCCTCGTTCTTCTCCGCGATGTCCGACAGCCTCACGAAACCGCCGCGGAGGCTCCCCTTCGCGATGTCGACGAGCTCCTGCTGCGCGACCTCGAGGACGGCCTGGGCGTCGGGGGCCTCGACGGCCGCCCGCGCGGCGCGGCGCGACTGGAGAATGAGCTGCCGGCGAAGCGACGCCTCCCGGACGAGCCGCGCGTAGCTCTCCACGCTCTCGACGTCGGGGACGTTGTCGAGGAGGCCCGCGAGGTAGGCGTCTCCGCCGCACCGCTCCAGCCGGCCGTGCCTCTCGAGCTCGGCCTGGACGGTGACGAGGTCGACCGCCTCCTTCCGGTCCGAGAGGGCGAGGCACGCCTCGTAGACGAGGCGGTGCGGCTCCGAGGCGAAGTCCTCCGGGATCACGTGCTCCATGACCCGCGTGAGCAGGCCGCCGTCGATCAGGAGGGAGCCGAGCAGGCTCCGCTCCGCTTCCGGGCGCGACGGGAGGGAGTCGGTCTCGACGGGGAGGACGGCCGCCATGGATCGCCTGTTCTACACCATCCGGACGGGGACCGCCTCAGCGCGGGGCGAGGTCGAGCGCGGGCCGCCCGGCGTCCCGCCTCCGCGCGACCGCCGCCTCCGCGAGCCGCTCCCAGTGCGGCCTTCCGACGCGACGACCGCCCACCGGGCAGCCGTAGGCGGGAGAGTGGAAATCCGATCCGCCCGACACGAGGAGGCCGAGCGCGTCCGCCTCGGCGAGGAGCTCCTCCACGCGCCCCTCGTTGTCGGGGTGGAAGACCTCCACGCCGTCCAGCCCGAGCCCGAGGCCCTTGCGGAGCAGGCCGGGGACGTCCGCGTACCAGACCGGGTGCGCGAGGACGGCGAGGCCTCCCGCCGCGCGGACGGAGGCGATCGCCTCCCCGAGGCTCCACTTCGCCTTCGGAACGAATGCCGGCGCTCCGTCGCCCAGGTACCTCTCGAACGCCTCCTCGACGCTCGCGACCGCGCCCGCCGCGACGAGCGCGCGCGCCACGTGCGGCCGGCCGAAGGCGGCGTCGCCGACCTCCGCCCGCAGGCGGTCCAGGTCGAGGACGATCCCGAGCACCGCGAGCCGTTCGACCATCCGCTCCGCGCGCCTCTCGCGCACCTCCCGCAGCTCGGCGAGACGCTCGGTGAGGCGCGGCTCGTCCGGGTCGACGAAGAGGCCGAGGAGGTGGACGTCCTGCCCCGCCTCGTCGACCGAGAGCTCCGCTCCTCCGGCCGCGACGAGGCCCGTCCCGCGGGCCGCGGCGACGAACGCCGGCACGCCGTGGACGGCGTCGTGGTCGGTCAGGACCGCGACCGCGAGACCGGCGGCCGCGGCGAGCGCCGCGAGCGACTCCGGGCTCTCGACGCCGTCGGAAGCCGTCGAGTGGAAGTGGAGGTCGGCTCCGCCGAACGAGGCTTCGCGATCGGGCCCCGGACCGTTCCGGGGCTCCGCGGGGCCGAGGCCCCCGCCGGCCCTCGCGCTCATCGCGCCGAGGGCCGCAGCGTCCGTATCCGGACGGTGTTCGTCGCCCCTTCCAGGGCCGCGGCCCCGGACACTTCGACGACGGTCGCCCCGCCGAGGCCGTGCGCGCCGAGGACGGCGTCCCCGCTCGCGATCATCTCCTCCACGGAAGAGGAGGTGGGGATCCGGAACGAGACGACGTTCCGCAGGATCGTGAGCCTCCGGCGCACCTCCTCGGAGCTCGTGATCGCGACGATCGGCAGGCGAGACCCCTCCTTCGAGAGGAGCCGCGCCGTTCGCCCCGACGCCGTGTAGACGACCATCGCGCGGGCGCCGGACCGCCGCGCCGCGACGACCGCCATGTCGCAGACGACGGGCGTGTGGTCCGCCGACGTCGCGCTCCGCTCCGGCGCCTCGACCGCGACCGGACGCTGGGCCTCCGCGACGCGGGCGATCTCGTCCATCGTCCCGACCGCCTCGATCGGGTGGGCCCCGACCGCGGTCTCGCCCGAGAGCATCACCGCGTCGGCGCCGTCGTGGACGGCGCCCGCGACGTCGGAGACCTCCGCCCGCGTCGGGACCGGGTTCTCGACCATCGACTCGAGCATCTGCGTCGCGACGATCACCGGGACCGCCTTCTCGCGCCCGACCGCGAGGATCGCCCGCTGCACGCCCGGGACCGCCGCAAGCCCGATCTCCACGCCGAGATCGCCGCGCGCGACCATCAGGACGTCCGACGCCGCCGCGATCTCGCGGAGCGCCCGGACGGCCTCGACGCGTTCGATCTTCGAGACGATCCACGGCCGGCGTTCGACGGGGGCCGCGGCGAGCAGGCGCCGGAGCGCCTTCACGTGCTCCACGCTCCTCACGAACGAGAGGCCCACGAACTGGATCCCGGCCTCGAGCCCCTCGCGCAGGTCGCGCCGGTCCTTCGGCGTGACCGCCGGCGCCGAGAGCGCCGAGCTCGGCAGGTTCACGCCGGCTCCCTTCCGGACCGTCCCGCCCGCGAGGACCCGCGCCCGCAGCGACCCCCGCTCCCGCTTCTCCACTTTCAGGCGGATCAGGCCGTCGGCGATCCGGATCTCCGCCCCCGGCGCGACCTCGGAGAGGAGGGCCGGGTAGGTCACGGAGATCGTCCGGCCGGAGCCGGGGACGCGTCCCGGGACGATCTCGACGAGATCTCCCGCCTCCCATACGGTCGTGTCGCCGACGATCGGACCGACGCGGATCTTCGGCCCGCCGAGGTCGAGGAGGACGCCGACCGGCCGCCCGAGGGCCTTCTCGGCCTCCCGGACGAGGGCGACGCGCCGCGCGATGTCGCCCGGGCGACAGTGCGCGCCGTTCAGCCGGACGACGTCGACCCCGGCGGAAAGGAGGCGGACGAGCTCGCCCCCCGTCTCCGCGCGCGGGCCGATCGTGGCGACGATCTTCGTGGCGCGAGGCTCCCGGATCGGCTTGGCCATCTTTCCCCTCCGGCGGACCGTATGATCTCCCGATGGCTGAGATTCCGGAATCCCCGAAGGGCTCCCATCTCGAGCTCCACGACGCTCCCGTGCCGACCGACCCGCGCATCGACCAGATCGCCGGCCACGTGAGGGAGATCATCCGCATTCTCGGCCTCTCGCCCGAGGAGGACCACAACCTCCGGGACACCGACCGGCGCGTCGCGAAGATGTACCTCGAGATCTTCTCGGGCCTCGAGGAGGGGAACTTCCCGAACCTGACGACCTTCCCGAACGAGGAGGGCTACCAGGCGATGGTCATCGAGAAGGAGATCCCCTTCTACTCGATGTGCGCCCACCACTTCGTCCCGTTCTACGGGCACGGGCACATCGCCTACATCCCGCAGGAGCGGATCGTCGGCCTCTCGAAGCTCCCGCGGATACTGGAGTTCTTCGCCCGCAGGCCCCAGCTCCAGGAGAGGCTCACCGAGCAGGTGGCCGGCGTCCTCTGGGAGGAGCTGAAGCCGCTCGGCGTCATGGTCGTCATCGAAGCCCGCCACCTCTGCGTCGAGATGCGCGGCGTGAAGAAGCCGGGCTCGGTCACCGTCACGTCCGCCCTCCGCGGAGTCTTCAAGCAGAAGACGGTCCGCGAAGAGTTCTTGGATCTGCTGAGAAGAAGGGGTTGAGCTTCGAACCGCCCGCGGCAGCGGGGGGTTCGGGGGCGTGGTTCAGCGTAGCCAGCCGGGGAAGGCGCCGGCCTTGCGGGCTTCCTCCCCGAGGTCTTCCCACCGCTGCTGCTCCCGGAGGTGCCGCTGGCGGGCGCGTTCGGCGCGCTCCCGCGCCTCGAGGAGGTAGAGGACGTAGGTCGTCGTCTCGGCCTCGCTCAGGCCGAGCCAGGCCCTCTCCGCCTCCGCGAGCGTCCGCTCGGCGATCTGCCGGTCGGCCGCCGCCGCCTCGAGAGCCTCGCGCCGCTCGTCCGCCCGCTCCCGCCAGTAGCGCTCGCCACGGCCCAGCAGGTCCGTCGGCTCGGCAACCTCGACCGGAGGGACGTCGCGCGCGGGTCGAGGCGGAGCGGGGGTCCCCTTCCGCGCCCCCTCGATGTGCGCGCGTGCCTCCTCGCCGGAGGTCCGGAGCTTCACGAGGTTTCCGAGGGGAGGCGTCTCGAACGGCCTGGGGGCGGGCGGTGCCGTCGGAGAAGGGGTCGGCTTCGGCGCTCCCGGTTCGTTCGCCGCACGCGTCGCCGCCTCGTCGATCCGCGCGAGCGGAAGGGAGACGAGCGCGCCGCCCGACAGGAGCCGTCCGACGAGCCGCGCCCCCTTCCGCTCCGGGGGGGAGTCGAAGACGACGCGCGCGCCGTCCGACTGGACGACGACCCACGACCCGGCCGCCTCCTCTCCGCCGGCGGCGCTCCCGGCGATCCCCGAGCTTCCGGCGAGGAGGCCCAGGCCGAGGACGAGAGCGGCGGAGAGCCCGGCGCTCTTCACGAAGCGCCTCCGCAGAGGAGCGCTCCGGCGGCCTCGAGGCCGCGGAGGGTCCTCACGCCGTGCCAGCAGAAGTCGTCGCCGGAGACGAGCTCGACCCGCGCCTCCGGGAGAAGCTCGCGGAGGAACGTACGGTCCCTCTCCGCGAAGCGAAAGGGCTCGTCGGGGAGGGCGACGAGCTCGGGGGCGAGCGCGGCGAGCTCTTCCTCTCCCGTCCGCGGCCACGGGCCCCGCTCGCGCGAGAAGACGTTCACGCCACCGAACGTCTCGAGGAGGTCGGAAATGTAGGTCCCGGCGGCGGCGGCCATCCACGGCCCTTTCCAGATCAGGTAGACGAAGCGGACCGGGTGCGCCGCGGGGCGGGCGGCCGCGAGCCTCTCCTCCACCCGCCGCGCCCACCCTTCCGCCGCCGACTCGCTCCCCGTCAGGGCGCCGAGGCGGCGGAGGAGCGGAGGGACGTCCGCGACGCGCGTCGGGTGGCTCACGTCGACCCGATGGCGCGCCGAGAGCGCGGCGACGTCGGCCTCCCGGTTCTCCTCGGCGTTGCAGAGGACGAGGTCGGGCGCCAGCGCCGCGATCGCCGCGTGGTCGGGGTCCTTCGTCCCTCCGACGCGCGGGATCCCCTCGAGCGCCTCGCGGGGGTGGACGCAGTAGCGCGTCACCCCCGCGAGGCTCCCGCCGAGGCCGAGGGCGACGAGAGACTCGGTCGTCGACGGACAGAGGGAGACGATCCGCATCAGGCGGCCGGCTTCTTCCTCCCGAGGAGCCCGTCCAGGACCTCCTTCGAGGACCTCTTCACGTCCTCGTGGAGCGAGTCGCCGTGCGCGTCCATCGTGACGATGAGCGGGAAGTCCTTCACCTCGTAGACCCACATCGCCTCGGGGACGCCGAGCTCCTCCAGGTGCTTGACCCCGAGGACGCGGACGACCCGCCGCGCGAGGACCTGCGCCGCGCCGCCGTGGGCGTGGAGGTAGACGGCGCCGTGCTCCTTCAGCCCGGCGAGCGTCTTCAGCCCCATGCCTCCCTTGCCGACGACGCCGGCGAAGCCGTACTTCCCGATGACGGCGGCCTGGTAGGGCTCCTCGCGGATCGAGGTCGTCGGCCCGGCGGCGAGGACGCTCCAGGAGCCGTCCTTCTCCTTCCGCATGACCGGCCCGCAGTGATAGAGGATCGACCCGCGCAGGTCGAGATCGGGGTACTCGGGCCAGCTCTTCGTCCAGAGCTTGTGGAGGGCGTCGCGCCCGGTAACCATCAGGCCCGAAACCTCGACGGCGTCGCCGCGCCTCAGCGACCGGACGACCTCGGGGGTGAGGGGCGTCGTGAGCTTCCTCGCCTGGCTCATTGCGCGTACACCGCCTTTCCGGACGGCGAGACCTCGACGGAGGCACGCCGCGTGGCCCAGCACATGTAGCTGACGGAGACGAAGTAGGAGGCCGGGAGGCGGGCGAGGTGGGACATCTTCACGCCGAGGAGCGTCGTCTTCCCGCCGTAGCCCATCGGTCCGACGCCGAGGAGGTTCCCCTTCTCGAGGAGCTCCTCCTCCGCCGCGGCGAGGGCCGGCTCGGGGTTCCGGTCGCCGAGCTTCCGGAAGAGCTGGCGCTTGGCCTCGGCCAGCCCGTTCGACCGGTCGCCCCCCATGCAGACGGCGAGGATGCCCGGCGCGCAGCCCTTCCCCTGGGCCTGGAAGATCGCGTCGAGGACGACCCGCTTGACCCCTTCGAGGTCGCGGTCGGCCCCGAGCTCGGTGTTCGGCAGCGAGTACTGCGTCCCGACGTTCTCGCAGCCGCCCCCCTTGAGGATCAGGTCCGCGCGGAGGCCGGCGCGACCGCGCTCGTGGACGTGGACGATCGGCATCCCCCGTCCCGGCGCGTTCCCGGTGTTCTTCCCCGAGAGCGTGTCGACGGAGTTCGGGCGGAGGAAGCCCTTCTCCGTCGCGATCCCGACCGCCTTCGACGCCGCGCGCTCGATCGCCCCGATCGAGACGCCGCGCGGAGCCGCGACCTCGAAGTAGGGCATGCCGGTGTCCTGGCAGACGGGGCGCGACGTCTCGTTCGCGAGCCGGGAGTTCTCGAGGAGGACCTCGAGCGTCTCCCGGGCCACGGAGCCCTCGTCCTCCCGGTCGCGCGCCGCCGCGAGGGCGTCGAGGACGTCGGGAGGCATCGTCGTCGCGGCCCGCCGGATCAGCTCGGTGAACGTCGCGACGAGGGCCTTCTCGCCGAACGGGTCGGCCGCCGGGGCCTTCCTCGGCGCCGGGGCGGGCCGGGCGACCTTCCGGACGGCCCTTTTCGGAGCCCTCTTCGCCGGCGGGGCCGCGGTCCGCTTCGCGGGGGCGGGCTTGCGGGCGGCGGCGCGCTTCTTCGCCGGCGCCGGCCGACCCGGCTTCTTCGGTTTCTTCTGCGCCATCTTCGCGTGACCTCCGAAATCGAAGGATACCTCCGGCCCGGCGGGCCCGATCGCCGGTTCGGTGTACATTCTCGGGTTCACCCGGACCCGCGCGCACTCGAGGCCAGCGGCCGTCGGGGGGAGGTGTTTCCGAATGTCGACCGCTCCATCGCCCGCCACGAGCGCCCCGTCCGCCGTGACCGTCAACGACTTCTCTCTCCAGGTCGCCACGGCGAACGGCTCCGGCTCGCAGACGGCGAACAACGTCTTCCTCCGCTCCCTCTTCCGGATGGGGGTCCCCGTCTCGGGGAAGAACCTCTTCCCGTCGAACATCCAGGGGCTCCCGACCTGGTTCACGATCCGGGCGAGCCGCCACGGCTACATCGGACGAAAGCGCGAGCTCGACGTCCTCGTCCTGATGAACCCGGAGACGGCCGCCGCCGACGCCCTCGCCGCCGCGCCCGGCACCTCTGTCGTCTACGAGAAGAAGCTCGCCGTCGAGAAGCTCCGGGACGACCTCCGCCTCTTCCCGGTGCCGTTCGCCGAGCTCGCCGCGAAGCTCCCGCTCCCGCCCGAGCAGGCGAAGCTCCGGCGCCTCCTCGTGAACATGATCTACGTCGGCGTCCTCTCGGACCTGATGGGGATCGACCCGGTCGAGATCGAGGCCTCCCTCCGAAAGCAGCTCGGCGGGAAGGCGAAGGCGATCGACCTGAACCTCGCGGCCCTCCGCGCGGGCCTCGACCACGCGGCGGCGACGTTCCCCGAGAAGCTCCCCCACCGGGTCGAGCGGATGGACGCGACCGCGGGCAAGCTGATCATCGACGGCAACTCCGCGTCGGCCCTCGGCTGCCTCTTCGGCGGGGCGACGGTCTGCACCTGGTACCCGATCACCCCCTCGTCGTCGCTCTGCGAGACGTTCATCGAGCTCTGCGACCGGCACCGGACCGACCCGGCGACGGGACGCACCGCGGCCGCGATCGTCCAGGCCGAGGACGAGATCGCCTCGATCGGCATGGTCCTCGGCGCCGGCTGGGCGGGGGCGCGCGCCTTCACGGCCACGTCCGGCCCCGGCATCTCGCTCATGTCGGAGCTGATCGGCTACGGCTACTACGCCGAGATCCCGGCCGTGATCTTCGACGTCCAGCGCGTCGGCCCCTCGACGGGTCTCCCGACGCGGACGATGCAGGGGGACGTCCTCCTCTGCCACACGAACTCCCACGGCGACGGGCGGCACCCGGTCCTCTTCCCCTCGAGCCCCGAGGAGTGCTTCACGATGGCCCAGGAGGCGTTCGACCTCGCCGAGCGGCTCCAGACGCCCGTCTTCGTCCTGACCGACCTCGACCTCGGGATGAACAACTGGATGGCCGACCCCTTCCCCTTCTCCGACGCGCCCTTCGACCGGGGCAAGGTCCTCGACGCGGACGGCGTCGAGCGCCTGAAGGAGAGCTGGGGCCGCTACCGCGACCTCGACGGCGACGGCATCCCGTGGCGGACGCTCCCCGGCACCGACCATCCGCGCGCCGCGTTCTTCACGCGCGGCTCCGGCCACGACGAGCGCGCCGCGTACACCGAGAAGCCGGACGACTACGTGAGGAACGTGGAGCGCCTCGCGCGCAAGCTCGAGACCGGCCGCGCGCTCCTGCCGAAGCCCGTCGCCGAGGATCGCCCCGGAGCGAAGGCGGGCCTCCTCGCGTTCGGGACGTCCCACTACGGGACGGCCGAGGGGCGCGACCGGCTCGAGCGGGAGCACGGACTCCCGCTCGACTACCTGAGGCTCCGGGCGCTCCCGCTCGGAGACGAGGCCCGGGCGTGGATCGAGCGGCACGAAACCGTCTACGTCGTGGAGCAGAACCGCGACGCGCAGCTCGCGGGGCTCCTCCGCGAGGCGCTCCCCTCCTGCGCCTCGCGTTTCGTCTCCGTCCTCCAGTACGACGGCCTCCCGCTCGACGCGACGACGGTCGTCGACGGGGTTCTCGCCCACGCCCGCCCCGCCGGAGGTGCCCGATGAGCGCGACCGCCCCCGCCGCCCCGAAGACGAACCGGATCGGCCTCGCGAAGGCCGACTACGAAGGCTCGAAGTCGACCCTCTGCCTCGGCTGCGGCCACGACGTCATCACGAAGCAGATCGTCACCGCCTTCTTCGAGCTCGGCATCGAGCCCCGGCGCGTCGCGAAGTTCTCGGGGATCGGCTGCTCCTCGAAGACCCCGGCCTACTTCCTGAACCGTGCGTGGGGCTTCAACGCCGCCCACGGGCGGATGCCCTCGATCGCGACCGGCGCCCTCCTCGCGAACCCCGAGCTCGTCGGCATCGGCGTCTCCGGCGACGGCGACACCGCCTCGATCGGGATCGGGCAGTTCGTCCACCTCGTGCGGCGGAACATCCCGCTCGTCTACGTCGTCGAGAACAACGGCGTCTACGGCCTGACGAAGGGGCAGTTCTCGGCGACGGCCGACGTCGGCTCGACGCTCAAGGGGGGCGGGGCCAACGAGCTCGTCCCGATCGACCTCTGCGGCCTCGCGATCGAGCTCGGCTGCGGGTTCGTCGCCCGCTCCTTCTCCGGCGACATGAAGCAGCTCCAGGCGATCCTCCAGGCCGCGATCGCCCACCGCGGGACCGCCGTCCTCGACGTCGTCTCCCCCTGCGTCACGTTCAACGACCACGAGGGCTCGACGAAGAGCTACAAGTACGCCAAGGACCACGAGGAGCCGCTCCACGAGATCGGCTTCGTCCCCTACTTCGACGACACCCTCGCCGAGATCCCGCCCGGCGAGTCGAAGGACGTCCCGTTCCCCGACGGGAGCCTCGTCCGCTTCCGCTCCGTCGGCCGCGACTACGACCCGACCGACAAGGACGGCGTCCTCGCGACGCTCCACCGGAGCCGGGCGGCGAAGGAGTTCCTGACCGGCATCCTCTACCTCGAGCCGGAGAAGCCGGCCTTCGCGGAGGTCCTGAAGACCGTCGAGGAGCCGCTCACGACGATGGGCGCGGAGCGGCTGCGCCCCTCGGCCGAGGCCCTCGCCGCGATCCTGGAGGAATTCCGGTGACGCGCGCCCGGGCCTTCGAATGGCTGTCCGCCGTCCGCCCCGCACGGCATAATCAACGGATGATTCGCCGAAAGATGCCTCTCCTTCCCGGCTTTGCCCTCTCCGTCCTCGTCCTCGCCGCGGCGGGCTGCGCCTCCACCGCGACCGTCGTGCCCGGGAAGAGCCTCGCGCTGGTCGAGGTCACCTATCCGGAGATGCGCATGAGCGGCGTCGTCCTCGACACGGGCGAGGCGACCCCGATGACCCGGATGGCGGATGAGCGGCGTCGTCCTCGACACGGGCGAGGCGACCCCGATGACCCGGATGGCGGACTCGCTCTTCCACCAGTTCAAGAGCGAGGGCGCCTACGAGCTGAAGGACGCCCGCGGCACGATGCACGTCTCGAACCTCGCGACCGATGCCGCCGCGCGAGCCGCCCTCCGGCAGAGGTTCCCCGCCGACGCCTACCTGGGCGTCCAGCTCCTCGGGTGCAGCGCCGGGCAGCAGCGGGAGACCGAGAGGCGCGGCACCGGGGCGAGCGCCGTCGAGGTGACGGTCTACTTCTTCCGGGGCGAGTGCACGGCCGAGCTGACCGCGTTCGACGCCGAGGGGCTGAAGATCGCCACGCTCCAGAAGACCGGCCGCTGGGACAGCCCGCGGCAGGACCGGCCGGACGGCTCGCAGATGGCATCGCAGGCCCTGAGCCTCGCCATCGAGGACACGGCGCGCCGCCTCGCCCGCGAGATCCGTCCGACGGCCGGGAAGTAGCGCTTCGGGTTGCCGGGACGGCGCGGGGACGAGCTCCCACGGGTCGGCCCGCGCCTCCTCGTGCCGCACCGCGGGCCTCCCGGCCCGCGGTGCGCGGCCGACGGATCAGGTCCGGGCCGGGACCGCCGCCTCGACGCCGAGCGCGTCGGCCGCGATCGCCTCCTGCTCCGTCGCGAAGACGTGGTGCGAGCCGGGAGCCGGGCTCGCCGAGGCCCGGCGACCCGCGTAGCGAAGGGGCCGGCCACCGGCCTCCGGAACGGCGCCGTCGAGGAACTGCTCCATGACGAAGCGCCACGCCCCCATGTTCTTCGGCTCCTCCTGGGCGAAGACGAGCGAGGCGTCCTGCGGGTAGCGCGCGATCGCGCGCCCGAGCTCGGCCGCGGGGAACGGGTAGAGCTCCTCGAGCCGGACGATCGCCACGTCGGAGCGGCCGGCCTTCTCGCGCGCGGCGAGCAGCTCGTAGACGAGCTTGCCGCTCGCGATGACGACGCGCCGGACGCCGTCCGCCCCGCCCGCCTCGAACGCCGCGTCGTCGAGGACCGGCCGGAACGCGCCGTCCGCGATCTCGTCGAACCGGGAGACGGCCTTCGGGTGGCGCAGGAGGCTCTTCGGCGACATGACGACGAGAGGGCGCCTCACGTCGTCGCGCATCTGGCGGAGGAGGAGGTGGTGGTACTGGGCGGGCGTCGTCACGTTCGCGACCCGCATGTTGTCCTCGGCACAGAGCGTCAGGAAACGCTCGAGGCGCGCGGACGAGTGCTCGGGCCCCTGCCCCTCCTGCCCGTGGGGCAGGAGGAGGACGAGGTCGCACGTCTGGCTCCACTTCTGCTCGGAGCCGGAGATGAACTGGTCGATGACCACCTGCGCTCCGTTCGCGAAGTCGCCGAACTGCGCCTCCCAGAGGACGAGGGTCGACGGGTCGGCCACGGCGTAGCCGAACTCGAACCCCATGACGCCCGCCTCCGAGAGGAAGGAGTCGATGACCTCGAAGCGCGCCTGCGGCTCGCGGATCGCGTTCAGCGGGATCCACTCGGTTCCCGTCCTCGGGTCGGCGAGGACGGAGTGGCGGTGGCTGAAGGTCCCGCGGCCCGAGTCCTGCCCCGAGAGGCGGACCGGCGTCCCCTCCTGGAGGAGGAGCCCGAACGCGAGCATCTCGCCCCCCGCCCAGTCGATCTCGGGACGGCCGCTCGCGTAGTCGGCCCGCTTCTTCAGGAGCGGCTTCAGCTTCGGGTGGACCTCGAAGCCCGGCGGAAGCGTCGAGACGGCCCGGACGATCTCCAGGAGGCGGTCGCGCACGCTCCCCTCGACGGGATAGCGGGGCGCGGCGGGCGCCACGAGCGAGTCGGAGAAGGCCCCGCGGGTCCGCGTCGCCGCCGAAGCGTCGTAGGCACGGTCGAGCGCCTGCTTCGCCTCGACCCAGACCTCCTCCACCTGGGCCGCCGACAGGACGCCCTCGCGGACGAGGACGTCGCCGTAGAGGCGGGCCACGGAGGAGTGGTTCCGGATCTTCGCGTAGAGGAGCGGCTGGGTGTAGCTCGGCTCGTCCCCCTCGTTGTGGCCGTAGCGCCGATAGCAGACCAGGTCGACGACGACGTCGTGCCCGAACGTCTTCCGGTACTCCATCGCGAGATCGACGGCCTGGACGACCGCCTCCGGGTCGTCCCCGTTCACGTGGAGGATCGGCGCCTGGACCATCTTGGCGACGTCGGTGCAGTACGGCGAGGAGCGTGCGTCCTTCGGGTTCGTCGTGAAGCCGATCTGGTTGTTCACGACGACGTGGATCGTGCCGCCCGTCCGGTACCCCTCGAGCTGGCACATGTTCAGGGTCTCGGCGACGAGCCCCTGCCCCGCGAACGCCGCGTCGCCGTGGAGGAGGATCGGGAGGACCTTCTCGCGCGCGGCGTCGCCCGCGCGCTCCTGCTTGGCGCGCACCATCCCCTCGACGACCGGGTCGACCGCCTCGAGGTGGCTCGGGTTCGGGGCGAGGCCGAGCTTCACCCGCTTCCCGTCCGGGGCCTCGTGGAAGCCGACGGCGCCGAGGTGGTACTTCACGTCGCCCGAGCCCTGGATCGACTGCGGGTCGAGGACGTCCTCGAACTCCGCGAAGATCCGGTCGACGGCCTTCCCGACGACGGTCGTGAGGATCGTGAGCCGCCCGCGATGCGGCATCCCGATGACGGCCTCCTCGACGCCCATCTCCGCCGCGCGGTCCAGGAGGCGGGTCAGGAGCGGGATCGCCGCCTCTCCCCCCTCGAGGGAGAAGCGCTTGTGGCCGACGTACTTCGCGTGGAGGAACTTCTCGAAGCTCTCCGCCTCCACGAGCTTCGCGAGGACCCGCTTCTTCTCGTCGGCGGAGAGCGTCGCCCGGTTGCGGCACGACTCCATCCGCTCCATGAGCCACGCCTTCTGGGCGGGGTCCTGGATGTTCATGAACTCGGCGCCGATCTTCCCGCAGTAGGTCTGGCGGAGGACCTCCAGGATCTCGCGCAGCGTCGCCTGGTCGCGCCCCGCGAGGCCGTTCGTGATGAACTTCCGGTCGAGGTCCCAGATCGTGTAGCCGAACGTCGCCGGGTCGAGCTCGGCGTGGTACGGCGGCGTGTCGACGCCGAGCGGGTCGAGGTCGGCCAGGAGGTGGCCGCGGACCCGGTAGAAGTTGATGAGCGGCAGGATCCGGGCCTGCTTCTCCACCGCCTCGAGGCGGTTCCCGCCGCCGAGGAACGGCGGGTTGCGGTCCGGCTCCCAGCGGACCGGCCGGTGCGGGACCTTCAGGTCGCGGAAGATCCGCTCGTAGAAGTCGTCGCCGCCGACGAGAAGCTCCTGGAGCGTCGCGAGGAACGCGCCCGACTCGGCCCCCTGGACGATCCGGTGGTCGTAGGTCGACGTCACCGCCATGATGCGGGAGACGCCGAGCCCCGCCACGACCTCGTCGGGCATCGCGAGGTACTCGGGCGGGTAGCCCATCGCCCCGGTCGCGACGATGCAGCCCTGTCCGGGCATGAGGCGCGGAGAGGACGACGTCGTGCCGAGCGTCCCCGGGTTCGTCAGCGAGATCGAAGTCCCGAGGAAAGCCTCCGGCTCGATCGCGCCGCGTCGGGCCTTCCCGACGAGGTTGTCGAACGTCGAGACGAACTCGGCGAAGTCGAGCCCCTCGGCGAGCTTGATGTTCGGGACGAGGAGGGAGCGGCTGCCGTCCTTCTTCGCGACGTCGACGGCGATGCCGAGGTTCACGTGCGGCTTGCGGACGCGCTGCGGCTTCCCCTCCGCCTCGGCGTACGCGTCGTTCATCCCGGGGTGCTTCTCGAGCGCCCGGACGATCGCCCACGCCACGAGGTGCGTGAAGGAGATCTTCGACTGCCGGACCGCCTCGCGGTGGAGGTTCAGGATGCGCCGGTTCTCCTCCATCGCCTTGACCGGGATCACGCGCTGCGACGTCGCGGTCGGGACGGAGAGCGAGGCGTCCATGTTCCGCGCGATCGTCGCGGCCCCGCCGACGAGCGGCTGCAGCGTCTCGCCCGGGCGGAGCGACGGCGCGGGGCGACGGTGCCCGGGTTCAGCCGGTACTGGGCGTAGAGCTCGAGGGCGAAGGCGGCGTTGTCGCCGAACGAATCGGAGAGAGCATCGAGGACGGAGTCGTGCATTCGGGGTCTCCCTGTCGGCCGGGTCGTCTGCGCCCGGCGGGCGTCATCGGCCCCTCTGTCGGCGGGGCGGCCGGCAGCGCGGCCATGTTACCCCGACCCCCGGACGCCGACGCCCGCTGCGCCCCGGCTCCGAACGGGCGACAATGCTCCGCGATGAGCCTCTGGGACGCCGGCGTCGACCTCGGCGCGACCCTCGCCAAGGCCGTGGCCGTTCCTTCCGGCCGACCGCTCGAGGCCTTCGAGTCGTTCGTCGCGCCGGCCGGCGACGAGCGCCTCCTCGACGCCTTCCTCCTGCGGCACTCCCTTCGCCACCTCGCGGCCACCGGAGGCGGCGCCACGGCGCTCGCCGACCGCCTCGCACCCGGAAGGACGGTGACGATCGTCGACGAGTTCGCGGCCTGGGGCGCGGGCGAGCCGCTCCTGACGCGCCGGGCCGGCCTCGAGCTCCACTCGCCTCACCTCCTCGTGAGCCTCGGGACCGGCACCTCGATCCTCCGGATGGGCGCCCGGGGGAGCGTGGCCCGCGTCGGCGGGACGGCCCTCGGCGGCGGCACCCTCCGCGGCCTCGGCCGCCTCCTCCTCGGCACGGACGACCACGACCGGCTCGTCGCGCTCGCGGCGACGGGCGACCGCCGGCAGGTCGACCTCCTCGTCGGCGACCTCTACCGTCCCGGCGGGATCGCCCTGATGCCCGATCTGACCGCGGCGAACTTCGGCAAGGCGCACGAGCCGCGCGCCGCCGACGTGGCCCACGCCCTCCTCGGCCTCGTCGGCGAGAACGTGGCGCTCCTCGCGGGCCAGATCGCCGTCGCCCTCGCGACGCCTCCGGGCGGCGGTCCGCCCCGCCGCCGCCCCGACGTGCTCTACGCCGGCTCGACGCTCCGGAACAACCCTCTCCTCGTGGAGATCCTCGGAAACGTCACGGCCCTCGTCGGCGCCCGCGCCTCGTTCCTGCCGTTCGGCGAGTTCACGGGGGCGCTCGGGGCCCTGGCCCGGGCGCGTACCGGCTCCTGACGCCCCGCCTCCCGGGTGCGAAACTCCCGGGATGGACGCGCAGACGCCTCCCGCCGTCTCCCCCCTCCTCGACCTCGAGGGCCGGGTCGCCCTCGTCACCGGCGCCTCCCGCGGCATCGGCGCTGCCACGGCCCGCCTCCTCGGCCGCTGCGGGGCGCGCGTCGCGATCCACTACGGCCGCAGCCGCGCCGAGGCCGAGGCCGTCGCCCCCCCCGAGATCGGCGTCTTCAGCGGCGAGAGCCTCGTCCGCCTCCCCGGGGACCCGGACTCCGTCCTGACGCTGGGAGGTCCCGTCCCGTCCGGCGAGCCCCGCTTCCGCTTCGCCATCGAGGTGAACGAGGCGGTGCTGAAGCTGATCCCGCCCGACCCGCGGGTCCGCCCCGACGACACCCGGAGCCGCGCGGGTGGCGACTGGCAGCCGGTCGACGCGACCGGACGCCCCTACCAGCTCCGTCTCGGCGCCCGCCTCGTCTGGTAGCCGGGCAAACCCCGAAACGCGAACGCCCCGGGTCTCCCCGGGGCGATCGCGTTTCGAGGCGCCGGAGCGTCCGCTACGCCGGCTTCGCCGGGGCGGGCGCCGGGGCCGGCGGCTTCGGCGGAGGGGGCGGCATTCGGTTGATCGCCGCGTTCCGCGCGAGCGTCATCGGCAGGACGGCGAGGCCCGACGGCTCGAACTGGCCGGCCTTCTTCGCCGGGCTCTCTCCGTAGTAGGGGCGGTATCCGTATCCCGGACCGCCCGGCGCCGTGTCCGACGGCTTCTCGGTCAGCTCGGGAATCCCGTAGACGGCGTCCTTCCTCGAGAAGTAGGAGAGCTCGTAGTCCTTCGTCATCCAGATCGCGTCCTTCGGGCAGGCGTCGACGCAGAAGCCGCACATGACGCACCGGAGGAGGTCGATCTCGAAGACGGTCGGGTACTTCTCGTAGGCCAGGTTCGGGTGCTCCCCCGCCTCGATGTGGATGCAGTCGGCGGGGCAGGCCGTCGCGCACATGTAGCAGGCGACGCACGCCAACGTCCCGTCCTCACGGGTCTTCAGGATGTGCCGGCCGCGGAAGCGGTCGGAGTAGCTGCGGCGCTCCTCGGGGTACTCGATCGTCGGCCGCGCCTTGCGCGAGAGGACGTTCGCGACGAACTTCCGGAACGTCAGGGCCATGCCCGAGAGGAGCGGGAGGTAGAGCCGGACGGCGAGCGTCGGCGCCGGGGGATCGATCAGGGCGACCTTGCCGGGCATCTCGTCCCTCCTACCGGTCCAGCTCGCCGGCGATGATGTTGAGCCCGCCGAGCGTCGCGACGGCGTCGGCCATCATGCCGCCGACGATGATCTTCTCGAACGCCGCGAAGAGCGGGAAGCAGGGGGGGCGCACCTTGACGCGGTAGGGACGGCCGCTCCCGTCGGAGACGATCGAGTAGCCCAGCTCGCCGTTCGCCCCTTCCGTGTACGAGTAGATCTCCCCGGCCGGGACCTGGATCCCCTCGAACACGTTCTTGAAGTGGAAGATGAGCCCTTCCATCTCGTTGTAGACCATCTGCTTCGGCGGGAGGACGACGCGGTAGTCGTCGCTGACGACCGGCCCGCCGGGGAGCTTCGCGACGACCTGCTCGACGATCCGGAGCGACTGCCGCATCTCCTCCATCCGGACGAGGAACCGAGCGTAGTTGTCGCCGCCCGTCGCGACCGGGACGTCGAAGTCGACCTCGTCGTAGCCGTCGTACGGGGAGTCCTTGCGCAGGTCGTAGCCCACGCCCGAGCCGCGCAGGCACGGCCCCGTGAAGCCCCAGGCGATCGCCTGCTCCTTCGTGACGACGCCGGTCCCGATCATCCGCTTGTGGAAGATCCGGTTCTTCGTCAGGAGGGTGTCGACCTCCTGGATGTTCTTCGCGACCTTCTTCGAGAGCTCCCGGCACCACTCGACGAAGTTCGGCGGGACGTCCATCGAGAGGCCGCCGATCCTCGCGTAGCTCGAGGTGAGCCGCGCGCCGCAGCAGGCCTCGAGGAGCGAGTAGATCTCCTCGCGCGCCTGGAAGGCGTACCAGTACGCCGTGAGGCCGCCGAGGTCGACCGTGTTCGCCCCGATGCAGACCATGTGGTCCATGATTCGGGAGAACTCGGAGAGGACGACCCGGACGGCCTTCGCGCGGGGCGGGATCTCGATCCCGAGCATCTGCTCGACGGCGCGGGCGTACCCGTTGCCGTTGATCATCGGGGAGCAGTAGTTCAGGCGGTCCGTGTACGGGATCACCTGCGTGTACGTGTGCGTCTCCGACATCTTCTCGAAGCAGCGGTGCAGGTACCCGCACTCCGACTCGGCCGCGACGATCTTCTCGCCGTCCAGCCGCACGACGATCCGGAGGGTTCCGTGCGTCACAGGATGCGACGGGCCGAGGTTCAGCGTCGTCGTCTCGAAGACGTCCTCGGGGAGGTCCGTCTTCGCGGCGAGCCGGGTCTGGAGGACGTCCTCCTCCGTGCAGAGCCAGCGCTGCCCCGCCTCGTAGTCCTTCCGGAGGGCGTGCCCGACGAAGCCGTTGTGCGTGAGGAGCCGCGCGAGGTTCGGATGGCCGTCGAAGCGGACCCCCATCAGGTCCCACGCCTCGCGCTCGAACCAGTTCGCCGCGGGCCAGACGTCCACGAGCGTCGCGACGCGCGGGTCGGCGGCCGGGAGGGCGACCCGGAGCCGGAGGTGCTCGTTCCGCTTCGTCGAGTAGAGGAGCGCGTTCAGCTGGAAACGCCCCTCGCCGCGGAAGGCCGCCGGGCCGTCGAGCTTCAGGCGGTCGACGGCGACGAGGTCGAGGAGGAGGTCGTAGGCCGCGGCCGGGTCGTCCCGGAGGAAGAGCGCGGCGGCGTGCCAGGACGACGCCGTCGCGACGAGCGTCGGGACGTCGGTGGCGGGGCGCGGCTCGACCCGGACGGAGCCGTCCGGGAACGTCCGCGACAGGACCGGGGCGAAGGAGACGCCCGTCGCCGGGGCCAGGGTCGCGCTCACCGCTTCTCTCCCTTCACGGCCTTCGCGGCCTCCGCGGAGCCGCCCGTCTCGGAGAACCCGGACTCCGAGCTCCGCCCGGGCGCCATGACCGCCTTCGAGTACGCCGGGAGCGACTCCACCTGCGGGTCGGTCCCGACCCGGATCGGGACGTACGTCTTCGCCTCGCGGTGGCGGGCGAGGTCGCCCGACTGGATCCGCTTCTGGAGCTCGATGATCCCGTAGATCAGGTTCTCCGGGGTCGGCGGGCAGCCCGCGACGTAGACGTCGACCGGGACGATCTCGTCGATCCCCTGCACGACGTGGTAGGCGCGGTAGAAGCCCCCCGTGCAGGCGCAGACGCCCATCGAGATGACCCACTTCGGCTCCGGCATCTGGTCGTAGATCTTCCGGAGGATCGGGGCCTGCTTGTCGGTGATCGTCCCCGAGACGATCATCAGGTCAGCCTGCCTCGGCGAGAAGCGGACGACCTCGGCCCCGAACCGGGCGAGGTCGTAGTGCGACGACACCGACGACATGAACTCGATCGCGCAGCAGGCCGTGCCGAACGGCATCGGCCAGAGGGAGTTCTTGTGGCTCCACTGGACGAACCAGTCGAGCTTCGTCGTGAGGAAGTCGAAGCCCGTCGTGGAGGGGACGCCGGGCGCGAGGGGCGGCTCGATCCGCGCGGCCGGCAGAGGGAACTTCTTGTCGCTCATCGGGAACCCCCGGTGCTCGTGAAACCGATCACGGGCGCGATTGTAAAGGGCTCTCAGCGCTTTCCGTCGAGCATCTCGAGGATGACCGGGACGCAGCGCTCGCCGTGGCAGGAGCCGGTCGTGCAGCCCGTGGCCCGCGCCACGTCCTCGAGGCTCCGCGCGCCGTTCTCGATCGCTTCCTCGACGCGCGGCACCTTGATCCCGTTGCAGATGCAGACGGGCTTGTACTTCCGGAGGATCCGCGCGTGCTTCTCGGAGAGGGGGGCGTCGTCCACGGGCCTCAGAAGTCGACCGTGTAGCGGATCGAGGCGCGGTCTCGGACGCGGTCGAGGTAGATCACGCCGTCGAGGTGATCGGCCTCGTGCTGGAGGACCCGGGCGTGGAAGTCCTCCGCCACGAAGTCGAGCGGCTTCCCCGCCTCCGACAGCGCCCGGACCCGCACCTTCCGGACCCGCGGGACGCGCGCCGCCAGGAACGGAACCGAGAGGCACCCCTCCCAGTCCTCGGTCTCCTTCGGGTCGAGCACCTCGAACGACGGGTTGACGAGGATCGTGGGCGGCACCGCGCC
>JADHEF010000154.1_pt1 | contig 82679 bp, 61 predicted proteins | sample 8952391 | NCBI WGS metagenome assembly JADHEF01 (sample SAMN16124439, study PRJNA663245) | bioreactor sludge metagenome | isolation source: sludge (nitrite) | place: India:Bengaluru | collected 2019-02-28
CCAAGCAGGCGCTTGACATCCGGCACCGGATTCGGGACACTTTACGCCAACTGTTTGGATGGTTTTCCGGCGGGCGTTTGTAGGCTCCCCGGCATTGGAGGTTTTTGTGGAAGCGATTGAAGTGATGCGTCATAGCGCCGCCCATGTTATGGCCGCGGCGGTTTGCAAGTTGTACGAGAACGTGAAATTAGACATCGGGCCTTCGACTGAGGACGGATTCTATTACGATTTCGATATGGAGCACCGGCTCGCGCCTGAGGATTTCCCGAAGATCGAGGCGGAGATTCAGGCGCTCATCAAGGCCGGGCTGCCGTTCGAACGCAAGGAAGTCTCCCGGGCCGAGGCGACAAAAGTCTTCGCCAACCAGAAATATAAGCTGGAGCGATTGTCGGACATTCCTGAAAACGAGACCGTATCGCTCTACACCTGCGGCGGGTTCACGGACCTTTGCAGGGGGCCGCACGTGGCCAAGACTTCCGATATCGGCGCGGTGAAACTCATGGCTGTAGCCGGCTCGTATTACCGCGGCGACGAAAAGAACGCGATGTTACAGCGGCTGTACGGCATGGCGGACGTCTCGCAGGAAGCGCTGGATGCCGCGCTGGCCCGCATCGAGGAGGCGAAGAAGCGCGACCACCGTAAACTGGGCAAAGAACTGGAGCTGTACAGCATCAGCGAAGATGTGGGACCCGGGCTGGCGCACTGGCACCCGAAAGGCGCACGCATCCGCGTGGCGATCGAAGATTACTGGCGGCGCGAACATTTCCGCGCGGGCTACGAGATGGTCTTCACCCCGCACGTAGGCCGCGCCAAGCTGTGGGAGACCTCCGGCCACTTAGGATTCTACCGCGAAAGCATGTTCCCGTGCATGAACGTGACGGAGGGCGAGGGCTCGCACACATCGGTTGAGCAGTACTATGTGAAGCCCATGAACTGCCCCTTCCATATCCAGATTTACAAGACCCGCCGCTACTCGTACCGCGACCTCCCGCTGCGCTGGGCCGAGATGGGAACCGTCTACCGCTACGAGAAAGAGGGCGTGCGCCATGGACTGTTGCGCGTTCGAGGCTTCACGCAGGACGATGCGCACATTTTTTGTACCCCGGAGCAAATCGAGGACGAGATCCGCCGCACGGTGAATTTCGCGCTGCGCATCCTGCGCCGCTTCGGGTTCAACGACATCACGGCGTTTCTCTCGACCCGCCCCGAGAAGGCGGTCGGCCTGCCGGAGCGCTGGGAGCAGGCCACGCGCTCGCTGGAGTCCGCCCTCAAGGCCGAGGGCATCGCCTATCAGGTGGACGAGGGAGGCGGCGCGTTTTACGGCCCGAAGATCGACCTCAAGATCAAGGATGCGCTGGGGCGCCCCTGGCAGCTCGGCACCATCCAGTTCGATTTCAACCTGCCGGAGCGGTTCGAACTCTCTTACATCGGAGAAGATGGCAAGGAGCACCAACCTTACATGGTCCACCGAGCGTTGCTGGGCAGTCTGGAACGTTTCTTTGGCATCCTCATCGAGCACTATGCCGGCGCGTTCCCAGCGTGGCTGGCGCCCGAGCAGGTGCGCGTGCTGCCGATCACCGCGGGACAGATCGACTACGCGCGGAGCATCGAGGCCAAGCTGCGCGAGACGGACGTGCGCGTATCGGTCGACGCAGACAACGAAAAGCTCGGCGCGAAGATTCGCAAGGCGCAGCTCGAGAAGGTGCCCTTTATGCTGGTGGTCGGCGGCCGCGACGCCGAGGCGGGCGTGGTTTCGGTGCGTAGCCGCGAGGCAGGCGACCAGGGCGCCATGACGCTAGACGCGTTTATGGATGTTTTAAAAGTTGCGCTGAAGGCGTAACGGGAAAGAGTGTTCCGGAGAATTTGACGCTGTCAGACGCTCCGGTTGGTCATAGAAAAAGCAAACGAGCCGCATCGACGGTTCAACAGTGGAGGTGAGCTATCGCTTCGTTCATCCGAGTTAACTTCAAAATCCGTGTCCCGAATGTCCGCGTGATTAACGCCAACAGCGAAATGCTGGGCGTTATGACGACGCGCGATGCGCAGCGTCTTGCCGATCAACAGGGACTCGACCTCGTGGAGGTTTCCCCAAACGCCGAACCGCCAGTATGCAAAATCATGGACTTCGGCAAGTTCCGTTACGAGGAAAGCATCAAGCGCAAGGTGGCACGCAAGAACCAGAAGACGACGATGATCAAGGAGGTCAAGTTTCATGCCAGCGTTGACACGAACGACTTGGGCCACAAGCTTCGTCAGATCAAAGAGTTTCTTGCTGATGGACACAAGGTCAAGGTGACCCTCCAGTACCGTGGACGCGAGAATGCGCACAAGGAACTGGGCATGGAAGTCGTAAACAAGGTGATCGAAGAGTGCTCGTCGTGCTCCATTGTGGAGCAGACGCCGCGGTTGATCGGAAGGACTTTGGGCTGCATGTTAGCAGCACGGCCCGCGAAGCCGGGGTCAACTCAGCAGTCGGCACAGCAGCCTTCCAAACCCCAGGCGCCTCGCCCGCCACAGCGTCCGCCGCAGGCTCCTTCAGCGCCCGCCGCACCGAGTGTAACCGCTCCGGAAGCCCCCGTGGCGCTTGCGGCACCGGCACCCGCTCCGGCACCGGCCGCGGAGTAATGTGTTTCTAATTGACCCTTTTCGAACACACCGCCCCGGCTCCGGGACGGTGTTTTTTATCATGCAGCGCTGCATCTTACATGTCGATATGGACGCGTTTTTTGCGGCCGTCGAACAACGCGACCATCCTGAATGGCGTGGCAAGCCAGTCATCGTCGGCGCGCCGCCGGACCAGCGCGGGGTGGTTTCCACCTGCTCCTACGAGGCACGCGTTTTCGGCATACACTCCGCCATGCCTTCCCGCGAGGCCTTTCGGCGCTGTCCGCAGGGCATCTTCGTGTCCTGCGGCATGGCACGTTACGAGGAGGCGTCGCAGAGGGTATTCGCGATCTTCGAACGGTTCTCGCCGCTGATCGAGCCGATCTCGATCGACGAGGCTTTCATCGACGTGACCGGTGCGCGCACGCTGTTCGGCGACGGGCGAACCATCGCCGAAAAAATCCGTAACGCCATCCATTCCGAGGTGCATCTCACCGCCTCGGTCGGCGTAGCCCATAACAAGTTTCTGGCGAAGCTGGCCAGTGAGAAGGCCAAACCGAATGGCCTTTTCGTGGTACCGAACGATCACGGCGAGGTGGTGCGGTTTCTGGCCTCACAAAAGGTGGGCTCGCTATGGGGCGTAGGTAAAGTGACAGGGGAAACGTTGGAGCGTGCGGGCTTCCGGATGGTCTCTGATATCCAGAAGGCCGACCCCGCCTATCTGACCCGACTGTTGGGCGAGAGCCTGGCGGCACACCTGTTGACCCTCGCCTTCGGCGAAGACTCGCGCGACGTGGAGACCGCATTCGAGGAGAAAAGCCTCTCACGCGAACACACGTTTCTCGAAGACTGCAAAGATCGCGAAAAGGTCCGCGACGTGCTCAAGGAACTGGCGGACGAAGTGGGTCGGCGCGTGCGGGCACACGGACGCTATGCGACCGTCGGACGGCTGAAGCTGCGCTGGTCGGACTTCCGCACGATCACCCGGCAGACACTGTTCGAGACCGCCGTGTGCGACGATTTCTCTTTGCGGGCCATGGCCCTGCGCCTGTTCGACAAGGAGAAACTGGTGCAGCCGGTACGGCTGATCGGGTTCGGCGTCAGCGGCTTCAGCGACAATCGCAGCGAACAGCTCTCTCTTTTCGACGCCGCGCCCCAAGCACGCGAAAAGCGCGAACGGCTCTGCCGCACCGTGGACAGCCTCCGCGAGAAGCTCGGCGATAAAGCCTTGGGCCGTCTATCACCGGAAGACCCTTCGGGGTGAGAGCCTGCCAAGCGAAGTCCTGAGCAGTCATACAAAAAGTGTTGCCGTTCTTGGCAGGACACAAGCACAAGGCATCCTCCTCGGGATGGCCATCCTGACCTACGGTTGTTCACGTCTCGGCCACACAAAAGAAACCGCTCTCGTGCTTCCTTGCGATGACTGAGGCCATCCCATATGCCATGTTGCTTATTAAGAAAAGCATCCGCAATTCCATGCGCAGCCTACCGATGATCAAGCCTGACACGGTGGTGATCATCACGCCCGTCAGCCTCAGCAGACTTTGCCGGGGTTGAGAATGCGGTTGGGATCGAAAGCGGTCTTGATGTTGCGCAAGAGCGCCATGGAGACCTCACCGAGCGATTCAGCCAAGAACTCTTTTTTGGCAAAGCCGATGCCGTGCTCGCCTGAGACTTGGCCCCCGAGCTCGCGAGCCTTGGCGTAAAGCAGGCCAAAGGCCTCTTTCAGTTTTTTGGCATAGGTTTCCGAATCAAACTCGTCCCGCAGCACGTAGACGTGCAGGTTTCCGTCGCCTGCGTGCCCGAACCCGCTGAGACGCACCCCCACTTGCTGCTGAACCGTCTTGGTGTATTTGACAAACTCAGCGACCCGCTTGCGCGGCACGACCACATCACACTCTTCCATTTCCGATGTCGACGCCTTAATCGCCTCCAGAAACGCGCCGCGCGCGCTCCAGATCGACACCTGACGCTCAGCCGTGTCGGAGATGAACACGTCCTTGGCTCCGGCCTGCAGGCAGACCTCCGCGACTTTCTCGTAAATGGCTTCAACCTCTTCACGGCTGTTGCCATCAAAGGTAAGCAACAGATAGGCGTCTGAGGAGTGGTCCGGAAACTTCTTGCCCAAGTACTGCTCCGCGCACAGAATGACGGGCTTCTCCATATACTCTATGGCCGTGGGGATGTACTTTGACTTGATGATGACCGGCACGGTCTCGATGGCCGTTGCCAAGTCGCCGAACGGGATCAACAGGCTGATCGCTTTTTTCGGCAAGGGCAACAGCTTGAGAATGGCCTTGGTGACAAAACCCAAGGTGCCCTCAGAGCCGACGATCAGGTCTTTCACGCTATAGCCCGAACTGTTTTTAACGACCTTTCCGCCGACCTCGATGACGTCGCCGGACGCAAGAACCACCTCAAGACCACGGACATAGTCGCGGGTCACACCGTATTTGACCGCACGCATCCCGCCCGCATTCGTGTTGATATTGCCGCCGATCGATGCGCTTTTTTCTCCGGGGTCCGGCGGATAGAAAAGGTCGTGCTCTTCCACAAACTTAGAGATGTCCATGAGCAGGACCCCCGGCTCCACCGTCAGCGTCAGGTTCTCCTCATCCAACTCCAAGATCCGGTTCATGCGCATCGTGCTAAGCATGATACCGCCGTACAAAGCCACCGACGCGCCAACAAGCCCTGTGCCTTGGCCGCGCGGGGTGACGGGAAGCCTTCGCTCGTTGGCGTATCGGAGGATCGCTGCGACTTGTCCGGTCGAGGTCACCTCCACCAGCACGTCGGGAAAATGATGTACCGCCCCCATTTCGTCATGGCTGAAATCCTCGTGAATAACATCCCGCGTAAAGACCTTGCCGTCGGGGGCAACGGCGGCCTGCAAAAACGCGATATCCGCCTCGGTCAGCCGATTGTATTGAACAGCGCCAGACATGGTTCAAACTCCCGTTTCAATTTTGCTCAACAGAGCAGGAATGATCTCGCACACATCGCCCACCAACGCCGTGTGGGCAACTTTGAAAAGGGGTGCCTGCGGGTCGATGTTGATGGCCATAATCTGCTCGGTGCCGCTCATGCCCGCGACAAACTGGATGGATCCCGAAACGCCGCAGGCGATCAGCAGTTTCGGCTTGACGGTCCGTCCGCTCAGGCCGATCTGGCGGCGCGGCTCCAGCCATCCCGCCTCGATCACCGGACGCGTGCCGCCCACCATACCGCCGAGTTTTTCCGCGAGCCGGTTGAGCCAGTCGAGGTTTTCGCGCCGCTGAATCCCCAGACCCGCCACCACCAGCACATCCGCATCCTCAATGTTCTTCACCGGCTCCTTGCGGTGGGTCGCAAGCGTCTCGATCCGGGAGCCGAGCATCCGGTCCGCAGGCGTGATGCTGAGGATCTCACCCTGCGGGGCGTCGAGCCGTTCCGGCGCAGAGAATATCTTGTAGCGGACCGTCGCGAATTGCGGCCGATGGTGCGGGGTCCGGATATGCGCCATGATGTTACCGCCAAAAGCGGGGCGGATCTGGTCCAAATCCGTATTGCTCTGAATATCCAGGCAGGTGCAGTCCGCCGTCAAACCCGTACGGAAGCGGGCGGCGGTACGGGGAGCAAGGGAGCGGCCGATGGCCGTGCCGCCGACCAGCACGACCGACGGGCGACAGCGCTTGATGAAATCCTCGAACACCGCCGTATAGGGCTCAATACGGAAATGCGCCAGTTGCGAGTGCTCGTAGAGGTAGACCTTATCGACACCGTAATGGCGCAGGGTTTCGACTTGATTTTTGAGCGACGCCCCGGCCAAAAGAGCGACCACGGGATGGCCCACCTTTTGAGCCAACTCGCGGGCTTTGCCGAGCAATTCGAGCGACACCGGGTGAACCTCTCCTTCGGTCTGATCAATATAGACCGCAATCCCGCGCCAAGCGCCCTTGTCGAGTTCAACCTTTTTCTCATTGACCAATTCGAACGCGCCCGGAGGGCCATTTTTGATGCACAACTTGCACATCCGACACGCCGCCGTAATGCTCACCCGGCCCTTGACGACTTCGATCGCGCCGAAGGGGCAAAGGGCCGCGAGCTTACCGGTATCGGATATCTTCTCCGGGTGGACAATCATTTCTGCCATACGACACGTCTCTCAGTTTAGAAATTTCTCTTTGCGAAGATGACGACAGAGCCTGGTAGCCAGTTCGTCGCCCGAGCCCTCCCATGTTTCACGGGTCACATGATGCTCCGGAGGAAAAATTCGTATGACCTGCGTCGGAGAGCCATTCAGCCCATAGTGCGCGGGATTGGCATCAGGCAAATCATCCAGCGTCAGGACCTTGACCTTGCTGGCACGCGTCGCCTTCTTGAGTTTGAACGAGGGAAGACGAGGCGTATGGATGCCTTTGTTAACGGAGATCAGGCAAGGCAACGGCATCCGGATGGTCTCTTCCGTTGCCGGGAGATCCACCTGCGCGGTCAGCGTTAGGCCGTTAAAGTCTGGAATCGCGGTGACATTCGTGGCATGAGGGATATCCAAGAACTCGGCGATCTCTGGCCCGACCTGGGCGGTGTCGCCGTCGGTCGTCTGCTGACCGCAAAGGATCAGACCCATATCGCCCAGCGCGAGAATGGCCTGAGAAAGGGTGTGGGCCGTAGCCAACACGTCGGCACCCGCAAACCGGCGGTCCGAAACCAGCACGACCTCGTCGATGCCCATCATCAGGGCTTCACGGAGCGACTGTTCGGCCTGCGGCGGCCCCATCGTAAGGGCAACCGTTGTCGCTTCCGGGCAAAGCTCTTTCAAGCGCAGCGCCGTTTCCAGCGCATACAGATCATAGGGGTTAACTTTCGACTCGACGCCGTCCCGTTTAAGCACGCCGGTCTTCTCATCGATATCGACCTGCGACGTGCCGGGGACTTGTTTTATACAGACAATAATCTTCATCTCATGGACTCTCCACAATAACGGACACTCCGTCCGGAATGACGGTGAAACGCGCGTCAGCGCCGACGCGTCCACAGGCCATGCGGAGGGCGTCCTGAAGTGTTGCGGCGGGCTCCATGCGCATCTTCCGGATGAGCGCGGCGTCACACAAATCCGAGACCAGAATCACGCGGTGTTTCGAGAGAATACGCGCGAGAATCTGGGCTTCCCATTGGTCCGGCGGCGTATCCTGCTGCGGGACACGCAAAATGCTTTCAAGCAAGGCCTGCGGGGTTTCCGCCTCGGCCAGCGCACGGTAAAAGTGTTCGCCGCCCGCGCCGTCGCTGCATCCGGCCACCATGATGATCGTGCCGCCCTCGACGCAGCAGGCCTCCGCCGCCGTCATGCCCTTCACGGCCTGATAAATGTTCTGGTCCAGCGGATAGCCGCCGTTGCCGGTAATGACAATCTCAGCCGACACCCGCGGAACGGTAACGGCCTGCGCCATTTGCTTACACCCTTCGACATGCGCCTGCTCGGGATGGCCGGCGAAGGCGGCGCGGATCGACTTGTCCGGGTTAAGCGTCACGTTGAGGATGAAGGCCAGCCGCGCCTGCCGCGCCGCAAACAGCATGTCGCGATGGATGGGGTTTCCATCCAGACAGCCGGCACGGGCACGGGGATCGGCGATGAAGGCGGAGCAGTGATTGGCCAGCACGGTTTGGAGCCCGGCAATGCCGGGCAGGACGCTCTTGCGCCCGCCGGAGAAACCCGCGAAGAAATGCGGTTCAATGAAACCCTCGGAAACCAACAGATCCACGTCGAGAGCCTGCTTGTTCAGCCACAATCCACCGCCAGAAGGCAAGAGCCCGAGATAGCGCAAACTCTCCTGATCGGTACAATCGTGCAGAACAAAAGTCTCTTTGGCAACAACATCCCCACCGAACTTCGCGCACAGCTCGGCGCGTGTGGTGGGCCGATGGCACCCGGTCGCAACAAGGATACGAATCGCGATTTCAGGGTTACCTCTGCGCAACCGCTCCAACAAGAGCGGCAGCGTGACATGACTGGGAACAGGCCGCGTATGATCGCTCGTAATGACGGTCGCCGACTTTTTACCGACCGCCAGTTGCTCAAGCCGGGCCGAGCCGATCGGCTGATCGAGCGCCAGGGAGACCCGCCGCTGTTGCTCCGCCAGCGAGGAGGGCCTCTCCACCTGCGCGACGTCTTGGCCAGGCGGCTCCAAAAGGGTCCACGCATGACCGGCAGGCAGTTCAGCCTCCACATACGTTTTGTGATAGGGAAGCCGGATGCGCGTCATGACTTCATTTCCCCTTCGGTCAGGCCTTCCAACGATGCGACCGAGTAAGTGCAGAGAATATCGCCCGTCACATTACACATCGTTTCGAACATGTCGAGGATCGGGTTGATGCCGAGCGCCAAAGCCACAATCACGGCGGTCTGAGACGGGGTGAGACCGAGCGCCCCCAAGATGATAAAGAGCAGCATCAAGCTGCCGCCGGGCACGCCGCCTGCGCCCACGGCCGCCAGCACCGTGGTCACGGTCATCACGGCCAAATCGCCGAAACCGAGGTGTATCCCGAACATGTTGGCGGCGAGGATCGCAAACATCGGCAGATGGATACAGACGCCGTCCATGTTGATGGTCGCACCCAAGGGCAGCGAGAAGCTCGCCAAGTCGCGGTTCACTTTGAGATTCTCTTCGCTCACCCGGATGGTCACCGGCAAGGTGGCTGCGCTTGAGCGCGTGACAAAAGCCAGCAGCATAGCCTCGCGAACGGCGGCGATGACTTTGTAGGGGTTCTTCCGCACAATAACCGCAATCAGGAGCGGATAGGCGACGAAAAGCAACAGCAGGATACCGGACGCGACACCCGCCAAAACAGTCACATAGGGACCGATGATGGCTGGTCCGTAGACCGAGAAAATACCCATCGAAAGGAAAAACACACCGATCGGCGAATAATTCATCACGAAATCGATGATCCTGTTGATCGCCAACATACAGGCGTCAGAGAGTTCGGTGATATACCGCATCTTGGCCTGGACCCGCGGGTCATCGGACGACTCGATCACCCGCCGGACACTGATGCCGAACAAAATGGCAAACGCGATGACGCCCAAGAAATTCCCGTTCGCCAACGCCGCGAAAGGATTCTGGAAGAAATCGAGCAGCAGTTTTTCCAGGACATCCACCAGCGTTTTCGACGTTTCCGAACCGGCGATGCTTTGCGCCTGAGAGCCGAACTGCCGCGCCAGTTCTTGCCAACCCGTCAGCGACGCACCCGCTCCCGGATTGATCCAGCAGGCCAAGCAGACGCCGAGTGCGGCCGAGAACGTCATGGTGGCGAAATACCAGCCAATGACTTTAACGCCGACTTTGCCCAACTTCTTCAGCGGCAAGGAGGAGGCGCCGCTCACCAGCGAGAAAAAGACGGTCGGCACGACGATCATCTTCAGCATCCCGATGAAAACCGTACCGAAAGGCGAGCAATAGCGCATCATCGTCTGGATTTCAGCCTTCATCCCTGAAGTAACGGAGAGCGTCCACAGGGCACCTCCGATCACGGCACCGAGGAGCAGTCCCGCCACCACACGCTTGACCAATGAAACTCGCAAATAGGCCTGAAGAATATCCATAAACTCAGTCGCACCTTACGTGGAAGCGGACCTCATCCAAAGAATACCAGAAAGCCCTCCACACGCTTCTTTCGGTTTTTATCATAATCTATTCACCCAGCCTGTACAACCCTGTTTCAGAATTATGCATCTTCCTGCGCGCAGCCCCGTTTCATAGAACCGTTTTAGGTACTTAGACGCGAGCACGGTCGCGGGCATGGACACGCATGCGGGCGTTCACGGGCGGGTGCTGAGGAAAAAGAATGCGGCCCTGTTGAGGCGGTCCGCGGACAGAATGGACCGGAAGACCGGGGCGGCATGGACCGGCTGGGCGTTTTGCCGGGTACACTGCGACATCGCATTCTGACAGGCCGGATTTGTGCCCACACCGTTTTAGGCGCCTAACCGACGAAGTGTTTACCATCCTGATTCAACGGCTCTTGAAGGTTTAGCAAACATCGATGGTTGTTCATTCCGCAGGGTGTGCTATACTCTTGATCGGCTCAACAGAATTGACGACCCGGAGAAACGGAATGCCTGTTTACGACTATGAGGCCGCGAGTCCCGAAAAAAGCTGCACGCACTGCGCCAAAGGTTTTGAGGCCGTGCAGTCAATCAAAGACCCGCATCTGCAAACCTGCCCGGAATGCGGTGCGCCGGTGAGGCGGATCATCTCCGCGCCCGCCATCGGCCGCTCTAAATCCGGACTCGATGACCGGGCCAAGTCGGCCGGTTTCACGAAACTGAAACGCATCGGAAAAGGTGAATACGAGAAGATGTACTAAGGCGTGTGGAGAATGCGACCGCACAACCAAACTTTCTCACGCAAAGACGCCGTGACGCAAAGGCAGAAAGCCCATGCGCTTTCGCGCGCAGGCGGGAAAACAACGTGCTCTTTGCCGTTGGTTGTTGAGTTGTGAGGCACGCATACCGCGGAAAGGTCAAGGTGAATATGAACCTATCCAACCTGCAGAACCGCAGCAAGGTGCTCCGTGCCGTAAGGACGTTTTTTTACTCTCGCGATTTCATTGAAGTCGAGACGCCCGTGCGCATCCCCGCACCCGCTCTGGAAACCCATATCGATTCGCCGCCTTCGGGGCGAGCCTGGCTGCGGGCCTCGCCGGAGCTACACATGAAGCGCCTGCTTGCCTCGGGCTGCACGCGCATTTTCCAGATCGGCCCCTGTTTCCGCAGCGGCGAGTGCGGCAGCCACCACAACCCCGAGTTCACGATGCTGGAGTGGTACCGCACCGAGGCTAACTACACCGACATCCTGCGCGACGCCGAAGCCCTTTTCGCCCACGTTTTCCAATCCGTCACGGGGCAAACCACCTTTACCTATCGTGACAGGGTGATCGATCTCTCGCTTCCGTGGCACTGTCACACCGTGCGCGACGCTTTTCTTAGATGGGCGGATTGGGACCCTGTAGCCAACTGGGACCCCGATCGTTTCGATGTCGATCTGATTGAAAAGGTCGAACCCGCCCTGCCAACGGACAAGCCCTGCGTGTTAACCGATTACCCGGCACCTGCGGCCTCCCTCGCCCGCCTCAAGCCGAACGACACGCGCGTGGCCGAGCGGTGGGAAGTCTACCTGGGGGGGCTTGAGCTCGCGAACGCCTATACGGAGCTCTGTGACCCGGCTGCCCAGCGCGCACGATTCTTGGAAACCGCTCAAGAGCGCCGCGCACTCGGCAAAGAAATCTATCCGCTGGATGAAGCCTTTCTCGCCGCGCTGGAAAGCGGCATGCCGCCCTGCGGCGGCATTGCCCTCGGCATCGACCGCCTCGTCATGCTCGTCTGCGGCGTGACCAACATTGCAGAGGCCCGGCTCTTCTGCCAGCGCCCCGGAGAGTTGATCTAGACCGCCTCAGTACCGTGAAAGGTATTTGTCCAGCAGCTTGCACATGCGCGTCTCGAACCAGGGGGTCACCTTCCAGAAATCGCGCAGCTCGAGATACTCGCTGACCGCCCCGGTCTGCCCCGGCTTCACGCAAAATTCAGCCTTGATCAGAATATTGCGCGCCGTGGCTTCGGCCGAAACAAACTCGGCCACATTCACGCGAAAACCCAGAACCCGCAATATCTGCGCGCGAAAGGTGTCGGTCAGCAGATCGGCCAGCCGCTCGCGCAAGATCCCGTGGCGAAGCACCGCCTGCATGGGCCCGCCCTCTTTCAGCGTTTTGTGCAACTCGTGCTGGCAACACGGCACACAGAGCAGATAACGGCACTTCCACTCGATGCCACGCGCCAGGGCCTCATCCGTTGCCGTGTCGCAGGCGTGCAGGCTCAACACCATGTCCGGCTCGAAGTCCGGCTCGCTCGTTGCGATGTCGCCCTCGATGAAGGTCACCTGATCGGCGACGTCCAGACTCGCGGCCAGCTTGCGGGCCGTCGTGATCACAGCGGCCTTGCGGTCAATGCCGCACACGCGCACATCGAAGCCGCGCACCTGCGTCAGGTAGAAGTAAACCGCCAAGGTCAAATAAGCGCGTCCGCAACCGCAATCCACGATATTGAGGGTCTTTTCAGGCTTTTCGGTGACCACCGAATCGATCACTTTCAGGAACTCGTTCACCTGGTCATATTTGCCGCGCATGGACGCCTTGATCCGGCCGTCGGCATCCGCGATCTCGATCGCCTTCAGCAGCGCCGCCGACTCGAAAGAGGTCAGCGGCTGCCGCTTGACACGGTCATGCGCGGGCTGTTCGTCCACCGCACGCTCCATCTTCGCGCTGCGCGACTCCAGCACCTTACCCTTTTTGGTGACCCGCACATGCAGGTCGCCCGCTGCCGTCATCAGGTGCAGTTCACGTGGGCCAGTCTGCTCCAGCATGTCCTCCAGACCTTTCTGAGCGCCCGCCAGATCGAAGTTCTTGACCGTCGTCTGTCCCGAATCCGTCATCTCGCCCTGGAAGAGCTTCTCTCCTTTGATGATCACGGGGCGCAAGCTGACGCGGAACGTACCGCCGCCCCGCCGCACCACTTGCGTCACTTTCATAAACCCCGGCTCGTCAAAGACCCTTTTACGGATCTCTTCAACCCGTTCAACCGACAAATCCGTACGCGACATCCTGATCCTCCCCACCTTATCGTTTACCGTGACGCTCCAACCGCCTACTCCCTCTCAAGCCTGGCAACGAACCCGCCGCACGGTTCCAGCGTCACGATCAGCGTCTCGTCGCCCTTCACCACGCGGGTGGCGAAGGCGACCTCCGCCTTCTTTCCCGAGACGTCCGCAAGCTGCGACACTCTCGCCCTTTTCCAACCAGTGAACCGAGGGGAGAACGATACCAGCTTCAGGCCCCCGCTGCCGTTCACCATCGCCACATGCCAAACATTACCTTTGCGCCGCGCGAACGCTGCGAGCTCGCCGATGAGGCTGCCCTCCAACACGCGCGTCTCATCCCACGTCACAGGCAGCTCACGAACAAACGGGATGAGCTTGCCCAGCCGGGGCTCGTCGAACAACCTGTCAGGATTTTCCGCCATCACCAGAAGGGGCGAGGTCACGAGATAAGCCATCGCCAACTGGTGCGCCCACGTCGTATCGCCCGGCCGTGAAAACGCCAGGGGGGTATAGTCCGCAGGCCCGAGCACGCAGCGCGTAAAGGGCAAGGCCGCGTTGTGCGAGGCGGGAAGGTTCTGATTCTCACCGCCGGGCGTATACGGACGTGCGCTGGCGTCCACGCCCTTCGCGCGCAGTTGTTTCAGATATCCTTCCGTGATACGATTCAGCTCCAGACCGCGCACCCCCTCGCGCGTTACCTCGTTGGGATAGGTGCGGCTCTCGCCGCTCGGCTTCTGGCACCCGTGAAAATTGACCAGCAGCCTCCGCAGCGCAGCTTCGCGCAAGACCCTCTCGTCGAACGCGACCGTAGCGAACGACTCGCTGTTCATGAAATCGACCTTCACGCCCGCAGCACCCGAAGCCCGCACCTTATCCAAGAAGACCCGCAGTGCCGCGAAATCACGTTCGGGCAGATTCAGCTCCTTCGCGTGCTTCCACACGAAGACACGGACGTTGTTCGAGCGCCCGTACTCGCAAACCTCTTTCAGCACGTCCCACGCATTGGTCCAAGCTTCCCAGCCTTCGTCCAGCGTCGTGAACTCAAACTTCAACTCCGAGGCACGGTCAATCATGCGCTTCTCACCAACCACCGTCAGATAATCGTCTTGTCCCTGCCACCAGCTCCAGACACTGCGGCCACCTTGCACCCAGTCGGCGGTCTCGAAGAGCGCGGGGTCCGGCGGCGGCGCGAGATGGCTGACCAGATCGTTGTTCACCAGCGCGTCAAGCGTCGGCGCAAGCAGCACCACCCGCCATGGCGTCCTCACCTGATCCGTCACTTCGAAGCCATCCTTTTCCGTAAAGCACCCGCGCAGCGAGCCGTCGGGCTCTGCCAACAGACGAAGCCCGCTATAGCCGTAAAGCGCGGCTTCGGCCACCACGGCATATCCGCCTCCCTGCGGCAGTTCGGCCACAAGCGGCATGGCCTGCACCGGCCCTTGCGGCGACGCCTCGTGCAGACGGCTCAGCGTCGTGCTGAGCCACTCGCCCGCATAGGTCTTGAGCTTCCACTCCGATAGCCGCTCGGCGAACCACACGCGACTCGCGGGCGGCAGCCTCCAGCATGCGGTCTCCGCATTCACCCGGCGAGGCCCCTCGCCCGGCACGATGATGCGCCACGCGAAACCCTCATTCGCAACCAGCGTCTGCAACCCATAGGAAGGCCCCGACTGCGGCTGCACATGATAGAGCGCGCGCAGCGCATCCAATTTAGCCTCAGCATGAGCGCCTCGCACCGGATAAGACTCGTGTACCTCACTGACGCGCAACGCCGTCAAGGTGCGCACCCGGCCGAGGTCCACGCCGTCAAGCGTCATGCCAACCGGCGAATCGGAAATCACATTCATGCCGCGAAACGCGACCGCATAGACCAGCTGACCCGACGCATCGACAGAAAGGCGAGCCTGCACGGAGCCGTCAGGACTCGTCAGGCGCCGTTCTTCCGCTAAGGCCGCACCGACGAGGAAGAGAGCCCATCCAAGCGCGAAACTTGCAACCCACCCAACTGTCAATTTACCAATTTCCAGTTTCAAAGCATCCGCTTCCCGTCTTCCAGCACACCACTCTGCCACGCTTCCTCTCTTCCGCTCAAAAAAACCACTTCGCGCAGCGCAGAATCCCCTGATTCCACGGCACGCGGTGTGAGACACCCGTGGCATTCTTAAAGCTGTCGAGGTTAGCCACGTACCAGCGGTAGTTGCGCACCAGCGCATCCTTGTTCGAATACTTCGGCCTATAGCCCAACACCCGCTCAGCCTTCTCGATACTCACAAACGAGTCCTCACAGGCCGTCTCATAGACCCATTTGTAGAGCGGCGAAAGATGAAGCAACTCCAAAAAGCGCAGCGTCCATATCATCGGCGCGGCAGGGAAGCCGCTGATTTTTTTGCCGTGACCGGCAGCGTCAAGCACCGCCTGATAATCCTCGCGCATCGTGGTGAACTCTTTTGCGCCGATGTTGAAGGTGTCATTCACCTTGGCCTTGTCCAGCGTGAGCGCCAGCCAGATCGCCCCGCACAGATCCTCCACATCGAGCAACTGATAGCGGTTTCTGCCGCTGCCGATCATGGGGAAACCATGTCCCGTGTAGGCCCAGTCGTAGAAGAGCGCAAACACGCCAAGGCGCTCGGGCCCAACAAACGACTTCGGGCGGATGATCGGCACGCAAAGGCCCCGCTTACGGGCTTCAAAACATTCTTCCTCAGCCAGGATCTTCGCCTTGCCATACGGCCCCACGCCAATCAGCTTATCGGTCTCATAAAGCGGGTGATGGTCCGGTATCCCGTACACCGCCGTGGAGGAGATCATCACCGCCCGTTCGACACCCGCCTCAAACGCCGTATTCATCACATTGCGCGTGCCGTCCACGTCGGTGGTCATGATGTCCCGTTCCGAATAGAGCGGCAACGCCGCCGCGGTATGTATGACCCACGTGACGCCGTCCATCGCCTTTTTCAGAGCCGCCACGTCACGTATATCGCCGACGATCGCGTCGATTTGATCCTTCTCGGGATAATCGAACGGAAGCAGATCGATCGACCGGATATCGGTGATGCCCCTGCCTCGCAGATGCCGAATGAGGTTGATGCCCAAAAAACCACTGCCGCCCGTGACCAAAACCTTCTGACTCATGCCAAACTCCCTCGACCTTGGAATACCGGAATGGCGAAAGGTTGGAATACCGGACGTTTACCGTTCCACGGCCTGTCCGCTTTTTTGAGCCCTGTCCTTCCATCCTTCCCATCTGTCAGGCCCCATCTTACACTCCTTGCGCCACGATCTCAAGTGTGGCACACTTTTCTTATGCAAACGCTGAACTCCGAGACGATCGCCAACGCCGCCCGCCTGTTACAGGCCGGGGGAGTCGCCATCATTCCCACCGATACGGTATACGGGATCGCCGCGCATCCGGACTGTCCCGAGTCCGTGGGCCGCATCTGCACCATCAAGGGGCGCCCCTCCGGCAAACCGATTGCCCTGCTCGCGGCAGACGCAAAAGCCGTGACCGAGTTCGGCGCGGCTTTTCCACCCGCCGCGCAACGCCTCGCCGACGCCTACTGGCCCGGCGCGCTGACACTCGTCCTGCCCTGTCGAAGCACCTATGAGGGTTTCCGTGTGCCGGACCACGACGCAACCCGGTCGCTGCTGGCAGCCTGCGGCGGAACCTTGCGCGTCACCAGCGCAAACCTCAGCGGCGCAATGCCAGCCACCAGCGCGGCGGAAGCCCTCAGAGACGTGGGGCTTGAGGCCGACCTCGTGATCGACGACGGCGTCTCGCCCGGCGGTGTGGCCAGCACCGTGGTGAAGGTTGACGCCGACGGCACGCTCTCCGTGCTCCGCGAAGGCTCGATTCCCGCCGCCGCTATTCTGCGGACCGCAACCGCTTAAGAAGGAGCGTCATGACGAGCCTTTTGCTGTGCGCCGCCTTCGCCGTTCTTTTGCCGACGATGTCCACGCTTGCGCAACCCAAGCGCACAAAACTATGCTGGGCGCATTACGTGGGCTGGGGTTTCGATCAGGTCAACGGCTATGACCGCGCCGTCCTTGACCCCTTCTGGCGCCTTCAGAAATTCAACGACCGAAGCATGCTCGGCCGCCACGCGCAGACGGATGAGGGAGTCGGCGAAGCCACGAAACGTCAAATCCACACCGCCCTGCAGTACGGCATTGACGGCTTCTGCGTCGACTTACCGGCTCATGAGGATAGCGGTGAGCGCTTTTACGCGGATTCAATGAGCCGTTTCTACCGCGCCGCCGAGGGAACCCCCTTCAAAATCGCACTCTGCGTGGACGGCTCTGCGCCTTCCGCCGAAAACATGACGCGCATGCTGGCGGCCTTCTTCAGCCGCTGGGGTCAACACCCGAACAGTTGTTTGGTCGACGGCAAACCCGCGGTCTTCATCTACAACAGCCGCCCTCGCACCTTGGAGGAATGGCGGGCCATCCTCGGCGCGCTGCGATCCCAAGGCTTCGCGGCCTACTGGCTGGTCCAGCCGATGGGAGAAGGCTCACTCTGGGAGCATCCGGAGATCTTGGCCGACAACCTTGCGGTCTTCGACGGCTTCTACGACTTCGGGATCAACGGCTTCACGCCTGAACAGATGCTGACCCGCCTCACCCGTGGACAGAAGGCACTGGCCCGACACAAACCGGGGGGGCTCCTGGCCGCCGGCATCACTCAAGGCTATCTCGGCAACGGCAACAGCTTTTACCGCCCGTTCCTGAACACGGGCACCCTACGTAACAACTGGGGTGCGGCCCTCGAAGCTGACGCGCCGTGGGTCTGCATCACCACTTGGAACGACTACGTGGAACACACCCATTTCGAGCCCTCGACTGTGAACCGCGACACCCTGTTGCGCATTAACCGCGACTATGTGGCCCGCTGGCGCAACGAACCGGTGCCCACGCGTCCGCCGCAACTATTCGTCAGTTACCACGAGGAGGCCAACCTGGGCGACGACTGGACGCTGGAGATCCTGAGCCTCCCCTACCACACTGCACCCTCATTCGTGCGCATGCGGTTGCTCACCCTGTCGGGCGACCCCGTGTTTGAACCGGAAGCAGCGGCCATACCGCAGGAGGATATTCGCGCCGAAACCGTGCGCGTGCCTGAAATAGGCATGGATGGCATCCGACTTTTTCGCGTGCAGGTCCAACTCGGGACCGCCAACGCCACGAACGAGTGGTTCGAGCTCTATCCCGTGGTTGTCCGGCCCGGCCATCTCGAAAGTCTGCGCACGATCCACATTCCCCTGGACAGCTTGGCAGCAGCACCCACCCTGACACTTGCAAACGCGTCCGGAAAGCGCACCGCCCAGATCCGTTTCAACCGCTGGAATCTGGCAGGCAAGGTGGAACTGCTCCGCAACGGCTGGCCGGTCAGCGAAACCGAATTCGCCCACAAAGGAGCGCCGTCCTTCACCGTCACCCTGCCGCTGCCTGAAACAAATGCCACCCCGGCCGACCTGTTCGTTGCGCGCACCAGCAATCTGTCCGGCGACGTTGCCTGGAGCGCCCCCTGTGTGGCGCGCTCCGGCAGAAGCGCGGAAACAACCAACCTTTGCCCCGTCATTGTGACCGGCTCGGACTTCGACGAGGGCTGGTGGGGAGGCCCGCAAAGGGTCTCCCGTCTGGAGCAGCCGCAACTCCGCTCCATCCCTATTGTCGCCGACGAGACCTTCGCAGTCACCTACGCGATGGACTCCGGCTCCGGCAGCGAACTGGCCTCCGTCTCCGGCTGGACAATCCCCGCGCTCCTCGGCGCGGACCACAAAAGCCTCCGGCCTAATCCCAAACACGCACCGCAATGGGTCAATGACTGCGGACGTTTTGCCCTGCGATTCGACGGCCAGGACGACCAGGCGCTTTTGCCGAGCCGGACCATGCCTTACGGCCCCTTTACGCTGGAGATGAACGTATTCCCTGAACCGACAGGGGCGGTCATGACGCTTTTTTCCGAGTTCAACCGGGCAGCCCTGCTGACCCTCACGCCGGACGCACATGTTTGCTTCGCCCGCAATCAAGCGAGCGTGACGAGCAAAGACCCGCTTCCCGCACGACACTGGTCGCATCTCGCGGCGGTCTATGACGGGCAGAGCCTGAAGCTCTACATCAACAGCCACCCCGCAGCCGAGACCTCCGCCCAAGCGCACGTGATCCGCATCAATTCCCTCCCGATCATCGGGCACAACCACGGGGGCGGCCAAGGGTTCGCAGGACGCTTGGGGGGCTTCCACCTGCAAAGCGGAAGTCTTGTCCCCGCAGACTTCGTCTTGCTCAAAAAGCCCTTCAGGCGCTGATCGCTACTGCCTTGCCAGCGGCTTGTCGCGGCCTTCCAGCACATCCAGTATATGGCCGAGAATACGGCGCGGATAGGCCTGGGGCTTCGAAAAACTTTCGTCCTGCGCGTTGCGCTTGATGAGTTCCCGCACCGCAGGAAGCACCGGGCGTGCCGCCTCTCCCAACCGGTCAAGCGCGTTGCACGCTTGCAGCGAACACCACGGCTCACCCAGATCCATCATCGCCTTTTCGAGCACCGGCAGCGCGAGGTCGAGCCGCCCCTGCCGCGCCAGCGCATCCGCAGCCGCCACGCGCACGAAACCCGAGGGGTCCTCCGTCAATTTTATCAACACCGGCTGCGCAACCCCTGCCTTCTTGCCAAGGATGCCGCACCCGAGCGCTGCCCACCAGCGCACCGGCATGGACACGTCTTCCGCGGCTTTGACCAACTCCGGCAGATTCGCCGTCTCATTCGACGAAGCCAAGAGCGCCGTCGCCAACACGCGCTCCACCGGCCAAGCGCCGGGCTTGCGGGACGCCTCGTAGCCCTCCTCCCCGCAGCCTTCAGGCAACAAACCATTATCACGGTTTTCCGTCATCTGAACGATCATCGCCTGCCGCATGCCGGCAAGCCTTTCCGCGTGCTCCGCGCTTCCCGCCAGGTTAACGACGTTGTCGGGATCTTTGCGCAAATCGTACAACTCTTCGGACGGCTTCCGACCCCAGAACATCGAGGTCGCCGGCGTGAGTTTGCCCTCTTCCGCCAAACGCGCCCACGACTGATATCCGCGCGCGCGGAACATGTAGCTCAGCGGTTCGACATAAGGAATTTCGGGACGGAAATTACGGATGTACAGCCACTGACCGTCGGTCACCGAACGCACCATGTCGTAGCGCTCGTCCATGCGGTCGCGACTACAGAACGCATACCGGCGCGGCTTCGCGTTCGCATCGCCCGCGAAAGGAACACCTTGCAGGTAGGACGGACGCGGCACCCCCGCCACAGCCAGCAGGGTCGCGGCGAAATCCACGAAATGAACAGGCGCAGCAACCCGTGTGCCCGGCGCACCGGGCGCGAGATGACGCCACTTCGGAGGGAAGTAAGCGATCAGCGGCACATGCGTACCGGTATCCTGCAAGAAGCGCTTGCTGCGCGGCGTGATGCCCCCGTTGTCGCCATAGTAAAAGACGATCGTATCCTCCGCCAACCCCGCCTCTTCCAACGCCTTGAGCTTCAAGCCGCACTGCCGGTCCATTTCGGCGAGACAGTCGTATTGACGGGCAAGATCGGCGCGCACCTCAGGCGTGTCGGGCTGATACGGGCGGACGCGCACCCGCGCCGGGTCGGTCGGGGTCCCCTGCGGGCTGCGCTTATCGTTCGGGAAAAGACAGCTTTCGTGTGTCATCTCGTGGTTATAAACGCTAAAGAAGGGGGTCTCGGGTGACGGGCGATTCTTCCACTCCGCCTTTTTACCGTTAGCGTCCCATATTTCTTTGACATTGAACGGCGCGTTGTAATCGGTTTTGGAATTGTTCGTCGTATAGTAGCCCGCCTGCCGAAGATAGGCGGGAAAGCCCTTGAGCCACGCGGGGATCTTGCCCGCCGCGCGCATATTATGGGCGGGCCCGCAGGAGGTCGGGTACAGCCCGGATATGATGGTGAAGCGAGAAGGTGCGCAGACCGGCATCGAGTAACAGCTTTCGAAGACGATCCCCTTTTTCGCCAGCGCATCAAGGTTTGGCGTGCGCGCCAAGGCATCGCCGTAGCAGCCGAGGAACGGGCCGTTGTCTTCACTCACGAGGCACAGGATGTTAGGCCGTTTCTTAGGCGCCTCCTCCACCGACCACCCCACCTGCGGCAACAGCGTCACTCCCGCTAAGCACTGCCCGATAAAAACCCTGCGTGAAACAACACTCATATGCACCTCCCTTATCAACGTGTAACCTGTGCTTCCGCCGCACTACTCGTGCCGCAGCGCCGTCAGCGGGTCCAATTGCGCCGCCTTCCACGCCGGATGCGTACCGAAGGTGATGCCGGTGATGACCGACACCGCGAGCGCGACAATCAACGACTCCGTGGTCACCACCGCCTTAAGCCCCGCCTCTCCGCCCATGCGCGAAACAATCTCAGCCGCAGCAGCCGTCGCGATGCCCAGCCCTGAGCCCAAACCGCCGCCGATCGAGGTCAGAAGCACCGATTCAGCCAGAAACTGCCAAAGGATATCGCGCTTACGCGCGCCCAACGCGCGGCGCACGCCGATCTCGCGCGTTCTCTCAAAGATGTTGGCCAGCATGATGTTCATGATGCCGATGCCTCCCACCAAGAGGGAAATTGCAGCAATCGAGGTCATGACGATCGTAAAGATGCGCTGCGTCTTCCGCGTGCTCTGCAACAGCTCATACGGCACCTGAACCTCGTAATCCACCTGCGTGTGGACCGACTTGAGATAGGTGCGCAGGCGACCCGCCGTCCCGGGGATCGCAGTGATGTCCTTTGCGGCCACATAAAGAAAATCATAATCAACCTGCTCGGCCATGCCGCGTCCCATGCGCAGGGTGATTCCGCCCCATAAGGAACGAGCCGTCTCAAGCGGCATGCAGACAAGATTGTTCAGCTCAAACTGTCCGCCCAGCCGCCCGCCACCCGGGCTCTGCATCAGGCCGATCACGCGGAACGAAATATTGCCGATCACCACCGTCTTGCCAAGCGGGTCGCGATGTCCAAACAGCCGACGCGCCGCCTTCACACCCACCACACAAACGGGATCCAGCACCCGCCCGTCCGTCGGTTTCAGAAACCGGCTGCGCCGGTCGACCAACTGACAACGCGTGACCTCCAAGAATTCGGGGGGGACGGCCACCGCCTCGATATCGGTTGATTGCTGGCCCTCGAAAATGTCGCGCCGCACATCCATCACGGGCACCAGCAGCCGCACATTCTCGAAGACTTTCTGAATGTGCTCAACGTCACGCTGCGTAACCCCGTAACGCTGCGTGTACGAGCGCGTGGTCTGCTGCGTATTCCCCTCGGCAGGCTTGATCGAACGCACGATAATATTGTCCACGCCCTGCGATTCGATTTGCCGCAACGCCTCCCTGCGCCCACCCTCGCCGATCGCCAGCATCGCGACCACCGCCGCGATTCCCAACACAATACCGAGCGTCGCGAGAAGCGACCGGACGAGGTGCCGCGTCAGACTCGCATAAACGGTCACCGCCATTTCGAGGACATTCATTCTTCCGTTGCCCTCCCGTCATGAATGGACACAGACTGCGTGGCGTATTTACGATATACGGGATTATGCGTCACCATGATGATGGTTTTGCCCGCGAGGTGCAGTTCCTGAAAAATCTCAAGCACCTCTTGGCCGGTCTTCTCATCGAGATTGCCGGTCGGCTCATCCGCCAAGATGACCGGCGGATCGTTCGCCAATGACCGCGCGATCGCCACGCGCTGGCACTGTCCGCCCGAAAGCTGCGTCGGCCTTGAGCCATAGCGCCCTTCCAAACCGAAACGGTCCAGCAGCTCTCTGGCACGCTTGCGCATTTTCGCCCGGGGAATTCCCGCATACTGCATCGGCACGCAGACGTTTTCGAGGATCGTCAGGTGAGACAGCAGATTGAAAGACTGGAAAACCATGCCGATGGTTCGGCAACGCACCGCTGACGTAGCATCGTCGTTCAGACCGGAGACGGGGCGCCCTTCTAAACGGTAGACTCCATCGGTCGGCCGCATGAGCAACCCGAACAGATTGAGCAAGGTTGACTTACCCGATCCTGAAGGCCCCATAACGGTCAGGAACGCACCCTGACGCACAATCAGGTCCGTGGGACGTAACGCGTAAATCCGCACGCCACCCGCCTCGTATGTTTTAGCGAGTCCCCGCAGCTCGATCAGCGGCTCTGCTCGCGGTTGCTGTGTGTTGACAGGATTCATCGCTCACAACGGCTCCACCAGGCGCTCAGACAACACCTGTAATTCCTCTTGGCCAAGGACAAACAGCACATCCAAACCGCGAACCATCGCATAGCGTTTGCCGAAACCCGCCTCTTTGCCGACGAGTATCGTTTTCCGCATGGCATCATCCGCCTCCACGTCCACGCTGACCTCCAGCCACGGGATACGGAAACCGTACGCGTCGATTTTATCGGACATCACACCGAGACTCTCGACCCGGTCAGCCCGGAGCCCCCCCAGACGCGTCACGAGCGCTTCTAGCCGCGCGGCAACGATCTTCCCGGTCATTCCCCCGCCCAAACGCCAGACCGAATCGTCCTTGCCACGCTCCACCGTCTCAGCCGGCTGGCCCTCCCGTTTGAGAGCGATCCGCCTCAAGCTCACAGCGGGCAGGGCCAACAGGGTCTTGTCACGCAAGCCCAACAAGCCGATCATACTGACCAGCGCGGGCGGCACATTACTACTCGCAACCCGGAACACCGCCGGCGCATTCGTAAACGTCACGCGCAAAAACTTCCCTTCGATATCATCCGGGCTGATCGAGAACCGCCACGAGGCCTGGTCGGTAAAAAGTTCCACATGACTGATGGGCAGATTCTGCTCATTGTTGACGCGCCTTGCCTCACTTGCGGCATCCGAGTCGATAGATTCGGCGTTCAACCGCAGCAACCGCTCCACCGTATCCCGCACCACGACCTGATCCGCCACGTCGGCGACAGGCGTCTCCAGCCGCCACAGCCCATTCGTCTGCGTCAACACAAACAGCACATCGCCAAAATAGACCTGGAAACGCCGCACACTCGGCGGCGACTCGAAAAACAAACGCGTGTCACGCAAATCCGCAACGGTCAGCAAAAAGGCATCCACCACGGCATTTGAGACCGCCCCGATGGCATCCCCGCCCGGCAACAGGGCATACGTCAGGCCAGCAGACTCACCGAGAGGATGTCCAAACACGATCTTCGCCGGCGACGCGGCACCTTTCTCCTGCAACTGGACTTGCACCCCCGTATCCGGCTCCAAGCCATACACCCCCATCCGCGTCTTAACCGCCGCCTCCGTCTCGGCGATGTCCATCACGTTCGAGACTGTGGGCCAGATAAAACGCGAGACTCGCGCCTCGTACAGCGTATCGATTAAAGCCTCGATTTTGACATCCGAAGCCGGCGCCGGCGCCGGCTGAACCAGCCGCCACGTCCCGGTATCCTTTGAAAGCTGGAGGAACGGGCGACCCGGCGTCCGCACTTCCAGCGTCCGCACCAGCGCGCGGTCACAATGCACCAGCTTACGCGAGCGGAGATCATCCGCAGTCCGCGGAACAGCGTCATACAGTGAAGCCGCCACGACGAGAATTTGCTCCGCCAGGTTCATGCGCACGTAAACCTCTGAGCCGAGCGGCGTAAACGCACCAAAAAGAAACTCGTCGCGCTGCCGAGGCCCTTCCAGAACCACATGCGTGTTCGCGGGCGAAAGACCAAACTCTTTGAGCGACAGTTCGCGGTTGCGCAACTCCTGAAACACCAGCGAGTCTTTCACGCGAGCCGACTCGAACACGTCCAGCAGGCGCGAAACCGCACCCTGATCAACCTGAGCCTGGAACGGTGCCACCATCACCCACCGTCCGTCCTGGAGGAGCAGGCCGATGCGGGCATCACCGCGCTCAACGGTCACACGGTCCACGCCCGCCAACGACTGCTCGAGCAGGACGGCCGGGGTCTTATTCTTGCCCGGAAAAAGACGTTCGCGCCTCTGCAGGCCCCACAAAAGCAACGCACAGAGGGCAATGCCGAACACCAACAACAAAATGATCCGACGATTTGCCATAACCGCTTCTTACCGCCGCACACGCAGCGAAACCAGACAGAACAACAGAAACACACACGCCGGCACACCCACCGCCGACCAGACCATAAAAATGACCCACTGACGCCGCGCAAAACCCGTCACCAACGTGGCATCTCCCCCCAGCGACGGTGCCGAGCCCGTATCGATTCCCGCCAGCCAAGCGACCGCATTCATGAACAAATCCCGGTTGGCGTTGGCACGTGAGGCCAACGTGCCGTTCATCACGAAATCGGTTTCGCCGATCACGCACACGCGCGTGGGCTTGAACGCCACGTCTTTCGCCACGTTGCCGCCGCGTTCGGAAACAGCCGCAACCGCCACAGGCCCGCGCAGCTCGCTTTGAGCATCGAACGTGCGGGGAAAGACCTCGGGGTCATTTTCGCCCCAGCCTTCCGCATCGGTCTGAGCCAGCAAGGCCACCTTTGCCCGGTCGGCCCCAGCCGCCTGATCGGCCACCGGTTCCAAGCAGGCCGCATAACCGAACACCACGGACGCGTTCTTAAGATTACGCGTAATGACATGATCCGAAAACGAAGTCACCACCACTTCATGTCCGGAGAGCGTCCGGGTACTTGCGGCGATGAACGGGGTCACCCGAATGCCCCATTTATCTAAAACGCCCTCCACACCGGTCCTCACGCGCGGCGCGACCAGACAGAGCAGGCGTCCGCCACGTTGCAAGTACGACTCCACCATGCCCAACTCCTCAGCCTTCAGCGCAAAACGCGCTCCCGCAATCACAAGCACATGGCAGTCTTCCGGTATTTGGTTGAGTCCCGGCAACGCGAGCTCCTTGATTTCAAACCCGCTCCGCTTCATCTCGCGCGCGATATCGGAAAAGCCCCACACCTCATCATAATTGTCGAACCTGACTTCGCCGTGCCCCTGCAACCAATAGACCAACGCACGCTCATACGGCAACGCCAAACGCGAAATTGCCGCCGCACAGACCATTTCGCCGTGGAAAACGCCAAGGCCGGCCTTATCATTGCGCGCCTGTCCCTCTTCTTGAGATCTCAACAGCGAACGCTGGGTCAGCATCTCGTCCAGCGTCACGACGATCCGTCGCCGCTGCCGTTCGAACAGCAACGCGTTTTCCGGCACCCCAAACGCCGCAAGCTGACCCGCCCGCGTCAGGTCCCACCGCGGGTCCACATACTCGATAACGATCTCCGCTCCGGCCACGCTGCGCGACGCCTGGCGCAGCCCGCGCAGCAGCCGCGAAATAGGACGGAACATCAGATGTCGCCGGTCCATGAAACAGGAGATGCGGATCGAACCCTGCGTGTCGGCCAACACGTCGCGCGTCCGCTCGGAAACCTGCAAGACTTTACTAACCGCGACCTCCCACGTGACATTGAGACGGTACGCCAGCGCGACCACCAGGAACGTAAGGACGGCCCCCAGCCCAATGGCCAGCAGGGAAGAGACCCTCAAGGTCTTTCGTCCGGTCGCCTTCGCCACGGCTGTTTCTTTCAGTTTTTCACTCACGTCATCAACCCCGCAACCTCAAACAGGCCAAAAATTTAGAACAACCGAACAGAAAGAAAACGGTCGTCACCACATACAGCGCGATCACCGACGTCGAAAACAACCCCGTTGAAAAATCATAGACATGCACCAGCAAGGGCATCCACGCGACTTCCGTGCGGACCGACGGTATCCACGCAAGGATCGCCGCATACACGACAATCGGGACACCACTGCATAACACCAGCGAACTGACGGCTGCCGCCGCCTGATTGCGGAAAAAGACCGAAATCATCGTTCCCGCCGCGCACCACGTCGAAGCCTGCAAAAACAGGATAAACAGCGTGGCGGCGAAGGCGACGCCCCGCACCGTACCCTTCACCGGCAACGAAAGCGTCGGCAACACCAGCATCGGCACAATCAAAGACAGAGCCAAGGTCACCGCAATCACCGTCATCGCCGAAAGAAACTTCCCGATGACCAGGTCCCGCTCGCGAAGCGGCGACGCCATCAGCAAGTCAATCATGCCCGTCGAGCGCTCTTCCGCAAAGAGCCGCATGGTCAGCACCGCGCTCAAAATCGGCAGCCAGGGCGCGACAGAAAGGCCCCAGATACTCTGAATCTGAAGCACGCTTCCCTCATCTCGACGCAACATCATGACAAACGTCCAGCCGCACACCGACAGAAAAGCGGCCACCGGCACGCCGCACGAAAATGCGCCGCGGAACGCCCGAACCTCCCGCAACCAGATGACTTGAATGGCCGTCATGGGCTCACCTCCCCGTCCGGTCCAGACGTGATCTGCCGCTCCAAAATCGCGGCCAATTCCGCGCGGCTATAATCACTTGTCCGATACAGGGCCACTACGCGTCCCCTGTTCAGAACCACAAACCGCGTACACCACTGCAACATTTCATGGACCTCATGCCCCGAAACGACAACGGCAGCCCGCGACGACGCCGCTGACATGATTGCCGCTGTTTTTTTACGTTGTCCGACGTCCAGCCCCGAAAGCAGATCGTCCAGCAGCAAAAGCTTCGGATGCATGATCAGCGCATCGGCCAAGCCCACGCGCTTGCGGAACCCGTGCGACAGCACGCGCACACGCGTCTGGCCCACCTCCTCCAGACCGCACATTTCCAAGGCTTCGCTCACCCGTCGGCGCACACGCATACTACGTTCGCCCTTGAGACGCACCCGGTATGTCAGATACGCCTCGACCGTCATTTCATTATAGAGCGGACAGGTTTCTGAAAGGTACCCGATGTTCCTACGGTATTTGATCGGCCGCAACAGAGGATTAATCGCGTCCAGCCTAACGGAGCCAACATCCTGCATCAACAGGCAGGACAGCACCTTCAGCAACGTGGTCTTTCCCGCGCCGTTGGGTCCTGTCAAGGCGACGATTTCACCGGGTGCCACATCGAAGGTAATGTCGTTGAGCACCAAGTCCCGTCCGTATGAAAAAGTGATATGGTCAACTTCCAACATCGTTCAACATCCATTCCGCATCAAGCCATCCTCTCGCCAAACGGAGCAAGCGCCTTCTCCAGCCGCGCGAGCCACGCCTCCAGCAGACCCGCATCACGCGCCTCACAAATCAGCCTCAGATACGGCTCCGTGTTGGACTTGCGGATATTGACCCACCCATCGGCGTATTCGATGCGCGTGCCGTCGAAATCCACACGCGACTGCGGCGGGCCGAACGCCTCCAACGTCGACAACACAGCCGCAATCGCGCCGTCTTTGTCGACGATCCGATAGTTCCGTTCCCCTGAATTGGCATAGGCGCGGAGCGGCGCCATCAGCGCGCTGAAACACACGCCTCGCCGCTTGGCCTCGGCCACCGCCTTCAGGACCAACAGCGACGCAAGCTCACCCGAGTCGCAGCAGAAGAAATCGCGGAAATAGTAATGGCCAGCCAGTTCACCGCCACACACCGCACCTGTTTCGCGCAGGGCCACCTTGGCGAAAGCATGGCCCACCTTACCCATCACCGGCTTCGCCCCGTCAGCCAGCAACGCATCAATCGCACCGCGCGACGTGCGGATATCATGAATCACCGTCGCACCCGGTTCGCGGGCAAGAAAGTGGCGCGCAATCACCGGGATCAGATAGTCGGGCTGGACAAACGCGCCCGTTTCATCCACAAACATCACCCGGTCCGCATCCCCGTCATAAATCACTCCGGCGTCGAGCCTGTGCGACCGCACGGCTTCCGCCACCTGCTCGCGGCTCGCGGCATCCAAAGGATTGGGCGAGTGATGCGGAAAGCGCCCATCCGGCACGTCGTTGAGGTAGACGGGTCCCTCTCCCAGCACGTCGCGGATGATTAGCCCCGCCATCCCGTCCGAGCAGTCTACGGCAAACCGCAACCCGGACAGATCCGCCAGGTAAGCCCGCAGCCACTGCACGAAGGCATCCCGATAAAAGACTGCCCGGGAGTTGCCGGGCGTCGCCGCAAGAGGGGGCAACACGCCCGAGGCCACGCGTTTTTCGAGTTCGGAGAGGCCTGTCGCATACCCCACCGGCACTGCGCCGGCGCGGGACACCTTCATACCGTTGTGATTCGGCGGGTTATGCGAGGCCGTGATCTGCACCGAGGCGTCGTAACCTTCTTTCGCGGTAAAGAAATAGACCATGGGCGTGGTGGCCAGCCCCATGTCGTCCACCGCACACCCGGACGCCATCAGGCCGCGGCAAAGCGCATCGCGGACGGCCTCCGACGAGAGCCGTGCGTCGCGCCCGACGAGCAGGCGCCGGGCACCCAGCACGAGCGGCAGCCAGCACCCGATACGGAAGACCGTTTCGAGATCAAAATCCTTGCCGAATTCGCCGCGCATGTCATAGGCCTTGAAAAACGACATCCCAACTATTCTCCATCCTTCAGCTCTTCGAGCCCTTGACCCGACAACCCAACACCGTTCGACCCGCTACTGAATCACCACCAGCGAAATTCCGGCATGCGCTCCTTTCGGCTTCATCGCCTTGAGCCAGGACGGCATCTCGGTGGTGGCGGCCGCGCCCTCATTGGTTGTGATGCCGAGCGTTTCGGGCGAAGCCGAGGCCAGCGTCTGCATGACCTCTTGCAGCCGAGCCGTGTTGCGCCTATCAAGATGCGACGAGGTCGAGAACGCCCCGAGGATTCCCCCGACCAACATGCAGATGATTGAGACCAGAATGAGCGTCGAGAGCGTGACCGACAGTTTTCCGTTTTTGTCTGTGCGCAAACCTTCCTGCGCCGTAACCCGGTCCCGGACCGCCTCCAGGCGCTCACGTTCCAACAGGATGCGTTCGCGCTCCAGCTTAAGCTTTTCCTGCGCGATCTGAAGTTCGGTCCGTGACAGCGTCTCGTCCGCCGCCACCTCCATCGCTCCGCTCACCGCCTCGTCCATACTTCAGCCCTTTCAACAAGAAAGACTCACGCCTTCAATTGTGCGAAACGCTGACAGGGAGGCAACGCGCCGACCAGCGGACGGACATAATCGATGAAAGCCTGCGTCACATCATTGCCCGCCTTGCTGATGAATTCGTCAGGCATATGGCGCGTGTCCTTGGCCACATTGCGCAGCGTCACCACCACAAAATCCACGCCGTATTTCTTGGTTGGCTTACGCTTGATCGCGATCGAACCGCTCGAAATCTCGTCATTCACCGCGGCCTGCACCGCCGCCACGCCAACCAACCGAGCCTCCATCGCGTCGCTTGCCGAGGCGATGCCGGGGAAGGAACGCTGAAGGTAGCCGAACGTATCGGCGCGCACGCGTTTGATGCCAGCCTGCTCCTTGAGCACCTTGGCCAACAGATCGCCCAGCGCGCCCGTGCCGCTCAACTGCACGTTACCGTGCGAATCGGTCTCCCGTGTGAACTTCGCGAGGATCGGCGTGCCGTCCCTGTCCGCGATCCCTTCCGAGACCGCCACCACACACCGTCCGTACTTTCGCATCGCGGCCTTCACGTTCTTCACAAAACCTTCCATGCTGAAGGGTCGCTCGGGCAGATAAATGAGGTGCGGCCCGTCATCTTTCTCCTGGCGCGACAACGCCGAGGCCGCCGTCAGAAAGCCCGCGTTGCGGCCCATAATCACGTCGATTTTGACCCCGCCCAGCGCGCGGTTGTCTAGGTCATCGCCTTTGACCGCGCACGCCACGAAACGCGCCGCGCTACCGTAGCCCGGCGTGTGGTCGTTCTCGCGCAGGTCATTGTCGATAGTCTTGGGGATATGAAAACAGGAGATCCCGTACTCGGCCTTCACGGCCTCCTCGTTGATGATGTGGACGGTCTCCGCCGAATCGTTCCCACCGATGTAAAAGAAATAACGGATATCCAGCTTGAGCAGCACGCGAAAGATCGCCTGACAGTCCTCGTGGGTGGGCTTACGGCGCACCGATCCCAAGGCCGACGAGGGCGTGTTGGCGACCGCCTCCAACGTCGCGCGGCTCTCCTTACGCAAATCGATGAACTCCTGGTCAAGAATCCCCTGGATGCCGTGCAACGCGCCATAGATCTTGCCCACCGACTTGTTGTCACGTGCAGCCAGCACAGCACCGACGAGACTCTGGTTGATGACCATCGAGGGACCGCCGCTCTGGGCGATCAGCATGTTGCCTTTTTTCATGGGATGCTCCTATTCACCTTGTTCGGTTTGTTATGATATACTGTCTTCATGAGCAAAGGCAAACATCCGTTTGAGGAGCCGGCCGATTTTAACTCCGAAACCATCGATTTCGGGGGTCAACCGGATGAAACCGCCTTTCAGGCGAAACCGACCCCTGCGCGCCGCCAGCTTACGCCGCGCGACATCGACCGCAACCGGGGCGTGAGGGCGCTTTTCAACCATGTCATCCCGGGGCTGCCGATCGATGCCGACCCTCCGGAAACCCGCCAGGAGCCGGAGCCGTTTTCGGCACTCATCGAGAAGACCCTCAAGCGCCTCAACATCACCGAAAGCCCCTGGCTTGACGAGCTAACGCAAGCCTGGCCACGCCTCGTTCCGCCCGAAGTGGCTAAGGTGACCCGCCCCGGGAAATGGGACGCGGGGATCCTCTACGTCTACGTGACATCCTCCATGCACCTTTTCGAGATCCGGCGAGCCCACCTGAAGCGGATTGAACAGGCCGTGCGTGGCTTTGCCGGCGACGACCGCGTCCGTCAGGTGCGCCTGATGGTCAACTCCGTGCCTTCGCCTTATCAACCATCAATAGTAAGGGCGGACTCACGTCCACCTCTTAACGAAAGGTCCCATGCAACCCAGAACCCTTGAACTCAACACGTGGACATCCGAGAAGAAATGCCGGAAGCTGGTCGAGAACCTAGCGAAGCGGCACTTTACCGCCGTCTACTGCGCGACCGCGCAGGAAGCCGCCGACTACATCCTGAAACAGGCGGAAACCGCATGCTCCATCGGCTTCGGCGGATCACTTTCCGTGGCAGACCTGAAACTCACCTCAACGCTCGCAGAGCAAGGCAAAGAGATCCTGAACCACGGGTTCCCTGACTTGACGCCCGAGCAACGCGTCGCAATCATGAAACGGCAGCAGACCTGTGACCTCTTCCTGACCGGTACCAACGCGGTGACCCTCGACGGGTGCCTCGTCAATATCGACGGCAACGGCAACCGCGCGTCGGCCATGATCTACGGCCCCTCGAAAGTCATCGTGGTCGCCGGACGCAACAAAATCATCGAAGGCGACATCGGGGATGCGATCAAGCGCATCAAAGACAAATCGGCACCGCCCAACGCCATGCGCCTCGGAAAACAGACGCCTTGCGCCACCACCGGCTTCTGCTGCGACTGCGATTCGCCCCAGCGCATCTGCCATGTCACCACCCTCATTGACAGCAAGCCCAGCCAGACGGACCTGCACGTGCTGGTCGTTAATGAGGACATGGGGCTTTAAGGCGGCTATTCCCCCATGATCTGAAGATCGTAGAGGGACCACCAATTGAAGTCGGCACTACCGGTTTGAACGATCTTGACGTGGCGCGCTTTTGTCGGCAGAACAGAAGCCTTCGTCAGCGCGCCACTGCCCTGGCCCTGGCCTATGGGACCATACCAGTTCTTTCCGTCGGCCGAGGTGAAGAGCTGATATCCACGGGGGTAATCGCCGCCTGATTTGGCAGCATTCATCACGACTTCATAAACGGTGTGCTCTCCGCCCATATCAACCGCGAACCAGTCGCCAGGCTTCATCGCACCACCCGTTCCCCAGCGCGTAGACAAGTCGCCGTCGATGGCGTTCTTCGGCTGGTCGTTCCCCGGCGAGTTAAACGCCGAGGCTTTCCATTTTGCACGGTCCAGCGGAGGCAGACTCTTGAGGTCCGGCACCCCGTTGACCCTAATCTCATTAATGGACCAATTCATCCCGTGAGGCTTTGTCTGAACCACCTTCACAAAGCGCCCGTACTTGGGGGCAAAGGTGATTGTGAAGGCTTTCTTTTTAGGATCGTCCCCTTTCGCCACCGGCTCTGCCCAGCTTTTTCCGTCAAGCGACACATAGACCTCATAACCCTGCGGCTGATCGTTGCCGACCGGGCCTGCGTCGAGGTAAACCGTCTGTATGTCGTCCTCGTAACCCAGATCGACCGTGAACCACTCGCCACCCGTAGCAGAACTTCCGGTTGTCCAGCGTGTTTTGGGATCGCCGTCGAGTGCGTTGCGCTCCATGCCACCGACGCTGCTGGTCAGCACCATCGCGCCGCCATTCAGCCCCTTGCGAATATTCAACGCCGCCTCCAGCGCCTCGGCTTGCACGCCGCCGTCATTTAGGAACGGGCTTACGAAGGCCAGCGCCTCCTTGTGCACCAAAGAGCCCAACCCCACGATCAGCGCGCGCTTTTCCTGGGTGCCTTTCGCAAGGTCAAGCGCTTCGCGGTAAAGCTTGAGCGTATCCTTCACAGGACGCTTGCTGGGCATTGCCAACAGGCGCGCATAGCCGCTCAGGGCCAACACGCGGCACTGCTCGTCCCGATCGCTGAGGCTGGCTTCACGCAGAACCAGAAGCGGCTCCGCATCCGGCCAGTATTCGGCTGTCGCTTTCAGAGCCGCCCGGCGAACAACAGCGTCCGTGTCTTTGAATGCGGCGATCAAGGCCGACAGGCTGGAGGAGGTGTATATTCTTCCTAAAATCATCAGCAGCGAGCACCTGGCCTCGACGGGAATCTTCTGCTTGAGCGCTTTCAGCACCGCGGCAGTCTTGAGGTCCTCTTTCGCTGTGGTTTTCGCAGCCTTGACGACGATATTCTCCAGCTGTTTTAACGCGCCAGCATCGGAGGTGTCTGTCACCAGTTTGACAAGCTCAGGGAGATCTTCGGCCTGGGCAAGCAGGCTGATTGACTTACGCGACTCTTCGGCCAGCCCGGCATCCGCGTCTCGCGCGGCGTCAAGGAGCACGTCCAGCGCGCCACGCGCTTTGCGGGCTCCAAGCACTTTGGCGTATTCGGTCTTCGTCGCGACATCGGCCACGCGCATCGCCGCGACAATCTCGTCATTCACACCGGGGCCGTTCATCGCGTTAAGCGCCTTACGGGCCGAGTTGCGAGAGGGTTTGTCGACCTGAGCCGATGAGGCAACGCCCATTACGGTCTTGACCGCCCGCTTGTCTCCCAGCACTTCCAGCGCGCTCAGGGCGGAGATGCGCACATCGGCGCTCTCAGAGGCCACCCTCTCCAATACGCCATCCTGCGCCGCACGGTCACCGCGGGCCGCAAGCGCCGCGAGGGCGATAATCTGGTTGGCCTGAGGCATGTCCTTGAGAGCCCCTGCAACACTTGGAACAACGCTCTTTTCCGGCAGATCTTGCGTCAGTCTCGCTCCGGCGCGGGCACATTCACCAGGGGATCCTTTGAGCGCTGCCACGGCGGCCTTTACCCCGTCCTTGCCGGCCAGCATATTCCGGCCGTAAAACGCGGCACCCCGAAGATATTCCACGGTCTCCGCGTCGTCCAGCAGAGCGTAGGCTTTCAAGGCAACCTTCCTGTTACCCTTGATCCGCTCTGAATCCCCGCTGTTGAGGAGGGCGCGATCAACCGCCTGCCGGACCGCGCCTTTGGACAGAGGCAGAAGCTTTGCAAGCGCATCCACAGCGGCTTCTCCGCCGATCTGCCCCAACGCCTCAGCCGCCACCCCAGCAGCTGCATCCGTGGAAGCCGCGAGATCCGCCAGAGCGGATATGCCCGAAGCTATGCGGCGCTCGCCCACCAGCACTGCGACAGCCAGACGATCCTGTCCTTTGGTCCGATTCAGGGCATCGACAAGCACCTTGTCGACCGCCTTGCCAGGCATCCGTGCGAGCGCGTAACGCGACCAGTTACCCATATGCTTGTCATCGATAAACTTGGCGAGCGTCGCTATGGCGTTGTCATCGCCAACCATGCTCAGCTTACGGCACGCCAGAGCGCGGCCTTCCACCGTGGCTTGCGGATTGTCGACCACCTTTGCCAACCCTTTAGAGAGCGCCCCGCGACGAGCGAGGGAGTCCGAGAGATGTTCATCGACAAACTGGTCAACTTGCTGCGCCAAGCTGACGTTACCGCTCAATGTGTAGCCTGCCAGATCCGCGAGCATGCTTTCCATTCCGACCGCAAAGGCCGCCGTACGGGACTGTTCGAGGTCGCTCGCCTTCAACTTAGCGCTCGGCGTCGCGTCGGCCTGCAGATCGCCAAGCGCGTACTGAAGGCCGTCGAGGTAGCACTGCAGGATGGACGGGGTCCAAAATATTTCATGCCGATGTCCCAGCGAGAAGTAAAAGACGCGACCCTTGCCATACTCATGAAGCCAAGCCACGGCGAAGTCATTGTCCGTGCGCTTGATCTTCTCCTTGCCCATGTTGGTTTTTTTGACATCCAGACTCATCAGCACACGGAGCGAATCGCGAGAGACGTTCCTAAACTCATAGATTTCATCCGCCACTGAAAAGTCCAGCCCTTTGAAAGCGGACAGCAGGGGGTGCGACGGATCTTCCAGCTTGACCCGCACCTCTTCGTTCCACGGGTGGCCGTTGAAATAGCCACCAATCAGCTCGCCGTATTCAGGCCAGTTGCTCAAGCAGTCGGTTGCGGCATGAACGCCAACGAGCCCTTTTCCGCTACGCACAAAGTCAAGAAAACGCTTCTGTGCCAGCGTTTCCCTGGCCTCATCAGCGCCTGCCAGAAGCGGAAGCCTGATGGTGGTATTGTTCATGATGATCGCATCGAAGGTGTCGAACTCCGGCTTTTCGAGGATCGAGAGGTCGTCCACGACAACCGTTGAGAACGCGCCCGTCTTGCGCCCCATGATTTCGAAAGCCTTGGAGCAGTAAGGGATGGCCGAATGGGGGAAGCCCTCGCACTGGCTGACGACAAGCACCTTGCGGGCCTTCTTTGGCCGCACCGTCGATCTGGCCGGGGAGGCCCTCTCCATGAGCGCCACCTCGTCAGATGAGGGCTGTTTGAATTGAGGCGTCTCGGCCAGCGTGATCATCGCGAGCACAGCGCCCAGAACAACGATTAAGTCAACTTGCTTCATTTTCATATTCTTTCTTAAAGAGAAAACTCAAATTGTGATGGCCCAAGGCGCACGCATGCCGCGAGCAAGGAAGCGGTCGGCTGCCGGGTTATCGACAAAGCACATCGCCTTCGGGTTCCATTTGAGCGGCTGGTTCAGCCGGTAAGCGATGGAAGCGAGCGAGCAAACCGTTATCGTGCTCAACCCGATGTCGGCCGTGCAAATGCAGGCACGCCTGGCACGGATACCGTCGATCCAGTTGCTCATGTGGCTGAGCGATTCATAAAGGCGTATGTCGTCTGACCCCCACTTATGCCTGATCAGATCCGCGGGGTCGGTCTCAAGAAAACCGCGGTTGACCCTGACCGTCCCACTCTCGCCGACAAACTCGACCGCAGCCTGGCCGCTGGCGCCTCCATGAGTCATCGGCGTGCCGTCCGCATAGATAAAAGTCAGGCGCTTGTATTCGCTGAAATCGGGAGGAAGGATATCAACCGGTCCGCTGCCATCCATCCCGAGGCCCCACTGGGCGATATCAAAATGGTGGGCACCGAAGTCGTACAGTCCGCCGTTACAGTAGTCACGGTACCCGCGCCAGTTGGGAAACACCTTGTAGTTATCTTGCGGCGCGAGTTCGGCGTTGTAGGGGCGCATGGGCGCCGGCCCCAGCCACATGTCCCAGTCCAGCGTTTCGGGCACGGGCTGCGCCGGAAGATAACAATCCTTTGCGGGGCCGCCGACATTCACGTGCACGCTCTTAAGCCTGCCGATCATGCCGTTGCGCACAAGCTCGCAAGCAAAGCGGAACTGGTAATCGGAGCGCTGCTGGCTACCCACCTGAAAGATACGGCCGTAAAGGCGGGCCGCTTTAGCCACCGCTTCAGCTTCGCGGACTGTCAATGCCAGCGGCTTCTCGCAATAGACATCCTTGCCTGCCTTCATGGCTTCAACCGCTTGAATCGCATGCCAGTTCGTTGGCGTGGCAATCATAACGCCGTCGATGTCGGGGCGCGCCAACAATTCCCGGAAATCACGGTATACGGCAACTCCTTTGTAGTCTGCACCAAAGCGTTCCGAGTATGTTTTTTTGACGAGGTCTTCGCATACCTTAAGACGGTTCGTCTCGACATCGCAAAGGGCGACAACCTGAACATCCTCACGGCTGAGACAGCCTTGAAGGTGTCCCCACATCATTTTCCCCATGCCGATCAAGCCGACAGAAAGCCGGTTGCCGGGCGCTGTTTTACCCGCCGCACCAAAGGCGGAAGACGGGATGATCGATGGCGCGACCGCTGCCCCAGCAGCAGCCATACGTATAAACGCTCTACGGGTACTTATCATGGCATCTCCTCAGAAATGAACGGCGATGACTGCCCTTTAGAACACACAACAATCATTTCGCTTATTTCATTATTAATTCTTGCAAAATTAGCATTTAACAAATCGACTTACAATGGCAAAATTGCTCGCGTGTTCGGGCCTTTAACGATTGCGACAGCGCCCATCTGCCGGCATGTGCCCTCCGGGTGGTTGTCGAGTACGCCGCGACACCGTAACCCGACGGGACGGTGCCTTGAAAGGGATGAAGGATAAACAAGAGACGACAGTCGGGATTGCGATCCCGCCCCATTGCTGAGCCGCAGCACTCCTCGCCTTCGACGCCTGTCACACGCCCGCTCCGGCGTCGGACTGCGGCCATCAACTTTTTTTCAGAAAGCGCAGAAGACTGATTCATTTTTTCACAGAGATCAGGCATACTCATCACATTGAAATCATGGTTTCCGTTTGGATCGGAGTCTGGCAATGAAGACAATGCGGCTGATGATGCTGGGGATGTCATGGGCGTGCGGAGCGGCGTGTGGTGCATCCGATTGGCTCACGCCTCCACCTTCAGGGGCGGCTTATCCCGATGGCGAGGCGGACCGCCAGTGGGCCTTCCTTTCGTTTGATCTCACTCAAAAGGCCAGATTCGCCACCTTCAAGCCAGAAGCCGCATGTGCCGAGGCCCTCGTCACCGACTCCGACCGTGACCCGCTCGACATCCTGCTGCGCCGAACCTCCGCACTGCTAGCCGACATACGCACTTTGCCCGGCACACGCGATCTCGCTGCCGAGCAACGCGACCTCGACGCTTTCCGCACACAAGCAGAAGCGCTCAAACCGGAGAATCAGGAGGGGCGCCGCGCTCTGTTCAATCTGCTGTTACCCGTGCGCCGCCGCATTGCCTTCGCCAATCCTCTGCTCAACTTCTCTGAGTTGCTCTTCATCAAGCGCGAGTTGCGCGGCGTGATGGAGCACTGCTGCGACCAGTTCTACGGACAACAGCAACGCTCCGGAGGAGGGCTTTTTGCGCTAGCCGATCCCTTCGGAGCGAAACCCGCCCTGCGCGACGTCTTGGCGGATGCCCGTGTTGTCAACGGCCGCATGAAAGGCCAGTCGCTTGCCTTCGGCACACACGCCACTCAGGGTAAAGACGGCGGCTCGCTCCTGTCACCCGCCCTCTCCTACGACGGCAAAGCCATCGCCTTCGCGTACGTTGAGGGCACGGGTTCGAGAAAGCATATCAGCCACCTCAATCACGCTCAGGACGGCCATTGGGAACAGAGCTTCTGCTACCATCTGTTTTCCATCGGAACCGATGGCTCGGGGCTGACGCAACTCACAGAAGGAACCTTCAACGACTTTCAACCGTGCTTTACACCCGCCGGCCGCATCGCCTTCATCTCCGAGCGTCGCGGGGGCTATCTTCGCTGCGGCCGCCTTTGTCCAACCTTTACGCTGTTTGACATGGCTAACGATGGCTCGGATGTCCGCTGCCTAAGTTTCCATGAGACCAACGAGTGGTCTCCCTCTGTGACGCACGACGGCATGCTGCTCTGGACCCGCTGGGACTACGTGGATCGCCACGGCTGCACGGCACACAAGCCGTGGGTCACCACGCCCGACGGGCGCAACCCGCGGCCTGTCCACGGCAACTACTCGTACCGCTACAAACGGGCAGACATGGAACTCGACAGCCGCGCCATCCCCGGCTCGCACAGGCTCATGTCCACCGCCGCGCCCCATCACGGACAAGCTTTCGGCTCGCTCGTCATCATCGACCCCCGGGTGGAGGACGACGATGCCATGGCGCAAGTGAAGCGCTTCACTCCCGACGCCGGCTTTCCCGAGAGCCAGAAAGGCTCACAAACCTATGGCACTCCGTGGCCTCTGAGCGAGACTTACGCCCTCTGCGCCTACGAGCCGGTTGAGGTCAAGACCGCGGCCAGCCGGCACGTATTCGGCCTCTATCTGGTCGATCAGTTCGGCAACAAGGAACTGCTCTACCGTGATCCAAGCATCGCCTGTCTGAGCCCCATACCGCTTCGAGCGACCGCGCGCCCTCCCGTCATCCCGGAGCAACGCCGACGTCTAGCCGAGGGCGCACGCGGAGAGGCCACCGTGACCATCGCGGACATCTACAAGAGCCAACAGCCCTGGCCAACAGGCACCGTCATCACCTCCCTGCGCGTGTGGCAGATCTTCCCGCTCTCCGTCGCATCGGCTGAGGTGACGCACAATATCGGCATCCAGCTCCCCGAAGGCTTCGACTCGATCAACCTCGCCCGCGTGATGCTCGGCACCGTGCCGGTCGAGAAGGACGGCAGCGTACACTTCACTGTTCCTGCGGGCGTGGAGGTCTTTTTCCAAGCGTTGGATGCACAAGGATGCGCCGTGCAGTCCATGCGTTCAGCCACAGCCTTCGTTCCCGGAGAACGGATGTCATGCCAAGGCTGTCACGAACCCAAATACGGCACGCCCGAGCGCACCCCCGCCGCGACGCCGCTGGCCGTGAGACGCGCGCCATCCCAGCTGAAACCGGGCCCGGCAGGTTCGAACCCGTTCAGTTACGCCCGCCTGGTTCAACCGGTTCTGGACGCGCGGTGCGTGGCCTGCCATGCGGAGAAAATCAAGACGGCTCAGTCCGGACAGAAGGTGCCGCCACGTCTGGACAGCGAGGTGATGGAGTTACCGACGAAGGGCTGGATGAACAAGTCCACCCGCTATTCGACGTCGTACTTAAGCCTCGCCCAACGCTATGGCTTTACCACGTATGGCTCCAACCGCGACTGGAATTCACCGAAATTCTACAGGACCTTCCCCGGCGAATTCGGCGCGCGCGCGTCCATCCTCTATGCGATGCTGCAAAAAGGGCACCACGATGTTCAGCTTACCGCAGACGAAACCAGCAGGATCGTCACCTGGCTGGATTCAGTCTGTCAGTTCTACGGCGTATACGAAAAAGAGGGCGGCGAAGCCCAACTCGCAGGCGGCCTAGCCCAGCCCACGCTTGAATAAGGAAAACCCGATGACCGGCATCGACCGCATGTGCGCCGCGATCAGGCGCGAGAAGCCTGACCGCATCCCAACCTTCGAGTGGTTCATCGACCCAGGTGTCGGCAAGGCGCTGACCGGAGCGGAGGACCCTCTCGATGTCATCGAGCGGCTGGATCTCGACGGCATCAACATCAGGCCCGACTACTCCAAGCGTTTTATCGACGCGCAGACCTTTGAAGACGAATGGGGAAACCGGCGCCAACTTACCGGCGACTGCATTCCCGCCGTCATCGCGCAGCCGTTATCGGACGTCACACGCCATCAGGCCTTCATTTTTCCCGATCCCAAGGCGGAGCACCGCTTCGTCACGCTGAGGCGCGCCGTCGAACGTTTCGGCGACAAACGAGCCGTAATCCTCAACCTGCGAGACGGGTTCTCTGATCTGCGCGACTTACTGGGATACGAAGAGGCGCTGATGGCCCCGCTCACCGAACCCGAGGCTTGCGCAGCCTTTCTTGACCGGATCGTCTCTTACAATCTCGCCCTCGCCGAACACGCGGTACGAAATTTCGGCATCCGGATCATCGCCACCACCGATGACGTCGCCATGTCAGCCGGGCCCCTCTTTTCTCCCGGCGTTTACGCCGAGCATATCCTGCCCTCATTCCGCCGCGCCATCCAAGGCTTCAAGGCGCTCGGTTGCTTGACCGTGAAGCACTGCGACGGCAACGTGCTGCCGCTGGTCGAGCACTGGATCGACGCGGGCATCGACTGCCTCGACCCGATCGATCCGGGCGCAGGACTCACCATGGCCGACATGAAACGCCATTATGGGGATCGCATCGCCTTGAAAGGCAACATCGACTGCGTCAACACGCTCTGCACCGGCTCAACGGACGAGGTGCGCAACGAGGTGCGCCGGTGCATCGCCGACGGCGGACCCGGCGGGCTGATCGTCTCCTCGAGTAACACGATCCACCGCGGCGTGCTTCCCGAGAACTATCGGGCGCTGTTGGAGGCGCTGCGCTCTGAGCAAGGAGTCCGAGATGACATCTGACCGTCAACTGATAGCCGCCATCGATCTGGGATCGACCTCAACCAAGGTCTGCCTCTACACGCCTGACGGAACACGCACGGCTTCGGCATCACGCCCGACCGAGCGTTATAACCCATATGCAGCGACGCATCCCGAGTGGGTCTTCTGGAACCCCGACGCAATCTGGTGCGGCGTCGGCGAGGCGTTCCGCGAGGTCATGGCCTCGATCGACGATCCCGCACGCGTCTTGGGAGTGTCCGTGACCGGCATGGGCATGGACGGCGTGCCGGTCGACGAGAACGGAAGGACACTTTACCCCTTCATCAGCTGGCACTGCGGGCGCACCGCACCTCAAGCTGATTGGTGGAAACAGACCGTCGGCGCTGAGAAGACCTTCTCCATCGCCGGCTTCCCCCCCTGGGCGATGACCGGTGTGATGCGCATACGCTGGATGATGGAACACGAGCCCCGAATCATCGAGCAGACCTCCACTTGGCTGTTCATCGAAGACTTTATCAATTTTAAGCTCTGCGGCGTGCGTGCGACCGACCCAAGCATGGCGAGCTGCATGTTGTTATTTGACCAGAAACGGCGCGGCTGGTCAGACGAACTGATCGCGGCTTCCGGCATTCCGCGCCGACTGCTGCCGACCGTAAAAATGTCGGGCACCTTGTTGGGAACGGTTCATGCCGAGGCCGCACGGCTCACGGGGCTCAAGGAAGGCACGCCGGTCGTCTTGGGCGGGCAGGACCACCTGTGCGGCACGCTGCCGGTCGGCGCGCACCGGCCGGGCGTGGTCTCAAACGTCATGGGCAGTTGGGAGAACCTGATTGCCACGGTCACGCAGACCCCCTGCGACTGGACACTGGGCCAAGCCGGCATCTGCGTGCAGGCACATGTCGCTCAGGGGCGCACCGCGGTCTGGGGCGGGTCGCCATCGGCCTCAGCCCTGTCGTGGTTCCGCGATGTCACCGGCGATTCCGAGCGTCCGTGGGAAGAGGTCGCCAACACGTGCGAAACCTCCTCGCAACCTGGTGCGGGTGGCGTGCTGTTTCTGCCCTACCTCTCGGCCGCGGCGTGCCCCGTCAATGACAGTCTCGCGGCAGGCGCTTTCATCGGCCTGCTGAACACCACAACGAAGCCGGACCTATACCGAGCCGTCATCGAAGGACTCAACTTCCAATTCCTGCACATCGTGCAGACCATGGAGCGGGCCATGGGAACGCGCTTCGAACGCCTCGTCGCTTCGGGCGGCGCGACGCGCAACGCCTTCTGGCTGCAGAACAAGGCCGACATCTCCGGCATGGAGGTGGAAGTCTCGGACGTTCAGGACACCTCTCCTCTCGGCGCGGCGCTTCTGGCCGGCGTCACACTCGGAGTCTGGCCCGACCTCGACGCTGCGGTCGAACGCGTCAAAGGCACGACCCGCGTCTTTAAGCCTGATGCCCGACGACACGACCGTTACCGACCTCTGTCCGAAATCTATCAGTCGCTCGCGATTGCCTTGCAACCGGCCAATCACGCGCTGGCCGACTGGCGCGGGTTCTGACACATCACACGCTTGACTCAGCAGGACACCTCAACACCCGCGGCTATTCCTCAAAAGCCCCCAGATCCGGCCTGGCTCCGCGGAAGGGGAACCCGATATCAACACCTTTGTCAACGGCGATGCCGCCCGGTGCGGGATGCAGAAAGCGGATCGAGGGGAGCTCGCCGTTAGGCTGCCGTGGCCGGATCAGCTCGCCCTCATCGACACTCGCAAAGTCCGCATCGCCGAGTTCGAGGTCAAGCGTAAACGAGTTGTTGGACGAAATACACTTGGCCGGGTCAAAACGGGAAATCAACGCACGGGATTTGCAGCTCAGGTTATTACGCAACGTGTGCCCGTAGCCGTCCACATCGGTAAGATTGTCCGCCAGTCTGCAAAGCATGTTGAAATTGCTGCCGTTGCGGAAAGCAGTGTTGTTATCCCAGTCGCTTCCGCCCGGGTGGTGATTGGCGTAGAACCCGCCGGCCTTATTACGGACGGCCAGGCAGAAACGGATTGCATGCCGCGGGATCGGCTGAGGCAACTTATCGGCAGAGGTTGTCCCATAGCCACCCGCTTTGAAGCCGTTCCCGTCGCCGAGCGACACAAATTTCGGCGAATAGCCGTTGTAGAACGACCAGCAATTTTCAAACGTCACGGTTTCGCGCGCGCCGATACAGTCATAGCCATCGTCGCTGTTCAACCATGCGCGGCAACCACGGAAAATGTTGCCTGTGCCGCCCTTTGGCGGATGACAGCCGAAGCCATCGACGTTTCCGCCTTTACCGTTTTCCGAGGTATAGTCCCAGTTGTTCCAGGCATCGCAGTTAACGAACAGATTGTCCGAGCCACGCACACTGTAGAAACCAATGGCCTGTCCGTCATGAACGCTGAGCTGTTCGTAAATGTTATGGCTGCCGGCGTTCTCGAAACCGATCGATTGCGTGTGTTCCTTAAGTGTCACCTGGACCCCGGTGACAGCAAGCCCCTTCAGGTGTATCCACGAGGCACAGACATAAAAAGCGTCAACCCTCAGCGCCGGCCTAACCGCGGAACAATCGAACACGGGCCTCTCGCCCTGATACGCCCAGTACTTAATGCGTTTGTCCGGGGTACCGCTCTTATCGAGATAAGTGATGTAAGCGAAGATCCCCTTGCGGCGGGCGATCCTGGCCTCTGTCATGTGATAGTTGCCGCCCCGAAAGAAAACGGTGTCTCCCGGAGCCACCGCATCCTGCGCCCTCTGCGCCGTAGCGAACGGTTGAGATGGGCTGCCGGGATTGGCATCGTCGCCTGTGGTTGCGACATAGAACTCGGCGGCCTGCGCCACCACAAGCGGCAGTAGCATCAGCGCAGCGAACAGCAGCAGCCTCATTTGCTTCATCTGATAACTCCTGCGCGTTTGAAACACGAAGAACTCGGCTCCGGTTATCTTACACTCCCTTGATCATCCGCCGCGAGGCGACGGGCTCCGGTCTGAAAGGAACCGATTTGACGAGAATCACTTTCCTCGTTTCGTAACATCAGGAGACTCCGTGGTGCCGGGAAGCTTGAGAACGTTAGCAACATGTGTCGCGGGAACGGCGAGGTTCCCGAGCGTCTGTTTGAGACTCGCCTCCTCCTTCGCGTTGGGCGGGAGGGGCACGGCCTGGAAGGCGGGAAGGAGCTTGTCCCATACCACGTTGAGTTCCGCCTGCATGTCGCGCGTGTCGGCCGTGATGGCGACGACGGCGTCCTGTTCCGGCAAGACAATGCAAAATTGCCCAAAGGCGCCATCGCCACGATAGGCGCCATGGCGGCAGCGCCAGAATTGGAAACCATAGCCCTGATCCCAGTCCTTCGTCGGGTCGCTGCCGTTGGAAACCTGCTTGGATACAGCAAGCTCGATCCATGATGCGGGGACAACCTGTTTGTCGTTCCACAGGCCCTTCCGCAGATAGAGCTGACCGAATTTCGCGATATCTTCGGTGCGGATTTTCAGTCCCCAGCCGCCAAGCGTATTGCCCTGCGGGCTACTGCCCCACTCGGGATTCTCAATGCCTAGCGGCTCAAAAAGGCGCGGCTTGAGATAATCGAGCACGGTCTCGCCTGTCACCTGACGGACGATGGCCGAAAGCATGTGGGTGCCCGGAGAGTTGTAGCGGAAATGGGTGCCCGGCTTGAAGGGCACGGGATGCGCGAGGAACGTCTTCACCCACGGCATCTCGTTCGTGAACTTCGGCTCGCTCTCATGCCCCGTGTTCATCGTGAGGAGGTCCCGCACGCGCATGGCCTTGAGATTGGCCGAGGGCTCGGCTGGTGCGTCCGCAGGGAAGAACTTCAACACCGGATCATCGATGCTGAGCTTTCCCTCCGCGACCGCCAGCCCGACGGCGGTCGAGGTGAAGCTCTTGCTCAACGAGTGCAGCACGTGCGGCCTCTCAGCCGCTTCCGGCTTCCACCAGCCTTCCGCGACGACGTGTCCGTGACGCACGAGCATGAAGCTGTGCATCGTGTCCACCTGCCGGTCCGCCGCTTCAACAAAGACCCTGACGTCCGCAGAGGAAACACCCTGCGCCTCAGGCGAGCTGCGCGGCAATGACTGATTCGCCGCCCCGGCCGAAAGCGATGCCGCAAACACAAGAAGACCGATCCGAGCAATAGGTTTTATCATTTTCATGGCGTGTTAGACTTTTCAGTTAAAGGTCGTCCGAATGGCGCCGCAGTTTTTAAACGCATGCGTGAACCACAGGATATCGGCGCTACTCGACCAGCAGAGCGAGATCAATGTACTGTCCGCCGTTCGTCTGATGGGTGTGCACCGCCAGCGTATTCGCCCCCTTCTTCAAAGCCTTACGCAACGCCTCCGTCACGATAAACATCTGATAATTGCCAATGTAATTCTGGACGCTCAGGATTTTCTGTCCGTTCACGTAGACTTCCGTATCCTCGTCATAGGTAATGACCACAGCGCCGGCCCTGAGTTCCCGTCCGTCGTATTCGAAGGCCTTGCGCAAATAGATGTCCGGCGTCGCCCACGGAGTCCTCCCGATCCGCTTGCCCTCTGTCCCAAAAGGCGCAAGTCCCGATTTCCAGGCGCTGTCGTCGTACGCTGCGGAGAACCACTCCCCTTGCGGCGTCTGGGCCACATAGCGGTAGGGCGTGCAGAGCGGGCCGTCCTGCACCGCGCCGACGAGCACCTTCCACGCAGCATTCTCAACTCCCACGGGCTGCGGCGCCTGGGCTTCGCCCCGCTCATAGGCCGCCTGCCGCGACGTTATGGCGCGCAGCTTCTGGACGTCGAATTTGGGTTTGCGGTCATAGTAATAAAGGCCGTTTTTCTCTTGTTCAATATCAGTCAGCTGCGTATAGCAGAACCCGAACAGGTTAGGATTATCCAGCTGCGCGTCGCACTGACCCTTGTAGCGGACGTAGAATTCGTCCACCGTCTTGGGCCCAGAGCCATAGCCCCAGCCCCCCTCCGTAGCCCAGCCGATGCCGCCGAATTCGCTGATCATGAACGGCACGCCGCAGTCCTTCACCGATGCGGGCGAGTGCCCATAGCGGGGGGGCATCGAGCCGGACGCCGCAGCACCCGAAAAGTAATCCTCCCAGCGCTTGCGAAGCGACTCCGGCTTGCCATCGTAGTCGTGAGCGTCACGCACCTCCGGATGCGTCAACGTGTGCACCCAACCGCTGGTTTCAAGCACCGGACGCGTCGGATCAACCGCCTTGGTCACATTCCAGATCACCTGCTGGAGCTCGCCTGCCGATGCGGGTGTTTCATTGAACGGACACCAGCCGATGATCGACGGATGATTGCGGTCACGCAGCAGGATTTCGGTCCACTCGGTCACATACGGTGCGTACCCCTCGGGCTTATAGTTGTAGCCCCAGTTCGGGAACTCGCCCCAAACCAGATAGCCCAGCTTGTCCGCCCAGTACAGAAAACGCGGCTCAAACACCTTTTGGTGCAACCGCGCGCCGTTGAACCCGCACATCATGGAACGCTCAATGTCACCCTTCAGATCCGCGTCAGTCGGTGCCGTCCAGAGGCCGTCCGGATAGAATCCCTGATCAAGAATCGTGCGCTGAAAAACAGGCTTGCCGTTGATGAGGATGCGACGTCCTTCAATGGATACCGTGCGCAGGCCGAAATAGCTCTTCACCTCGTCGACCACTTTGCCACGGCTCTTCAGCGTGAAGGTCAGGTCGTAGAGGAACGGTGCCCCCACCTCCCACAGCCGCTTCTTCTTGAGCTCCAACACGAGCCTGCGGTTACGCCACGCGCCCGTCGCCGTGTCAGAGCCCATTCGCTTGCCGTCCGCAAACGCTTCCGCCTTCAGTTCGAGATCCGCATTTGTCCCGATAACGGCCACTTCAATCAAGACACGCGCATGATCGGGATCGGGGACGACAGAAAAATTTTCCACGTAAGATGATCCGACAGCTTCCAGCCACACCGTCTGCCAAATGCCCGTCGTGCGGGTATAGACACAACCTTGACTCTTGTCGTAGGCCTGTTTGCCGCCCGGCTGCAAGCCGCTGCGCAGGTTGTCGTAGACCTTGACCACAACCTCGTTCTCGCCTTCTTTCAAAAAGGCCGTGACCTCGAAGCTGAACGCAGCATTGCCACCCACATGAATGCCGACCAACTGGCCGTTGACATATACCCAGCACTTATAGTCTACACCTCCGAAATGCAGCAGGATACGTTTACCTTTCATCGCCACAGGCAACTCGAACAGACGACGATACCAAAGATTCGTCACGTATTCGGTATTGCCCAGGCCGAGGCCAGACAACTTGCTTTCCGGACAAAACGGCACATTAATCCTGGAGGCCAAAGCCTTGCCTGTGACAAGCCCGCGCGCGTCGCCATCACCTGGCTTATCGATCTCAAATTGCCACTCTCCATTTAGCGTCAGCCAGTTCTCGCGGACTGCATCCGGGCGGGGGTGTTCGGGCCGCGGCACATCCGCCATCACTGCTGCCATCAGGCACACAAACGCCACTAACGCGATCATTTCTCTTTTCATCGTTTTCCCCTTTTGTGATTAAACCTTGCTTATTGTCTCTGCCCGCCCAGGGTTTCGCAAGCTTGAATCCTGCCTTGCGCATCAATCGTGACCGGATCGACACAGAGCCTGCCGCGCAAGCGGTTGTCCTTTTCCCAGCGATAGGAAAACCATTTCCGTTCGCCCGGCCCATCGAAAACCGCCAAATGGCCGCCGAAAAACACCTGGCCGCGCGGATCCTTTTCCCAAGGGCCCTCCATGCTGTCCGCATAGGCCACACTGGTTCGATAACCCAAGAACACAGGCTTTGTCTCGTCCCGAAAAATCTCTGCGAAAAACAGGTAATACATCTCGCCAATCTTTTCCACCCAAGGGCCTTCGAGGTAGTCCGGCGAGACCTCCACTCCGATGTCGGCGTTGGAACAGGAAACAACCCTCTTCTCTTCACCGGCAAAAAACGCCTTCCCTTGCGCTAATCCGCGCAGGTCGAGCTTCTGCATGTAGATGTCGCGTTTGGGTTTAATCGCGTAAATCTGATTCGTCCCGTCGCCGAACAACGTCATGTCGCACGTGCCGCCATCGATCCATGTGATCGACTCATAGGGTCCGGCAACCGAATCCGAAACCCCGATGAACGAATATCCGGCGGAACCCCACGAACCGGCGGGGTTATACTCTTTCTTAATCCAGTTGTCAGCTGTGAAGATCAAGTAGAACTTGCCGTTGATCTTATGGATCTCGGGCGCCCAGAAGCGGTTCTTGTAGGGACAGCTCTCCGGCAATTCAGAAGCCTTCACCAGCCAGTTTGAAAACGTCCAGGCCTTAAGGTCCTTTGAGGCGTATAGCGCAATCCCGGGCGAGCCGCCCTGATCGGGTTCGCCCAGATATTTCTCCTCACGGTTCCTGAACGGCCACATCGTAAATGTCAGATAATAAGTATCGCCCTCGCGGATGATACAGGGATCGCGCACTTCGCCGCGTGGCGCAGCCTGCCCTTCCGCGTAATGAAAGTCGAGAGGGTTTGCAACCGCGCCAGCCGCTCCAACAGCTTCCGTTGCACCCTTTGGCCACGTCCACGTTTTCAAATCATCGCTCCACGCGAGACCGATGCTGGCAAAATTGTCGAAGCCGCCGCGCGGGTCCTTCTCGGGAAAGTCCGAACCGTGGAAAAACATCAGCGCTTTGCCCACAGCCGGATCGCGACGCAGGTCCAAGACAAAACCCGCCGTCAGCCGCCCCTGCGCCCACGGCCACGCATGCTGGCCTAAGGTGAGCACCCTTTCGTCCCGCCACTCCTTGAGATCCACAGACCTTTTCACTCCGACGCCGTTCACGGGCGAGTGAAACAGCACATACTCGCCGCCATCGGATATGACACACGCGTTTTCCCCGGCAGGAGTCCGCCCTGCGTACGTCCAAGACTTCAGATCCCGCGACCACGACATGCTCACGCCGTTCTGCTTGTAGAAACACCACCACTTGCCGGGCTCGTTTTTGTCCTCAAGCAGATAGGGATCAATCATGCGCCCCATTTGCTCCCGCGATACGTCCGGGCCTTTCACGCGCAGCAGCTCCGGCTCGCTCCACGTCTCCAAGTCCCGGCTACGCATCGTCCAAATACGGGAGGCCGCATTGCCGTACGCTTCCTCGCCGGGGCGAGGGTAGGTTTGAAGACAGAGCACCCAGTCATCGCCCTGTCGCACAATGTTACCGGGACTGCCGTAATTCAAGCTCCTGTCTCGCGGCGTTACAAGCACCGGATCACTCCACCGCACCAGATCCCCGCTCTTGCTCCAGGCGAGGTAAGAATACGGATGACCGTCGGCCTCAATCCGAACCAGCGTGAAAAAAAGTCGGAAGCACCCGTCATGCCGGATCACGGCAGGATCGCGAAACGCGGCGGTGGCATTTCCGCGAAAAACAATCGGCGAGGGAATCGCAGACAGGTCGACAAGCGCGGCCAGCCCCTCGTTCAGACAAGCGACAAGCCCCACCAAAAAGAAGGCACAACGGTTTTTCATCCACGCTCCCGACTTATGCATTCGATCCTCCGGTCGGTTCACGTTCACTTCCGCAAAGGCTTGCTCGTGATCAGGCCGATACCGCGGCCGCTGTTGCCGCAGGCGCAGTAATAGAGATAAAACGTGTCGCTCTTCGGATTGTGAACCAGCGAGATCTTGTGCGCGTATTGCTTGTCCAGCCCGCCGGGATGGCTGCCCGCCTTGTAGAGCGGTTCCGGATGCGCCGTCCAGTTCACCAGATCGCGCGAGAACGCAGCCATGATGTGAGCGCCGCCTTGGCCGACACCGAAGTAGAACATCGTCCAGTGGTCACCGTCGCGGAACACCTTGGGGTCGGAAGCGAATTTTTCGTCATATCCGCCAGGCCGCACAGGCACCACCGGATTAGCGGGATAGCGCATCCAGTTCATCAGATCGGTGGAGAAGGCCAAACCGGTCTGCTCCACGCCGCCGCTGGCCGCATTGTAAAAATTGAAAAAGCGTCCTTGATGCTCGACCAGCCACGGCTGATAAATGCAATCTTTCTCCCACGCCGCGCAGTCGGCATCTTGAACGGCCAAGCCCGGCGATTCCTTCGCGCGCCGCCATGTCAGCCCGTCGTCGCTGACCGCCACCCCCTCGTAACCGGGCCGTAACTCATAGCCGCCCTGACGCGGGTACGCGCCGTAAAGCGTCCAATACTTACCTTCGCGCTGCTTCAGCACGCGCGGCGCTTTGATGTCGTAGGACTCGTACAGATACGCGCCGACCACGCATCCACCGTGATCAAAGGCTTTTTCGGGGCCAAAGCCCATCGCCAGCCTGAAGTTTGTCCACGTGACCAGATCCCGGCTCTCCGCAACGAACGAGTTATAGCCCTTGCCGTTGAACGCGATAAAACTCATGAACCAGACATCCGGCGTGTCTGGCAACTGGTAGACACACGGCACGTCGGCGTTCTTAAATGTTTCATGTCCAGGTATCTTCGGATGAGACGATATCACGTGCTCTGCATAATAGTGCCACGCGCGATAGGGCGCCGACCACAGGTCCAGCGTCTCACGCCTGATCCCGGAGGCGAGTCCCACACGCACGACCGACAGAACTAAACCAGTCATAACAAGAGCTTGAATCGTCATCGACAGACCCCAATCAGATCGAACGACCAACACTGTTTCGGAAACACTTTGTGTGATTTAAAATTATCATGCACCTGCTGAACGGTCGAGCGTGAAAATATAAGAGTTGGCTTCACCCTCCCGCCACTTTATACTAAACCACCATGAAATGCTGTCGGAAAGCCACTCTGCTTGCGCTTCTTTGTCTCCCGACCACCTTGATCGCTTCGGAACCGAAAATAAGCGTCGCCTTTCCAGCGGCGGGAGCTTCCGTCGCAACCGAACGGCAAACCTATGTCATCGGATCCGTCACTCCGCCCGACGCGCCGCTCTCGATCAACGGGAAGAACATAACGCCTTGGCGAACTGGCAGTTTTCTTTACATGGCCCCCGTGGTTCCGGGAACCAACACACTGGTTCTCCGCGCGGGGAAAACCGCACTCTCCCACACCTTCACAGTGCCCTTTCCCGCTCCAACATGGAACGGCAAGGGCCTCTTTGTCCAGCAACCGTTGCAGCCTTTAGGCATCTATACCGGGGAGACCGTCCGCCTCGCCTGCTTCGCCCCGACGGGCCTGACCGTCTGCGCCTGCGTCGGCGAGCGAAGCGTGCGCCTTGCGCCCCAAGGCGGCACACCCACCTTGTATAAGGGAACCGTTTCTTTTGACTCGCCGGCTGAGAAGGTGCCCGTCGTCTTTTACGCGCAAGGGCTCGCCGACGCCGCTGCGGCTGAGCTCACCGTCCGCTCCGAATGGGCGACCCACAAAATCACCGGACCGCTTTTCGAAACCCGAGCCCGCAGCGAGCCCGGCGACGGCGACACCGTGGCCTTCCTGTTCCCCGGCTTCCGCGTTCAAGCCGCAGGCTTTGAAGGGAACAAAACTCGCTTCTGGCTCAACAACAAACTGTGTTACACAGACACGAGGTTTCTCGCCTCCGATCCCACATCCCCTTTGCCTCCACGCGACGCAACGCCGCCCGACCTCGCAGCTGGTTTCGGTCCTCATCCGCCCACGAACCGCACGCCCTCTCAAATCTTGGTGGTGCTCGATCCCGGTCACGGCGGTCCCTCCACCGGCGCAATCGGCCCCTCCGGCATCACGGAAAAGCAGATCAACCTGCAACAGGCCAAAACAGTAAAGGCCGTCCTCGAACAGGCCGGATTCCGCGTCCACCTGACGCGCGAAAGCGATGTCGACATCGGCCTTTACGAACGCGCCCAGCTCGCTTACCGGGAGAAAGCTGACGCCTTCATCTCAATCCACCACAACGCCACCGCGGCCCAAACCGATCCGCAAGCGGCCCGACATGTTTCCACCTACGCGTGGAATGACATCGGACGGCAACTCGCACGCGCCCTTCATCCGCATATTTCGGCGGTTACCCCCATCGCGGACAGGGGCGTCATGACCGCCAGCTTCGCGGTCTGCCGTAACCCGGCCATACCCTCATGCCTGCTGGAACTCGATTTCATCAACTGTCCCGAAGGCGAAGAGTCCATTCAGCGGCCCGGCCAGCAGCGCCGCGTGGCAGATGCCATCCTCGCCGGCCTCCGCGACTGGCTCGCCCTGTCAGTCCCTTAACTTTCTTTTTATCTGTTTTGTCCCTCACCCGAAAGGTCACACCATGAAGCACACGATCCTCGCGCTCACGTTTGCAGCCTCGGCCGGACTCGCACCTGCGGCCTCCGATTACCCTTACCAGCCCGTGCCGCTCAACCAGGTGGCCATCCTTGACGGTTTCTGGCTGCCCCGCTTCGAGACCAACCGCCTCGTCACTGTCTGGGCCGACTTCACGAAAAGCGAGGAGACAGGCCGCATCTCGAATTTCGCGCGCGCCGGAAAGCTTGAGGACGGCCCCTTTAAGGGCATTCCCTTCGACGACTCCGACGTTTATAAGATCGTCGAAGGCGCGTCCTACACCCTCGCCACTCATCCCGATCCTAAACTTGACGCCTACCTTGATGCCCTGATCGCAAAAATGGCCGCCGCGCAGGAGCCAGACGGTTATCTCTACACGGCCCGCACGCTGGGTTTCGTCAACGGCATGACGGGCAAAGAGCGCTGGAGCAACATGGGCAGCAGCCACGAACTTTACAACATCGGGCACCTCTACGAGGCCGCCGCGGCCCACTATGCGGTCACCGGCAAGCGCACGTTGCTCAACGTGGCCCGCAAAAGCGCCGACCTCATCGAAAAAACCTTCGGTCCCGGCGAGAAACAGCTTAAGGGCGTACCCGGCCACGAAGAGATCGAGATCGGCCTATGTAAGCTATACCGTGTCACCGGCGAGCGCCGCTACCTCGACCTCGCCAAATTCTTCATCGACATGCGCGGCCGCCAAGACCTGCGCAAGCTTTACGGCGCTTACAACCAAGACCACATTCCGGTCATTGAGCAGACCGAAGCCGTGGGCCACGCGGTCCGCGCGGGCTATCTCTACGCGGGCATGGCCGACGTCGCGGCGCTCACCGGCGACAAGTCGTATATCGATGCCATCGGCAAACTCTGGGAGAACGTGGTCTCGAAGAAACTGCATCTTAACGGCGGAATCGGCGCGCGTCACGCGGGCGAGGCCTTCGGCGACAACTACGAACTGCCCAACGAGAGCGCCTACCTTGAGACCTGCGCCGCCATCGCCAATGCCCTGTGGAACCAGCGCATGTTCCTGCTCCACGGCGACGCCAAGTACATCGACGTGCTGGAGCGCGTCATCTACAACGGCTTCCTATCCGGCATCTCGATTTCTGGCGACGAGTTCTTTTATCCAAACCCTCTCGCCAGCCGCGGCGGCTACAAGCGTTCGAAATGGTTCGGCTGCTCTTGCTGCCCCGTCAACATCGTACGCTTCATTCCGCAGTTCGGACAGTTCGCCTATGCGCAACGCGACGCTTCGGTCTACGTGAACCTCTTCATCGCCAGTTCGGCAAAGCTCACGACGCCCGCAGGCGACGTGACAGTCACGCAGAAAACCGCTTATCCGTGGGATGGCGACGTGCGCATCCAAGTCACCCCCGCCAAAGACGGGCTCGCCTTCCCGCTCAAGATCCGCGTGCCCGGCTGGGCCATCGGGAAACCGGTGCCATCGGACCTCTACACGCAGACCCTTGCCGGCTCGCTCAAAGACGTGGCCATCGCAATCAACGGCCAGCCCGTACCACTCGTCCTCGACCGCGGGTATGTCAGCATCGAACGCGCCTGGCGGGCTGGCGATGTCGTGACGCTTGCCTTCGCCATGCCCGTACGCCGCATCCAGGCTAACCCGGCGGTGAAGGACGACAGCGGACGTCTCGCCGTGGAGCGAGGTCCGCTGGTTTACTGCGCCGAGTCCGCAGACAACGCAGGCCACGCTCTCAATCTCGCGATTCCCGCCGACGCCGCATTCACCCAAGGCTCGGTGAAGGTGCTCGGGCACGAGCTCGTGTCGCTCAGAATCCCCGCGCAATCCGTTACCGCTGACCTGCGCGGCAAACGCTCCACACAGCCCGTCACGGCTACGCTCATACCTTACTTCGCCTGGTGTCACCGCGGCGCGGAAGAGATGCAGGTCTGGTTTCCGACCTCGTCCGAGAACGCCACGCCGCTCTCCAACGTCAAAGCCACAGCCTCCCACTGTTTCGAGAACGATTCAGTCGTTGCGGTCAACGACGGGGTGATGCCCAAGAACTCCGGCGACCGCGACGCGAAGCGCATGACCTGGTGGCCAAACAAGGGCAGCGCGGAGTGGCTCCAATATGAATTCGCCGCGCCGGAGACGCTCAAAGGCTGCGCGGTCTACTGGTTCGACGACACAGGCAAGGGCTCCTGCCGCATTCCCGCCTCCTGGAAGATTCAGGCCCAAGATGCAGCAGGCAACTGGACCGACGTGCCCGCGACCTATCCGGTCGCGAAGGACAAACTGTGCGAAGCTGTCTTTGCCGCACCTGTCACCACACGCGTGTTGCGCCTGAGTGTCCAACTCCAGCCCACTGTGTCTGGCGGTGTGCTCGAGTGGAAACTCCTCGCGGACTGAGGACGGAAGGAATAGGATGGAGGCGGAAAGCCGCATCGCGGGAACGGTCGGAAATATAGCGTTGAAGGGGCCCAGCTTCAACGCCTCATCTTAAACTTGGAGCTGACGCGGTAACCGCGAGGGATGAAACCAGAAGGTTTCCGCGCCACTCAACAGAGGCTTATGCTTAACTGACAAGAATGGAGACAAATGAAACTTGCTATATCCTGCATCCCCGCTTTCTTCCTGCTGATCCTCTCAGCAACCGCGCAATCCCCTGCTTCGGCAGCCGGCCAGAAGCCGGTCATCATTAATATGGCGGCAGACGGGGTTGTCAACTTCGTACTTCACAAAATCGAGAAGCCGCTTGGCAAAGGCGCGACCCGTGAGATGGCGCTGGCCGCTCTGGACAAGGAGGTGGACCAGTATCGGGGCACCGGCGTGAGCCACCTGTTCTGGAACGTCAACTACCAGCGGGTCGGCTATAAAAGCACCGTCTGGCCCAGCTACTGGGATGTTCCCGATCCGGAGAAGCAAGTCACCGAATGGCCGCGTACCTATTACGAACTCCATAAGCTGGGCATCGACGACGTCTTCGCCCGTCTCATCCCGCGCTGCCGAAAGCGGGGATTATCGCCGTGGATCTCGCTGCGCATGAACGACCACCACTACACCCGCGACTTCAGTCGTGTCAGCCCGCTTTTTTTCAATCATCCCGAATTGCGCACCCACGCCGGCAACGGCCTCTTCAACTACGCCAAACCGGAGGTCCGCGAACACTACCTGAAACTGGTCGCCGAGGTGTTGCAGCGTTACGACGTGGATGGCCTGGAACTGGACTGGATCCGCACGCCCAACAACTTTGAGGACAAAGAGCTTGATCGCGGAAGAGAGATCCTCACCGATTTCGTGCGCGCAGTGCGACGGCAGACGCAGGCGGCGGCCCAGCGCCTTGGGCATCCCGTTGGGCTGGCGGTGCGTGTGCCAGCCACGCCAGAGTTCGCGAGCGGAAAAGGTTTTGAAGCCGTGGACTGGGCGCGGGAAGGGCTGCTAGACATGATCATCCCCTGCGACTGGTGGAGCGGATACAACGACACGCCCGTGGAGACGTGGCGCGCGCAGATCGGCCCCGACGCCCCGCATTGCCTGATCATGCCCGGCACCGCCGGCACTTACGCCTGCACTGCGAAAGGCTACATGATGGTACGCAACCGTGCAGGAATGCGCGGCTTCGCAGCATCGATGTTCGACCGCGGTGCCGACGGCCTCTACCTGTTCAACCACTTCGAGCCTGTGGACGGGGCTGTGCGCCTCCGGACCCCGGAAAGCAAAAGCACCAACGACTGCACCGTGGCCGAGCTGCTAGCCGCAGCCGGCGATGTAGCCGGAGCGGTGAGCCACCCGCGCGTCCACGCCCTCACGATTCACGACTGCCTGCCGCTGAAAAGCGACTACCGTCCGTCCCTGCCGACGACGATCGCTCAGAACCAACCGGTGACGCTCAAGCTTCACACCGGCCCGAAACCGGCCACAGGGCACTACACAGTCCGCGTGGGACTGGCTCAAACAAACGACCTCACCACAGCCAAGCTGACGGTGCGGCTCAACGGTCAAGCCTGCCGCGCACTGGACGATCTTCCCCTGCCGGCCAAGCCTGATCCACGCCCGGGGCAACCCCGCATGAACGTGTGCGAAGTGGCACCGCGGGTCCTGCCTTTCGACGCCCCTCTGGCGGCCGTTGTCCGCGGTTACAACGACATCGAGATCGCCGTTATGCAAGGCACGCCTCAAACCATCATCTGGCTGGATGTCGCGATCGAGCCCTAGCCGCTTAAGAAGGGGTCTAGACTGAAGGCGGGAGAGGGGTTCGATAAGGAAAAAAGGTGTACGGCCCCCTCCTGCCTCGCATGTAGGGCATGACTTATCGACTTTGTGAGGGCTCCAGCGAGACCTGGATGCAGCCGGACAGAACATCCTTTACATGCAACGCGAGCTTGCGGCGCTTGCTGTTGCTCGCCTGTTTTTCGGGATTGGGCGAGGAGGGCAAGGGCACACAGTCCATCACCGTGAACGCGCACTCCTTGGGCTCGTCGAGACGCACCGTAAATGCTTTACCGTTCTGACTGAGCGTGGCCGTACGGTTTCCGTCGCTCAGGCTGACCTTGGCTTCGGTATGAAGGAACCACCAGAGCTCAGCCGGTTTGGCGGCGGTCAGTTCATCCGTGACGAGCAGGCGCTTCCGGTCCTGCAAGGTAAACGTCCGGAGGACGCGCGTCGCGTTCGGCTGATAGGCCTGGCCCAGATCCACCACGGCTACGGTTTGCGCGGGGGTGGACTCAAACCGCGTGAAGGTCGCGAACGCCTTGGGGTTCTGGTCGGGACCTTTGTCAGGATTGAGCACGGGCACATTGTGCCCTTCGGCGCGCACCCTGTAGTAAGCGTAACGCGGATTCTTGTTCTTATGGGTCATGTACGTTTCGTGTTCGGTACCCGAATCGGTGATCCAGCGCTCGCCCAGCGCATCCACGATAAAGCTTCCCAGATCGAGATGACGGTGTCCGCCCAGATTCATCGAATCGCCAGCCTGGATGCCCACAATCAGCGCATCCGGCTCCCACGACGCGCGCAGCGAGGCGCACTCCGCACCGCGGAAGTGCCGGTCGAGAGGCAGCGTCTTGACATCCAGGCCCCGACCGCGTTCATCCAGCCACAGGAGATCCCAAAGCCCGCCTTCTTTCTTGCCTGTCTCAAGCGCATGGAGACGGAACCAGCTGAAGGCCGGAACGCCGTACTTCCGAGCCAACCAAAAATGCTGAGGCGTCGAGACACTGGTGCGGCCGCAATCGGCGAAATCGAACGACAGGTTGCCTGCGCCGCTCATGTACATCTGATAGTAACCGCTCTGGCCGAACGCGCCCACCTGCGACAGGCCGAAGTCGGTGCCGAGCGAGGTCTGAAGGGAGTCAAGCAGCGCGATGTTGTAGCGCGATCCATAGCCCCAGTATGTGACGCCTTCGGTGCCCGCGCCATCCGGTTCATAATGCCGCATCGCCAGAGGTATGCTCCGCACCGCCTCCCAGACAATCCGAGCCGCCACCTGCGGCTCAACGTCGGCAATGGCCAGCGCGCCACTGATCAGCCCGCCATTGCAGACTTGGTTCCAATTGTTCTCGTTTCGAGGCCAGCCCTTCTTGCCGGCGTAGACCTTCAGTCCTTCGTTCAGGCCCTTCTCTACGATCGCCGCACGCAACACGCGCCGCTGCTCTTCGGACCAGTGGTCGTAGAGCCAGTCGTAGCCCAACGCGAAGGCACAGGTCATCTCGGCGGTGTCCAGAAAATGCGCCGGATTCCAATCCGGAAAGCGCGCGGCAGCTTCAAGCTCCCTCCACGCGCGGTCCGCATAGCGCGGGTCGCGCTCCAGACGCGCCACCAACGCCAGATCACTGACCCGGTCGAGCACGCGACGGCTCACGCTCAGCAGGCGCTTGCCGTCCGGCTTCTCGTATATCGAGACGGACGCTGTCAGGGCTTTGTCGGCGGACTTCTTGACCTCGCCATAGAGCCTCGCCGGCAAGCCGCCCTTGTCCACCGCCAGTTTCACTTCGTCAAAGGTCCGCGCGTCGACCATGATGCGCGGATGGACGGCGCGGAGTGTCTCGAGAACTCGCTCAACGGGTGGAACGACGGGAGCCGCACCGGCCGCGGCGATCACGAATACCGCCAGGCTTCCTGCGGCCAGTTTGACGAATTTGGGAGAAGGTTGACGACGGTTCCCATTGATTGCTATCACATGTCGCTCCTTGGTTAGATGCCTCTGCCGATCGCAAGGACGCCAGCGAGAGGGGTTTTCAATCGAATGGCATCCTTGAAGTAATCGGTATTATAGCTAATGTGGCGAAACTTGAAACTGGAAACCGGGGAATAGGCATTACGAAGAGAGGACAGAAAGAGATTGAAGCTGGCTTTACGCGCGCGTCATCCCGCAGCTCAGCTTCTCCTGCGGAAGATAGGCGCCTGCGCGGCGGAGCGTTTCGACCAGAGCGGAAGTGTCAAGGTCGCAGGCGGGCTGACCGGTGGCGATGGCCTGAACGGCGGCGGTGCCTGCGGCCTGCCCCATCATCGAGGCGGCGGGTTGCACGCGGATCGAGCCATGCACGCGCACGTCGCTGGAGTTGCAGCGGCCGGCAACCCACAGGTTGCGCCAACCCTTCGGCACGAGGATGCCGTAGGGAAGGCCAAAGCACTCACCGGCTTTCAGCCGTCCGACTTTGGTGAACTCCTGATGGTAGCGCTTATACTCCGCGTCACTGTCGTCATAAACGTGGATATCCACGGGCGCATTGTAGACGCCGATCTGGTCAGGAAACTGCCGCTGTGCGAGGTAGTCGTCATAGACCAATTCATACTCGCCGACGATGCGGCGCGACTCTCGCACGCCCATGAGGCTTCCTGTGGTGACCAGCTCCGCGTTCTCGCAGCCCGGCACGTACCTCCGATAGAACGCCAGATACTCTTGAACAAGCCGCCGCCCGCGCACCATGCCGTCGCTGAGGCTGCGGCAACGCACCGCGTTCATGCGAAAAATGTGTCCGGCGTTGAGCATGCCCGTGGTTTCACCGGCCTGGATCAGCCCCGGTACATGGCGGTCCTTGTATGTGAAGAACCCTTCGCCAATCGCCTTTTCGATCAGCACCTGTTGGTTCGCATTTTTCGTCCGCGACCAGTCGATACCACCGAACTGGGCGCAAAGCGTGGGCGGCATGATATTAGGCGTGTCGCGACCCGCCTCGCGGCAAGGCACGCCGCAGAGCGTCGACAGCACCGCGTCGCCGGTGGCATCCACGAAAGTCTTCGTGCGGACATAGCGCAGGCCCTCGACATTCTGGAGGATGACTCCTTTCACCGTGAGGCTGTCGGCGTCCGCATCGATCACGCGTGTGAAATAGCGGACTTCCACCTTGGCGGAGGTTACCAACTCGTCGAGCATCAGCTTATAGCCTTCGACACGGAACGGCGTCCAGCAGAGGTAGCGTTTACGATAAAAGGCTTCGTTGACTTGCGGCCCGAGAAAACCGCGCTTGTGCATTGCAGTGACGATCTCGCGCATCAGACCGCCGACCAGCATGCGCTCGCCGTCGGCCATGGGGTCAAACGCGGTCACGAGGCCGGACGTGCCCATGCCGCCCAGGCAGCCGGTGGCCTCCGCAAGCAAGACCTTGGCGCCGAGACGCGACGCGCAGACCGCCGCCGCCGCACCTGCAGGTCCGCCGCCCGACACGACGAGGTCGAAGACCTCCTCCTCGACCGGAAGGTCTCGCGTGAAACGATACGAACCCGTTAAGGGGGCGCGCGTTTCGGGCGCTTGGTTCGCAGCGCGGGCGAGTGCAGCAGCGCCAGACAAGCCGGCGGCCGATGTCACAAGGAAGGAACGTCTGGTCGGATTATTCATGGTGCTGGCGTGTTACGACACGCTCTCCGTTTATCGAGCAAAACTTCTCACTTGTCCCAAAGCCCCGGATTCTGCCCACGCGTAAATCAAAACGCCTTCCCGCCAAAACGCGACAGCACCTCATCGAAGGCCGCGTGACCGCCAAGGATAAGCGCCGTAAAATAAACGATTGTGGCAAGGTTGACAAAATGCCCGTAAAGAATGCAAACTCCGTCACGCTGTAGAAGCCCGATGGACAGAAGCAGCACAGCAAGAGCAGGCAACGTGTTGCTGAAGGGCACAAACATGACAGGGGAAATGAGCAGCAGGGCTCCCAAGATCAGAGCGCCGTTGTTCACAATATCCGCCAGCCCTACTGACGCCAACCCGTTCAGGCGGTGCGGACGGCTCACATATTCGAGCCGGCGCAACCACACGGTGCCCCTTGTGAGCGCCGCGCGGACCTTTTCGGACGGCATCGCGCGTTTGGCCAGGCGCCGCGGCAACCACAGGGAGCGTCCGAGCAAGCGGCAGATACCAATCAAAAAGATTGCAACGCCGAACACCCCACCCAGCCCCGGAACCTGAACGGGGACCATGAAGACGAGTGCGAGGAATATGGAGAGAAGCAAAAGCCCATCCGGTCCGACCAGAACCCTCAGTTCGTCCAAGGAGACTTGGTCAGGCGGCAAGTTGGAGACTACAATCCGAAGCTTCTCGCCGAGAGAGTCTGACCGCAACTCCCCCAACTCTGCCTCACTCAGGCAGACGTGGCGTACCACGCCCAGCCCGTTTGTGTCTTCCTTCATGCTTTCATCTCTCTTTTGCCCGTCTGCAAGCACTGAGTTACAGCCCACCACGACCAACTGCCTGTGCATGCCGTGGGAAAGGTCCAATCCCACATGCCGCCCCGCTGTTAGACGTATACGCGTAATGTAACTGCACCTACCGGACTTTTCAAGTCTAATAGATTGCCCACGGACATGTGCGCGGTGCCTGAATGAACGCGCTGCGCCGAACGCTCAGGGGATTCGAGATAGAGAGCGCGATCGAGGGGGTTCAGGAGACCGGCGAGCCAAGGCAGGCGGCCACGGGGAGAAGTGACGGAGTTACCGCAGGATTCAACAGCATCGAATACGTCGCCTTATGAGCGTGCGCTTGAGAAAATGACGTCAAAGCGATACAGTATCCCCCATTGTTTTGGATATTCAAAAGGGGATAAGGATGAAAAGCCTTTTAAGTATTGGGGCCAGTTGTTTTTTGTTTGCCTCAGGAAGCGCCACAGGTGCGGAGCTGTCAATCGGTCATGAGCGTATCCGCGCCACCTATGCGGAAGGCAACCGACGCCTGACCTTATCGGACTCCGCTTCCGGAACGGCATTCGCTACGGTCGACCCTTTCACGACTGAAGGCGCGTCTGTCCACACGTCCGCCGTGAAGGACAAGACCTTCGCGAAAGGAGAAGCGCTGGAGGCCTCATATCCGGACGGAAGCCGCGATCAGGTTCTGGTCTTTAAGGATTTGCCTTTTGTTTTTTTCCGCAGACTCCCGAAAAATGGCGATGTGCAGTCCGTCACCAATCGGGTGGCCTACCTGCCGCTGAAATTGGCTCTCGGCTTGCCGATCAACTCACTGAACACGCTCGGCACGGGTGGCCTGCTCAAGCCGGACAAGAACCCCGGCAGCTACATGTGGACCGCCGTCGCCGATCCAGCTACCCGCCGCGGCGTGGTCGCGGGCTGGGTCACCACCGACCGTGGCAGCGGCATCGTGCGCATGGAGGCTACCGACGGCACCGTCCACCTTCTGCCACATGTTGACTATGGACAGCTTGTGCTTAAACCCGGGCAAAGCGAAACGCTGGAGACCTTCGCGATCGGACTTTTCGATGATGCCCGCCTCGGCCTCGAAGCCTATGCCAACGTGATCGCCACGATTTACGAGATCCGCCTGCCGCCCATGCCGACGGTTCATTGCACCTGGTATGTGGATGGCGCCTCGCGCGAGGCTGTGATGACCGGACGCACCGACACGGCCGCGACCATCCTGAAACCGTTCGGTCTCGGCGTGATGCAAATCGACGACGGCTGGCAACTCGGCAACTCCAAAAACGGCCCCAAGAAAGTTTTCCTCAACCATAACCCTCAGGGCCCCTACCCCTCCGGCATGAAACCCATGGCCGACACCATCCGCAAGGCCGGCATGACCGCCGGCATCTGGCTCATCCCCTTCGCGGGCTCCAGCGATGACCCGTGGTTCGCCGACAAAATGGAGTGGTTCTCCAAGAAGCCCGACGGCAAGCCCTACGACACCCGTTGGGGAGGAACCTGCTTCGACCTCACCCGCAAAGACACGCAGGGCTACCTCAAGGACGTCATCCGCACGCTCACCCATGACTGGGGGTATACGTACCTCAAGATGGACGGTCTCTATACCGGATCGTCGGTGAACCTGAACTACGTATGCGACACCTTCCGCGAGGATGAGATCGGCCAGGCCATACTCTCCGATCCTAAAGTCACGCAGATCCAGATGTTGCGAAACAGCCTCAAGCTCGTGCGGAAAACAGCAGGCAAAGAAGTCTTCCTGCTCGGCTGCTGCACACCGCAGAACATGCGCAGCGCGGGCGCGGCTTACGGCCTGGTGGACGCCATGCGGATCGGCCCCGACAACGGTGCCAACTGGGGCAGCCTCATGCGCGGTCCGGAGTTTGGCGCTTGGAACTATTTCCTGCACCGGCGCGTCTGGTACAACGACCCCGACCCACTCTACGTCCGTGCCTCCCTGCCGCTCGAACACGCGCAGGTCATCTGCTCTTGGGTCACCCTCAGCGGCCAGATGAACAGCAGCAGCGAGGACTATGCGAACCTGCCGCCAGATCGCCTGGACCTGCTCAAACGCACCATGCCCTCGCACCATGCCGTGGCGCGACCCGTCGACCTCTTCGAGAGCCGCATCCCCGGCCTCTGGCTGACCACCGACGCCGCCACGACCAAACACCCGCGCCGTGACGTGGTGGGGCTCTTCAACTGGGACAGCACGGAAAAGGCCTTCAACGAAACACTTGCGAAAATCGGCATCCCCGACGTTGGCGAGCAGATCGCTTTCGACTTCTGGAGCAACTCCCTGACCCCGCCCTTCAAAGGCCGTCTCACCCAGACCCTGAGGCCGCAGTCCTGCGCGGTGCTGTCCGTGCGTCCCATCCTCGTCCATCCCCAACTCATCAGCACCTCGCGGCACATCACGCAAGGCATGGTCGATGTGCAAGAAGAGCGTTGGGACGCCAAGTCGCGCACCCTTTCCGGCGTCAGCGACGTGGTCGCCGGCGACCGCTACGAACTGCGCATTCTCACCTTTACGAGCGCATCCGCCAACGCGGTCACGTCCGCGACCATCACCGGCTCAAACGGTTACGATCTGACCACCGCACCCGGAGAGGGCCTCGTGACCCGGCCCGACGACGCCTATTCCAACGCCAATACGCCGGAAGCCTCTGGCGCGACACCCGCGTCCAATCCGAAACGACCTACCGCTACGAGGTGATCCCCTACACGCTTACCGGCACGCGCGGCGAGCCGCAAGCCTTCACCTTCTCCGTGCCCGCCATCCCCCAGCTCGGCGACGTTCCTCCAAAACCCGAGGTGAAACTCGACACGATCCAGCCGGTCAAAACTGCCGTGGGATGGGGCTCGTTCAAGAAGGGGACCGCGCTCAACGGCCCGCTGCGTTTGGGCAAAGAGACCTTCGCGGCGGGCGTCTGCATCCACGCTGACGGCCATGCGATTTACGCGCGCGATCCAACTTGGCGGCGCTTCGTCGCCGTGGTGGGCATCGACGAGAGCCAACGCCCGCAGAACCAGTCCAGCATCATTTTCAGCGTCGCGGCCGAAGCGGCAGACGGCCGCCGCGTGCTCGCCTCCTCGCCAGTCATCCGGTTTGGTCAGCGCGAGCGGTGGCACTTCAACGTCGAGCTACCCAAGGACACGGAACGCGTGGTGCTGCTCAGTGAATCGGCGGGGGATGGCAACAAAAGCGACCACGGCAACTGGTGCGACGCGGGCTTCTTGAAATAGACGAGCTGTGTTTCCGCAAAGAAGCGAAATCGGAAACAGTTAATTCGTCGCCGCACGTGGTCGAGCACCCCTCATCCAACTGCGGGACTGTTGAACTTCCGAAATTAGTCCGAACGCTCCAATCGGTTCGATCTTGAAAGTATCTTTTGTCCGCTTGATGCGCGTGTTATCGCTTGCCGCCACTTCGGAATTGTGAAAAACTAAAAATGTTTTCCGGTTCCTTCACTTAGCTATAACGCGCATGATCCTGTTGGCTTCCCTATAAACGGAGCATCTGACCGCATGACTCACACTCCGACACTTCTTTCATACCGGCTGGGCCTTCATAAAATCATCCTGCTCAGCGTGCTGCTCTGGATGCCGCTGAGCGGGTTCACGGCCGGCGTGAGAGAAACACTCTTGCGCCCCCCCGCTCCGACCGCCGCTGCTATCGATACGCCGGACACCAAGATCTCGCAACTTCGCACCAAACTCGCTGAGGCGCAGACCAAATTCAACCGCTTGCAGGCTGATTTTGGCATGTTCACCAATCTCCCTCCCGGCGCAACACAGGCGGAAGCGATCGAGTTCAGCTCACTGCTGAAGGCCCTGATTCAGACCTACCAGACCCACCTTGACGATCTGGCCGCGATTGAAACGATCCGCCAGAGACAGCAGGACTTTGACGACACCGTGAAAACATGGACTGGATTCTCAGAGCAACCTCCCTATTCGATTCTGCTGGTAGATGACATCCGGGATACGATCCAATCGCTTGAGAATAAGATCCGGATGGCGGAAACAGCGCAGGCGTTCTCGGAGAAAATCAGCTCAGATGCCAGCACGGTCATGGGGACTTCCGAGGGAACACTACGACGGCTCAGCGAACAATTGGAACGACAGCCCGACCCCACCCTCCTCGTCCGTTTAAACTGGTTGAGGGAACTCGAACAGACACGCAGCCAAATGGCGGCAGCCACGGTGTCCTCTTTCGAGACAAAACGCAAAATGGCCAGCGAGGAGCTAAATGAAAACATGCAGCGGTTGGCGTTCGCCAAACGTCAACTAACGCTGGCCGACCGGCAAGTCCGCTTCACCCAGGCTGACCTCGACAAAGCCATCGACAATCTGAACCGTGCGCGCACCCAGCTTAAGGCGGATGAACTCTCAGCCTATGCCCGACTCGAAGCGAGTCAAAAAGCGCTCGCCGAAGCACGCGCAGACCTTCAAAAGGCCTTGCAGGATCCTTCGCAATCCCTTTCCTCCTCGCCCAACACGATCCGCCACCTCCAAGAGGTTGTCGACACTCGCGGCTCGCAAAACCAGGCCTACTCCGAGATCGTCACCTGCCTACGCCAACTGTTAAGGGGCATCGACACGGAGCAACAACTGTGGCAAACACGCTTTGCGATTTTCGGTAAACACGAGGCGGAGGATATCCAAACCGCACGGAAGCGATTAACTCTGTTGAGCGAACTCATTCTCGCCGCCAAACCCTACTTCAATCAGAGGATCAAGCTGACGACGAGCCAGATCATCGAACAACAGAATGTTCTCCTTAACAGCGTCGATTCACAAAAGGACCCGATTCTGACGCGTGAGCGGCTTGACGCTTTTCAGCAGCAGTCGGAGACCTATCGCCGCGTGCTGGAGGGTTTGGAAAAACACGAGCGGTTGGTCCTGCGCTGGAAAGCGGCACTCGATCTGGATCGCAAAACGCGGTCGTTTACGGAGCGGGTCCACGACTTCTTCACGGGGGCGGGCCACGTGGCCTACCGCGTGTGGAATTTCGAACTATTCGTCGTTACGGACACGCTGACCGTGGACGGGCAGAAAATCACGGGGGACCGAGGCATCACGATCGGCAAGATCATGTTGGCGATCCTGATCCTTTTGATCGGCTATTGGGTTTCCAAACAGGCGGCACGATGGCTGGAGGGGCAGGTGATCGGCAAGCTCAGGATCGAACCCAACCAAGCGAGCCTGATACGCCGATGGACGCACGTCATATTCATGGTCTTTGTGGTCATTTTCAGCCTGGTATCCGTAAAAATACCGCTGACGGTTTTCGCCTTTGCCGGCGGTGCGCTGGCCATCGGCATCGGCTTCGGCACGCAGAATCTTCTCAAAAACTTCATCAGCGGAATCATCATTCTCTTCGAGCGGCCGTTCCGCGTAGGCGACGTGCTGGATGTTGCCGGGCAGCGCGGCAAGATCACCAGCATCGGCATACGGTCAAGCATCCTTCAGCTCTGGGATGGGACCGAGACGCTCATCCCCAACAGCGCCCTGCTGGAGAACAATCTGACCAACTGGACCTATTCGAACCGGACGGTGCGGTTCACGGTTACCGTCGGAGTGGCCTACGGCTCAGACACCCGGCGCGTTGCACAAATACTGGGAGAGGTGGCCGACCGTCACGGGCTGGTGCAAAAAGAACCCAAGCCCATCGTCCTATTCTCTCAATTCGGCGACAGCACCCTGACCTTCGACCTGCTCTTTTGGGTGGACGTGCTGAAGTGTAATGCCGGTCAAGTATCGAGTGATCTTCGACACATGATCGCCGGCCAATTCTCAGAGCATGGCATCGTCATGGCGTTCCCACAACGCGACTTGCACCTAGACACAACGGCCCCTTTGCAGGTGCACGTAATGCCGCCGCCGAACACCCCCGCTTCGGACGACACACCGCTACGCCCCCGTCCTGACGCCTCCCCGACAAGCCTGTAAGCATGCTTCGCAAGACGCTCACCGGCCCACCTGATGCCTTTGCCCTTGTAGTACCCCCTTTTAACCCGTATCCTTGTGCCTGTTTACCAATTGAGACCGTTATGGATTATCTGATTTACGCATTCAACATTCTTTTGCTGCTGTTTTGGGTTCGCCTTTGGGCTGCACCGGAAAAAGAGTTTTACTTCAACCCCTTTCTCTCGGGCACGGTCAAACTCACCGATTCTGTTCTCGCGTTCTTGCGCCCGGTGCTCTTCCTGCCGGAACAGACCGCGGCCCTCGTGGTGATCCTCTTCATCATCCTTTTCAAAACAATTTTATTCGCACGGCTGGGAGGCACCTGGGCCATCCAACTCGGCACCTACTTCCAGTTCACCCCGGCCGTGCAAGCAGCCGGGGAAAAGATCACCCCCCTGCTGTTCTTCAGCTCCCTGCACATTGCCGTGTTTCTTGTCAGGGTTTGGACCGTCTACCTGTTGGTGCGGCTGATCACGCCTCCGTTCCGCACCACACGCGCCACAGAAGCGCTCGCCTTTTTCGCACGCCCCTTCTCGCGTTTGCCGTCGCTCGCTCAACCGATCGCGCTGCTGGTCTTACACACCGTGCTGGCCTTTGCCATCTCTCGCACGGGGACGCTAAGCCTCGCCGGCCAGCCGCTCGAAACGACACCCGCCGAAACCACCGCGGCTTCGCCCTTCCTCAGCGGACCGCTTCTCATGCAACTCCTTAAAACCGGCTGGCTGGCGGCTCTTTCCTTCGCCGACGGGCTGATGCTCTTGACGCGGGGGCTCTTCATTCTGATCATCGCAAATCTCGGCGCGGCCATTCTCCAATCACGCGGCGCAACGATCATCTGCAGCGAAGTCGTGGAGCTTTTGCTGGGACGTTTCACGCGCCACGGCTCGGCAGGCATGGGTTTCGACTTCACTCCGCTCATCTTTTTCTTTGTCGTGGACCTGATGTACAACAGCATCTGCCGCGGCCTCTTCGAACTCATCCAATCCCCTTTCTTCAACTGAGGCCGCTATGAACTGGCTGCTCCCCACAAATGACGGCTGCGTCATCACGATCAAAGCAACTCCGCGCGCCCGCAAATCCGAGATCACCGGCGCTGATCCAGAGTGGCTGCGCGTGCGACTCCAGGCGCCGCCGGTAGACGGCAAGGCCAACGCCGAATTGACGGCACTGTTCGCCAAAACGTTCGGAATCCCGAAGCGTTCAGTCGCACTGCTCACCGGCGACACCTCGCGCCTCAAACGCATCAAACTCACCGGCGTGTCCGCCGAGACAGCCGCAGCAACGCTTGCATCAGCGCCATGAACCTCAGACGTTTCATCCTTTTTCTCATCCTGGGGGTCTCTCTGCTATTCTTTTTCGCAGCTCTCCCGGGATTTTCAGCGGCCAATGTCTTTGACATGCCCGGCCTGCACATCCGCCACCTTCAACTGCTGGCGCTGATGGACGACTCGCACGACCAGAAGGACTATCGTTTTATGGAAACGGTCTGCCGCCAGGGCGTACAGCTCGGCACCGCCGATGAACTCTGGTCCTTCAATCTGGCTTGCGCGCTTGCCCTGCAAGGTAACAAGCAAGAAGCCTTGACCGCATTGGGCCAAGCAATCGATGCGGGTTTTCGCGATACTGAGCATATTGCCAACGACCCCGACCTCGCAGCCCTCCGTGACACCGACGGGTTCAAGGCGCTTGTCGCGCGCATGACCCGCCTTCGCGAATCGCCGGAGTCAGTCACTAACCAGCTCGTCGCACTTGCGCCCGACGTCACGCAGACCGTGATGCAGACTTCCTCGAACACCCTCTGGAGCTTCCAAATGGGGCTCTTCCACACCTTTATCAACCTGCCGCTCACAAACAAACCGTCCGCCGTCTATCAGGGGCCCGAAGCCCCCGCGATCAACTGCTGGCTCCGCGAAGGCACAGCCTCCGGGTCGTCCGGACTGCTCTACGTGAACCGTGACAACGATACGCAGCCACTCGACATCTCCCGTCATCCCGGCATAGCCCGTATCGGATACCCGCAAGAGATGATCGACCGCAGGCTCACGATCGGCCTGCCCAACACCCTCTTCGCCCTCGAAAACAGCGGTGCGCTCGCGCCTGTCATTGGACATTCGTCGATGGGGTACCTCAACTCGCCCTACTGGCGCAGCCAGCCCCGCGCAGTGTGCGGCGACCCGCACCAAGCCACGCTCCAGTCCATCTTCCTACTGGGAAACCAGCTTTTCTTTTATCCCGCGTACGGCGACTATGACGTACGCATAGGCGACCTCTTTCCGGCCAACCTGCCCTATTTCATCGCCGTGGCGGAACCGAGCAACGCCGAACATCCCTTTCTTGAGGCCGCAGCCGCAGCGCTCGCCGCGCTACGTCCCGAAACCCGCACCGAACTTTCGCACACGGGGTTACTGATGCCGGCCCTTAGCATGCTCTTCCGATCCTCACAGCGCACCCTCAGAAACCCGAGGGACTATCTCACCGGCATCGCGCATCCACCCGTGTTTCAGGCACGCAACCTCGATACCGCCCAACTCGTGCTGAGGGCTCATGCGCTGACCACCAATGATCTTCCGCCGCTCGTTCTACTCAGCGTGCGAAGAGAGACTCAGATGATTCCCGACCGTGACTTTTTCGACATTGCCCGTTCCGAGCAACTCCTTGACACGCCACTGGCTGTCGCGCGCGTTTTCCGCGGCACAGCCCGCAAGCGCACGCTGGATATACAGGTGCAATGCAAGCGAGCGGACGTACGTCTCCACTGGGTGGTGCTGCAGGGCGACCCGGCCAAAATCCTTTTTACCCCAAACCCCACCAACAACGCGCTCATGACGCTCACCGTCGCATATCACTCACCGTTCGAGGTTCCCCTCGGCGAGAAGCAGAGTATTCTCACGGCCCGCGTGGACATCGGCGTCATTGCCGAAACCGCAACAACTTTCTCGATGCCGTCCATTGTCAGCTTTTTTTTCTTGGGCAACGAACAGCGCACATACACAACAGACGGCAAGATACAGTCGGTAGACTATACTCGCGCACAGACCGGATACACAGACCCACTCTTGAGCTGCACGCGTCAATGGAAAGACGTGTATCAGTATGACGCTCAGGGCAACCAGATGGGCTGGCAACGCTTTCGCAGCGGCATGGAAAAAGAGTCTTTCACCCCATACGGCCACCGCATCGTGGCGAGGGACGCACGCGGAAGAGTCCTCAAGGCGCATGTGGTCCATTACCTGCCCCGCCGGATCAGAAGGGATGAGACCAACGAAGGACTGCCCGACCTCGCTCAGACGGATGACAATCTGGAAGTGACTTACCGGTATGCCTCCGACTCCGACCTTGCAGGCGTGCCCGACCTCACCACCCTTACACAGGACTTTCAGCCGCCAAAGCCGGCTGTTTCTCCTTGAACGCCATCGGAACAACCAGCAGCGGACAGGTGGCCTTGCGCGCGACCTTTCCGGTCACGTTCCCCAACAACCACTGCGTGATGGCGCCTCGACCCTGCCGACCGAGAATGATGAGATCAGAGCCTTGCTGCTCCGCGAAATCCAGAATCATCCTCGCCGCATCGCCGATGCGCATCTCAACCTCGAAGTTAACCGCCGCCGGCACACGCGGACGGTACTCGGTATCGATCGTATGGTCGATATCGGCGCGAGCCTTGGCGTCCATATCGCCGACCTCGTAAATGTAGCCTTTCCAGAACTGGGCATCCGGTTCCGGAATAACGTGAAGGAGCGTAAGCGTACATCCGACATTCCTGATGGCCGCGTCCACGGCAAAGTCGAAGGCGAAACTCGCGTTCGCGGAGAAATCCGTACAAAACAGAATCTTCCGGTAATGACCATACCGCATGCCTGACTCGTTCATGACGTCCTCCTTTGTGTTTTCTATCGCACAATCTGCGGCAGCCAGGTCGCCAATCGGGGAAACACCATCAGCAACCCGCAGGCCACAAACAACGCCAACAGAAAAGGCATCGATCCGCGAAATACCGTTTGCAACGGAATACTTCGGTCGATCCCGCTCACCACATACACGTTCACCCCCACCGGCGGCGTGATCACGCCCATCTGCGTCACCAGCACGATAATGACGCCGAACCAGATCGGATCATAGCCGAGGCCCATGATGACCGGATAGAAGATCGGGATGGTCAGAAGGATCAGCGCCAGCGAGTCGATAAAGCATCCGGCGATCAAGTAGAAGATGATGATCATGAGGATGATCACCCACGGCGGAACCGGCAAGCCCGACAGCCAGCCCGCGAACTGCATGGGCATGCCCGTCACAGCGAGAAAATGGCCGAACATGGTCGCGCCGGCTACGATCACTAGCACCATGCAAGAGGTGCGGATGGTCTCCTGCGAAGCCTGCCAAAGCATCTTAAATGAACAGTTTCCTCCCGCCACGGCGATGGCCACGCTACCGACCGCTCCCATGGCCGCGCCCTCGGTCGGCGTGAACCAGCCCGCGAACATGCCGCCCATTACAAAGACAAATAGAATCAGCGTCTCAATGATGCCAAACAGCGATTTGAAACGTACGCGCCAAGAGACACGCATCGCCGCCGGGGCCAACTTGGGGTTCAGATAACACTGCACACTGATCGTCGCGCAGAAAAGCAGCGCGACCACAATGCCAGGGATGATCCCCGAAATGAAAAGCTTTCCGATCGACTGCTCCGTCAAGATGCCGTATACGATGAACACGACGCTCGGAGGAATCAGCATGCCGAGTCCACCGCCCGCCGCCACCGTGCCGCTGGCCAGCGCGTCGTCGTACTTGTACCGCTTCATCTCCGGCAACGCGACCGCCGCCATGGTCGCCGCCGTGGCAGGGCCCGAGCCGCAGATTGCGCCAAACGCCGCGCAAGCGCCGATGGTCGCCATGGCCAATCCGCCCCGCAAACCGGAGAGCCAACTGTTCGCCGCAGCAAAAAGCCGGCTGCTGATCCCCGTATGAAAAGCCACCTGCCCCATGAACACAAACAGCGGAATGACCGTCAAGTTGTAGTTTGAGAAGACGTCATACAGGTCAGCCGACAACATCGCAAGAGCCGCCTTGCCAGTGATCACCACCGCATAACCCATGACGCCGACCAGCCCCATCACAATCGCGACCGGCAGACTGCAGACCAGCAAGATCAACAAGGCAACAAGACCCAAAATGCCAACAGCCAAAGGCGTCATGATTTAACCATCTCCCGTCCGGGATACACGAGATGAAACACCACCACCAGCGCAGTCACCCCGAACGACACGGCCATCAGCCAAGGCACCCAGAAGATCGGCAACTCGATCGTATCGGTCACCTGCCCGTTCTTCAAAAATCTTGTTCCGTACCCCACGCACTCGTAAGCCGCCACGAGGAACGCGCCAATCATCATCACCCGCATCACCGAATCCACAACGACGCGCCACCTTCGATTCAATTTCTGAAAGAAATATTCGATAGCCACATGCCCCTTCATCGCGGTGGTGAGCGGCAACGAACAGGCGATGGTGAGCGCCCCGGCGACGCGTACAATGTCGTACGCGCCTTTCACGGGATGGCCGGACACCCTCAGAAGCACGTCCCCGCAAATGACAACCATCATAGCAGCCAAGCCGACACAGGAGAGCGCCGTCATACCCCGACCCAACCATACAACCGCACGCCAAAACGGGCCGAGCGGTTTCTTGACAGGTTTCTGCATCGCGTTTACTTTCCTTGCGTCGCGCGGGCTTGAGCGACCGCCGCCTTCAACTCGTTCAGGAATGCCTCACCCGGCAGCCCCTTCTGCGTCGAACGCGCCACATAGTCCTGCAACAGAGGAGCGACTTTCTCAACCCACAAGGACTGCTCTGCATCGCCTAGAGGCAAGACCTCGCGTTTCAGCTCTTTGATGAAGGCGAGCCCTTCGGCGTCCGCATCATTCCACGCCTGACCGTGCTTGACGACCCACTCGGCGTTCACCGCCTCGATGGTCTTCTGAACATCCGGCGGAAGCGCCGCCCATTTTGCCTTATTTACGGCCACAAAAAACGCCGTGGTGTAGCCGACACACCGTGAATCCGTTAGACCTGTGATGACTTCTCCCTGTTTCCATCCCTTGAGCGTCTCAACCGGACAGAACGTCGCGTCCACAACGCCCTTCTGCAGCGCCTCGTAGGTCTCGCCTTGCGGCATGCTAACGGGCGAACCACCGAGGCTCTCGACGACTTTGGCGCAGAAACCGGTGGCCCGCACCTTGAGGCCCTTCATATCCTCCAGCTTCGCGACCGGCCGTTTCGTGGCCAAGATCCCGGGTCCGTGCGCATGCACATAGAGCAACTTCACATCTTGGGTCTCGGCAGGCTGGAACTTGGCGGCCAGCGCATTGGCAATGCGTGTCGCACTGATGCCGTCCGGATAACCGACCGGCAGATCCAAACCCTCCAGCAACGGGAAACGTCCGCGGGTATAAGCGAACGCGCTCATGCCGATATCGGAAACTCCGTCCACCACACCTTGATAGCACTGATCGGCTTTGGTCAGAGCCCCCCCCGAGAACACGGATATCTGCACTTGGCCAGAGGTGCGTTTCCTGATCTCATCGGCCCATTCGGCGGCCAGTTTGGCCTGAACGTGGGTGGGGGGAAAGAACACGCTGTAGGTCAGCTTGACCGTCGGATGGGCGGCGCCGGCCTTAGCCTTGTCTTGTTTTCCGCAACCGGCCGCCAACACCGCGCCGACGAACAGCCCTAAGCAAAGAGTATTATTGAATTTCATAATGGACAGTTTAACCCGCCATGCACCGTCATACAACACGTTTTTACAGGACTTATTCACCTTTTCGTCGCCCCGACCTTTACCGCAGATCCAGGCAGACCACATCACCCTGCGCGTTGCGCGCGTAGAGCAGTCCGCGGGACAACACCGGCACCGACCAGCACCGCCCAACCAGAATCTGAGCTTGCGCCAAGGGACGATACGCGTCCGGTACCGCTTCCGCCACCACGAGTTGGCCCTTCTCACTCAACAGCACCAGTTTACCTGCCGCCACAAACAAAGACCCGCGCCTCAGCGACGGCTCAGACCATTTTTTCGCGCCCGTTGCCCAGTCCACGCAGACCAGATTCTCATCGTTAAACCCATAAAGGTGCCCCTGCCACAACACGGCACTGTTCATCGGGGTCTTGAGATGCTTGTTACGCCAGAGTTCGCGCGGAGGAACGGCCGTCAGATCAAACAGCGCGCATCCGGTTCCGTTGCCGGAAGAAACAAACAGGCGGTTCTCGTGAATAACAGGATCAGCCGCATTCATGTCCCATTCGGTCCGCCAAGGAATATTCCAGAGCCGTTTTCCCGAGCCCGCCTCTACGCCGATCACGGCACGCCCAGAAAAAAATGCCAGAGCTTCGGTTGTCCCTGAACGGAACGGCACCGGCGAAGCGTAGCCGGGATGTCCCGCGGGGCTTTCCCAAAGAATGTTCCCGCTCCGCGCATCCAAGGCCATGCCCGCCTCGCCCACGCTCATGATCAACCGATCCTCAGCCACCCACGGTGAACCCGCGTAACGCCATGTATTCTTCCAATCTCCCTCCCTCCAAGGCCACGGGGCAATCTTTTTCGACCAAACAACACGTCCATCCTTCGCGTCCAGACAGAAAAGATGGCCCTCTTTGCTAAACGTATACACGAACTCCCCTGCCACGGCTGGCGTCGCCGCAGGACCTCCCTCGTACGACAGAGGCTGGAGTTCACAGGCATAACTGTGTCTCCACAAGACTTTGCCGGTTCCGGCCTCGAAACAGTAGACGGTGTCGGAGCCGTCCGTGTTGCCCATCGTGAAGACACGTACCTTCGACACCGCAAACGAGGAGAAACCTTTACCGACACTCGCCCTCCAAAGGACAGGCGGGGTGTTGGAGCCCCACTGCCACGACCACCCGTTTTCCCGCGAAATCCCGTTATGGTCCGGTCCTCGCCAGCACGGCCAATCAGAGTCGGTTCCCGCCGCTGAAATCACCTGCGTAAACAACCCGACCGCCATGACACATAATACCTTGGGTTTCATATAAAACCTCCAGACGCATGAATAAAAAGCCCCAAGCTCACGCCTGGGGCAACCCTTTCAATCAAGCTGAGCGGGGTTCGCCAGAGGATTTCAACGCGGCCTGTGCCCGCCGCTCTTCCTTCCGCGTGTGCCCGCCGCAGGCGAGAAGCCGGGCCTGTTTTCAGTTCGAGGCCCCTTGCCCGACGTCCTTCCCTTTTCCGTCCGATGGCCTTTGCCCGTTGCAGGCGCAAAGCCCGGTTTGCCAGAAGGCCCCGGCCTTCGATCTTCAGACCTCCCCCCCTTGCCTTGCGATCTCGGGCCCCTGCGCTCCGCAGGCGTGAAACCGGTCTGGCCCTCTTTCCCCGGTTTTCCACCCTCGGCACGCCGCCCTCTGCCCTCCGATCGCCGACCGCCTTCCTCCGCCCTCGCCGTTTCCGCACCGACCAGAACAAAGTCTGCGCGACGCTGATTGAAATCCACTGACGCTACCTGCACCTGCACCACGGAGCCGACACGGTAGATGGTCGCGCCCGCGCTCAACGATTCGTTCGCCGGGTTGAAGCGCACAAACTGTTTTGAGAGATTGGAGATGTGGATCATGCCACCCATCGCCAGATCGGGAATGTCGATGAAAACGCCGTAGTTGGTGCATTTGGCCACAACCGCCCGATATTCGATCGGCGTGTGCTCGTCGAGTTGCTGCTGCAAGAAACGAAATTTTTTGATCTCGATCAACTGACGCGAAGCGTCGTCAGCCACCTGCTCGCGCTCGGTCGCCAGAAATGCCGTCTGCACCAGATAGCTCTGCGGCATCTTCCCTCCCTTGCCGTCGAGATAGTCCGCAAGCTGACGGTGCAGTGTCAAGTCCGGATAGCGCCGGATCGGCGAGGTGAAATGCGCGTAAAAATCTTTTGCCAGGCCGAAATGACCGATCTTCTCCGCAGAGTAGACCGCGCGTTTCATGCTGCGTAGCACCATCGTGTGCGCGTGATAACGCAACGGGTGCTCTTGCGTGTCTTTCAAGAACTTCGCGAGGTTTTTTGGATCGGCCAGATTGCCGGGATGAAAGCCTAGAATCGCAAGATTCGCCTGCAGCTCTTCAAGTTTCTCCTCATCTGGCGGTTCGTGCAGACGCGCAAGTATCTTGACTCCGCGCGTCCACAGCTCGGTCGCGACAGCCTCATTGGCGGCCACCATGCACTCTTCGATAAGCTGGTGCGACTCGTCGTACGGCCTGACCAGCATCCCCGTCATGCGAGCCTGCTCATCCAGCACGACCTCGACCTCAGGCACCTCCAAATCCAACGCCGCCATGGAGAAGCGCTTCGCACGCATCTGCAGCGCCAGGTTCAGCGTCTCTTTGAGGACCTTGCGCGCCTCGGACGGCACCACCGCAAGACCCTCGGGAACCTTGTCCATAACAATCGCCATGGCCTGCTCATAGTTCAACCGCAACTTCGAGCGGATCCGCGTTTTTGCAAAGCGCCGCGCAATCATACGGCCTGAGGCATCAAAGGTCATGAAGGCAGAAAAGGTCAGCCGATCCTCGTCCGGACGCAGGCTACACACGCCGTTTGAGAGCTGCTCAGGCAACATCGGGATCACCTTGTCCACCAGATACACGCTAGTGCCACGCTGCCGAGCCTCCAGGTCCAGCGGAGAATTGGGCCTCACAAAGTGACTCACATCGGCAATATGCACCCCCAACACGCGGTTGCCTTGGGCATCTGTTTCCAGCGAGATCGCATCGTCGAAATCGCGCGCCGTGGCCGGGTCAACCGTGATGATATATTTACTACGGATGTCCTCGCGGTTACCCGGCTTCGTCAGGCGAAGCGCCACTTTCTCTGCCTCATCAATGACTTCCGCCGGAAAAGCCTCCGGGAGGTCAAACTGTTTCATGACCACCAGCGTGTCGAGCGAAGGCTGATCCGCAGGTCCGATCACGTCCACAATCTCACCTTCAGGCGCCACGTACCGGTTCTCCCAGCCCGTGAACCTGACCACCACGCGGTCTCCCTGCTTGGCGTTGTTTGCGGAGGGCACGTAGAAATCTTTGCGGTAAACCGGATTCAGCGGCACAACATAGAGGAACTTGCCTGTAGTCATGAGCGTGCCCACGATGTCGCGCGGCGAACGTTCAACGATCTTGATGACTTTACCTTTGGACTCACCCCCGCTCCTGTAGAGACGGATTGTCACAATATCAAACGGAAGCGCAGTACCCAAGTCGTCAGACTCGACCCAGATCATTTTGCCGGTCTCCCGGTCGGTGACATTTCCCGCGCCGTTGCGCACCATGCGCAGCGAGCCTGTCACGAGGTCTGCCTGTTTGCCGAGCGTGTAGGCATCCCCCTTGCGGATCTGCACGATCTCGCCGTCGTGCACCATCTGCTGCAGCAGTTCGTGAAGGCGCTTGATCTGCTTGCCACGAAAGCCGAGCGTGCGGCTAATGTCTTTCGCGGTCCATGCGTGTTCAGGTTCGGATTCAAATAAATACTGAATCGCGATTTTCTCTTTATTATTTTCTTTCATTGGTTTTTATTTTAGCGCACACTGGCTCGCATTGTCTTTAACAAAATCAGCGCCGTCGACGGCCGTTCAAGTCAAGATTGTCACCCTTTCAAGCCAGCGTTTTCAACTCCTGATCGCTGAACCTCAAATCTTCCAATGCGGCCACATTTTCATGAAGCTGCTCCGGGCGGCTGGCGCCGATCACGGCTGAAGCCACGCGCGCGTCTCGCAACACCCACGCAAGCGCGGTTTGCGCCGGAGTCTGGCCGCGCGCCTTGGCAACAGCCTGCACCCGGCGCGCGTACGCCACGCACTCCTCGTGCAGATAGCGCTCGATGAAGGGGCTCCCCTTCGCCGCGCGCGAATCCTCCGGAACGCCTTGCGCATATTTGTTGGTCAGCACGCCTTGCGCCAGCGGCGAGAACACGACCGTTCCGAGCCCCAACTCATCCGCCGCCGGAAGCTGTTCCTGTTCCACCTCCGCCCTGTCCAACAAGTTGTAACGCACCTGATGCGCCACGCAAGGCACGCGCAATTCAGCCAGCATCGAGACGGCACGCCGCAGCAACTTAGCCGGATATTTGGAGAGTCCGATGTACAATGTCTTGCCCTGATCCACAAGGTCAGACAAAGCACATACCGTTTCCTCCAGCGGCGTGTCGGGGTCGGGCCGGTGATGGTAGAAGATATCCACATAATCGAGACGCAGCCGCCGGAGGCTCTGGTCAAGCCCCGCGATAAGATGTTTGCGGCCGCCCCAATCTCCGTAAGGTCCGGGCCACATCGCATGACCCGACTTGGTCGTAACCACCAGTTCATCCCGGTACGCCTTGAACTCGCGTCCGAGCACCATACCGAACACGGTCTCCGCCGTACCCGGAGGTGGTCCGTAGTTGTCGGCCAGATCAAAATGCGTAATCCCGAGGTCGAAGGCCGTCGCCACCCGCGCGAAACAGTCATCGTGACTCTCTTGGTCACCGAAACCGTGCCAAAGCCCCAACCCGATGGCAGACAGCTTCAAGCCGCTCCGCCCGCAGGTCCGGTAGAGCATCTTCGCATACCGCGCCTCACTCGCCTGATACTCGTGCATCGTCACCTCCTTTATCGGGTTACGGATCTAAGTTTCACTCCAACACCGCGCTCTCTGATTTCTCACATTCTTACTCCCAAGGCCTCCCTCACTTTCGCGGTGAGCACCACCGGCTCAGGCGGAAGAGTCCGCATATCGAAACGGGGCAACAGGTCGCGCAGGGTTAAGCTTTCGCCCCAAGCTGCCCAGCCGCACCACCAAGCCAGCAGGCCGATGATCTTATCAGGTGACACGCCCGCGGCCCGAAACGCGCAGATACGCGTGTCGCCGTGACGTTTGGCCAACCGGCGGCCCTCTTCGCTCACCACCAGCGGCACGTGAACGAAAGCGGGAGGAGTCAGCCCCAAAGCGCGGTATAACAGCAGCTGCCGAGGTGTGGCAGGAAGCAGGTCGTCACCGCGGATTACCTCCGTGATGCCCATCGCCGCATCGTCCGCCACCACGGCCAGCATGTAGCCCGCGCCAAGCGGATCTCGCGCCAGCACAAAATCGCCACTCAAGGCCGAGACATCTTGTTCATATGCGCCGTGAAACCCGTCATCGAAACGGACCCTCTCGCCTTCGGACACGCGAAAACGCCACGCCGGCAACCGCCCTTCCGGCAAGGTGCGCCGAGCCGCCTCATAGTCCGCAAACCGTCCGCGGCACGTGCCGGGATAGTAGAGCCCATCTTCGGCGTGCGGTGCGGATTGGCCCGCTTCGACGTCGCGACGTGAACAGACGCAGGGATAGACCAGACCTTTGGCCTTCAACGTCTCCAGCACCCGGGCGTAGAATCCCGTGCGCGCGGTCTGCGTGTAGGGCGCGTGCATCCCTCCCAGGTCAGGCCCCTCGTCCCAATCGAAACCCAGCCAGCGGAGATCCTCCAGCGCGGCGTCTGCCGCGCCAGGCTTGTTTTTGGGGTGGTCGAGATCCTCCATGCGCATGACCAGTGTGCCACCCTTGGTGCGCACGCTCAACCAAGCGATCAGGAACGTCCGGGCGTTTCCAAGATGCAGTGCGCCCGTCGGGCTCGGTGCCAACCGCCCTCGAACCCCGCAAGCTGTGCCCTTTTGCGTCATATCATCAGCATACCCGTCCGAACGAAAGGACGGAAGTCCAAAATGACTCCGCCGATACCCTTGAAACGCAACGACTTACACAAAACCACAAAATATAGTGGACATCAACCATCACAACTACTATATATAGATACTGTTTCAAGAGTATCTCGATTTCCGCCCTCTCTCTGTTCCCCTCGTTTTCACTTTTTTATGTCACAGGACTTATCATGAGCATCGAATCACTGAAGAACTATGTTTTCACCTCGAAATACAGCCGTTACATTCCGGAGAAAATGCGCCGCGAAACCTTCGAGGAGGCGGTTGAGCGCGTCATCGACATGCACCGGCGGCACTTTGCCGCCAAGGGCATCGAGGTGGAAGACCTGTTGGCCGTCTGCGAACAGGCCATGAAGAAGCGTATGGTGTTGGGCAGCCAGCGCGCCATGCAGTTCGGCGGCGAGCCGATCCTGCGCAAACACGCACGCATCTACAACTGCACAACCTCTTACTGCGACCGGCCCCGCTTCTTCCAGGAGGCGCTCTGGCTGCTGCTCTGCGGCTGCGGCGTGGGTTTCTCGGTACAGACCCATCATATTGCCAAGTTGCCCGGCATTGCCAAGCCCGCGAATGCGACGGCAACTTTCGTGATACCCGACACTATCGAGGGTTGGGCGGACGCGCTGGGCGCCCTCCTCTCCAGTTACTTTGTCACGAGACAGCCGTCGCATGAATATTCCAACGTGACGGTTCAGTTCGATTACACACAGATCCGTCCGAAAGGCCGCCCCATCTCCTCCGGCATGGGTCGCGCACCAGGCCCAGAGCCGCTCCGCCGCAGCCTCGAGAAGATCAGAGGCCTGCTTGACACGCGCCTCGCCGAAGGACACACGCGCATGCGTTCAATCGACGCCTACGACATTCTGATGCACGCCTCGGATGCGGTTCTATCGGGCGGCGTGCGCCGCAGCGCCACAATCTGCCTCTTTTCGCCGGACGACGACCTCATGGCCACCGCCAAGACCGGCAACTGGTTTACGGAAAATCCACAGCGCGCGCGCTCGAACAACTCGGCGGTCCTGCTGCGCAATCAGACCACGCGCGAACAGTTCGCCAAGCTCATGAAATCGGTGAAGGAATTCGGCGAACCGGGTTTCGTCTGGACCGACCACCTTGACATGACCTTCAACCCCTGCGGCGAGATTGGCCTCTACCCGCAGATCGACGGCATGTCGGGCTTCGCCTTCTGCAACCTCTGCGAAATCAACATGGGCATCGTCGACAGCGCGGAGAAGTTCCGCGAGGCTTGCCGGGCCGGCGCTATCCTCGGGACCCTGCAGGCGGACTACACCGACTTCGGCTATCTGGGCGAGGTCAGCACGCGCATTGCACGGCGTGAGGCGCTGCTCGGGATCTCAATGACCGGCATGATGGAGCATCCGGCTGTTTCGTTCGACCCCGCGCTTCAGCGCGAAATGGCGAAGTACATCCTCGCTGTCAACGCCGAGGTGGCCAAGCGCATCGGAGTGAATCTTGCCGCGCGTGCCACCTGCGTCAAGCCCGCGGGCACCACCAGCAGTATTCTGGGGACCTCGTCGGGCATCCACCCCCACCACGCCAAGCGCTACTTCCGCCGTGCTCAGGCCAACGAGGACGAACTGCTCGTCGACTTTTTCGGCGTACAGAATCCGAAGGCCGTCGAAAAGTCGGTTTGGAATCCCAACGGCACCGACGTGGTGCTCACCTTCTGCGTTGAGGCCAGCCCCGACTCGCTCACCAAGCGCGATGTGGACGCCGTGGAGTTGCTGCGCAAGGTCAAACTCACCAAAGAGAACTGGATCGACACGGGCAAACGTCCCGAACTTTGTGCCCAACCGTGGCTCAGCCACAACGTCTCGAACACCATTTCCGTAAAAGACGGCGAATGGGACGGTGTGGAAGCCTTCATTTTCGAGCACCGTCACGCCTTCGCGGGCGTGTCGCTTCTGCCCGACGGCGGCGACCTCGATTACCCGCAGGCTCCCTTCTGCGAAGTGCTCACCGCCTCCGAGATCGTCGAGATTTACGGGGTCGGCGCGCTGCTCGCTTCCGGCCTGATCGTGGACGGCCTGCACGCCTTTGACGACAATCTTTGGGCCGCCTGCGACTGCGCGCTCGGACGCGGCGAAAACCTCGACACCGAAACGCCCAAAATCTATCCCAAGCGGGTTTTTGAAGCCATCGAAGTGGTGCGCGCGTCCAAACAGGACTGGGTGCGCCGCGCCCGCAAATTCGCCAGGAACTACTTCGGCAATGATGTGTTGAAGATGACACGCTGCCTTAAGCGCGTTAATGCCTGCAAGCACTGGGAAGACCTCACCCGCACCTACATGCCCGTGGACTACACCCAACTGATCGAACGCCAGGATAACACCACCGTCACGCAGACCGTGGCCTGCGCCGGCGGCAAGTGCGAACTGATCTGATCTCAAGGGACCAGTACCCCCAAACCAAGGGCTGATCCGCGCAAGCGGATCAGCCCTTCCTTTTT